>Ga0308399_1000118_pt1 | contig 26923 bp, 26 predicted proteins | sample HotsprSampOS1260_FD_202367 | JGI IMG/M metagenome (GOLD analysis project Ga0308399, IMG submission 202367) | Hot spring phototrophic mat microbial communities from Octopus Spring, Yellowstone National Park, Wyoming, United States - 20060914_OS12-60 ... | reverse complement strand
TGAAGAAGGGAAAGCGCCTCCTGGCTCTGGAGGTCAAAAGCGCCTCTTCCCAAAGGACCAAAGGGCTAAAAGCCTTCACCCAGGCCTTTGGAGGAAAGGGGCTACTCCTGGGCCCAGGGGGTATCCCCCTGGAAGCCTTCCTTCGGGAGGACCCCCTGGCCTTTCTTTAGGGCAAAAACCCTCATACCCTTGTTTCCTGTTTCCTTCGGCCCACCATGCCTGGTAACTTCCCCAGAAACCTTTTGCCGGGGCCCCCATGCTGGCGCAAGCCAGCATGGGGTGGCATCACTCCTTGGCGGAGAGCCAGTCCTCCCCCATCCCCACCTCCACCTCCAGGGGCACGGCCAGGGGATACACCCCCTCCATGACCTCCTTGGCCAGCCGGGCCACGGCCTCCGCCCTCTCTTTTGGGGCCTCGAGGACCAGCTCGTCGTGGACCTGAAGGAGCATCCTGGCCCCCATTTCCTCCAGCCTGGGGAAGAGCTTCACCATAGCCAGCTTCATGAGGTCGGCGGCGGTGCCCTGGACGGGCATGTTGAAGGCCATGCGCTCGGCCGCCTCCCGCACGCTCTTCACCCGGGCCTCTAGGTCGGGCACGTAGCGGCGGCGGCCGAAGAGGGTCTCCACATACCCCCGCCTCCTGCCCTCCTCCAGGGTCTTCTCAATCCAGGCCCGCACCTTGGGGAAGCTCTGGAAGTAGCGCTCAATGAAGGCCTGGGCCTCCTCGTAAGGGATGGCTAGCTCCTGGGAGAGGCGGTGGGCCGACATGCCGTAGAGGACCCCGAAGTTGATGGTCTTGGCCGCCCGGCGCATCAGGGGGTCCACGGCCTCCCGGGGGACGCCGAACATCCAGCTGGCGGTCTCCGTATGGATGTCCCGCCCCTCCTGGAAGACCCGGATCAGGTTCTCGTCGCCGGAGAGGTGGGCCAGCACCCTGAGCTCTATCTGGCTATAGTCCAAGGCCACCAATAGCCACCCCTCCTCGGCGATGAAGGCCCGGCGGATCCTCTGCCCAAGCGGAGTGCGGACGGGGATGTTCTGGAGGTTGGGATCGGAGCTACTTAGCCTGCCCGTGGCCGTGGCCGTCTGGTTGAAGCGGGTGTGGAGCCGGCCCGTCCTCGGGTGGATCAGGTCCGGGAGGGGATCTATGTAGGTGCTTTTCAGCTTGCTGAGTTCCCGGTACTGCAGGATCTTCTCCACGATGGGGTGGGCCTCGCGGAGGGCCTCCAGGACGGCGGCGCTGGTGGAACGCTTGCCCGTCTTCTCCGTCTTGCCGATGGCGGGAAGCCCTAGCTCGTCAAAGAGGACCCTTTCCAGCTGGTCCCGGGAGTTGAGGTTGAAGGGGTGGCCCGCCAGGTGGAAGATCTCCCCCTCGAGGCGGGCCATCTCCTCGGCCACCTCTAGGGAGAGGGCCTTCAGGTAGGCCACGTCCAGGCGCACCCCCGCGGCCTCCATGTGGGCCAGGACGGCGGAAAGGGGCTTCTCCACCTCCCGGTAGAGCCAAAGGAGCCGCTCCTCCCCCGCCAAGCGCCCCATGAGGTTAGTAAAGAGCCTCTCCGAAAGCAAGGCCCTCTCCCCCGCCTCCCCCGTCCACTCCCCCCCGTACCGCCGGGCCACCCCCTCGGGGGCGGTGTTGGAGGGGTCCAGGAGGTAGGCGAGGAGCATGGGGTCGTCCCCAGGAAGGAGGCGGAGGCCCTCCCTCAGGGCCAGGACGGCCAGGTCCTTGGCAAGAAGCCCCCTTATCTCCTTCAGGTCCTCGAGGGCGGAAAGGGGCTCAGGGGCCCGGTGGACCCGGCCCTCCTTGGCGGCGGCCAGGGACAAGAGCTCCGCCCACATGGGCTCCGGGTGGGAGAGCAAAAAGCCCACGAAGGCTCCTTCCGGCGGGGGCCAGGGGGCCTCTTCCAGGGCCTTGGGGCCCTCCAGGAGGCCGAACTCGTGGAGGAGGCTCCCAAACTCAAGCCTCTCCAAGAAGGCCTTGAGCCTTTCCCTATCGGGCTCCCGCCGCTTGGCGAAGTCCAAAAGAAGGGGCAGGTCCGCGCGCACCCGGGAAAGGTCCCAGGCAAGCTTTAGGTTCTCCATGTGTTCCAGAATCTTCTCCCGCACGGAGGGCTTCAGCCGGTCCAGATTTTGGAGGAGGTTTTCCAGGCTTCCCCACTCCTGGAGGAGCTTCCTGGCCGTTTTCTCCCCGATGCCCTTGACCCCCTCGAGGTTGTCCGAAGGGTCCCCAGCAAGTGCCCGGTAGTCCGGCCACTGCTCGGGCCTCAAGCCGTACTTCTCCCAGAGCCAGGCCGGGGTAAGGAGGTGCCCCTCGGGGTGGAGGATGGCGATGCGGTCGGATAGGAGCTGGTAAAGGTCTTTGTCGGCGGTGAGGATGCGCACCTCGTAGCCTTCCCGCTCCGCCCTCTTGGCTAGGGTGGCCAGGACATCATCGGCCTCGTAGCCCGGGACCTCGAGGCGCTGCAAACCCAAGAGGTCCACCAGCTCCTTGATGAGGGCGAGTTGCCGGGGAAAGTTCTCCGGCGTGGGGGCCCGGCCCGCCTTGTACCCCTCGTAGGCCTCGTGGCGGAAGGAGGGGGCCTTGGCGTCAAAGACCACGATCACCGAGTCCCCGTCCTCCTTGAGGGCCTTGAGGAGGCTCTTGGCGAAGCCGTAGACCGCCTGCACCGGCTCCCCCCGGCTGGTGGTGAGGCCCTTCAGGGCGTAGAAGGTGCGGTAGGCCAGGTGGTGGCCGTCCACCAGGAGGACCCGGCCCTTGGGCTCAAAGAGGGGCAGCATCCCCTCCATGTTACCGTTCCACCACCCGCCCCCGGGTAGCGTCCTGAAGGGCTTTTAGAAACGCCTCCCTCTCCCCCTCGGGAAGGGCCAGCTGGAACCGGACTCCCTCGGGCAGGTAGACCTCCTCCGCCCCATGCCCCCACTTCTGCAAGAGGGCGTGCACCCGGCCCACTTCGGCGAAGGGCACCACGAAGGCCAGGGGCACCTTGTTCACCAGGGGCGCCTTCCGCCCCCGGCGCAACGCCTCCGCCGCCACGCCCCCGTAGGCCCGCACCAGCCCCCCCGCTCCCAGCTTGACCCCGCCGAAGTAGCGGACCACCAGCACCGCCACCCGGTCCAGGCCCTGGGCCTCTATGGCGTGGAGGATGGGCTTCCCGGCCGTTCCCGCGGGCTCGCCGTCATCAAAGAAGCGGTAGAGGGAGCCCACCTTGTAGGCGTAGCCGTTGTGGGTGGCCTCGGGCTCCCGGTGGGCCTCCAAAAAGGCCAAGGCCTCCTCCTCCGAGGCCACGGGGGCCGCCTTGGCGATGAAGCGGCTTTTCTGGATGACCTCCTCGTGGAGCACGGGTTCAGCCAGGGTCAGGCTCACAAGACCTCCGGGCGAGACCGCCCCCTCCCGCCTACCCGCCCAGGGCCCTCAGGGCCGCCTCCTCCATCCCCTTGGGGTCCGGCAAAAGCCCCGTCCAGATTTGGAAGGCCAACGCCCCCTGCCAGGCCAGCATGGGAAGCCCCGTCTGCACCAGAAGCCCCCGGGCCCGGGCCTCCTTCAGGAACCGGGTCCAGAGGGGGCGGTAGACCAGGTCCACCGCCGCCCCCGCCTCGGGGAAGAGCTCGGCGGGGAGAGGGGTCTCCTCGGGGGCGTTCAGGCCCACGCTGGTGGCGTTGACGAGAAGCCGCGCCTCCCTGGCCCGCTCCAGGGGCACCGCCCTGAGGCCAAAGGCCTCCGCCAGGGCCAGGGCCCGCTCTTCGGTGCGGTTCCAGACCCAGACCTCGAGGCCCACCCCCTTCAGGGCAAAGGCCACCGCCCGCCCCGCCCCCCCAGCCCCCAGGACCAAGGCGGGGCCTTGCAGGGGAATCCCCCCCGCCCGGAGGGCCTCCAGAAACCCCGGAGCATCGGTGTTGAAGCCGAAAAGCCCCCCCTCCACGGAAAGCACCGTGTTCACCGCCCCCATGGCCTTAGCCTCGGGAGCCACCCAGTCCATAAGCTCCAGGGCCTTCTCCTTCAAGGGGATGGTGAGGTTCACCCCCCGGTAGGCCCGGCGCACCTCCGCCAAGCGCTCAGGAAGCCCTGATAAGGGGGTTTCCAGGGCCTCATAGGTGCCCCTCAGGCCCAGATCCTCCAGGGCCCGGCGGTGCATGGCCGGGGAGAGGGAGTGGGCCACGGGGTGGCCCAAGACGGCAAAGCGCAGCATCCCCTACAAGGATAACGTGGTCCAGCCCCCACCTCCCCGGGCGAAGCGTATAGAATGGAGGCGGTGAAAAGGCTCTTGGCCCTTGCCCTTCTCCTCTCCCTGGCCCTGGGAAAGACCTACCTCATCCCCATCCAGGGGGAGATTGACCCTGCCTTGGCGGTGTTCGTGGACCAGGCCCTCTCCCGGGCCGAGCGGGAAGGGGCGAGCGGAGTGGCCTTCCTCATTGACACCCCTGGGGGAAGAGTGGACGCCGCCATCCGGATCTCCGACCGCATCCTGCAAACCCCCCTCCCCACCCTGGCCGTGGTGCAGAACGCCTTCTCCGCTGGGGCCCTCATCGCCCTCTCCTGCCGCCAGATCGCCATGCTCCCCGGCTCGGAGATCGGGGCCGCCCTCCCCGTGATGGCCCTACCCCTAAGCCAGCCCCAGGCGGCAGATGCCAAGGTGATCTCCGCCCTGAAGGGCAAGTTCCGCGCCGTGGCCGAGGCCCGGGGGAGGCCGGTGAACCTGGCGGAGGCCATGGTGGACCCCGCCATAGAGATCCCCGGCCTCACCGCCAAGGGGGAGCCCCTGACCCTCTCGGCGGAGAAGGCGGTGGAGCTCAAGGTGGCGGACTTCCGGGCAGGAAGCCTGCCCGAGGCTCTGAGGCAGGCGGGCTTCAGCCCGGAAACGGAAAGGCTCACCCCAGGCCCCCGGGTCCAGGTGGCCCGCTTCCTGACCAGCTCCGCCGTGGCCGGCCTCCTCCTGGCCCTGGGACTCCTTTTCCTGCTCTTGGAGCTTTTCACCCCCGGGTTCGGGTTCATGGGGGCGCTGGGGCTCGCCCTTTTGGCCCTCTACTTCGCCGGGGGATGGCTGGCGGGGCTTTCCGGGGCCTTTGAGCTCGTCCTCTTCTTCCTGGGGGTGGCCCTCCTCCTGGCGGAAGCCTTCTTGTTCCCGGGGTTCGGCATCGCCGGGGCCTTGGGGGTGGGGGCCATCCTGGCCTCCGTCTACTTCACCTTCGGGGAAAACGCCCTCATGGTCATCGCCATCGCCATCATCGCCCTGGGGCTCGGGCTTCTCCTGGTGTTCCGCTACCTGCCCAGGACCCGCCCCGCCAGGGCCCTGGTCCTAGAGAGCGCCATTGAGGCCCACGCCACCGGGGAGGAGGTGGAGGTGGGCATGGTGGGCACCGCCCTCACGGACCTGAGGCCGGGGGGCGTGGCCCGGTTTGGGGCCAAGCGCATGGACGTGGTAGCCAACCGTGGGTTCATCCCCAAGGGCACCGCCATCCGGGTGGTGGAGGTGCGGGGACCCACGGTGGTGGTGGAGGCTTTGGAGGAATAGCTATGGAAGGAATCGGCGTGCTCTTTTTGGCCTTTGTTGTCCTCATTCTGGTCTTTCTCTTCTTCAGCTTCATCCCGGTGGGCCTCTGGATCTCCGCCTGGGCGGCCGGGGTGCGGGTCCCCCTGCTGACCCTGGTGGCCATGCGCCTCAGGCGCGTGCCCCCGGCCAAGATCATCTACCCCCTCATCAAGGCCACCAAGGCGGGGCTGGACGTGCGGCTGGACCGCCTCGAGGCCCACTATTTGGCGGGGGGGAACGTGGACCGGGTGGTGGATGCCCTCATCGCCGCCGACAAGGCGGGCATCAAGCTCACCTTTGACCGGGCGGCGGCCATTGACCTGGCGGGGCGGGATGTCTTGGAGGCGGTGCGGGTCTCCGTGAACCCCAAGGTGATCCAGACCCCCATGGTGGCGGCCGTGGCCAAGGACGGCATCCAGCTCCTGGCCACCGCCCGGGTCACGGTGCGGGCCAACATTGACCGCCTGGTGGGTGGGGCCGGGGAGGAGACCATCATCGCCCGGGTGGGGGAAGGCATCGTGACCACCATCGGCTCCGCCAACTCCCACAAGGAGGTCTTGGAGAACCCCGACCGCATCTCCAAGACCGTTTTGGAGAAGGGCCTGGACGCCGGCACCGCCTTTGAGATCCTCTCCGTGGACATCGCCGATGTGGACGTGGGCAAGAACATCGGGGCCCAGCTCCAGATTGACCAGGCGGAGGCCGACAAGAAGATCGCCCAGGCCAAGGCGGAGGAGCGGCGGGCCATGGCCGTGGCCGCCGAGCAGGAAAACCGGGCCCTGGTGGAGGCCATGCGGGCCAAGCTGGTGGAGGCCCAGGCCCAGGTGCCCCTGGCCCTGGCCGAGGCCCTGAAGCAGGGAAACCTTGGGGTCATGGACTACTACCGCCTGAAGAACATTGAGGCGGACACCGACATGCGGGAGTCCATCAGCCGGGCGGCCAAGCCCGAGGGTGAGGAATGAGCCTGGGCGACCTTCTGGGCCTCCTCTTCCTCCTCCTCTTCGTCATCCTTCCCGCGCTTCAGGGCCTGCGCCGTGCGCCCCCCACGCCCCCCGGCTTTCCCGAGGACCTGCCTCCCCTCGAGCCCCCCCCCAAGCCCAGGGCCAGGCCTAAGCCCAGGCCCAAGACCCTCCCCACCCCACCCCCCGAACCCCGGCGGCCCGAGGGGGAAAGCCTGGAACGCTTCCCCTCCCTGGAGAGGACCCCCTTGGAGGTGCGCTTCCGCGAGGAAACCCCCGAGGAAATCCCTAAGGCGAAGAAAAGGCCGCGGCTCGTCACCACCGACCCCGAGAGCCTGCTGAAAGGGGTGATATGGCACGAAATCCTGAAGAGGCGCAGAGGCTTTTGATCCCCCTCAAGCCCGAGGAGACCCTGGCCTTTTTGGGCCAGGCGGACAAAAACCTGAAAAGGCTCCGCGCCCTCTTCAAGGAGGCCTTTGGGGAGCGCCTAAGGCTCGTGGTCCGGGGGGACCAGGTGGAGCTTTCCGGGGAGGCGGAGGCGGTGGGGGTGGCGGAGCGGGTGGTGCGGGACCTCCTGGCCCTCCTCCGCCAGGGAGCCGAACTGGACGAGCCCACCCTGGAGCAGGCGGTGGCCCTGGCCCAGGAGGGGCAGGGCCTCTACCAGGCCACCACCCCGGAGACGGAGCTCTCTCTCCCCGGCCGCCTCCGCCCCAAGACCCCGGGGCAGAGGCGGTATGTGGAGGCCATCGCCCAACACGACATCACCTTTGGCATCGGCCCCGCGGGGACGGGCAAGACCTACCTGGCGGTGGCCATGGCCGTGAGCCACCTCCGCGCCCGCAAGGTGAAGCGCATCGTCCTCACCCGGCCCGCGGTGGAGGCGGGGGAGAAGCTGGGGTTTTTGCCGGGGGATATCCAGGCCAAGGTGGACCCCTACCTGAGACCCCTCTACGACGCCCTCTTTGACATGATTGACGCCGAGCGCTTTGAGCAGTACCTGCAGTCGGGGATCATTGAGGTGGCGCCCCTGGCCTTTATGAGGGGAAGGGCCCAGCCCGTGGACACACCGGTGCTGACCCCCGAGGGCTTCCGTCCCATCGGCAGCCTAGAACCGGGGGACTGGGTGGTGGGGGCCTACGGCGTGCCGGTGATGGTGGTGGCCGTCCATCCTCAGGGGAAGCAGCCCATCTACCGGGTCCGCTTCAGCGACGGCGTGGAAACCCGGGCCACGGGGGACCACCTTTGGGCCGTACGCACTCCCTGGGACCGGAGGCGAGAGCGCCCCCCTCGCCTGGTCACCACCGAAGAGATGCGGGGGAACCTCCGCCTGCACCACCAGCACCGCTATGAAGTTCCCCTCCTCCAAGCGCCTGTGGAGTTTCCCAAGCGCCCCGTCCCCTTGGACCCCTACGCTTTGGGCCTCCTCCTGGGAGACGGATGCCTCACGGGCAGCACCACGCCCAGCTTCTCCACCGGCGACCCCGAGCTTAAAAAGGCCCTTGCCGAAAGGCTCCAAGGGGTGCAGGTGGTCCCTAAAGGCGGCGTGGACCACGCCCTGACCCTGGGCTTCAAGGGAGGGAAAAACCGCAACCCGGTCAGCGAGGCCCTCCGGGCCCTAGGCCTCTGGGGAACCCGCTCCAGCGAGCGCTTTGTGCCCGAAGACTATCTGTGGAACACCTCGGAGGTTCGTTTGGGCGTTCTCCAAGGCCTGCTGGACAGCGACGGCAGCGTGCACGTGCAGGAAGGGCGGAAGGCGCGCGTCCAGTTCTCCACCTCCTCTCCCCGTCTCGCTCGGGACGTGGCCTTCCTGGTCCGCTCCCTGGGCGGCGTGGTCTACCATCGGGTGCGGCCCCAAGACCGCCTGCGCCCGGGCCTGGCCCGGGGCCGGCCCGTCTACCACCGGGCCGAAAGCCACGTGCTGGATATCCGCCTGCCCCCAGGGCTTCCGCCCTTCCGCCTGGCGCGAAAGGCCAAGGTCTATGCCCAAACCGGAGGGATTCGTCCCATGCGTTTCGTGGAAGTCATTGAGCCCGCCGGGGAGGCAGAGGCGGTGTGCATCACGGTGGCCAGTCCCGACGGCCTTTACGTGACCGAGGACTTCATCCTCACCCACAATACCCTGAACGACGCCTTCATCATCCTGGACGAGGCCCAGAACACCACCCCGGAGCAGATGAAGATGTTCCTCACCCGCATGGGCTTCAGCTCCAAGATGGTCATCACCGGGGACGTGACCCAGATTGACCTGCCCAAGCACCAAAAATCCGGCCTCATTGAGGCCACCCGCATCCTCAGGGGGATTGAGGGCATCGCCTTCGTCTACTTCAAGGAGTCGGACGTGGTCCGCCATCCCCTGGTGGCCCGCATCATCAAGGCCTACGAGGAGGCCGAGCGTGGTGGCGGTCCTGGCCAATAAGCGCCCTCCCAAAGGCCTCGTGCCCCGGCTCCGGCGGGCCCTCTCCGCCCTCATGGCGGAGCTGGGGGTGGGGGACAAGGCGGTCACGGTGATCCTCACCGGGGACCGGCGCATAAGGGCCCTCAAACGGGCGTGGTGGGGGGAGGACGAGGCCACCGACGTCCTCTCCTTTCCCCACTACGAGCCCGGGGACCCCTTCCTTCCCCCTCACCTGGGGGACATCTGGATCAGCCTGGACACGGCGAGGAGGCAGGCGGAGGCCCGGGGGGTCCCTTTGGAGGAGGAGGTCCTGGTCCTGGCAGCCCACGGGCTTTGGCACCTTTTAGGCCACGACCACCAAAAGGAGGAGGATTGGGAAGGGTTCCGCCGCGTCCAAGAGAGGATCCTCACCCTGTAAAGGGGGTGGCCCGGTCCTTCCTTTACGCCCTCGAGGGCCTGGCCTACGCCTGGCGGGTGCAACGGAACTTCCGCCTCCAGGCCCACCTGGGCCTCCTGGCCCTCCTCATGGCCCTCTGGCTTGGGGTGGATCCGGTGCCCGTCCTCCTCCTCATCGCCCTGGTCCTCTCCTTGGAGCTCCTGAACACCGCCCTCGAGGCCCTCGCCGACCTGGCGAGCCCCGTCTACCACCCCCTGGCCAAGCGGGCCAAGGACACCGCCGCCGCCGCCGTGCTCCTGGCCAGCCTCCTCGCCCTCTTGGTGGGTCTGTACCTTTTCCTGCCTCCCCTTCTCTCCCGGCTTGGGCTAAGCTAGGGGCATGGACCACGAAGAGCGGGAGATGATCCTGGAGCTCTTTCCAGGCACCTCCCCTGACCTCCTCCCCATGGGGGAGATCCTCTACTACCGGGACGAGGAGGAGCGGGTGGTGATCGTGGAAAAAGGCCCCCCCGAACTCCGCCTGGCCCTCGAGCCCCTCCCCGGCCACGTGACCGGCCCCCAGGTGTGCGAGGCCTGCCGCCGCCACCTCTCGGGAAACGCCCTGGGCTTCTTCCGCCACCCGGTGGGGGGCAGGGAGACCCACCTCCGCTACCTGGTGCTCTGCCACGACACCGAGGCCTGCGCAGGCCATGCTGAGCCGGAGCGTTTGAGGGAAATCCTCCTTCGGGGTATACTCACCTGAGAAGGGGGCCCTTGGGCCAAGGAGGTCGGCTTTAGCCGGCCTCCATGACTTACGAGGTGAGCTATGGCGCGCGAGGTGAAGCTAACCAAGGCCGGCTACGAGCGGCTCATGAGGCAGCTGGAGCAGGAAAGGGAGCGCCTCCAGGAGGCCACCCGGATCCTGCAGGAGCTCATGGAGTCCAGCGACGATTACGACGACTCGGGGCTGGAAGCGGCCAAGCAGGAGAAGGCCCGCATTGAGGCCCGGATTGACAGCCTGGAGGACGTCCTCTCCCGGGCGGTGATCCTGGAGGAGGGCTCGGGCGAGGTCATCGGCCTGGGCTCCGTGGTGGAGCTGGAGGACCCCGCCACCGGGGAGCATCTTTCGGTGCAGGTGGTCTCCCCCGCCGAGGCCAGCGTCCTGGAAACCCCCATGAAGATCTCCGACGCCTCCCCCATGGGCAAGGCCCTCCTGGGCCACCGGGTGGGGGACGTCCTCTCCCTGGAAACCCCTAGGGGCAGGAAGGAGTTCCGGGTGGTGGCGGTCCACGGATGAACGAGCAGACACGCCAACGCCTTCTGAACCTGGAAGCCCTTGTAGAGGCGGGGTTTGAGCCCCACCCCTACCGCTTCCCCAAGACCCATAGCGCCAGGGCCATCCTCGAGGCCAAGGCTGGGGCCCCTCCGGAGACCGAGTGGCCCGAGGAAGAGGTGGCCCTGGCGGGAAGGGTGGTGGCCTTAAGGCGCATGGGCAAGGTCACCTTCGCCCACCTCCTGGACGAGAGCGGCAAGATCCAGCTCTACTTCCAAAAAGGCCTCACCCCGAGCTACGAGCTTCTGAAGAAGCTGGACGTGGGGGACATCCTGGGGGTGAAGGGTACCCCCTTCACCACCAAGACGGGGGAGGTCACGGTCAAGGTCCTCTCCTGGACCCCCCTGGTGAAGAGCCTCCACCCCCTCCCCGACAAGTGGCACGGGATCAGGGACAAGGAGGTGCGCTACCGTCAGCGCTACCTGGACCTGATCGTGAACCCCGAGGTCCGGGAGGTCTTCAGGAGGCGCTCGGAGATGGTGCGCTACATCCGCCGCTTCTTTGAGGACCGGGGCTTCTTGGAGGTGGAAACCCCCATCCTCCAGGCCACCACCGGAGGAGCCGAGGCCAGGCCCTTCAAGACCTACCACCACGCCCTGGACCACGAGTTTTACCTGCGCATCTCCCTGGAGCTTCACCTGAAGCGCCTTCTGGTGGGCGGCTACGAGAAGGTCTTTGAGATGGGCCGGGTCTTCCGCAACGAGGGGATAGACCACAACCACAACCCCGAGTTCACCATGCTGGAGGCCTACTGGGCCTACGCCGACTATCAGGACATGGCCCTCTTGGTGGAAGAGCTCCTTTCCGGCCTCGTCCTCCACCTCTTCGGCACCTACGAGGTCCCCTACCAAGGCCGCATCCTGAACTTCAAGCCCCCCTTCCGCCGCATCGCCTTCGTGGAGGCCCTTAAGGAGAAGGCGGGCCTCCCCTTTGACCCTTTAGACCTGGAGCGCCTCCGCCTCTGGGCCGATGCCCACCACCCCGAGCTGGCCCAGGTACCTAGCTACAAGCTCTTGGACAAACTTTTTGGCATCTACGTGGAGCCCGAGCTCCAGGACCCCACCTTCGTCTTTGACTTCCCCCTGGCCATAAGCCCCCTGGCCAAACGGCACCGGGAAAGGCCAGGCCTCACGGAGCGCTGGGACCTCTTCGCCGGGGGGATGGAGCTCGCCCCCGCCTACTCCGAACTCAACGACCCCCTGGACCAAAGGGAGCGCTTCTTGGAGCAGGCCAGGAGGCGCAAGGAGGGGGACGAGGAGGCCCCCGAGCCCGACGAGGACTTCCTCCTGGCCCTGGAGTACGGCATGCCCCCGGCGGCGGGCCTGGGCCTGGGGATAGACCGCCTGGCCATGCTTCTCACCGACCAGCCCTCCTTAAGGGATGTCCTCCTCTTCCCCCTGATGAAGCCCAGGAGGGAGGCCTTGGAAGAGGCTTAGGTGGCGGAACGGGCCGCTTGGACCAGCCTTTTGGTAGCCCTCGTGGTCTTGGGGCTCAAAGGGCTCGCCTACCTTCTCACGGGCTCGGTGGCCCTCCTTTCCGATGCCCTCGAGTCCACCGTGAACGTGGCCGCGGCCCTCATGGCCCTCTTTGCCATCCGCTTTGCCAGGCGCCCCCCCGACGCCACCCACCCCTTCGGCCACACCAAGGCGGAGTACCTTTCCGCGGTGCTGGAGGGGGTTCTGGTGGTCCTGGCCGCCTTCTTCATCGTGCGGGAGGCCCTGCCCCGCCTCCTCCACCCCACGCCCCTGGAGGGGTTGGGTCCGGGGCTTCTTGTGAGCCTCCTGGCCTCCGGCCTAAACGGCCTGTTGGCCTACCACCTCATCGCCCAAGGCCGAAAGCTCCGCTCTCCCGCCCTCACCGCCGATGGGTACCACGTCCTAAGCGATGTCCTCACCTCCTTGGGGGTCCTCCTGGGGGTGGGCCTGGCCTGGGCCACGGGCTTTTGGGTTTTGGACCCCCTACTTGCCCTCCTGGTGGCGGGGAACATCCTCCTCATAGGCTTCCGCCTGGTGCGGGAGTCTTTGGGGGGCCTTCTGGACGAGGGGCTTTCCCAAGAGCAGGTGGCCCGCATCCAGGCCGTCATCGCCCGGGAGCTAAAGGGGAAGGCCCTCGAGGTCCACGACCTAAAGACCCGCAAGGCGGGGCACCGGGCCTTTTTGGAGTTCCACCTGGTGGTGCCGGGAAGCCTTTCCGTGGCCGAGGCCCACGCCCTCTGCGACCGCCTGGAAAGGGCCTTGGAAACCGAGATCCCCGGGCTTAGCGTCACCATCCACGTGGAGCCGGAAAGCGAGCGCAAAACCTAACGCCCTTTTCCCACTCGGCAAAAAAGCGTAAACTGGAGGGCAGAGGAGGGCCCATGCGCAGGAAGCACGACTGGCTCAGGGAAACCTACCAAAAGAGCCTGGAAAAGATGCCGGAGAGGCCCGTGGCCCACCGCACCCTCTCGGACATCGCCCCCGAACCCCTCTACACCCCCGAGGACATCGGGGTCTTGGACCCGGAGTACGGGGAGAAGCGGGGCTTCCCCGGGGAGTACCCCTACACCCGGGGGGTCTACGGCTCCATGTACCGTTCCAAGCTCTGGACCATGCGCATGTTCGCCGGCTTCGGCACTGCCGAGCAGACCAACGAGCGCTTCAAGAAGCTCCTTGGGGCGGGGCAGACGGGGCTAAGTGTGGCCTTTGACCTCCCCACCCTCATGGGCTATGACTCCGACCACCCCCTCGCCAAAGGGGAGGTGGGGAAGTGCGGGGTGGCCGTGAGCAGCCTGGCGGACATGGAGATCCTCTTTGAGGGGATCAACCTGGAGGAGGTCACCACCTCCATGACCATCAACTCCCCCGCGAACGCCATCTGGGCCATGTACCTGGCGGTGGCCAAGAAAAAGGGCTACGACTGGAAGAAGCTCGGGGGCACCATCCAGAACGACATCCTCAAGGAGTTCATCGCCCAAAAGGAGTTCATCTTCCCCCCGGAGCCCAGCGTGAAGCTGGTGATAGACACCTTTGAGTGGGGACCCAAGAACGTCCCCAAGTGGAACTTCATCTCCGTCTCGGGCTACCACATCCGGGAGGCGGGTTCCACCGCGGTGCAGGAGCTGGCCTGGACCCTGGCCGACGGCTTTGAGTACGTGGAGGCCGCCCTGAAGCGGGGCCTGGACGTAGACGAGTTCGCTCCCCGCATCAGCTTCTTCTTTGACGTCCACAACGACTTCTTTGAAGAGATCGCCAAGTTCCGGGCGGCCCGGCGCATCTGGGCCAAGGAGATGCGCCACCGCTATCACGCCAAGAACCCCCAGAGCTGGATGCTCCGCACCCACGCCCAGACCGCTGGCGTCTCCCTCACCGCCCAGCAACCCCTGAACAACATCGCCCGGGTGGCCATCCAGGCCCTGGCCGCCGTCCTTGGGGGCACCAACAGCCTCCACACCGACGCCTACGACGAGGCCCTGGCCCTGCCCACGGAGGAGTCGGCCACCATCGCCCTAAGGACCCAGCAGATCATCGCCTACGAAACCGGGGTCACCCACACCATTGACCCCCTGGCGGGGAGCTACTACGTGGAGTGGCTCACCGACGAGATGGAGCGCCAGGCCATGGCCATCATCGGGGAGATCCGCCGCATGGGGGGCGTGGTGCGGGCCATTGAGGAGGGGTACTTCCTAAGGGAGCTGGCCGAGGCCAGCTACCGCTACCAGCAGGAGGTGGAGCGCAAGGAGCGGATCATCGTGGGGGTGAACGCCTTCACCGACGAGATCCCCCTCAAGGTCCCCATCCAGCTGGTGGACCCCGAGGTGGAGCGGGTGCAGGCGGAGAGGCTCGCCCGGGTGCGCCGGGAGCGGGACCCGAAGCGGGTAGCGGAGGCCCTGGAGGGGCTTCGCCGGGCGGCCAAAGAAGGCCAGAACACCATGCCCCACTTCGTGGAGTGCGCCCTGGCCTACTGCACCCTGGGGGAGATGATGGACGTCCTCCGGGAGGTCTACGGCATCTACCAGGAGCCCGCTTACGTCTAAGAGGGGTAACATGGCGCATGTGGACAGGCGCATACGGGTTCTCATCGCCAAGCCGGGTCTGGACGGGCACGACCGGGGGGCCAAGGTGGTGGCCCGGGCCCTAAGGGATGCGGGGATGGAGGTCATCTACACCGGCCTCAGGCAGACCCCGGAGATGATCGTCTCCGCCGCCATCCAGGAGGACGTGGACGCGATAGGGCTTTCCATCCTCTCCGGGGCTCACATGCACTACTTCCGCGAGGTGAAGCGGCTTTTAGAGGAGCAAGGGGCCTCGGACATCCTCCTCTTCGGCGGCGGCATCATCCCCGACGAGGACGTGCCCAAGCTTAGGGAGCTGGGGGTGGCCGCCGTCTTCGGCCCCGGCACCAGCACCCAGGAGATCGTGGACTTCCTGAGGCGGGCTGCGCCCGAGCGCTGGAGAGCCCAGGGGCTTTCATGAAGGCCATCCAGCTCCACTACCCCCCGGAGTGGGCCCACTGCTACGGGTGCGGCTACCTGAACCCCATGGGCCTCCACCTCAAGACCTACTGGAAACCGGAAAAGGGGGAGAGCGAGACCCGCTTCACCCCAAGCCCCCACCACACCGCCATCCCGGGGTTCGTCTATGGGGGGCTTCTCGCCTCCTTGGTGGACTGCCACTCCACCGCCACCGCCGCTGCGGCCAAGGCTCAGGCCGAGGGGCTTTCCCTGGAGGAAACCCCTCTTCGCTTCGTCACCGCTAGCCTGAAGGTGGACTACCTGAAGCCCACCCCCTTGGGGCCGGAACTCCTCCTCCTGGGGCGGCCCAAGGAGGTCAGGGGGAAAAAGGTGGTGGTGGAAAGTGAGCTTTATGCGGAAGGGGTTCTCACCGTGCGGGGGGAGGCGGTCCTGGTGCAGATCACCGAGGGCTTTGCCAGGCCATGAGGTCCTCCACCGCCCGGATGAGGGCTCCCAGGGGTTCCGCCTTGGGGGAGGCTTGAAGGACCAGCTCCAACCAAGCCTCCTCCAAGACCCGCTTGACCTCGCTCAACCCCTCCCCACCCCAGGCCTGACCCAAGGCCGCCGCCCTTAGCATCTCCTGAAGGCGGCGGTTGTCCTCCTCCATCCGCCGGAGGCACCACTTCAGGCGGAGGTTTTCCAACTCAGTTTGGGAAAGCTTTTCCTCCAGCTCATTTATCTTGCGGTTTTCGGCCTCCTTCTCGGCCTTAGCTGGGCGATCTGCCGGTCCAGCTCGTCGTCCCAATGGAGCATGACTGCAGTATTTCCCAGCCCACTCCCCTTGGCTGTGATCTTTGCACATGAGAACCTTCAACGCCTCCGCCGGGCGGCCTGGGCCTCGAGGGCCCGCTCCAGGAGGAAGAGGAGGAGGGCCAGGAGGAGGAGGTAAGGCCTTAGGGATAGGGAGGCGGGGGCCCAGGCGGGAAGCTTGTCCAAGGTGAGGCGCCTTCCCCCACTCCCCTCGGCCAAGGCCCGGAGGATGGCCTCCCCGTCCCGGGGGCTCCACTCCCCGGGGAGGGGAAGGGAGAGGGGGATGCGCCGCTTCCCGAAGAGGAGCACCCCCTCCTCCCTCAGGAAGACCTCGTGGCGCAGGGGCCCGGTGGGCACCAGGGGGACCTCCTTCCCCCCCACCAGGGCCAGGGGGGCCTCGAGGCGGCCCAGGACCACCGCCCGCACGCCCTCCCCCTCGGGGTAGGCGTAGAGGGCCAGGGCCCTCTGCCCCCCGGCCAGGTACCGGGCGAGCCCCCCCAGGAACGGAGCCGCCCCCTCCCAGCCCTTCCAGGAGCGAGAGAGGTCCGTGGCCAGCGCCCCCACCCTGCCCTCCCCCCGCTCCCCCAGGGCCAGGAGCGCCCGCTCCCCGCTCCTTAAGAGCACCTCGGCCCAGGCCTCCCCCCTGGCGGGGAGGAGGACGGCGAGGGGGGGGATGGCGAACCCCTCGGTGAGGGGGTGGGGCAGGACCTCCACGGGAAAGCGCCCTTCCAGCCCTTCCCCCTGGAAGACCTCCTGTCCCTCCTTGAGGAAGAGGCGGGGAAGCTCCTTGGCCGTGGCCGCCCGGTAGAACCGCCCCCCGCCCCTTTGGGCCAGGGCCTCGAGGAAGGCGGCGTCGGCGTCCGGGCCCAGGGCCAAGGCGCTCACCTCTACCCCAGCGGTCCCGGCCAGGGCCAGGATGGGCTCCTTGGCATCGGCGATGAGGCCGTCCGTGAGGACCAAGACCGCCTTCCGCTCCACGGGCACCCCTTCCAGGAGGCGGAGGGCCTCCCGGAAGGCCCCGCCTAAGACCGTCCCCCCGCCCGCCCGCAGGGAGAGGAGGAGGCTTTCCGCCTCCTTCTTGCCCTGGGCGGTCATGGGCCTGGGGGGGAAGAGGACCCTGGGGCTGGAGCTAAAGAGGACCACCCCCAGGTAGTCCTCAGGGGCGGCGCTCCTGACGAGCTCCAAAGCCCCCGCCACCGCCATGGCGAGCTTCTCCCCCTCCATGCTCCCCGAGACGTCCAGGACCAGGAGTAAGGCCGCCCCCTTCCTTCCCAGGGGCTTCAGGGGCAAATCCTCCGGCAGGGCCCGGTCCCAGCCGCCAAAGAAGAGGCCCTTGGGGGTGGCGGTGAAGAGGAGACCCCCTCCCTGGCGCAGGTAGTCCCTGAGGGCCTCCGGGGCCCCCGGGGGCAGGTCCAGCACCCCCACCCCCACGGCCACCAGGTCCACCTCCAAGGGAAGCCGGAAGGCCTCCTCCACCAGGAAGCCCTGGGCCTCCAGGTAGCGGGCGAGGGCCGGGTCCCCCAGGACCAGGGCCTTGGCCCGGTCGGCGGGGAGGAGGCGGGCTTTGGCCTCGCTCCTTCCCCAGGGACCTTCCGCCACCGCCCGCACCTCTACCTCCTCCAGGAGGGGGAAGGCGTAGGTGAGGACCTTCCGCCCCTCCACCAAAAGCCGCCTCTCCAGGACTCCTCCCGGGCCCTCCACCCGGAGGTGCGCCTCGGCGGGCCGGGGGGCCTCGAGGACCACCCCCACGCCCACGGTCTCCCCCAGGAGGGGATAAAGCGGCGGGACCAGGCGCAGGTCCACGTGGGCCTTGGGAGGGACGTAGAGGGCGTCCAAAGGAAAGGGCGGGGGGACAGGGGAAAAGAGGCCGTCGGAGACCAGGACCACCCGGCTTGGCCTGAGCCTCAGGGCCTCCTGGAAGGCCACCCTCAGGTCCGTCCCTTCCCCCAGGTCCAGCCTGCGGGCCGTGGGGGACGGGAGACGGGCCGCTCTCTCCGCGAAGGCCACGTAGGTGGCCCCCCGGGGAAGGCTTTCCCCTAGGGCGAAGACGCTCTCCCTAGCCGAGGGGGAAAAGTCCAGGAGGTAGACCACCCGCCCCCTAAGGGGGAAACGGGGGTCAAAGAACGCCAGGAGCAGGGCCAGGAGGACCAGACCTCGGAGGAGCCAGACCCCCTTCACACCCCCATCCTACGCTGGGCTTTAGTCCATCCAGTGGCCCAGCTTCTCCTTCTTGGCCAGAATGTAGCGCTCGTTGTGGGGATTGTCCCCCGCCCTGAGGGGAATCCGCTCCACGATCTCTATGCCGAAGCCGGAGAGGGCCTTCACCTTCCTGGGGTTGTTGGTGAGGAGACGCATCTTGCGCACCCCCAGGTCGTAGAGGATCTGGGCCCCCACCCCGTAGTCCCGAAGGTCGGGGGGGAAGCCCAGGGCCAGGTTGGCCTCCACCGTGTCCAGGCCCTGGTCCTGGAGGTGGTAAGCCCGGATCTTGTTGGCGAGGCCAATCCCCCGCCCCTCCTGCCTCAGGTAGACCAAGACCCCCTTCCCCTCCTGGGCGATGCGCTCCAGGGCCAGGTCCCTCTGGAAGCCGCAGTCGCACCTCAGGGAGTGGAGGGCGTCCCCGGTGAGGCACTCGGAGTGCATCCGCACCAGGACGGGCTCCTCGGGGTCCCAGCTTCCCATGACCAGGGCGGCGTGCTCCTCTTTGGTGAGGGTGTCGCGGAAGGCCAGGATGCGGAACTCCCCGAAGCGGGTGGGAAGACTCGCCTCCGCCTCGCGGCGCACGTAGAGGTCCCCCTTCAGAAGCCGATAGCGGATGAGGTCGGCGATGGTGCCCACCTTGAGGCCGTGCCTCCCGGCGAACTCCAGGAGGTCGGGCAGGCGGGCCATGCTCCCGTCCTCCTTGAGGATCTCAATGAGGCTCCCCACCGGAGTGAGGCCCGCCAGGCGCAGAAGGTCCACCGTGGCCTCGGTGTGCCCCGCCCGGCGCAAGACCCCTCCCGGCCTCGCCACCAGGGGGAAGATGTGCCCCGGGCGGCGGAAGTCCTGGGGCCTGGCCTCGGGATCGGCCAGAAGCCGGATGGTGGCCGCCCGCTCAAAGGCGGAGATCCCCGTGGTGGTGCCCCTGGCGTCCACGCTCACGGTGAAGCGGGTGCCCTGGGGGTCCTGGTTCCTCTCCACCATGAGGGGCAGGTCCAGGGCCTTGGCCCGCTCCTCCGTGAGGGCCACGCAGAGGAGGCCCCGGCACTCCTTCAGCATGAAGTTCACCCAGTCCGGGGTGGCGTGCTCCGCCGCCAGGATCAGGTCCCCCTCGTTCTCCCGGTCCTCGTCGTCCACCAGGATCACCGGGCGGCCCTGGCGGAGTTCTTCCAAGAGTTCCTTGATGCTGGCAAGCCCTTCCATCACGCCCTCCCCAAAAGCCTCTCCAGATAGCGGGCGATGAGGTCCACCTCGAGGTTCACCCCGTCCCCCACCCTCAGCCTCCCCAGGTTGGTCACCGCCAGAGTGTGGGGGATGAGGGTCACGAAGAAGACCTCCCCTTCAAGCCCGGCGACCGTGAGGGAGACGCCGTTCAGGGCCACGCTCCCCTTTTCCGCGATGTAGCGGGCGTATTCCGTGGGAGGCCTAAAGAAGTAGTCCTTGGCCCCCGGGGCCTCCCGGATGGCCAATAGCTCCGCCACCCCGTCCACGTGCCCGGTGACGAAGTGCCCTCCCAGGCGGTCCCCCACCCTTAGGGCCCTTTCCAGGTTGGGCCGGTGGCCCACCCGCCAGGTGGGGGCGGTGCGCCTTAAGGTCTCCTGGGCCAGCTCCACCCAGAATCCTTCCCCGTCCACTGCCACCGCGGTGAGGCAGGCCCCATCCACGGCCACGGAGTCCCCCACCTTCAGGCCCTCTAAGACCTTTCCAGCCCCGACGCGCACCCTCAGGAAGGGGCCTTCCTGTACCTCAAGAATCTCTCCCGTTTCCTCTATGAGTCCGGTAAACATCACCCCTCCACGTAAGCCTCAAGCCACAGATCATCCCCCAGCCACTCCCGGCGGTGGAGGCGAAGCCTAAGGGCCTCGGCCATGCGCTCCACCCGAAAGCCCTCCAAAAGCCCCCTCCCCTCCCCCAGGAGCTTGGGGGCCAGGAAGAGGGCCAGCTTGTCCACCAGGCCCCGCTCCAGGAAGGCGGCGGCGAGCCTCGGCCCCCCTTCCAGAAGGACCCCGTCCACCCCTTCCTCCCAAAGGAGCGCCATGGCCTTTGCCAGGCTCACCCGCCCCCCCTCCCGGGGAAGCTCCTCCACCCGGGCCCCGGCGGCCTCCAGGGCCTTGAGCCGCTCCTTGGGGACCCCTTGCCCCGCCAGGATGAGGACCCGGGCCGCCTCCCCCCGGGGGCCTTCCTGGAAGAGGCGGGCCGTGGGGGGCGTGCGGGCCTCGGTGTCCAGGACCACCTTGAGGGGGTCCCGTAGGGGTGGGGGCTCCAGCATCAGGGGAAAGGGGCGGAAGTCCGGGTCCCGCACGGTGAGGGCGGGGTCGTCCTTGAGCACCGTTCCCACCCCCACCATGACCGCAGGGAGCCACTGCCGGTAGGCCTGGGCCACCCGGCGGCTCGCCTCCGAGGACACGTAGCGGGCATCCCCGGAAAGGGTGGCCACCCGCCCGTCCAGGGTGAGGGCCGCCTTGAGGAGGACGAAGGGGCGGCCCCTCCTTACGGCGGTGAAAAAGGCCTCGTTCTGCTCCCAGGCCTCCCTCTCCAAAAGCCCCGCCACCACCTCCACCCCGGCCCGAAGAAGCCTCGCCATCCCCCCTTGGGCCAAGGGGTTCGGGTCCCGCACCGCCAGGACCACCCGGGCCACCCCGGCCCCGATCAGGGCCAGGGAGCAGGGGGGAGTGCGGCCAAAGTGGTCGCAAGGCTCGAGGCTCACGTAGACCGTAGCCCCGCGGGCCCGCTCCCCGGCGGCCTCGAGGGCCAGCGCCTCGGCGTGGGGGGCCCCCGCCCTGGGATGGTGCCCCTCCCCCACGATCTCCCCGTCCCGCACCACCACCGCCCCCACCAGGGGGTTGGGGTGGGTGTGGCCCCTGGCCCTTTCCGCCAGCTGCAGAGCCCTTCGCAGAAAACGCTCGTCCAGGTCCAAACGCCCTCCTTCTCCCATCCGGACTTTTACCGTCGGCCCCGGAGTTCCACCGGGTCGGGCCCCAGGGGGGCTTCGCGGGCTTTCACCGCCGGTGGGGACTTCCACCCCGCCCCGAAGGAGGTGCCACAGGCACCAAACCCAGTCTACCGGGTCTGAAGGGGCGAAGTGTGGGGGTGGACCACCTCCAGCCCCTCCCCTTGGACCAAGGCCAGAAAGTGGGCGTCCAGGGTCAGCACCGGGGCCTGCCAAAGGAGTCCGGTAGCCGCCACCAGAGCATCGGCCAGACCCAGGGAAAGGTCCCGGTGACGCAAAAGAATGCGGTGAGCATGGGACAGAGCCTCCGCATCCCCATGGGCCAGGAAAAACCCCTCCTCTAGGTCCTCCAGAAAGCGCAGCAGAGGGTCCAACCCCAGGCGCTTTTCCAAAAGATAACCAACCTCAGCCAAAATCGCCGCGGGAATGACAAGAGGGCCGGGGAATCGGGCCACCTGCCCCCTTACCCAGCCGTGATCGGGGTCTAGGCGGTTTACCCAAGCAAAAACCGCCGAGGTATCCAAAACCAAGGCCCAAAGGCCCTTGTCAGGAAGGTTCACGCCCCTCCTTGCCCCAGGCCGCCTCCAGCCAGGCCTCGGCGCCACGTCCCGTAAGTTCAGGATCCTCCCCGGCACCCAAGGACCTGGATCCGGGCCGAGAGAGGTACCGCTCTATGGCCTCCCGGATAAGCTCGGCTTGGGAGCGCCCCTCCTGCCTAGCCCGCATCTCCAAGAGGCGCTTTAGCCTTTGGGGCAGGTACAGCGTGGTCTTTTCCATACCGTCCATACCGCCATACTACCATACAAGGGACCAAAAGGAAAAGGTGCCTCTCGGCACCCTTTTTGGTGGAGGTGGGGGGAGTTGAACCCCCGTCCGAAGGTCTCTACGGCGGGCCTCTACGCGCGTAGTCCGCGTTTTGGGTGTCCCCTTGGCTTGGCCCGCGGACGGGCGGCCAAGGGTAAGCCCCCTTAAGGTTCGCCCAGGGTTAGGAGGCGTGGCCCCAGGCTAGCCGGGTTTGTGTCCCCGCTTCCAGTGAGCCCCCGGCAGGGCTACCGGGCGAGGTCGCGGGCATTAAGCCGCGAGGGCGTAAGCAGGCTTGTTGGCCTTTGTGGTTTTGCGGGTTTTTACGGTCACGCCCTTTTAGGCGTACCTACGAGGCCACCCGCACCTCGGCGCGCCACCCTGCCTTGGACGACCCCCGTCGAGACCGTTCACCCCCATGTCTTTTGGCCGGGCTCGGACCGGCGATCTTGAGTGTACCAGGCTAAAGGCCTTGTAGTCAAGGCCCCCTTGGGTGTACACTGGGGCCAGTGCTCCCAAGGGAGGGGGGTGGGTGTAAGCCCACCCTTCCTTTGTGAAGGGAGGCTTAGGAGGTGTCCTTTGGACCTTTGGCGGTTGGTGGAGGAAGCGGTGGCGCCTTTGGACCTCGAGGTCCTAGAGGTCAAGGAGGCTCCGGGCGAGGTCTTGGTGCGGCTTGAGCGCAAGGACGAAAGGCCCATCACCGTGGCCGACCTGGAACAGGCGAGCCGCCACATTGGGGCGGTCTTGGACCGGGAGGACCCCATCCCTGGAAGCTACCGGCTCCTGGTGGAGTCCCCAGGCCCCAAAAGACCCCTCTTCACCCGCCGCCACTTTGAGCGCTTCCAAGGGCTAAAGGCCAAGGTCCCGGGCCCGGAGGGCTTCGTGGGACGCATCCTCCGGGTGGAGGGAGACAAGGTGGTCTTCCAGGTGGGCTCCCTGGAGAAGCGCCTCACCCTGGGCACCTTCCGCGCCACCCTCGCCGAATGGCCCGAGGAGCCAAGATAAAAGATAGGAGGAAGGATGAACCGAGAGTTCATGGACGCCTTGCAACACCTGGCCTTGGAGCGCGGGGTCACCCCTGAGGAGGTCCTCGAGGCCTTCAAGGAAGCCATGCGCAAGGCCTACATCAAAAGACAGAAAGGCTACCGGAAGGAGGAGATTGAGGAGGGCAAGGGTCCCGAGGTGGACGTCTACATAGACCCCCAGACCGGGCGCATAGAGATGGTGGAGGTCCGCCGGGTGGTGGAGAAGATAGAGGACCCCGACAAGGAGATCGCCCTCTCTGAAGCCCTCCAGTACGACCCCGAGGTCCAGGTGGGGGACGAGATGGAGTTCCCCATAGACCCCGAGGGGCTCTCCCGCGTGGCCATCCAGGACCTGCGCCAGATCCTCACCCAGCGCCTGAAGGAATCGGAGCGCAACCGCATCTACAACGAGTACAAGGACAAGGAGGGGCAGGTGCTCACCGGAGTGGTGGCCCGGGTGGACAACCGGGGGAACGTCTTCGTGGAGATGGGGCGCGGGGAAGCCTACCTACCCAAGAACGAACAGATCCCCTCGGAGCGCTACTACCCCGGCCAGCGCCTGAAGGTCTACCTCAAGAAGGTGGACCGCTCGGCCAAGGGCCCCTCCCTGATCGTAAGCCGGGCCCACGAGAAGCTTCTGGAGCATCTTCTGAAGCAGGAGGTCCCCGAGATCGCCGAGGGGATCGTGGAGATCAAGGCCATCGCCCGGGAGCCCGGCCGCCGCAGCAAGGTGGCGGTCATGAGCCACAACCCCAACGTGGACCCCATCGGGGCCTGCATCGGGCACAAAGGGCAGCGGATCCAGGCGGTCTCCGCGGAACTGGGACGGGAGAAGGTGGACATCATCCTCTGGTCCAAAGACCCCAAGGAGTTCATCAGGAACGCCCTCTCCCCCGCCCAGGTGGGCTCCATTGAGCTGGACCCCGAGGCCAAGAAGGCCCGGGTCAAGGTGACCAAGGACCAGCACTCCCTGGCCATCGGGACTGGCGGCCAGAACGTCCGCTTGGCCTCCAAGCTCACCGGCTACGACATCCACTTTGAGGAGGCGGAGATCTCCGACCTGGACGAGGCCATCCGCCGGGCCGCCCAGGAAGAGTCTGAGGAAAAGACCCGGGCCAAGGAGGAGTTTGAGAAGCTGTTCCGGGACCTCTAGCGATGAAGCACATCCCCCTGCGCATGTGCGTGGCTTGCCGCCAGAGGCGGCCCAAGGGGGAGCTTCTGCGCCTCCTTCTTACCCCGGAGGGCTTCCAACTGGACCCCACGGGCAAGCTCCCTGGCAGGGGGGCTTACGTCTGCCCCGACAACCCGGAATGCTGGACGGAAAAAAGGCTCCGGCGCTTCGCCGGAGCCCGAGCCAAAGCCCTCTCCGAGGCGCTTCTGGTTCACCTAGGAGGTAAGGATGGCCAAAATACGCATCTACCAGCTGGCTAAAGAGCTGGACATGAAGGGCGAGGAGCTTTTGGAGCTCCTGGACCAGATGGGGGTGGCTTACAAATCCCAGGCCTCCACCCTCTCCGAAGAGGATGCGGAGGCGGTTAGGGAGATCGTCAGGGAGCAACGGGGCCTGAGGGAGAAGCTGGCCGAGGAGGAGAGGCGCAAAAGCCTCCCCCGGCGCCCCCCCGTGGTGGTCATCATGGGCCACGTGGACCACGGGAAGACCACCCTCCTGGACTACCTGCGCAAAAGCCGCATCGCCGAGAAGGAGGCGGGGGGCATCACCCAGCACGTGGGGGCCTTTGAGGTGAAGACCCCGGGGGGCACCGTGGTCTTCATTGATACCCCCGGGCACGAGGCCTTCACCTCCATAAGGCAGCGGGGAGCCAAGGTGGCGGACATCGCCGTGATCGTCATCGCCGCCGACGACGGGATCATGCCCCAGACCGACGAGGCCATCGCCCACGCCAAGGCCGCGGGGGCCAGGATCATCTTCGCCCTCAACAAGATGGACCTGCCCCAGGCCGACCCCGAGAGGGTGAAGCGGCAGCTGATGGAGCGGGGCTTTGTCCCCGAGGCGTACGGGGGCGAGGCCATCGTGGTACCCATCAGCGCCAAGACGGGACAAGGGGTGCAGGACCTCCTGGACATGATCCTCCTCCTCGCCGAGCTGGAGGACTACCGGGCCGACCCCAACGCCGAACCGAGGGGGGTAATCCTGGAGTCCAAGCTGGACAAGCAGGCGGGCATCCTCGCCAACATGCTGGTCCAGGAGGGAACGTTCCGCGTGGGCGACCACGTGGTGGCGGGAGAGGTCTATGGGCGCATCCGGGCCATGATGGACTCCGAGGGCCGCCAGCGCAAGGAGGCGGGTCCAGGGAGCGCCGTCCAGGTCCTGGGCTTCCAGGAGCTACCCCATGCGGGGGACGTGGTGGAGTGGGTGCCGGACCTCGAGGCCGCCAAGGAGATCACCGAGGAGCGCAAGGAGGAAAGGAGGGCCAAGGAAGAGGCCGAGAGGGAGCGCCGCCCCAGGACCATGGCCGACCTCCTGCGGGCCCTGCAGGAGGAGGGGCAGAAGGAGGTCAACCTCATCCTGCGGGCGGACACCCAGGGCTCCCTGGAGGCCATCCAGCACATCCTGGCCCGGGAGAGCACCGACGAGGTGAAGATCAACGTCCTCCTGGCCCAGGTGGGGGCCCCCACGGAATCCGACGTCCTCTTGGCCCAGACCTCGGGGGCGGCCATCCTGGCCTTCGGGGTCACCCCCCCCGGCTCGGTGAAGAAGAAGGCCGAGGAGAAGGGCGTCCTCCTCAAGACCTTCCGCATCATCTACGACCTCATTGACGAGGTGCGGAACATGGTCAAGGGGCAAAAGGAGCCCCAGTACAGGGAGGAGGTCCTGGGCAGGGCCGAGGTGCGGGCCATCTTCCGTCTGCCCACCGGGAGGCAGGTGGCCGGGTGCATGGTCACCCAGGGCAAGATCCCCAGGAACGCGGAGGTGCGGGTTCTGCGCAAGGGGCAGGAGATCTGGCGGGGCCGCATCGCCAGCCTCAAGCGCTTCAAGGAGGACGTGCGCGAGGTGGCCCAGGGGTACGAGTGCGGTCTGGGCCTCGAGGGCTTTGACGACTTCCAGGAGGGGGACATCATAGAGGCATTCCAAATGGTGGAGGTGCCCGCATAGGAGGAAGCGTGCGGCGCAGCTGGGTCTACCTGGGGGCGGTCCTGGCCCTTCTCCTACAAGGGGTTAGACTGCCCAACCCCGGGGAAAAAGGTGAAGCGGGGTTTTACCCGGGAGGGCCAGCCCTGGTCCTCAAGGAGGAGCGGAAGCCCCTCCTTCAAACCCCCTTCCTTCCCCCCCGGGCGGAAACTCACCTGCCCCTCAAGGGAAAGCCCCGGGAAGCCCCGCCTCTCCCCGCTTTCCTTCCCCTCCCCACCCCTCCCCTTTACCTCCTCTACGGGCGGCTCCAGCTGGAAGGGGGCTAGGCCCCAAGCCCCCAAGCCCGCGCCTAAGGGAAGGGGCGCGGGGAAGGGGCACAAGGAGGCTTCCCCGGCTTAGGCCCCTTGTACCCTCTGAGGAGGCAAGCATGAACCGCAAGCTACTCAAAGGCCTTTTTCTCCTCGGTCTCTTCCTTCTCGCCATCCTCTTCGTCTGGAAGCCCTGGGCTCCGGAGGAGCCCAAGGTCCGGCTGGGCCTGGACCTGAAGGGGGGTCTCCGCATCCTCCTGGAAGCGGATGTGGAAAGCCCCACCCCCGATGATCTGGAAAAGGCCCGCACCGTTCTGGAAAACCGCATCAACGCCCTGGGCGTGGCCGAGCCCCTCATCCAGATCCAGGGGCAGAAGCGCATCTCGGTGGAGCTTCCCGGCCTTTCCCAGGCTGACCAGGAGCGGGCCCTGAAGCTCATCGGCCAGCGGGCCGTCCTGGAGTTCCGCATCCTTAAGGAGGGGGCTTCGGGCACCACCGTGGCCCAGATCAACCAGATCCTGAGGGAAAACCCCCGTCTGAAGCGGGAAGACCTGGAAAAGGACCTGATCAAGCCCGAGGACCTGGGCCCTCCCCTCCTGACGGGAGCGGACCTGGCGGACGCACGGGCGGTCTTTGACCAGTTTGGCCGCCCCCAGGTGGCCCTCACCTTCACCCCCGAAGGGGCCAGGAAGTTTAAGGAGGTCACCCGGGCCCACGTGAACAAGC
>Ga0308399_1000103_pt1 | contig 28184 bp, 22 predicted proteins | sample HotsprSampOS1260_FD_202367 | JGI IMG/M metagenome (GOLD analysis project Ga0308399, IMG submission 202367) | Hot spring phototrophic mat microbial communities from Octopus Spring, Yellowstone National Park, Wyoming, United States - 20060914_OS12-60 ... | reverse complement strand
TGGCCTGCCGTGGATCGGGCTTTGAAACCGCCAGCCACGCTTTTGGCCATGTTGGAATCAGGCAAAGCTTGAATGTGAAAGGAGTTGCCGCCCCTGCGCCGTCCGGGCAAGCTCACATCGAACGCACCACTGCTAGTGGGGGAACCCCGGGCTGGGGGTTCCCAGAGCTGCGGATCCGCGTCGTATCGGAGATAACTAAGAACCGCGGGCCATCCCGCGACAACACAAACAGGAACTTGAATGAAACGAGTAGGAGTTTTTATCGACATTCAAAACGTCTACCTCACCACACAGGCCCTTTACGGCCATGGCCGCATTAATTTCGCCACCTTGCGCGATTTCCTGCTCCGGGGCACCGACGGAATTGTGACCATGAGCGCCTTCACCTGCTTCGATCCGGAAAGCGACGGACAACGATCCTTCCGCAACGCGCTGGGCCTCATGGGTTACCGCGTCATCTCCAAGCCCCTGCGGCGTCTGCCGGACGGCACCATCAAGGCCAACATGGACATGGACATGGCCGTGGAAATCCTCACCCAGGCAGAGTACCTGGACGAAGTGGTGCTGGTCACGGGCGACGGCGATTTCAAGGCCATCGTGGACGCCCTCTGCCTCAAGGGCAAGGTGGTAAAGATCATCGGTCCGGACCGCCTGACCTCTCCGGAGCTGATTCAGGCCTCGCACCAGTACATCAACCTGCATCAGATCGAAGGAATCCTCCAACCCGGCTCGAACCACTCCAGCAAACCAGCCCCGGCGGAAGCTGACTCGGCTAAAGCCGAATAACGCGTGGGCCGGCCAAGCTGACGTCAGGGCCGCCCTTCGAAGGCTGGACCGGAGTTGGGATTGTCATGGCACCTTCGGGGCTTATAGTGAGGCCCATGCAATGGACGGGGCGCACAACCTGGCTGCTGGCCATGTGGCTGGGAATGGTTTGGCCCAGCTTGCCGGCAAAGGCGGAGGTTCTCAAGGTCCTTCCGCAGTACGTGGACCGCCAGGGACGTGTGGCACTGTCCCCGAGTCTCTTCGACCGGGATGCCTACCAGGCCGAGCTGCGATGCAACCCGCAAATGCGCAGCACCATGCGGTTCCAGGTGCTTTGGAAACCGATCTCCCCCACCGAAGCCGGTGTCCGCCTGCGTCTTGAGTTGCGGGGATGGTCCCGGGGTGGCAGCCCGCAAGAGCTTGTGTTGGAACAAGCCGTGCCCAGCCAAGGAACGCGCCGCCGTTGGACCTCTTTCTGGCTCACCCCGGAACAGTACGAGAAACTGGGGGACGTCACCGCTTGGCGGGTAACCTTGTGGGCCGGCACGACCCTGGTGGGAGAACAAAAATCCTTTCTCTGGGACCGTTAACCCGCCCGGTCCAGCCCCGCTTCCCCTCCTGGAGGGGTTCCCGGAACCGCGGATCCTGCGGGTGTTTTCCCGGATTCATTCGGGCACGCCCTGGATGATCTGGGCTCCACTTCGCGTTGCCGCCGCGAGAGAACAGGGTCATGATCACCTGTGATGAAATGGTTGCAAGGATTCCTGCTGGCCCTGGTCATGGGGTTACTCCTGGGGGTTGGTCTCTGGCTCGGGGCGCGGCACCCGGAATGGTTCGGTGTTCCCACCGGTCCCCGCGTTCATTCGAATGTGGCCATCCTCCAACAGGTCCAGTCTCTGGCTCAACTGGTTACTGTTCGATACGTAATGGAGAAAGCCGTGCTGGTGGAAGACGTAAAATGGTACGGCCAAAATCGTCTTCTGTTGCTTGCGCACGGGGTGGTCAAGGCAGGCGTGGACCTGACCAAGGTGCAGCCGGGAGACGTCGAGGTGCAGGGGGACCGTCTGACGTTGTGGCTGCCGGCCCCTCGCGTCACGGACGCCTACCTCGACGAAACACAAACCCGCGTCATTGACCGCGAAACCGGCCTGCTGCGGCGCTTTGACAAGGAAATGGAACAAATGGCCCGCCAGACCGCGTTGCGGGAAATTCGGTTGGCAGCGCGGGAAGCCGGCATCCTGCGCGATGCCGAGGAACAAGCACGGCTGCAATTGAGCCGGTTCTTTGAACTGGCAGGGTTTCGGGAAGTGAACGTGCGTTTCCGCCGTCCAGGTATCGACCCCTGAGCCTTGCTCCTGGCCTGTCAGTCAGGGGCCAGGTGTAGCGGCCTTGGGGAAGATCGGCAGATCCGCCGGCTCTGGGAACGCGCCTCGACGTACGTAATGGGTACTTCCCATCCAACCTGGCCGTCCGTTCCCGGATTCATGACCACCTCCAGCCGAGCCCGTTGAATGCCCACGGGCAAATTCTGTGGCCAAGCCAGCTCAGGAAAGATGCTCCCTGATAACGTGGCCCGCTTCGGCTGGCGGTCCGCCACCGCCGGGAAACATCGAATTTCCTCCAGAAACGTGGCCAGATGCAGCTTGGTCGCCATACCAAGATCCTTCCGAGGGCAGGACCCGTGCCAGATCCAGGCGGCACAGCCAAACATTGCTCGCCCGCCTCCTGCAGGACCATTCCAAGGATCGTTCCCACGCGCAGTTGAACACTCTGCTGGCCTCTAGGCCTGCAACAACACGCCGAAGCCTGCGGGCAATCCCAATGTCCCACACCAGGACAGCCGATGCCCAAGTTCGGCACGGGGCATTACTCCCCGCTCTGCCGAGTGAGGCGGAAAACCCTGGCCTACCTCGGGGAACGGGTTGCGGGCCGGTAGAGAGGTCGCTCGACCACTTCGGCCGGGAAACGTTGTCCGCGAATTTCGATTTCGAGGGTTTTGCCCGGAGTCGCCGCGCTGGTAGGGACGTAGCCAAGGCCGATTCCCACCCCCAAACACGGGCTCTGGGTGCCACTGGTGACGCGTCCCACAGGCTCGCCCTCCACGTAGATCGGGTAACCGGTTCGCGGTGGCGGGGTGCGACCGACCATTCGGAAGGCCACGCACTGTTTGGGCCAACCCCGAGCCCGCTGCTGCTCCAGGATCGGTCGCCCCACGAATTCCCCTTTGCCCAGGGCCACAAACCGACCCAGTCCCGCCTCCCACGGCGTCGTATTCTCGTCCAACTCCTGGCCGTACAACGGATACCCCATCTCGATCCTCAGGGTGTCGCGTGCCCCCAGTCCGCACGGCCGGATCCCGTAGGAGGCACCCGCCTCCAACAGCCGCCGCCACAAGGAGACGATGAGAAGGTCGGTGCCGATGACCTCAAATCCGTCTTCCCCCGTGTAACCGGTGCGCGCCACCAGCACACCCCCCCGCTCAAAGGCAAATCCTGCAATCTGGTTCTTGCGCAGCCCAGTCACCCGGTCCACGCGGGTCCCGGAAACCGAGGGCCCGGGTACGCAACTGTCCATGAACGCTTCCACGGCCGGCCCCTGCACGGCCACTGCGGCATAATTGTGCGACGCATCCGTTACCCGCAGCTCGTCCTCGGGTGCAAAGGCACCGGCCTTCTGCCGCAAGCAGGAGACATCCGCCACCGTCCGGCCCGCGTTGGTCACCAACAGGAAAACCTCTTCCGACAAGCGGAACAGATACAAGTCGTCCACGATTCCACCCTGATCGTTGCACAACAGGGTGTACTGCCCTTGACCGGGTGCCAGCCGGGCCACGTCGTTGGTCAGCACATGGTTCAGGAAGCGCTGTGCCGCCGTTCCACTGACCGTCACCTCGCCCATGTGGGAAATGCCAAAGAGGCCGGCTGCGCGGCGCACGGCCCAATGTTCCTCCAGGATGCTGGAGAATTGGATGGGCAACTCCCAACCGGCAAACGGCACGAAACGGGCGCCCAAGCGGCGCTGTTCCTCATACAGCGGGGTGCGTTGCAGCATGTGAAGGAGAACTCTGCCTATCGGCCGGGGCGGATCCTGCCTCGGCCCTCCGGCTTTGCTCCAGCCGGGCAATCACTTCCTGAGCCAGCACCTCATAAGCCGCCGAGGCACTGCTGTACGGATCGTAGTCGATGATCGGTTTGCCGAAACTGGGAGCCTCGGCCAGTCGTGTCGTTCGCGGGATCACCGTCTCGAAGACCAGCTCGCCGAAATATCGGCGGACCTCGTCCACCACTTGGTTGGAGAGGCGCGTCCGCGCATCGTACATGGTCATCAAGATACCGAGGATCTGCAGGTGTCGGTTGAGCCCGGTTTCCCGCACCTGACTCAAGACTCGTTGCAGCATGGAAAGCCCTTCCATCGCGTAATACTCGCACTGCAAGGGCACCAAGACCGCATCCGCGGCTCCGAACGCGTTCAGGGTCAACAGGCCCAGGGAAGGTGGACAGTCCAGCAGGATCAGCCCGTACCGATCGGCCCGCTTCACAGGCTCCAGGGCTTGGCGCAACCGGTGTAGGTTCCGATCCAACCGGGCCAATTCGACCTCCGCCCCGCACAAATCCACCTCGCTGGGGATCATGTCCAACCCAGCAAAGGCCGTCGGCTGAATCCGCTCCAGCAGCCCTCCCGTCTCCAAAAGGGGCCCGTAGACACTGCCCCCGGGCTTCTTTTCCAGGCCCAGACCACTGGTGGCATTGGCCTGGGGATCCAAATCCACCAACAGCACGGGCGGCTTCACTCTCCCCAGGCAGGCCGCCAAGTTAACTGCCGTGGTGGTTTTCCCAACGCCACCCTTTTGGTTGGCCACCGCAATGACTGTGGTTGACACGAGGGGGGTGTACCGCATGCCGGCCGGCCTTTCAAGCGAGGACACGCCTCGAGCCGAGGCTGGAAACCCCTGCGTGGCGGACCAGTCGACGGGCACCGGCCGGACATTCCGACGGGGGCCGGCCGTGCCGAGCTCCTTGCTTCCTGCGAGGCCCGTTAGGCTGCCCTGACCAGAAGGCCGCGGCGTTTTTCCCGGGTTGCGGGGATATCTCGCCCAATTCCAGAGAGCCACCGGAGCATCTATTGCAACTCCGGTATCGCAGTCCATGCATCTGCCTCGTCGGTTTCGCTCTCTGAACCCTCCGGCTCCGGTTGGCTCTCGGCCGGCGTCCCACTGGTAGCCACCAGCATCTCGCGGCGCGGCTTCAACAGTGAGTCCACGGTCCAGGTGGACACCTGGTAAATCCAGCCCTCCAGCTTCCTTTCCTGAGCAAGCTTCTCGGTCAATTTTTGCTGTTTCTCTTTGAACTCTTTGTCCAGACGCTCCTTGTCTTCTGGCGTTTCGTTCTCGCCCGGAGATCGCTCCCGAGGCAGATCCGCCCTGACCATCACCGTGAGGTAATAACTCTGATTGGTCTGTGGACTCACCTTCAGGGTGTAAGTAAAGTGGTCAAAGGTCTCCACGGTCACGGTGGTGGGCTGGTCTAATCCCACCTGCTCCGGCGGGGTGTCCTTGGGCAGCACATCCAGAAAGGACGGCCAGCCCAAGCCGCTGGTCGCACTGGTCGCCCTAGCCGTGTCCAGTTGTTCGCCGGGTTGCGCGTCCACCAGCTGCCAGGACGCCGTCTCCGTCTCGCGCTCGATGGCCCAGGAGTTAGTAGCATCCACAAAGCTCACCTGCACCCGGCGCGGTCGCTCCACCTTGAAAAACTCTTTGCTGATCCATTGCTCCGGTTTGGGTTCGAAACCCGACAGGGTGTCGGACACCAGCGCCACGCGTCCCGTCGCCTGCAGCGACATCACGAACCTGCCCACGGGAAAGCTGCCTACCCCCTCTGCCGTTCCACCAACCGCTGTGGGACGGGTCTGGGTTTTGCCCAGTAACAAGCCGGCCAGCGTTTTGCCCTGCGCATCCAGGAACTCGACCAGTGTCGCCGTGTTGGTTCCGGGTCCGGGCGGCAACAGTGCCAGCCGCCCCCACTGTGAGGGGCCCACTTCCTCCACCTGAACCACCTTCAGGTCGGCCGCTTTCAGGATCCACTCGCTGATCTGAGAGAAATTGGCGGGGTAGTCGCCCCGTTCGCCGACCCGCCACAGGCCTTCCTTTTTGACCAGGTTCACCTCGTTGGTCTCGCGGCGGATCCGCACGTGCGCCACGTCATTCACGGGCAAATCCGGCAGCAACTTCGCCCCGGCAGCCGTTGCCGTCCGCTGCCAGCTCCGGATCTCCTGGCGGTAAAGCCAGTACCCGGCTCCCCCCAATACCACCACCAGGCCCAGAAGCAAGGTGAGTTGTTTGCGATTCATTTGGCCGAGGTCCGTTTGCGCCGATAAAGCGCGATGGCAACGCCGGAAAGCGAAACCGCCAGCGGCATCGCCAGAATGTTTATCCACTGGACGCGGGTCTGTAACGCGTCAATCTCCCGACGAAATTCTCTGCGTACTCGCTTCAGTTCCTCGCGGGTGCGCGCCTCCTGCTGGCGGAACCGGGCGATTTCGGCCTGTTGCTCGGGTGATAGGATGAAGCGTTGCCCCGGCTCCTTCTGTTGTTGCAATTCGTTCAGGCGCCTCTGCATTTCAGCCAGACTGTCCTCCAGCTTCTTGATCTCCGCCTGGTAACGCTCCTGAGCCGCCGCCTGCATTTTCTGGATCCGCGTGAACGGTCGGCTGGGAATGGCTCGGCTGCGCACACTGATCAGGTTCACGTCTCCGGCCAACTGCTCGACCACATTCTGGACAAAGGTGAGGTTCGCATTGGCCGGCATACGCAGAATCCCGAACGGGCTGTTCAGTTCCCGGATGGCAAACCGATCGAACAATAGGTCGGCATCCCCCACCAGCACCACCGCGGTCTCCTCTTTGCTCTCTGTCAGAAGCGGGGCCCCGTTGGTGGAACCGGGTACGCCGCTCGGAAAGGCCGTCTTGAACCGGCCCGTCAACCGCAGGGCCAGTGTATGCTCCTTCCCGGAAGAGCGGAATTCCTTCAGGATGTTTTCCCCGCTGAGGTGCGCCATGAACCCCTCTACCAACTGCGATTCGGGCGTGCTCTTCAGCAGGACGGTCTGTTTCAGCCCCTCCGCCGGCGTGCCCGAGAAGGCACCCACCAGAGGCAACCATAGCGTGCCCAACTCACTGGTCACCGGGTCGTCCGGATTCATTCCCTGCCGATTGACCGCCAGAAACGCCGGCGCCTCCACAGGCTGATTTCGCTGGCCCAGCAACTGCATCTTGAAATTCAGGTCCGCCAAGACCTTGGTCGTATCAAACCGCAGGCCCCAGGCGCTCAGCAGTTTGTCCAAGTTGGACGGCGCGCCCGGCATGCTGAAGGGCAAGTTGCCCTGTTGACGGCTGTCGGCCAGAGACACCGGATCCAGAAAAGCCACCAGTTTGCCACCCCGCATCAGGAACTGGTCAATAGCGTACTGGGTCTTTTCGGAGATGTCCCGCGGATGGATCACCACCAGAACCTGAATGTCGTCGTCGATCGTTTCGGCTGTCAGCTCTACGCGACGCACAGTGAAGTCGGACTGCAATTCGTTGATCACGGCCCAAGGTTCCTGCGGTCGCTGCCCCATGCCCATGAAGGGATTCGGTGTCCCCCCGAACACAGGCAGGGCACTCATGATCCCAAGGACGGGCTTTTCCGGCTTGATGACCCGCGTGATGGCCCGCAACAGGTCATACTCCAGCAGCCGTTCCCGCGTGGGCGCCAGGAAGGGAATCGCCACCCGTGCGTCCAACATGCTGACCGCCAGTCCCAAGTAGAACCGGTCCCCCGTGGACAACATCTGCGGCTCGATGCCGTCCAACCGGGCCGAATCTTCCGCGTCCGAGTCGGGTTGCGGGTCCAGCTTTTCAATGCGCAGCTTCCCACCGGCCGCTTCGCGAAACTCCTCCAGCAAGTCTTCCACCCGCCGGGCGTAATTCCGCAAAAACACCGTCTCCGGTGTCGCCGTGTCCAAGCGTGACCAGTAAAAGCGGATGGTCACCGGAGTATCCAGCCGGCTCAGGACCGTGCGCGTCCCCGGCGACAATGTGTAGGCCTTCTCCGCAGTCAGATCCACCCGCTGCTTGAACCGAGCCGTGACCAGGTTCACCCCCAGCAAGATGATGAACATGGCCACGACGCCCACCGTTGAAAACACCAAGGTTTCCCAGGATCGCTTGTTCATGGCACCGGTTGAATCGCCCTCATCCCGCCCGCAGCCCCCGCAGGATCACACTGGTCGTAAACAGTGCAAACACGGTGACGGACAGGAAGTAAATGATATCTCGCGTGTCCAGCACCCCTTTCTGAAAGGCATCAAAATGGGTGATGAAACTGAAGGACGCTACCAGTTCCACCAACGGGGCCGACCACTGGGCCAGCAGATTGGTCACCGGCGGGAAACCCGCCAGAATCAGAAACAGACAGATCACCACCGACAGAATGAAGCTGATCACCTGGTTGCGGGTCAGGGCCGAGGTCATACACGTGATCGCCAGATAGGCCCCTGCCATCAGCAGACTACCACAATAGGCGGCCAAGATGACGCCGTTGTCCGGATCGCCCAGGTAGTTCACCGTGATCACCAGGGGAAACGTCAGGAGCAACGCCAGCCCCAGAAACGCCCAAGAGGCCAGAAACTTGCCCAAAATCGCCTGCCAGGCCGTAATGGGCATCGTCAACAGCAACTCCAGCGTCCCTACCCTCCGTTCCTCCGCCCACAGGCGCATGCCCACCGCGGGGACCAAGAAGAGATAGAACCACGGATGCCACAGAAAAAAGGCCGCCAGGGAGGCCTCGCCCCGCTCGAAAAACCCGCCCACCATGAAGGTGAAAAATCCGCTCAGCAGCAGAAAAATGACGATATACACATAGGCCACCGGCGAGGCGAAATAGCCCGATAGCTCGCGTTTGGCGATGGCCCAGATGTTTGCCAGAGACTCCTTCATAGGCCCAGCAAGGTTACCGTCGACTCGCTTCCCGGCCTTTTCAAGCCGCCTCTCGGACTGTGTCTGGAAGGGTGATGCTGCGGAACACTTCGTCCAGGCGCCCCTCCTCGACCCGCAGTTCCTCCAAGGTCCAACCTTGCACCGCCTCACCCACGGCACGCGTGAAGGCGCCGTTGACGCCTGGCTGCTTCGGAAACACCCGGGCCCGCACGAAATCCTGTTTCTCCTCCAGAATGTGTACGCGTTTGACTCCAGGCACCTGGTAGAGCCGGCTCGAAACCGCTGCCGCGGCCACGTTGCGCACCTGCACTGTAACGGCACCGGCCAACTCTGAACGGGCCCGCAACTCCGCCGGTGTGCCATTGGCCACAATGCGGCCCCGGTCGATGATGATGGCCCGTGTGCAGGCCGCATCCACCTCCTCCAAAATGTGTGTCGAGAAAATGATCGCCTTGGTCTCGCCCATCTTCCGGATCAGGGTCCGCACCTCGTGCTTCTGGTTCGGATCCAGGCCGTCGGTCGGTTCGTCCAACACCAGCACCGGCGGATCATGGAGGATAGCCTGCGCAAAACAGGTTCGGTGCCGGTACCCTTTGGACAACGTTTCGATGCTCTGATGCAACACGCTTCCCAAGTAGCACATGTCCACCACGCGATGCACGGCCTGGCGGCGTGCCTGCCCCCGCAGCCCGCGCAACTCGGCCACAAAATTCAGGAACCCGTAAACCGTCATGTCGGTGTAGGCCGGGGCGTTCTCAGGCAGATAGCCGATCAACCGCTTGGCCGGAATGGGCGTCTCCCACATGTCATGCCCGCCGATCCACACCCGCCCCGAGCTGGGCGGGATGAAGCCCGTAATCATCCGCATGGTGGTGGACTTGCCCGCACCGTTCGGGCCCAGAAACCCTAGCACCTCCCCGGGCGCCACCGTGAACGAAACATCATCCACGGCCCGTTTGGGCCCAAACTGCTTCGACAAATGCTCAACCCTGATCATGGTTCCTTGCCTCAGAACGGACGGATTGTTTCCTTTAGCTTTCTGACAGTCGCTTGTCCATACTTTTTGGGCCGTTTTTTGGGGCCGTTTCCCACGCTCTTGTTCAGCAAACAGCTACCCGCCCTATTATTATAACAAGTCGGGCAGCCAAACGTTCAAAACCGCCTGTCCGAAGGGCCGGCCCACGGGTTCAGCCGGCAGACACTGCGGCTCCAGCCGGCGGTCCAGCCCCAGACCAGCGCAGCCGCAGCATCAGGGCAGTACCCAGCAACAATCCCCCACAAACCAGATACGGCAACGGCTGCAATACGGGCAGCAGCGTCGTGGCGAACAGCGGCCCCAAAATTCGGGCCAGACTCCCCATGCCCTGTGCCACTCCGAAAGTGGCCCCCTGCTCATCCTCGTGGGTGAGGTTGGACAACAAGCCGAACAGGGGCGGGCGAATCAGGCTGGAGCCCGTCGATAGCAGTCCCAGGGCCGCCAACAACGCCCACCACCCCTTCCCTTGCGGTCCTGAAAGTGCCGACCATTGCAGGAGTCCTTCGCCCCGAATGAAGGGCAACACCGACAGACTGGAGGCCGTGCACACGAGGCTGAACAGAATCAACCGAACCTCGCCCCATCGGGAAACCAGCCACCACACGGCCCCACCCTGCATCAGCGCACCCAAAATGCCGCAGTAGGCAAACAAAAAGACCACCGTTGCAGCCGCCTGCCCATTGTGAGTGAGGTCCAGGCCGAAATTGTCGCTGACCACCAAGGGCAGGGTGCTCTCGAAGCAACTGAAGGCAAAGGTGGCCAGGAAAAACACCATCACCAACAGGCCCACCCGCGGTGTGCGCAGCGTGTGCCAGTACTGAGCCCAGTGGGGCCGACCAGTCCCCTGGGATTTCCCGGGTTTGCGGCTCTCGGCCAGAATCCCCCATGCCAACAGGAAATTGGCCGCGCACAACGCAGCGGCCGTCCAACCCGGTCCGCTCAACCCCCAAAGTTTCAAGCTGATGCCACCCAGCACCGGCCCAAAGATGAAGCCCAATCCGAAGGCCATCCCGATCAATCCCATCCGACGTGACCGATCCTGCGGCGAGGTAATATCGGCAATGTAGGCCTGGGCCACCGTGATGTTGCCGCCGCAGGCGCCGGCAAGCGCGCGAGACAACCCCAGCAATAGCAAGGCCAACCCCGCATCCTGCATGCGGCTGCTGAGCGCAAACATTACATAGGAAAGAGCCGCCCCGGCCGTACTGATCAACAACACCGGCCGTCGTCCCACCCGATCCGACCACCGGCCCCACCAGGGCGCGCAAACAAACTGCAGGGCCGAAAAAGAGGCAAGAATCACGCCCAGTACCCAGCCCTGGGCGCCGAATTCACGGCCATACAGCGGCACCAGAGGCACAACGATGCCGAACCCAACCAGGTCGAGAAACACCGTCAGCCAGATGATGGCCAGCGACGGTTTTCTCATGCCGTTGCCTGCCGACGCCGGTGTCGGCCACTTCTCCAATACGTGCGCAACACGGCGCGGAATCTACGCGCGAGATTGAACCCGTCAAGGCGGCCGGGCAACCTTCACGCGCCTGCCGACCGCAGCCCCAGCACGTCCTGCATGTCGTAGAGCCCGGCGGGCCGGCCGGCCACCCATCGAGCTGCCCGCAGGGCGCCGTGCGCGAACGTTTCACGACTGCTGGCCCGATGCGTCAGCTCCAGCCGTTCTCCCTGTGTGGCAAAAATCACCGTATGGTCACCCACTACGTCGCCCCCGCGCAACGCATGGATCCCGATCTCCTCGGCCCCCCGCGGTCCCACCAGCCCGTGGCGTCCGTGACGGACCACTCGATCAAGCTGGTGCTTTCTGACCCGGGCCAGAATCTCTGCCAGGGTACGAGCCGTTCCACTGGGGGCATCCTGTTTGTGCCGGTGGTGCATCTCCACAATCTCCAAGTCATATCCGGGTCCTAGAACCTGCGCGGCGCGTTCCACCAGCCAAAACAACGTGTTGACCCCGGTGGAAAAGTTGGACGCCCACACAATGGGAATCCGCCGGGCGCATTCGCGAATCATGGCACGCGTTTTTTCTTCATGTCCCGTGGTACCCAACACCAAGGCCTTCCCGTGCTTCGTACAGAGGTCCAACAACTGCTCGGTCACGGTCGGCACACTGAAGTCCACCACCACATCGCCTCGGTTCAGTGCTCCTGCCAGGTCATCGCCCTGGTCTACCTGGGCCGCAATCTCCAGATCTGCATGCTGGCCCGCGCAGTGGAGGATGGCCCGACCCATCCGCCCGCGCGCGCCGTTAAGAATGACCCGAATCATGGCGGGTTTCAGTCCCCTTCGAGCTTCTTCACTCGCCGGAGCGGCCGGTCCGTCGGGGACCGGCCCCACCACGGTCTTCCCCCTCGGTTTTCAGGATACCGCAGGCGCGCAGGGTTTGGGCCAGCCGCTCCCGGTTGGCAGGCGCCATGGGCACCAGGGGCAGCCGGTACTCCTCGGCCACCAGTCCCATCATGGCCAGAGCGGCCTTGACCGGGATGGGGTTGGTCTCCATAAACAGGTCTTTGAACAGGGGATAATAGCGGGCATGCAACCGCTGCGCCGTTTTTACGTTTCCCTCCGCAAAGGCCCGCACCATGCGCACCATCTCGCGAGGGATCACGTTGGAAGCCACACTCACCACGCCGTCGGCCCCCACGGCCATGAAGGGCAAGGTGAGGGCGTCATCGCCACTCAGAATGTAAAAGCGCTGGCCCAAAGCGGCCCGCAACTGGCTGACCCGGTCGGCGTTTCCTCCGGCCTCCTTGATGCCCACCACGTTGGGGCAGCTGTCCACCAGTCGGCGTACGGTTTCGACGCCGATTTCCACGCCGCAGCGGCTCGGGATGCTGTAAAGGATCACCGGCAGGCGGGTGGACCGAGCCACCTCTCGGAAGTGTTGGAACAGTCCTTCTTGGGTGGGCCGATTGTAGTAAGGGGCCACCTGCAAGGTCGCGTCGGCTCCGGCCGCTTCCGCCCGCCGGGTCAAATAGATCGCCTCCTTGGTTGAGTTAGCGCCGCTGCCCGCCATCACCCGCGTCCGGCCGCCTGCGATCTTCACAGTCAGTTCGATCACTCGGATGTGTTCGTCGTAGTCGAGGGTGGAAGACTCGCCGGTGGTCCCCACCGGCACCAGGCCGTCCACGCCGGCGCGGATCTGCCGCTCGATCAAACGTTCGAGCGCCGCTTCGTCCAATTGACCATCGCGAAACGGCGTCACCAATGCCGTATAAGTGCCCTTCCACTGTGCCATACCCAGAAACCTGCCCGCAGCATGACCGGGAACCGACCGGTGCGCCAGTCCAAAGGTTGCACCGAACGAAGGTCCCTTGATCCCTGCCCTGTGTCTGGCGTCTACGCGACAACTCGCTGCGGAGAGCCCGGCCGGAAGCCCCGGTTGCCCCGAGAAAAGCCAATGGCAGGGCGAGCCTAGGCCGAGGCAAGACGCCGAAGCACTTCTTGGGGGTGCTGCGCATCCGCGGCGCCGAGCTGGCCCGCGCCTATTCCTGGCGTATCGCTCTGTGCGGCTTTCGCCTGCCAGGGCTGCCAGGTCCTGCCGGTCCGGACCTCCTGTCAGGTTGCCGGTTTTTTTCTGCGAACCGGCTCACCAGTACTCGACCGGTCCGGCAGGTACGGGGACAACGGGTGCGGTTTCTCCGCTCCCAGTGGTTTCTTCAAACACGGTCCCCAGTGGCGGCGGCTGGTAACGCGGCAGGAGATTTCCGTTGGCATCCAGGAATTGCGCCCGCCACCGGCAGTAGGCCGCCAAAATCTCCTCGAATTCATCGCGCCGGCTGAGGTGGACAATGCGTCGGTTGAATTCGTGGTTGGGGCCGAAGCGGCGGGCATACCACGGAGCCACCTTTCGGAACATTTTACAGCCGGTTTCCTCGCCGAAGACCTGAATCATCAGGTCCAAATGGCGCCGCATGATCCGAATACGCTCCTCGAAGGTTGGTTCGGGAGGAACGGCCACGGGCTCGCCCGCGCTGCCGGAGGCCGCCGGTCCGCCGGCCGCCGGGTGTCCGCGCAACTTCAAGTAGGCCCAGGTTCGCCGAAAGATCCAAGGATCGTAAAAGGCGCCACGGCCGATGCTCACGCCGGCGCAACCGGTCGCTTCCAACATCGTCCAGGCCGCTTCGGGCGTGGTGACGTCGCCATTACCGATGACGGGTATGCGGCGCACTGCTTGGACCACCTGCCGGATGCCTTCCAAGCTCACCTTGCCGCTGAACCCCTGCTCGCGCGTCCTGCCATGGACGAACACGGCGGCCACGCCCACGTCCTCCAGAGCACGAGCCAGCTCCGGCGCGGTCAAGTGCCTGGCATCCCATCCCAAGCGCATCTTGGCGGTCACGGGGATGCGCACGGCCCGGACCACTGCGGCGGCCACGGCCAAGGCTTGGTCAATGCTGCGCAGCAGGGCGCTGCCGGCACCCACCTGGCACACCTTCCGAACCGGGCAGCCCATGTTGATGTCCACGACGGCTGCGCCGAGGGCCTCCGCCATCTGGGCGGCGTCCCGCATCTCCTCGGGCTTGGCGCCGAAGAGCTGGATGGCCAGAGGCTGATCTGCGGGATGGGTTTCTACTAGCTTGAGCGCCTTGGGACGGCGTTCCAGCAAGGAGCGAGCATTGACCAAATCTGTGGTGGCCAGGCCCACCCCGCCGATTTCGCGGATCACCAGGCGGAATGGCAGGTTGGTGTAGCCGGCCAACGGCGCCAGACACAGGTTGGTGGCCAGTTGGAGCGAGCCAATCTGCATGGGACCATGATGCATCGGGGGTGGGCGGCACTCAAGCCGGGCCGCCCATGGGAGAAAGGAAAGACGGCAGCCGGAGCTCTTGACTCCGACTGCCGTCGAGTGAGATCTGGCGGCAACCTACTCTCGCGGAAGCTAGACAACCACTACCATCGGCAATGCAGCGTTTCACGGCCGTGTTCGGAATGGGAACGGGTGGTTCCACTGCTTCATGGCCACCAGAAAAGGGGTTCGCCTGTCGCCCGGGGACCGGCTCGAGAGCCGTCCAGGCCAGACATCGAAAGCTTCCAAAGAACGGGTGCGTTCGTTGAAAACTGCGCACAGCGTCGACAGGGTTTCGCAGTCGCCGAGTTGGAAATCGTCTCCCGTTCCCGGAACGGGTAAGACGATCAAGCCGCACGACCGATTAGGACCAGTCGGCTGAACGGATTGCTCCGCTTACACGTCTGGCCTATCAACCCGGTAGTCTTCCGGGGGTCTTCAGGGACCTTGCGGTCCGGGAGGCCTGATCTTGGGAGGGGCTTGGCGCTTAGATGCTTTCAGCGCTTATCCCTTCCGCACATGGCTACGCAGCGCTGCCCCTGACGGAACAACTGCCACACCAGAGGTGCGTCCTTCCCGGTCCTCTCGTACTAGGGAAGGAATCCCTCAAGCCTCCTGCGCCCACAGTGGATAAGGACCGAACTGTCTCACGACGTTCTGAACCCAGCTCGCGTACCGCTTTAACCGGCGAACAGCCGGACCCTTGGGACCTTCTCCAGCCCCAGGATGCGATGAGCCGACATCGAGGTGCCAAACCGGGCCGTCGATGTGAACTCTTGGGCCCGATCAGCCTGTTATCCCTAGCGTACCTTTTGTCCGATGAGCGACGGCGATTCCACATTCCACCGCCGGATCATTTGGGCCTGCTTTCGCACCTGCTCGACTTGTAGGTCTCGCAGTTAACCCGGCTTCTGGCCATACCCTCACCGCACGGTTGCCAACCGTGCTGAGCCGAGCTTCGCGCTCCTCCGTTACCTTTTAGGAGGAAACCGCCCCAGTCAAACTGACCCGCACGCACTGTCCCCCGCCTGGCTTCACAGGTCGGGGTTAGAATCCTAATTGGCGCAGAGTGGTGTTTCACATTGCGACTCCACGGGAACCGAAGCCCCCGCTTCCAAGTCTCCCACCTACGCTACGCAGCGCCAACCAGAACCCAATACGTGCTTACAGTAAAGGTGCATAGGGTCTTTCCGTCCTACTGCGGGCAGGCGGCATCTTCACCGCCATTACAGTTTCGCCGAGAACCTCTCCGAGACAGTCGCTCAGTCGTTACACGATTCGTGCAGGTCGGAACTTACCCGACAAGGAATTTCGCTACCTTAGGACCGTTATAGTTACGGCCGACATTCGCGGGGACTTAGGCGCGCGGCTTCGCCTTGCGGCTAACCGAACGCTTTCATCTTTCCGCATTGGTCACGTGTCACTCCCTATACGTCGTCTTCACAACTTGGCAGAGAGCTGTGTTTTTGTTAAACAGTCGCTAAGCGCCGTTCACTGCGGCCCGCAGCGCCCGTCTTGCGACCGACGCCGGGGCACCCCTTCTCCCGAAGTTACGGGGCCAATTTGCCGAGTTCCTTAGAGAGGTTTCTCTCGCGCGCCTGAGTGCATTGACACTCACCCACCTGTGTCGGTTTCCGGTACGGGCGGACAAGGCACACCCGGAGGCTTTTCTCGGCACGGTCAACGCCGGTGCGCTTCGGCCGAAGCCTAAGCTCAGCATTCGATTGCCTAGCCGACGTCTTTCCATGCGTCCCCTCCGGGCTAAATCCTTGCCCGGCGCAGGAATATTTAACCTGCTGTGCATCCACTACGCCTTACGGCCTCGTGTTAGCTCCCGGCTAACCCTGGGCGGACGAACCTGGCCCAGGAAACCTTGGGTTTACGGCGACCGGGATTCTCACCCGGTTTCTCGCTACTCGTGTCCGCATTCTCACTGGCCGGCGCTCCACGGTCGGTCTCCCTCCCGCTTCACTGCACCGGTCACGCTCCCCTACCACCCGGGCCCGGCGTACCGGACCCGGATCCACAGCTTCGGTAGGCGGTTTGATCGCCAATCATTTTCGGCGCGACATCGCTCGATGAGTCAGCTGTTACGCACTGTTTAAATGATGGCTGCCTCTAAGCCAACATCCTCACTGTCTAAGCGACGTCACATCCTTTCCACTGAACCGCCTTGAGGCACCTTAGCTGGTGGTCTGGGCTGTTGCCCTCTCGGCCACGGACCTTATCGCTCGTAGCCTGACGGCCGGGGTAATGGGATCGGAGGCATTCGGAGTTTGATTGGTTTTGGTAGGCTGGTGGGCCCCCTAAGCCATTCAGTGCTCTACCTCCTCCGAGTACTGGCCCGACGCTCGCCCTCAAGCGATTTCGGGGAGAACCAGCTATCACGGGGTTTGATTAGTCTTTCGCTCCTACCCTCAGGTCATCTCAGGATTTTTCAACATCCACGAGTTCGGCCCTCCACCTGGTGTTACCCAGGCTTCAGCCTGCCCAAGGGTAGATCACCTCCGCTTCGGGTCTATTGCCCGCGACTGAACGCGCTGTTCGCACTCGCTTTCGCTTCGCCTCCGGCCGTGAGGGCCTTAGGCTCGCCGCGGACAATAACTCGCGGACTCATTATGCAAAAGGCACGCCGTCACCGCTTGCGCGGCTCCGACACCTTGTAGGCATGGGGTTGCAGGTTCTCTTTCACTCCCCTCGAAGGGGTTCTTTTCACCTTTCCCTCACGGTACTGGTGCACTATCGGTTGCCAGGGAGTATTTAGGCTTATCCGGTGGTCCGGACGGATTCGCACGAAGTTTCACGTGCATCGTGCTACTTGGGATCCCTCCGGGGGGCTTCCAGTTTTCGCCTACCCGGCTGTCACGGTCTATGGCCGCCCTTTCCAGAGCGTTCGGCTAACCTTCGGCCATCCCCTGGATGGAGGTCCCACTACCCCGGAGGGACAAGTCCCTCCGGTTTGGCCTGTTCCGCTTTCGCTCGCCACTACTCACGGAATCCCATTCGGTTTCTTTTCCTCCGCTTACTGAGATGTTTCACTTCAGCGGGTGTCGCCTCGCCGGACTATGCATTCATCCGGCGATGACCGGCGGTTAAGCCGGTCGGGTTGCCCCATTCGGAGATCCCCGGATCAACGCCTGCTTGCGGCTCCCCGGGGCTTATCGCAGCTTGCCACGTCCTTCATCGCCTCCTGGCACCAAGGCATTCACCCCAAGCCCTTAGTAGCTTGATCGCAAAGTCTGGCCCGTTGGGAGGTCCGGTCACCCGGACTTCCGCTCGGGGAACTCAGCGAACTGTATCTGCCCTGATGATCACTATGCGCAGTTTTCAAAGAACGCACCGGTCGGTCCGTGCCGGGGCCGGGACCCGTTGGGTCCCGGTCTCGGGGGGGGACCGGTCGAAACTCGGCTCTGAGCGTGGTGGGCGTGACTGGACTTGAACCAGTGACCCTGCGCTTATCAAGCGCATGCTCTAACCAACTGAGCTACACGCCCGTCGGCGCGGGCCGGGCTGCTGAACCCGGGTTGGTGGAGCTGAGGAGATTCGAACTCCCGACCTACAGCTTGCAAAGCTGCCGCTCTACCAACTGAGCTACAGCCCCACGCGGATGGCCCTCCGGGCCGGCCGCCACGCGGAACGTTTGCAAGGAGCGCGGCGTTCCTTGAGGGCTGAGTTGTGCGACAAGGGGGCCCGGGCCTCCGCCGCAGCGGAGGTTCGACCTCGGAAGTCCCGTTTGGATCCGGGACCCGTGATCTCCTTAGAAAGGAGGTGATCCAGCCGCAGGTTCCCCTACGGCTACCTTGTTACGACTTCACCCCAATCACCAGCCATACCTTCGGCACCCGGTGAGGGCGACTTCGGGTACAGCCGGCTTTCGTGGTGTGACGGGCGGTGTGTACAAGGCCTGGGAACGTATTCACGGCGCCGTAGCTGATGCGCCATTACTAGCGATTCCAGCTTCATGCCGGCGAGTTGCAGCCGACAATCTGAACTGGGCCCGGTTTTTGGGGATTTGCTCCACCTTGCGGTCTTGCGTCCCATTGTACCGGGCATTGTAGTACGTGTGCAGCCCTGGCCATAAGGGCCATACTGACTTGACGTCATCCCCACCTTCCTCCTCGTTGAAGCGAGGCAGTCCGTCCAGAGTGCTCCGGTCTTGCGACCGGGTGGCAACAGGACGCAGGGGTTGCGCTCGTTGCGGGACTTAACCCAACATCTCACGACACGAGCTGACGACAGCCATGCAGCACCTGTGCACGCTCCCCTTGCGGGGTCGTTACCCTTTCGGGCTCCTACCACGTGCATGTCAAGGCCAGGTAAGGTTCTTCGCGTTGCATCGAATTAAGCCACATACTCCACCGCTTGTGCAGGCCCCCGTCAATTTCTTTGAGTTTTAACCTTGCGGCCGTACTCCCCAGGCGGCACGTTTAACGCGTTAGCTACGCCACGGACGGGGTCGAATCCGCCCACGGCAAACGTGCACCGTTTAGGGCTGGGACTACCAGGGTATCTAATCCTGTTTGCTCCCCCAGCTTTCGTGCCTCAGCGTCAGGAGTTGTCCAGGGACTCGCCTTCGCCACCGGTGTTCCTCTCGATATCTACGCATTTCACTGCTACACCGAGAATTCCAGTCCCCCCTCCAACCCTCCAGCCGGGCAGTTTCCGACGCCATTCCGAGGTTGAGCCTCGGGCTTTCACGTCAGACTTGCCCGACCGCCTACGCACCCTTTACGCCCAGTGAATCCGAACAACGCTCGGGACCTCTGTATTACCGCGGCTGCTGGCACAGAGTTAGCCGTCCCTTCCTCTGCCGCTACTATCAGCCGCCGACGTGTTAGGTCGGCGGGTTTGTTCGCGGCTGACAGGGGTTTACGAGCCGAAGCCCTTCATCCCCCACGCGGCGTCGCTCCATCAGGCTTTCGCCCATTGTGAAAGATTCTCGACTGCTGCCACCCGTAGGTGTCTGGGCCGTGTCTCAGTCCCAGTGTGGCTGGTCGTCCTCTCAGACCAGCTACCCGTCTTAGCCTTGGTAGGCCGTTACCCTACCAACTAGCTGATAGGCCGCGGGCTCCTCGCGAAGCGGTAGGCCTTGCGGTCCCCACCCTTTAATCCCGCAGGGATGCCCCCACGAGACCACATCCGGAATTAGCCCACCTTTCGGCGGGTTATACCGGTCTTCGCGGCAGATTACCCACGTGTTACTCACCCGTTCGCGACTCCGGCTGCCGGATATTGCTACCCGACAACCAGCGTTCCACTTGCATGTCTTATCCACGCCGCCAGCGTTCGTTCTGAGCCAGAATCAAACTCTCCGTGTCAAAGCACGCAGGTTTGATTCCGCAACCGGTCCCTCAGGACCGGCCGCCGTATCGGTTAAAACTCCGGTTCCGACCACCTGCAAGTCGGTCCCAGAGGGGCTCTCACTTGTCGCACAATTCAGCTCTCAAAGAACGCCCGGTCGCTTTCGCGACCTAGAAATCCGGTTTGGTTCGCCCGGCCTGCAGTCTGAACTGCAGTCGACACAGCCGCGCGCCGGTTGCACCCTCTGGAGGCCGGCTTTTGCGCAGCCGTTTTTTGTGTGTCGGAATGTATGCCTGACGCGGTCCGCTGTCAACAGGGTTTTTTTCTTTTTTTGAACCGACAGCGGTTGCTCTCGTAAAGAACGCTCTCACCATACGCAGCGTGCGCTCGCTACGCAAGAGGGTTTTTGAATTTTTTTTAGGAGGTCCCGGCATGAGGCTTTTCCAGGAGTTTTTGGGCAGCGGCACAAGCGGCGCGCCAGACCTCCTGTGCGCTGAGGCCGTGTTCTTCGGCGCGTTGCTGACAGTCGTGCCACTCGGGTTTGGCGTGCAAGAGGTGGCCGTCCAGCTCGGCGACCTTGACGGCGACAGGGCCGTAAGGCGTGCCCACGTGCTGGAGCCGTCGGCGCAATTTGCGTCGTTCGGTCTGGCTGCGACGCACGCCGAGGGCGGGAGTTTCCCGGAGGATGAGGGCAGTGAAATGGTCCGCTTGTTGCGGCGCGCACAAGACGGTTAGAAGCACGCCGGGACGGTTCTTTTTCATCTGCACGGGCACGCAAAACACGTCCAGCGCGCCGGCTCGGAGAGCCGTTTCCATGAAGTGCCCGATGCTCTCGCCGGTGGCATCGTCCAGATTGGTTTCCAGCACCGCCACCAGGTCGGTCTCCCAGTCGTGGGGTTGCGGGGTGGTTGCGACCTGTCGGCCCAAGATGGCGCGCAGGACGTTGGGACGTGTGCGCAGGGTGCGCGCGCCCAAGCCGTAACCGATACGCTCGGCTACCAGTTGGTGCATGGGGCCGAAGGACTCCACCAACTCGGCCAGGAAAGCGGCGCCGGTGGGGGTGACCAGTTCGTGGGACTCGTCGCACTGGCTCAAGGGGATGCCGCGTGCGCCCAGAATGGCCAGAGTGGCAGGGGCGGGCAGGGGCAGTCGTCCGTGAGCGCATTCGAGAAAGCCGGTCCCGTCGACGACCGCGGAGGCGAGGATGCGAGGTCGGCCGAGTTTTTCCAGCGCCACGCACCCGCCGACGATGTCCACGATGGAATCGACAGCGCCGACTTCGTGGAAGTGAACGGCCTCGATGCTGCAGCCGTGGATGCGGGCCTCGGCCTCGGCGATGCGCCGGAAGACGGCCAGGGCTGTGTGTCGGACCCAATCGGAGAGGGGACTCTGAAGGATGAGCTGCTCGATTTCTTTAAATGAATTGTGCTGATGTTGAAGCGGGCTCCGAGCCGGGGCGGGGCCGGGGCCGTGGTGGGCGTGGGGATGAGCGTGTGCGGCGGAAGGCGCAGAGGCGGCCGGGGGAGGAAGAGACGGGTGCGACTCCTGGGGAAGTTCGGGGCCGTGAACCTCGACCCTGAGGCCGGCCAGGCCGCTCTGGGTGGCCCGGTAGACGTGCCAATGCCACGGGGCGAGGGGCAATTTGCGCAGTTCGGTTTCGACTTCTTCCGGGCAGACGCCCAGGTCGAAGAGGGCGGCGAGGAGCATGTCGCCGCTGATGCCGCTGCAGAGGTCCAGGTAGAGGGTGGTGCTCATGAGCCGTGGGAGCTGGTTGGGGAGGACGGGGCCGAGGGGCTGGGCTGGGGGGCTGATTGTTCGGCCACCAGGGCGTTGATCTGGCTGGCGGCAAAGCCCGCGCCGAAGCCGTTGTCGATGTTGACCACGGTCACGCCGCTGGCGCAGCTGTTGAGCATGGCCAACAGGGCGGCCAGGCCGCCGAGGTGGCTGCCGTAGCCGACGCTGGTGGGCACAGCGATGATGGGGCGACGGACCAGGCCGGCCACGACGCTGGGCAGGGCGCCTTCCATGCCGGCCACGACAATGAGGACGTTGGCCCGGTGGAGTTCGGGCAATTTGTCGAGGAGGCGGTGGAGACCGGCCACGCCCACGTCGTGGATGCGTGTGACCTGGTTGCCCATGATTTCTGCGGTGACGGCGGCTTCCTCGGCTACGGGCAGGTCGCTGGTGCCGGCGCTGACGACGGTGATGATGCCGGGGCGTTTGGGCAGTGGGTTGGGGTCGATGGTGACGCAACGGGCCGTTTCGTGCCAGACGGCGGCTTTCCAGCGGGCGCGGAGTTTTCGGGCGTGCTCTGGGGTAAGGCGGGTGGCCAAGACGCGCTGGCCTTTTTGCAGGAGGATCCGGGCGATGGCTACGACCTGGTCGGGTGTTTTGCCGAGTCCGAAGATGACCTCGGGGAATCCCTGACGGAGGCCACGGTGGAGGTCCACGCGTGCGAATCCCAGGTCGGCGATGGGATCGATTTGGAGGGCGCGAAGAACCGTGTGACGATCGATCCGTCCGGCACGGAAGTCTTCCAACAACTGTATGGCTTCGGTAGTGGTCATAGGTTTGGGGTTTGGGGCCCGAGGGAGCCGGGTTGAGCCCCGGTGGGGCTGGTTCCTGCAAGGCTGACCCGGGTAGCCGGGTTGGGCCGGAGCAGGCGTGCCAGGTGTAATGCCATTTCGAGGGATTGTTCGTAGTTGAGCCGCGGGTCGACGGGGCTGCGGTAATCTCGGGTCAGGTCGGCCTCGCTGAGGCCGCAGGCACCGCCAAGGCATTCGGTGACGTCTTCGCCACTCAATTCGAAGTGGACGCCGGCCAAGGGCAGGCCGGCCTCATGGAGGATCTGACAGGTCTGCTCCAACTCCAGCAGGATGCGCTCGAAGCGGCGAGTTTTGAATCCAGAGGGGGTGGTTTCCGTATTGCCGTGCATGGGGTCGCAAACCCAAAGGACGCGGTGCTCTTGGCGTTGGAGGGCGTCGACCAGGGGCGGGAGCTCCCGGGTGACGGCGTCGGCGCCGAAGCGGGTGATGAGGGTAAGCCGACCGGGTTCGCGCTCGGGATCGAGTCGTTCACAGAGGGCCACCAATTCGGCGGGGCTGAGGGGGGGACCGATTTTGACGGCGATGGGGTTCCGGATGCCGCGACAGTATTCGACGTGAGCGCCGTCGATCTGGCGGGTGCGATTGCCGATCCATGGGAAGTGGGTACCCAGATTGTACCATCCGGTGCGGCGGGGGACCTGACGGGTCAGAGCCTCTTCATACAAGAGGTGGAGCGCTTCGTGGCTGGTGAAGAAATCGACTCGCTGCAACTGGGGAATGGGTGCGTGGGTCAGGGTCTCGACAAAGGAGACCGCCTCCTGGACGGCTGCGACGCGTTGACGGTAGGCCTCGGCCACAGGTTGGGCGCAAGCGAAACTGAGGGTCCAGTTCTCGGGGTGATGGAGGTCGGCAAATCCGCCGTCGATGAGGGCGCGGATGAAATTGAGGGTGAGGGCGGCCCGTTCGTAACCGCGTAGGAGCAGCTCCGGATCCGGGCGACGTTGCGCAGGATCAAAGTCCGGTCGATTCACAAGATCGCCGCGGTAGACGGGCAGGGTCAGTCCGTCGCGGGTTTCGTGCTCTGCGGACCTGGGTTTGGCGTACTGGCCGGCGAAGCGGCCGACGCGGATGACGGGGCGGCGCGTGTCGTGAGTGAGGACCAAGCTCATCTGCAAGAGGATTTTGAGCTTGGCTGCGATGATGGCCGACTGACAATCGGCAAAGGTTTCGGAGCAGTCCCCGCCCTGCAAAAGGAAACGACGGCCGCAAGCGGCTTCGGCCAGCTGGGACCTGAGACTCTCGATCTCGTAGCTGCTGACCAAGGGGGGGGGCCGCCGCAGTTCCTGGAGCACGCGGGCCAGGGCCGTGGGCTCTGGATAGACGGGCTGTTGAGCGGCCGGTTTGGCCTGCCAACTGTCCGGTCGCCAGTCTGGGGGATGGACCCTGTGGTTCATCTGTCGGGCGGCAAGGTGCCGGAAAACGGATGGCGGTTCAAGCCGGCCTGACCGGCCCTGGGGGAGGTAGACGAGGCGGTGTGGGCCGTCCGAAAGTTGGTCTTCTGTAGATGGACGGCCGCGGTTATGTTGAGGACGAAGATCATGTCAGCGCACAAGTTGCTTCTGATCGATGACGAGGAAGATGTCCGGTACTCGTTCCGGCGTCTGTTTGCCGGGCCGGAGTTGGAAGTGATCACTGCCGCCAGCGGGGAGGAGGGGTTGCGTCTAATTCCGCGGGTCCAGCCGGATCTGGTGGTCATGGACATTCGCATGGCCGGGCTCAGCGGCTTGGAGACCCTCCGCCGCATCCGACAAATGGATCCACGCCTGCTGGTCATCTTGATGACGGCCTATGGCACGACTCAGACGGCCATCGAGGCGATGAAGCTGGGGGCCTACGACTACCTGTTGAAGCCGTTTGACGTGCCCAAATTGCGGGCGGTCATCCAGCAGGGGCTGAAGGCGGCGCGGGACATGCGCCAGGCGGTGGCTCTGCGGCCCGCGGGCGCAGTTCAAGACGAGGACGCGCTGGGTCTAGTGGGCCGCAGTGAAGCGATGCAGCAGGTGTTTAAATTGATCGGTCAGTTGGCTGGGTCGGATGCCACGGTGTTGATCACGGGCGAAAGTGGCACCGGCAAGGAACTGGTGGCACGGGCGATCTACCAGCACAGCCGGCGCAGTGACCAACCTTTTTTGGCGGTGAATTGCGCGGCCATCCCGGAGGGGCTGTTGGAGAGCGAGCTGTTCGGGCACGAGCGGGGCGCTTTTACCGGGGCCACCCAGCAGCGGATCGGCAAGTTCGAGCAATGCCATCGGGGAACGCTGTTCCTGGACGAGATCGGCGACATGAGTCTGGCCACCCAGACGAAGATGCTACGGGTACTGCAGACCGGTTGTTTCGAACGGGTGGGCGGGAATCAGACCCTGCAGGTGGACGTTCGGATTTTGGCCGCCACCAACCGGCCCTTGGAGCAGATGGTGGCTCAACGGCAGTTTCGGGAGGATCTCTTTTACCGCCTGAACGTCGTTCGCATTCACCTGCCGCCCTTGCGCGAGCGAAGGGAGGACATCCCGCTGCTGGTGGAGTATTTCCTGCGACGCTTGGCTCGGGAGCAGAATCAGTCACCCAAATCGGTCACATCTGCAGCATTGGATCTGCTCATGGCCTATCACTGGCCGGGCAATGTCCGGGAGCTGGAGAACGTGCTTCGGCGGGCCATGGTCATGGCCAAGGGCGAGGTCATCCTGCCGGCAGACTTGCCCGCGGAGATTGCCGGGACAGCAGCGGGGGAGCGGGGGGCGAGCAGCGTGTCGGCCAGTGCGGTTCTGGCGACTGTTTCCGGCCGAGCACAGGAGGCCCCTGGGGAAGATCGCCAGGGCGGTGAGACGGAGGAGGTTGCGCAGTTGGCGCAGCGCCTGTTTGCATGGGCGCGCCGGCATCCAGATCAGAAAGTGTTGCCGGCGGTGGAACGCGAGCTGGTGGTGCAGGCGCTCAAGGAGACGCGGGACAATCAGGTGCAGGCGGCCCGGTTGCTGGGGATTACGCGGGCCACCCTGCGCAAGCGGATCGAAAAGTTCGGAATTCGGCGCGAGGTCCGCGTGGAATGAACAGCTGGCACCGGCCCGCTGGGCTGGGGCTGGAGTCTCGGAGGGCTGGTGGGTCCACGGGGAAGGGTTCGGCCACCGGGGGCAGGCACCCCACTCACAGAGGTCCCGGTCATGGAGCGGGCTTTTGGCGTGCGAAAGGGGGGCGTTGGCTGGCCCCGTGCGCTGGTGTCGGCTGACCGGGACTTACGTCCGAGAGGGGGCCGAAGCGAGGGCGACATTTCGCACGAAGTCGGCCACGGCCGGCCAAACCTCTTCGAAAGTCAGGTTCTCCAGGCAAACGGGACGGGGCCACCGACAGTAGTCCGAGCAGGGTTTGAACGGGCAGGGTTTGCCTTCGATCCAGCGGGCCTGTGGGTGAAGCGGGGCGAACCATTCGGGCAATTGGGGGCCAAACAACGTAAACGTGGGCACACCGCAGCAGGCGGCCAGGTGCCCGGGGCCGGAGTCGTTGCCGATGAAGATGGCCGCGTCGTCGATGAGTCGGAGCAACTCGGCGACTGTCCGGGGGGCGACCACTTGGGTTTCACCCGCCTGCCGCCACCAGTCAGTCTGCTGTGGATCACAAGCCACCTGCACGCGCCAGCCCAGGGAACGGAGTCGCCGGACCAGTTGATGGTAGCGATCCAAGGGCCAGACGCGCACGGGTTGACCGGCGCCGGTGTGGATCAAGATCATGGACGAGGTGGGACGGGCGGGAGGACTCCAAGAGCCGCGAGGGGGCAGGTTCAGACCCAGGGCCTGGCCCAAGACGCGCCAGTGCTCGTAACGGTGGGCTTCCGGCTCGGGGCGCGGCAGCGGACGGGTCAACCAGCATTGGCTGCCCAGACGGGGAAAACCAATGCGTTCGCGCGCCCTGACTAAGCGCAGCCAGGCATGATCGCGCGGATCCCAGCGGCCCGAGACGCCCACGTCGAACCGTTCCATTCTCAGTTGGCGGGTGATCTGGAACAATTCTCGCCAGGGCCAGAGCCAGAGGCGGTATTTGCCGCGGAAAGCCGTCCAGGGGGCCACCAAGGTGAGCACGCGCACCTCGGGCCATAGCCGCGGTTGCAGCTCGCGTCCGAACGGCTTGGCCACCAACGTCACTTCATACCGTTCGCTGGCTGCCCGCAAAAACCGCGTGGCGATCACCAGGTCACCCAGGCCCCACAATTCCAGTACCAACAGACGCGGTTTCATGCGCGCTGAGTGGGAGCGGGGACATGGGCGCCCCGTACCGGCTCCTGCTGTTTGCGGGCACTGACCCACGCAGACCAGCCGACCCAGTGGACCTGGGCGGTAAAACGTTTGCGGCTGGGCGGTCCCCAGCGCAACACCCAGTGGGCGAGGGCAAAGATCCAGTTCCGCGACACACCCGTGCCGATGATGGAAAGTCCGCGCCGCTGCAAAAGGTCCACCAGTTCTTGGGCCGGCACCAGACGAACATGCGTGGGGTCATCATAGAAGTTCAAGGTGAAGGTCACCGGGCTGCGCTGTTGCCGCAGGGAAGGCATTTGCAGGCTGCGGGGGTGCGGGGTTTCAAAGTAGACGCGGCCTCCCGGTCGGAGAAGGCGAGCTACTTCGTCCAAGAGGTTTTCCAGCGAGCGCAAGTGCTCCACCAGGTGCATGCAGGTGATGGCGTCCATGCTGGCATCCGGCCAGGGCAAACGGTCTCGCTCCAAGTCCACACGGGCAAACTGACAGCGGCGCGGATAATTTTCGGGTTGTCCGACCCGGTCGGCGGCAAACAAATGCAGGTCCGGCCGCAACTCGGCCATGTGCCTCAGGGTTTCCCCGTCCGAGGAGCCCAGATCCAAGAGACGGCCGCCCTGTGGTGTGGCTGCCACAAAGGCCGCGCGCGTGTCCAACCAGGGCCAAGGCCTGAGGTACCGCCAATTCATGTTGATTTGCCTGGTCCGAGGGCCCGGCAACCTTCTGGCCATCCACTCGGAGCCTGCAGGCTTGTCCGGGGTCATGGCCGGAGGAAATGCGTCGGGCTGCGGCGGGCCCGGAGTACCGGCGGCCGGGAGCTTAAGGAGCACACGGTGGGCTGTAAAGCCTCGGGCCAAGAGCCCGCGAGTTCGTCGCTGACGCAATGCTTTCCAAGGCCGACATAATCTCAGGCCCTGCGACGCAGAGAGTTCTCCGCTCCGGGCCGTGCCATTCCCGCGGGACGCTCCGGCCAGGCACCGCGTGCACTCAGCAGGAAGGGGATTTCTCCATGGCGCTGCGGGCGGATCGGCGAAATTCGTTGCGACCCTTTCGCCCGCGAAGCGAAGTTGACGAGGGCGGCGCATTTCAGTTTCTGGACCCCTTGGCGGGGCGGCTGGGCGGGCGCAGCAGGCGCCAGCGCTCGGTACACCAGAGGGTCTCCAAACCCCACAGGGCTTCCTCCATGGCCCGAGCCCAAAACTGGCCGGTCCGCTGGACTGCACACGCACCCTCCCTCCAACCTCGTATCCACCGCTCCACGGCCCGGCCCGCTCTTGCCCGGTTGCGCACTCCGATCGTTCCTCCGCTGCTGCTGCTCCTGCAGATGGACCACCCCGCCGGGCCACCGTTTCCCCGCCTGCTACGGCCCTCCTGCAGCTCCAGCCCCAAGCGTCCCTGCTTCCACCCGTGGAGATAGCATCCCCTTGGAAGGCCGGGTTACACCCCGGGCCGGTGGTTACGATTCG
>Ga0308399_1000101_pt1 | contig 28884 bp, 44 predicted proteins | sample HotsprSampOS1260_FD_202367 | JGI IMG/M metagenome (GOLD analysis project Ga0308399, IMG submission 202367) | Hot spring phototrophic mat microbial communities from Octopus Spring, Yellowstone National Park, Wyoming, United States - 20060914_OS12-60 ... | reverse complement strand
GGTCCCTAGTTTCACGTCGCTTCCCTCGCTTTAGCTGGATGCAAATATCTCGGTCGATGCGACCACTTCTGGCACGCGCTCGAATGCTGCGCTCGCACTCCACGACGAATCCCGCATCCGATGCGACGGCAGCGTGGCCTCGCCCCCGAAACGGTAGCTCTGCTCGCACTCCACGACAAATGCTTAGGTCGATGCGACAGGCAAGCCAGCGCCCTATTGCTCCGTCGTGCGCTCGCACTCCACGACAGATATCTCGGTCGATGCGACGCGGACAGGGGCGCTGCCCTGTGTTCGGACCTGGCCTCGCACTCCACGACGAATCCCTAATTCGATGCGACGTTCGACCTGTGAGCTGAGCGCCGCTGGGTCTGCTGGCTCGCACTCCACGACAGATATCTCGGTCGATGCGACCTGGCCGGCGCGAGAACCGCGTTCAGGAGATCACACTCGCACTCCACGAGAAATCCTTCGGTCGCTGCGACGCCGAGAAGGTGGTTCACGTGGCGCTATTCAACCGCTCGCACTCCACGACGAATCCCTCGCTAGATGCGACGCGCTTGCAGCGCTTGCGCGATCGCCTCGGCGGTCATCTCGCACTCCACGACGAATCCCACGCTCGATGCGACGCAGTGGTCTCGCTCACTTTGGGGATTTCTTTGGGCTCGCACTCCACGACAAATCCTTCGTTCGATGCGACTGGCAGGCTTCGCGGAAAAATAACAGGGAACTAATCTCGCACTCCACGACAAATCCTTCGTTCGATGCGACGGCCTCCCGGCAACTCGTCTTCCCACAGCAGCTTGCGGACGAGAATGCGAGAGGCCGCCGCATCATGGCTACTCAGTCGCCATCTTTCCCGCCGCCGCTCGCGCCGGCAGAGCTGATAGCCTTCTGTGCGCGCGTAGCGCCAGACAGTTGCCTCCACAACAGCACCATGTCCTGTTTCGGCACCTCCAGCACACGGGCCAGCCGGAACGCGAGCGCCATGCGGTTGGTTTCGGCGCTGTACCGCTTGCTGCCCTCCCGCAGAAGCTTCAACGCCATGTTGGCCTTTTCCAGAGTTACATCGTCCATCTGGCCATCGAGTACAGCACGCACGTCGTTGAGTCCTCTCCGCGCAATGCTGTCCAGTTCGCTGGTCAGAATTATCCCGTCATCTTTCTGGTTTGCCATTTTCTACCTCCGTCAGTTGATAGGAAATTTCTCTCAAAGCTTCGCGGCGCTTTTTGGCTCGCGCCGACCGCCGGCGCAACTCGGCCTCCGCCGCGCGCTCACCAGGCTCGGCGGTCACGTCAGCGCTGGTCGCGACGCTGATGCCATGCTCCTCGGCTTTGTAGCCGAGCAGCTGGCGGAACTGCGCCGCAGGCCATGTCAGAGCGCCGATCTCGGCGATCTCGATCGTGCCGACAAGTTGAGATCGGCACCACTGCACGATATCAGCGGTCCAGCGATGCAGGTAGTCGCGCAGCCAGTCGTGCCAGCCCAGCCGCGCGATCGCCTCGCGCTTTCTACGAGCGTGCCCTTTGCGCCGGCCACATTGTGCCAGTACGCGCCGGCGAATTAGATCCCAGTCATCCGATCGCCGCAGCAGGTACTGATAGCGGTCCGTATAGCACTTAGTCTGCGTCTCGGTGCGGATGAGAAACCTGCCATCTTCGGTGATGGAAATTACAGCGCGGCGCTCGCCAGGCGGCGGCAACGCAGGCAGAACGAGCGGGTATGTGATTCGCACCGTGATGCCGCGCCGCTCGACGTGCACCGTCGCTTTCTTCATTGGGATTTCCCAGCGCAGCATCTTGTCTAGAATCGGTCCCTGCCATTCGTCGCGCGCGGAACCGCGCTTGATCGGAATTTCGATCCATGATCCGCGCGGATCTTTGTTGGACCGCGCGCGCAGCCTGACGATGTACTCGTCGCCGCGCTTGACGATCTGGACGCCGGAGTCCTCCCGCCGAGCCTTGCCCGTCACGGACAATGCGGCATCCGGTCTCCATTCCGGCAACGGCGCGCCGGCGAGGATGCGCTTGCCCTCGCGCGTCCACACGCCCTGAACCTCCATCTCCGCAGCGCTGTAGGCGTCGCCGGAAAGCTCGCCTTTCTCTCGCTGACGCACGTCTTTGCTCGGGCCGGCCTTGTCGTCCGGCGCGGACGGGGATGTCCAGCCGTATGCCTGCGCCCACTTGGCGCGCAGCATCATGTTGCGGTAGTGGGCCGCCTGCCATCCGAGATCGCGCAGCTCGCGATACAGTTCGCGGTGCTCTGCATTGGACCAGTCCAGCGCGGCCCGCAGAGCGAGCACGCGCTGGACGGTCCTCGTCGCCCCATTTGGGGCGTGCGACGGCATTTCCGCTGCCACGCCACGCGGCGGGTGCGAACCGCCTCGGTTGATATTTCTTTCGTGGTCGGCGTTTGGCGGTGCCGTCGCTGGCAAACCGCTGGAGCGCCTCTTGTAGAGCTCGGCGATCTTGCGCTCGATCTCCTGCATGGCTGCCGCCTGGCGCTCCACAGCGCGGAGTGCGAGTTCAAGATCAGCTTCCGCCATCAGAATTTCTCCATCAGCAATAGCACAATGGCCGCGGTCTCAATGCTCAGAGCTGTTACTGCCGCAGCTAGCCACGCCACCAGCCTCTTCTCTCGCTCGCGGGCGCGATGGAGCTGGAACCATGTCCTGACATCGTCGTATTGAACCGTCATAATTACCTCCCGTAATCTCCGCATCGCTGAACGTGACGGATGAACTCCGCCACGCCAGCCACGTACGCGCCGCAGCGGCAGTATCCGCCAGCGGAACGCAGCTGCTCGACCGTCGCAGCGATTCGGAACTCGCGCGCGCATTGCTCACACAGAGGCGCTGCTGCGCCATCTACGCGGTCCCATGCGTTCGTTATCTCCATGCCACAGCGCATGCAGTCCTCTTGCATTTAGACCTCCTTCACATCCGGCATCCTCTGGCCATCCCGCCAGCGATGGATGAGCTTGCGCGCATTCGGCGGCGCAGGAAACTCGCGGAGCTGCTCCATCTCCGACGCGCTCGGCCAGTCGCGTGTTTTGACTTGCACGAGCACAATGTCGGCACTCCCAATGCCGATCACATCCCACGCCCCGAGACTCGCCGCCGCACGCGTGCAGCGGTAGCCGGCGGCCTCGAGCAGCGCCATGCTCCGGCGCTCATTCCGCGCGCCCTTGCGCTTAGCTGTTGACAGTGGCATCGTCGCCTCCTGCGTCTTGCTCGGCGCGTGCCAGCTCCGACAGGCGCTCGGCGATCTGGGCCACCTCGAGCGGCCAAGGAAATACGGCCTGCGCTGCGGCGGCTGTATGGACCAGATCGTCCCATGCGTTCCCGGCTCGCCAATCATAGCCATTCCGCATAAATTCCTGGTACCGCATCAGGCGCTGCGCGAGAATTCCTATGTACATCGCCGCGAGCACCCCGTAGCCCTCCTCGAGTTCGCGCGCTCGCTCTGCTATGTCCTCGTCCGATGCATGAGCCGCAACCGCACCTGTGGCACACAAGAGTTCGTGTGCCGTCTGGCAAATCATCTCGCGGCGGTCCATGAAGGTCATCGGGACACTTCCTCGCCGCTCACCGCCTCATCCTGCTGCTCTGAAACCGCCTCGAGCTCGAGCACAGGCTCCTCGGTTAGCGGGTTGTCCTGTGGAATGCCGAGCTCGGCCCGCTCGTCCTGCTCGATCGCTGTCGCCAACTCGATACTGATTGGCAAGTATTTGAACAATCGCCGGATGACGGTCTTGAGCGCCATCGCCTCATAGTGCGTCTGCCATGGGCCGCTCGTCGCTGCTTTGCTCTGCGCCCGTACGGCTTCGATTTCGCGGCGCGAGAGGACGTCAAATTGGACGCCGCCATCACGCAACTTGGCGACGGCGTAGACGAAGCGGAGCTTGTCAGGCTGCGTCCTGTTGGGATTGTCGAAATCGGGGATGTGGCTGAGGTCGCTGTCCAGCCCAAATTTGACCTCGAACTGGTCGCCCTCATACACCGCGCGCGCCTCGATGCTCTGGATTTGCCCCGAGCGCCGCGCCAGCTCGATCATGCCGCGGTAGCCGAGGATGAACTGCACCTCGGTGCGGCCCGCTTTGCGGTTCTCGTATGGCACCAGGTATGCATGACCCAGCGTCCCGCCCGGCTCAAGACCGAGCTGTGCGCAGGTCATGATCGCGCCCAAAAAGGACATCTGGTCGCAGCGCGCTAGCGCCGGATTGCGCCTCACCTCTGTCAGCGCAACGCGCGCCAGCCTGTCCGCCGTGACGTGCCGGGGCAGGGCGAGCGCCATCTGCTGCTTGATTTTGGGATCGTTGAGGAGCGCTGCGATGTCGTTCTGGCGTCGCTGCTGGACGCTACTACCTGTGAGAGCGGCTTTGAGTGCCGTGCTACTCATTTCAGCTCCTTGAGTGTGAACCGGCGGTTGCCGGGCTGAATGGTGGTGTGCCTCGCGATGATCTCCGCGGGCACATTGGCCTCGCGGATCACCGCCTCGTAGTCGATCTTCTGGCGCGCTGCGGTGGCGCGCCAGGTAGCAATCGGGCGGCCCTGCAGCGTGAGCGTGCTGCGCTCGCCGAGCGCGAGCTTGATGCGTTCAACGGCCGCCTCGTAATCTCGCTCGGCGTCCGCCATGCGGGTCCGCGCCTCGCGCGCGGCATTGTAGGCTGCGATCAGTTCCTCGTCCGCCTCCAGCGACTCTCCGTTGTCGCTGGGCCATGCCTGGTCTGCCTCGCGGGCGGTGGATGGAGGGGGAGGGACCCGCGCCAGAACATGATCGCGCCAGAATGTTTCGGCGCGCGCGAACATGGCAGCGATGGTCTCGTCGTCCCGATGGATGCGCCGGATGATGAGCCGCTGGCCGCCGATGAGCGCAGCCACGTCGCACCACGGGAGGCCCGTCACTCCGAGATACCACATGCACTGCGCTGCGCAGTGCAGCGGCACCGCGTCCGGGTCGTCGCCGCGGCCCCACGCGCCGGCGGCATACGGCCCGACGACTTTGCATTCGAGAATTCCGTCCGCGCCGCGCAGTTCTCCGCCGCGCACTCGCGCACGCCCGCGCGCCGGCAGCACAACGCGATCCAGAGTCGCGACCGCCCACTCGCGATCACGCGCCCGGATCAGCGTGTTGATGCGCTGGATGCGCACACCGGCGCGGGCCGCGTACTCGCGCGCGATGACGTCCTCGAGAAGCAGCCCCCAGCGCATCGCCTCGGTCTCTGGCTGCTCCACCCCATCGACTTTGTCGCGATACACGTCGAGTGGCGTCCGCCAGGGGCTGAGACCGAGGATTGCGGCGATGTCCGAGCCGCCTATGCCTGTCCGTCTGGCAGCCAGCCACTCGTCGCGCGTCATTTACTGCTCCTGTCGGACGCCTCCGAACTCGAGTTCGGCGGCGCGAGCCGCGGCTGCCTCCAGGATCCGCTTGGAGATCGAGCGGCCTTTGAGGACCTGGCTCACGGTAGTCGGCGTTACGCCGAGTTGTTTGGCGAGGCGGCGGATCTCGCCGCGATTTCGGATGAGAACCCGCCGGATTTTCGTGAGGTTCATATCGTGGCTCACTGATTCTCTTGTAGAGCAGCTCCGCGAGGCTGTCAAGCCCTCAACGGAAGGAATTCGCTAAGTGTTTTAAAACAAAGCGAAAAAAGTTGCAAGATTTTTCTTGACGCGGAAACCGCTAGCGGTTTACTATATAGGTGAAAGGAGGCGCAGTGACAATCACGAACGCAGTGAGCCTCAACATGGTCCCGCCGGACGTCACGTCCGGCGGGATCATCTTCCGCCGGATCAGCGCGGACGAGGCCAGGCGGCTCGTCCGCGAGGCTTCCCAGATGGTGTCCGCAATCGGGCACGCGGACACCGCCAGGGTCATCAGCCGGGAGTTGGGCATCGAGATCTCGGCTGATCGGCGCTCCGTCACCCTGGGTGACGAGCTGATGCTCGTCGCCCAGTACATCGGTCCGCGCCTGCCTGAGGGCGCGACCGAGCTGCCCTCGGGCGCGCGGACCGAGTACTTTTTGGTCCGCCTCGCCTCCAGCGAGGAACTCGCCGGGCGGGGCGATATGGTGTTCTACCCCTTCGGGAGCGGGGCCTAACCCTCGCTCCCCATTTCCTTTTGGAGGAGCCTATGGATCGGATTGCCAAGGAGCGCCAGATCGCTGACCGGTTGCGCGCCGGCCAGCAAATGACGATCGAGGAGGTCGTCCGGGAAGCCGCCCGACTTCGCGGATGGTTCCTGACGACGCGGAACGCCATTCGGCGTCGCGGCCCCAATGGGGCACTCCAGTGCCCCATTACCGCGGTGGCGTGGGTGTGGACCGGCAACTACTATCCGGTCCGCGACAGCATTCTCGTCGCGGCCCGCGCGATCGGGCTGCCGTACGGACACGCCATGGCGGTCGCCGAGGCCGCAGGGCCTTGGTGCACCGTCTTTGACTCGGAGTGGAGGTACCGCCTTGAGCGGGACCTCCTCGGCAAGAGGTACGTCTAAATGGTCGTACCTCTTGAGTTCCAGCCCGGTCGCCGGGGCGACCTAGTCGCGGTCGCCCCAGATGGCCGGGTTGTTCTCGCCGCGCGCGGCGAGCGCGTAGAGGCGGACGTCCGCTTCTACGTCGCTCGCCGTCTCGTTTTGGCGGCGTCGGGCCGTGCGTACATCGCGCACGGCCTGACGCCGGCTGCCAGCGTGCTGGAGTGCTGGCAGCTTTCCGCTCGCGGGGCGGAGCTGGCCGGTCGGATCTACGATGATCCGTCCAGGCTCCCGCCCCACACCCACCCCGCGGTGCGGGCGCACGTGGAGCGCCTGCATCGCGAATATACCACCTGTCCGCGATGCGGCGGCACCAAGGAGTCCACTTGGCTGTACTGCCGCCGCTGCGCGGACGAATTGTTTCCGCGCGCGCCGGAACCAAAGTTTGCATCGTATGCGGTTCCGGTTCCTGACCCGCCCGCCCACAAGTTTCCCTCCGAGCAGGACATTCTGAACGGTGCCCCCATGGTCTGCTCATGTGGGGCGAAACTCGAGGTCATCGTGGGCGTCTGCGAGTCCCAGGACCGCGATGACGCCCACGTGGGCATCGCGCGGATCGAGTGTCCGCGCGAGTGGGACGACTGGCGGGCGTGGGGCGAGTCCCTGCCCGCCGAATGGCAGCGGGTTTGGGATCTGCTCGTCAAAGAGAACCTTTATAGCCCGATTCTCGCGGGCCAGATTATCCACAAGTACGCGCGGGCGGGCAAGTCGCCCGCGGAATGGGAGCAAATGTACTGGCTCCCGAGAATCCAAGAATGAGGAATCCATTGGAGGCAACCATGCAGAAAGCAAAAAAATATTATGCAGTGATTGTCCCCGACGGCTGGCGGCCCGATGGGACACTCGGTGTCCGATACCACTGCGGCCACGCACACAGAACCCACGAAGCGGCACGGGAGTGCCAACGGAAATTGCTGAGGTACCGCAGGACACGTTCCGGCCCCGAGTGGTCTGCCCAATGGCACGCATCAGTGATCGTCGTGGTGGACGTCAAGGGACAACCGATAACGAGCGCTTGGTAGGCGGGGGTTTAACATGCGGCAGGCGGAGATCGTGATCGGGCGAAAATACTTCGCCCAAGTGAGCGGTGACCTCGTCATCGTTCGAATCACGGGTCGCACGCCCTACAGGCGTGGCCGCCTCGACGTGTTCGAGGCGGAGGACATGTCCACAGGCCGGCGCGTCCGGCTGACCGCTGCGCGGATTTTGGCCCGCGTGGCGGAATTATATGACAAAGAGGAGGTGGATGATGAGTATGAGAACGTTTTATAAAGTACTCCGCAGGACGGAGTATGGCGAGCTCGTGTCGTGCGCGGTCGAGAACCCCGAGTTAATCGTCCAGTACCGGCCCGGGGAATGGGCCGAGGCCCGTGTCGGCGGGCTCCTGGTATTCACGGACTACCAGCCCGCTGATCTGTTGGCCGGCGCGCTGTACGTCGCCTCGCGGGCGACGTTTGAGGTCTGGACGTGCGAGGTGTCCGAGCGCGTCCGGCTGCCGGCATTCTCGTTGACCAGGACCGATTTCAGGGACCTGGTTGAGCTTCTCTGGGGCTCGGAGGACGTCCGAGCGATAAGGCACCAGCTCTGGCCGGCGAGGATGGAATTTTGGCCTGAGGCGACTCAGGCGTATAAGAGGGTCAGGCTCTTGGAAAGAGTGGGCACGTGAAGGAGGCTAAAATGAAATACGTGAGGTTTCGAAAATACAACAAAGAATACGACTTTGCCTGCGATAGCTATGGGTACGGTCTGTTCTATCGGGACGAGCGAGACTGGGGCTCGTTTCGGCAACTGTTGGGGAGCTGCCAGACCCCCAAATTCAAAACGCCGCAGCAGTTTATCCGATGGATCCGGCGACGGTACCATCGGCCCGGCAGGGTCGTCCGGATCTCATCGGACTGGGAGTAGGCGGCATGGCGGCCAACGCCAAACGCCGGTGCCCCAACTGCGGGGCGGAATTGCCGCCCCGCACCATCATCTCCGCGTTCCACTCGCTCATCGCCTCCCGGCAGACTCCTCATGCCGGGCCCGGGAGGCCATCAAAGCCTACATCGTGCCCTAAATGCGGCGTGCTGCTGCCGTCCGCTTCGGCGGCACGCGGACACTGCCGCAGAAAGAAACAAGATTAGAATTTTTTGTTTTCGTGGCGATCCGGCTTGTTCGTCCAGTAGCCCCACAAAGCTGCCACGATCGCGCCGGCGGCCATCCCGATCTGATCCGGATCGCCCTTCAGTAGCGCCGTCCAGTCCAGCTGCGCCGCGATCAGCCCCGCCGCCACGATACCCATGATTGTGGTGCGCGTGTCATTTGATCGCGCGATCGAATTGATGAACGCGCGAATGATTCGCGCCTTGACTGCAGTCAGCATGTCTCCTCCCCGAAAGCTGCTCTAACTCGTCTCTCCCATCCGCGCGCATAGCGCGCGTACCGTTCTCGCGCAGCCAGCGCCCGATAGAACCGCTCCACCGTCGCCCGGAACGCGCCGAGGGCGGCCCGACCACGCCGGTTCGTCGCCGCGAGCGTGCGCGGACCCATTCTGCCATCCACGCGCAGCGCCTCACCGGCAGCATTGAGCGCTTGCTGCCACCACCGCACGCAGCGCTCAGCGCCGACATTCACGGCAGTGATCAGCAGCGCTTCCGCGATCGCCTGGTCATTGACCGCGCCGAGCATCAAAGGCTTCCACCAGTATTCGCGGTAGATCTCCGCCGCACGCTCGCGCGTGATCTCGCGCGGATCATCTCGCAGGCCCGCCGCGCGCAGCCAGCGCGTCGTCAAACCGTAGCGCGCCGGGCCAGCGTCTACGTCCGCCTCCACGTACTCACTGCCCTCAAGCGCCAGCAATTTCTGAATCGCTCGCTCCGCGTCCGCCACCTGCTGCCTCCGCCCGACTCACGCGCTCGGCTCCAGTAGCGCCAGAGACCATGGCCCATAGGTCGCCGCGGCATCATACCGGACCATGCGCCACGACTTACTGTCAAACTGTATGATCACGTCCGCGCCGATTGCAGAATCCGCGACGATGATCGCATCCCAGAGCTGCCCCACCATGCGTCCGACGTTTCCCCATGCATCAACTGCATACGAGATCAGGGGATCTGCGACGAGGATGGACCCATCGGGCCACCGCAAGCCCGTCAATGAATCAGCGTTACCATGCGCTTTGTACGGGGCCAGATACTGCAGCCAGGAGCTATGTTGGAGGCCGCTATCCGAGTACAAGCCCGTACTGCCGTAAATCACCGCGTGAGCGCAATCGCCCCAGTATGGCCTGGTCCTCCATGAATCCCTCGCGGACGTCTCGTTATCGCTGCGCGATGCGGATGCGGCCCACCCTAGGCGCGCCACGCTGTGCCAACTCGGCGTCCACGGCACGCCCGCAGCCCACGCCGTACCCGCCGTGCTGAACTCCCCGTCCCTGAAGCACATGAACTGATACTTGTTGGCCATCACGCGGTACACGTAGCCGCTGCCTGCCTTCAGCCAGAGATCGCCGTTCGGCGCGACGACTTCGTCCGCGCTCAGCAATCGCATCCGCGCGCTAACTGCGGACCCGCCCGGATCGTAAAGGCGCACGCGGATGGCGTGGCCAGCGGGCGTAGAAGCAGATTGAAGTTTCCAGTCGCCGCTGCTACCGCTTACAGTGGTCCAGCCCGCATTCACCAGGGCCGCTTTCAGGTTGTCTACAAGCGCCGTGCGGCTACTCGCGTCGAACGTCGTGCTTACTATTGGCCCTCCGCTGTACCGAACCGCCATATCTCACCTCAGCTCGCCGAGTGCACGATGCCAGCTCCGTACCGCCTCACAAGCCTTGCCGGATTCTCGTTCATGCAGGCTACGCCAGCACGCGTGGCGTTTAGCTGGTACCGGCCGAAGTCTCCGGCTCCCATGGCGGCATCTGCGATCTGGAGCGCATACCTTACCCACTCGCATGTCCCTGCCGGCGCGGCCATCGCACGGTATGCTCCGCCGCCGCCGGCGCGGGCCTGATCAAGCAGGCGCTGGAAGTAGCTCCAGGGACGCCCGAGCGGATCGCCTTCCGTGAGGGTCGCGTCCCAAAACTGCACCACGCCGCCGGGAACGCTCTCCCAGCTCATATCCACCGTGTCCACGACCATATCGAGGTCGAGACCATGTAGCGCGCTTGTCACGCGCACTTGCTGGCCCGGCCACAGCTGGCGCATCGTGCGCGCTCTCACGATAGCCTGGTCAGTCGCGTACTGCCTGAGACGCGCCTCCGCTAACGCCTGCATCGCGGACACCAGGCTGCCTTGCGGCATTTCCTCGATTGCTTCCCAGATCCCGCTTCCGCCCTCTCGCGCGCGCAGACGGTAGATCTCGTTCGTTCGCTCCACCGCGACCACCTTGTACTTCGCGCCGGCAGTCATCCACTCCGCAACGATGCCCGGGTCGTACACGATGTGCACCACGTCGCCTTCGGATGGCCAGTAATCCAAGCAGAAAATGCCGAATCCACCTGGGAAGAAGAAGAAATCGTATCCCGAGTCAGGGATTGTATCGCCGGGCGTGATGGCGATCCACGTCTTCGGAACGTTGTTGACAGTCAGCGACGTGATTGAGTTAATCGTTGCCCGCGTGCCGATGTTCAGGTACGCTCCTTCGGGCCGCGGCGACGGAAATCCCCAGCCGTAGTTCGGATCTGGCTCGAGATAGATGTACTCATCCCCGTACTGTCCTTGCGGGATCGCCTCTACTCGTATCAGTTGGCGGTTGCGATAGCGCTCGCGACTTCGCTCCACCTCGAATCTCATGCACTCCAGCTCATCGAGCGATGTTGGCGGAGACGTTGCGATCCACGGCCCCACATAAAGCCGCTTCTGCTCGTCAATTCTCCACGTCCAGCCGCCGATGTCGCAGATCCGCTTCAGTACGCTTGCGACCGTTTCATAGAACGCAACGATGCGGGTCTGCACCTCGGTGGATGGCACGTCGGGGTGCACCGTGACGCCCTCGCCGCTCAGGCCAGCATTGATGATCGCGGCAAGCAGGATCGGCAGCGAAACGTTCTGCTTGTCGAGCACGACCAGGCGACGCGCGGCGATGTGATTGTAGTCGGCGCATTCCACGCGGAAGGTCACCGCATGCGCTTCGTTCGTCTCCGCGCGCACGCGCCAGACATTGCCGCGAAATAGCACCGTGCTGCCGTCGGTCAGCGCGACTGCATCGCCCAACTCGGGCCGGTAGCCGCGGTAGATGTCCTCGAGCCGCATTTCGAGCACTCGCTGGCCGCTCGCCTCCATGCGGATGCGACCGTCGGATGCCGCGAGCCAGCGAGTCCGATCGACACCTGCAATCGTGAGTTGCATTAGAGCATCGCTCCCTGCAATCTCAGCTCTCGGACGATGGTAGCCGTCACGCGCTCTGCGAGAGCGCGTTCATCTGTGGTCGTGCCCTGCACGTTCACGGTGAGATTGATGGCACGCTGGGTATTTGTGGCCGCTGAGGAGCCCCGCGCACTCTGCGCGATCAGATCGTGGATGCCGGTGAGCAGATGCACCGTATCCCACAGCGGATCAGCCAAGTTTTTTATCCACGGCAGCCACGTATTGAGCGTCTCCTGAATCGAAATCACTTGCGAGAAAATACCGCGCGTAGTGACTTCAATGCGGGCAATATCCTGCTCCATGCGCCGGCCCTGGAAGTAGCTGAAGACGCTCGTGATGGCGTCGACTATTGCACCTACTGCGGTGAGCGTCCCGGCCAGGCCTCCGCTCGGCGCGGACGGAGCGGACGGAGTCGCCCCGGCGCCGCCTCCACCACGAGTTGCCGATCCTGCACCGCTGAAGACCTGCTGAGCCGCATCACCGATGCCGCGCATCTTTCCGATCAGCTCGTCGAATGCGCGGCCGAGAGCGGCGAGATCTCCACGGATCAACTGCCCGATGGCCTTTACCAGTCCGCCGATCGCTTCCTCCACGACGAAGCGCAGAATTGCTCTACCGATTTCCTTCGCGGTGTTGATGAAGACGTCACCGAGCGACTTCGCTTGCAGTATCGCGTCTGCGATGCGGCGCGACATGTCAGTCAGAACGGTCGAGACCTGCCTGCCCAGGCTGTTCCATGCCTGCTCGTTCCGCTGCACCTCCTGCGTGGCGACGCCGATCAGCTCACGCGTGCGCCCCATGCCGGCCTCGAGCGTCTTCCAGTAGTCGCTGCCGCGCAAGGACAGCTGCTCAACGCCGGCGGCGATTTCGCCGAGGGCCCGATCGAGTTCAGCTGCTTGTTGCACCGAGCCTGTCATGGCTCGGCGCATGACTGCATCGAGATCACCGAATAGCGTTGTCGTGTACTGGATGGTCGAGCCAAATTGCGTGAACTCCTGGCGGATGAACGCCATCGGATCACGCATCTGCTCAAGCCGTTTCTGAAAATTCTCCCACGCTACCGAGTACTCATATGCGGACACCTTCCCTTGTCTGAATGCTTGATGGATCAGATCCATCTGCTTGCTCAGCTCGCGAAATTCAATGGCCTCGCGAGAGCGAGCACCTAACGCAACAAGTGCGTCCTCAAGCTCCTTCGCTGCCAGAGCTGCGCGGCGGCGCGCTTGCTCCGCCTCGCGCTGAGCGCGAGCCTCATTCTCCACCGACTTGCGATATGCATCATGAGCGCGCTTGCCGCTTTCGGCTGCCTGGCCGGTAGCCTGGATGCCACGCGCAGCCTCACGGAGCCGTGCTGCGTACTCCTCAAGCGACATGTTGCCGCGCTCGATCACGATTCCGTGAGCGCGCAGGCGTTGCTCGAGTTGTTCGACCGTGTACAACAGAGCTTTGTTCGCGTCGGAGACTTGGCGTGATGCCTGCCACCAGTTGTAGGCTGCTTTGCCGATTTCGTATGCCGCGAAGGCCGCCGCGGCCGCAGCAGCAGCTTTGCCGAGCGAGATGAGGGCCGCCTCGAGCGCCTTGACTCCGCCCACCGCCATCTGCGTTTGCGCCGCAACGATCATCGACTGCCCGAATTTGATCACGGCTTCTGTCGCTGTTGCGAGCGCACCATAAATGCTGGTGGCGGCTTTTGTCAGCTGCGCGATCGCGGTGATGGTTTGGCCGATGCTAAACGCGATGGGGCCGATCGCCGCGGAAAATGCACCAAGTGCAAGTACGGCTGCTTGCACGCCTACAGGTAGGCTGGAGAATGCCTCTGCTACACCACGCAGATGCTCAACCAGATATTCAGCAGCCTGGAGGAGCGAGCGGAACAGAGGCATCATCACTTCGCCGACGCGTGCGAGCGAGCGCTCCATCGCATCGCGGAGATTCTCGAAATCGTTGCGGATGCCGCCAGTGACACGTGGTAGGTCGCTGAGTCCGCGCACCAGCACGTCGATGAAGCGCTGCGCAGAGACTCCCATTTTTTGCAGCACTTCAGTGTCGAGCGTGCCGAATTCTTTGCGGATGATCTGTGCGACCTGCGGAACGCGCTCGATGATCGGCTTCAAATTGTCGGCGGTGACCTTGCCTCGAGCAGCGAGCTGCGTGAGCTGGCGGATTACCTCGTTCAGATCTTCGCGCCCGCGCCCTACGAGCGCCAGGGCATTTCCGAACTCGCGGATGATGCGCGCAGCTTCTTGGAACTGGAAGCCGCCGGCCTGGAGCTGAATGAGGGCCTGCACGGCCTCGCGAAAGCCGAGGCCGGGCAGCTTCGCAAGCTCGGCCGCGACTGCGAGCTGCTTTGCCGCCTCCGATGCGCTTCCGGCGACAGCCTGAAGCCCGCGTCTGAGGGCATCGAGGTCAGCCGCCGCTTTTCCGGACGCGAGCGCGAACGCCGACAGCGGCGCAGTGATGCCCACGGACAGGGTCGCCCCGACGGACGAGAGCGACTCACCGAATCGCCGCATGCCGGCGGTGAGTCTGTTGGCCGCTGACTCGATCCTTCCGAGCTCGGCAGACACTGCTGCCATGCCGGCCTTGAAGTTCTCAATGTCTGCGCCAACTCGGATGACTAGGTCGGACAGTGGCACGAGCTACCTCCGCATCGCGGCACGACGCTCTCGGAACTGTGCGATTGCGCGCCGGCGCTCATCATCGGACATCGGTATGCGCGAGCGGAGCCTCTCGACGAGCGCGTGAAATTCGATCGGCGTCATATCCCAGAACTCGTCATTGCTGAGCCCGAGATCCACGCGCGCAACCGCCCAGAGGTTCAGCCACTCGCGCTCAATCCGTTTCCCTGCTCATCTCTGCCGGAGAGCAGTTTCGCGAGTCTGGCCAGTTCGTCCAGATTTGCCGCCGTGACGATCTCGCAGAACTCCTCGAAGCTGATCTGCTCGCGCTCTTGCATCGACTCGTAGATCAGACGTATGGCTGCATCGATGTCCAGCGGCTCGCTGCTGAGCAGCTCGGTGGCAGACTTGCCGAGTGCCTGCGATGCCCTGCGGATGGACGCCCATGTCATCCGGAAGTGCAGCGTCCGTCCATCAGGCAGACGCACTGGCACAGCATCAATCGCACGCAGCTCGATCATCGCCTACCTCCTCACGAAATCTGAGATGGACCGGCGGTCACGTCCCAGTGCATGTCACTGGTGACCGTCACGATGACTTCCAGCTCAAGCCGGTCGTTCGGGTCGCCAGACAGCGGATTGCACTTCAGCACCCGGCCCTGGAACTCACGGCCGCGGAACTGCGTGCCGTCGCGCTTGGTCGGGTACTCAACGCGCCACCATGCGTCCGCTTTCGACTCCTCGAGGTCGAACAGATCATCTACCCACGGTGTCGATGTCGGATCCAGATCGGCCAGAGCCCGAACCGTCAGACGCGGGGCGCTAGGGAGGCCCGGGATGGACTTTCGTCTCGCGTCGCCGTGGGTGGTCACGTCGACCTCCGCGGCATCGTAGTCCAGATTTGCCGTCAGCAGCTGGGTGATTTTGACCCAACTCACGGGAGAAGTGAGAGAGTAGGCGACCTTCGTGCCGTTCGCGAGAACTCCTCCAGTCATTCTGCGATACCTCCTTTCATGGTTTGCTTTGCGATGATTTCAGCGATGCCCTGGCGCAACATCGCGCGTACGGTGCTTGCGGTTTGCGCCACGGCCGGACGGAAGAACGGTTTGCCGGCCCAGCGTACCGTGCCGTACTCGACCAGGTGCGCATGCGGAGCTAGCCGGTAGTTCACGCCGACGAGGACGGACGGCTTGCCGCGATAGCGAGCGTCAACGAATATTGCATCGCGCAAGTGCACCCCGCGTTTGCGCTTAGGATCGTACGGGCAAAGCTGGCGCGCACGGTCGCGCACGATCTTGCCGGCGCGCTTGTATAAGTCCATCGCCTGTGGCGATGTCAACTTCGCCGGCATCTCGAGGAACACGTTACGCAGCTTGCCGATGCCGTATATCGTCGTCGTGATCATCGCTCACTCCACCTGCACCGTTGCATCAATTGCGAGATGCACGAGCGGCTCAATGTCACGCTCGAGCATCTGCTCTTCCGGGATGTATCGCATACCACCGAGGATTGCAGCACCGCCCGCGGCGCCAGCTACCAGTGCACCGGCCACCAGACGCGCGATCGCGAGCGCCTCCGATATGGTGCGCGCGAATACCGAGATCTGGTAGAAGCGGGCGATCGGTGACGCGTGGCCCTGATGCGTCGGGATATACTCGTCGGCGACTGGGCGATGCACGATGTACGGTGGCTCCATCGCGCGCCACGGGCCGGCGGCACGAATCCGGGCAGATGGCACGACCGCAACCAGCGGCGCATAGCCAGTCAGCGCGCTCTGCACCCACTCCGTGGCAGTCATCGCAAGTCCCTCAGCGTGATGAGCACCTCGCGGAGGTACCCGTCCGGGTCAGCCGCGTCGGCAATCAGGTAACGACGATCACCAATCGTCGCGCGCATCCCTGGCTCGATGCCGTCCACGTAGCGCATCCGCACTACCATGCGCACATCGCCCCAGCGCTGGGCTGCAGCCGCCATCGCGCGTGATGTCGGCGCCTCCTGTGCGGCCCAGCCGCGGGCGAACACTTGCCATGCCACCTCGGGCTCACCGGCCGCGTTCTGTGCGCCGTAGACCGGTCGCTCGATCACGATGTAGCTACGCAGCCGACCCGCTCGCACCCTGTGCCTCCGACAAACGCACGAGCCGCAGCGGCCCGGCGTGCTTCAGCTTCGCCTCCGCCGGGACATCGGGGACATCGCCCTGCACGATATGTCGGTAGCAGTCCTCCGCATAGTTGCGCGGGTCGAAGCGCGTATAGTATTGCCACTTGCGCAGGCGATCCTCGCGCAGCATGTATCCGTAGTGCCATGCGCGCGCACCGGACGGGCGGATGCGCGCGATAGCCTCGAGCGGAACGCTGCCGCAGTGCAGATTGCCAGGCCGCCCCGTGCGGCGGAAGCGCAGACCATCGCGCATGCGGAATACCGAGGGCCGGTGAAAGCGCCCATAAATTCCGTCCACGCGCAAAGTCTCGGCATCGTTCCAGAGGTACATGATCTGCACGGTGTAGGCGGTCGCGCGGCCGCTCTCTACCGCGGCGCGAATGATCTCGCCGCCGCCATGCTCGAGCTCCTCATCGCCGTCCATCATCACTGCCCACCATTCCCCGCCGCCGCGCTCGGCTATGACGCGCTCAGCGTCTCTCAGTAGGTGATCCTTGTCGCGCGCCTCGTCAATGCCACGGAATGGCGACGGGACCACGGTCGCGCCGACGGAACGCGCGATCTCCGGCGTGCCGTCATCGGAGTGGTCGTCGAAAACGACGACCGCATCGCATTCGCGCGCGAGTGCGCCTGCTGTGCGCTCTATCCAGCGCGCCTCGTTGCGCACGCGCATTAGTCCGACCAGTCTCATCGACGCCCCAAGCCGCCGGGCCGCGCCGACGTCCGTTGCGCCCTCTCACGCCCCCACTCTGCGAGATATCGCAGCGCATCCACCGCAGCTATCTCGCCCGCCTCGACGCGCCGGCGCAGCCGCGCCAGCTTCCGCATCCAACAGGCACGCTCCTGCGCCGCTGCTTTATTCGCGCTAAGCTTGCGGGCTCGCATTCGCCACCTCCCTTTCCCATTTCTCGCGGAACAGCCGTTGCGCAAGCATGAACTGGTCTCGTGTCCGCGAGTACGTGTGCGGCAGACGTCCATGCCGTACTACACAGCCGTCCCAGACTCCGACGCGTCCGCCGGCCATGCGCACCCGCCGACAGTAGTCGTCGTCGTCGAAGCCATAGCCGATGAACCTCTCATCGAGCAGACCAACGCGGCGGATTGCATCGCGCGCGATGAACACGCAGATGAAGCACACTTGTTCGAGCTCAATTGGCGCGTGCCGCCCTCGCCACGCCTGAGCACGGTTTCCCACGCCACCGCGCACGCCGGCAGCGAGCACCCACCACCCTTCCTCACGTGCTCGCGCCGCCAGTTGAGTAAAACCTCGCCGAGTGAGCAACTCGGCGTCATCATTGAGCAGGATCACGTCATCGTCGCCGGCAGCTGCAATGCCATGGTTGACTGCGCGCGCGAACACAAACGGCCGGCCTCCGGCGTCGACCCACTCGACACCGAGGTCGAGGCGTCGCCGCTCAACTCCCTCGCGCGCTCCGTCATCGACCACGAGGATTCGACCGCAATCAGGGTCGTGCGCCCGGATGGCGGCCACGCACGCCAGCAGGTTCGCGGCGCGACGGGATGGGATGATCACCGACAGGGCCATGGGATCTCCTCCCACCGCGCATCAATGGCCTTGGGGCTCGTATTTCCGGAGTGCACGCGGCATGTGAGGTATCCGAGGCCGCTCTGCGTCGCTATCGTCCGCCTGGCCGCCATTACGAACGAGTTGTCCTCGCCCACCATGGCCGGCGGGAACCGGTGCTCTTTCCACCACGACCTGGTGTACATGAGCGACGAGCCTACCGCATAGTGCGACGGTGCCCGATAGATCCATGCCATGCGCCGCTCCGGATCGAGCATGGCGACCTCGTTGTAGCCGACCACGGGTGCTCCAGTCTGCCGCATGAGCGCCAGTTGGTGCTCGATGCGGCCCGGATGCGACCAGTCGTCCGAATCCCAGTGCGCAATGACTTCGCCGCGGGCAATGGCAGCCGCATAATTCCGCTTCTCTCCGACCGTCATGCGCCGGCAGGGCACGTACCGCACTCCTGCTGGCGCCGAGGCGAACGCGGGCGCATCCAGATCATCGAGCACAAGGACCTCGATCTCGCGGTATGTCTGAGCGAGGGCGCATGAAAGCGCCGTCTCCGCCATCGCGCTGCGGCCCCGCGTCAGCAGTGTAAGCGTCACCAGCATTACTGCACCTTGAGCCGGTTTACCGCCAGCTCCACGGCGAGATTGAGCGCTGCCTTGCTGGCATTCGGGAAACGACTGCGCAGTACGGCGAAGGCAAACTGCCGCAGTGCGTCCCACGGCGCTTCCGATCGCCACAGCACGGGTACGCCGTATTTCGCACACAACTGCACGATCTCATCGAACGTACGGTTGGGCACAGCACGGGCAGCTACCTGAACCAGCTCCCATGCAGCCTCGAGATACGGCGCAGCACGTTCAACCGCGCGCGTATAGGCTTCGGCTGCATCGCCGCCGAACAGCCAGCGGAAGAATTTTCCGATCGCCTCGACAACGCGCTTCATCGCTGCCTCCTTTCAATGTTTGCCATCGATCTTTTCCAGCTTGTCGAGGCGTCGGCAGATATCGTCAATCGCCCGATCCGCCTCGCGCCTGGAGTAGTAGCGCCCGTTCAGATCTTCGACCAGCTGGGCGCGGAACTCCGCCAGCGCGCTGCGCACAGCAAGCCGCACGTAGGTGCCCACCGCCGCTCCGACCAGCGACGCCACGGCGGCCGACGTCGCGACCGCCGACCAGAGATCACCGTATTGCATATTCGATGCTCATCAACGAGAGGAACGCCTCAAGTCCGTACCGAAAAGCCGTCCCCTCGACCGTTGCCAGGTTTGTGACCGTCTCAGCCTCGCGGTTCTCGTACATCGCCCCGACCAGTAACAGAATCGCGTGCCGCGCGGCGTCGAAGATGCCCGGCTCCGGCGACACGTCGGCCTCGAGGCCAGCGTCGTAGACCACCACGATGGGCGAGGAGGCACGCAGCGGGTCGCCAGGCCAGGTCTCACCGGAGCGCAATATCAGTGCGCCGGGCAGTGCACCTGCATCCGCAGTCACGATGTCCAGGAACGAGTGCTCGCTGCCGTCAGCGCCATACCAGGTGGCGCTGATGACCTCGGACAGCGGCGTTGCCCTCGGCAGAGTCAACCGCATATCGTGAGGCCAGCAGTCGAAGATCGCCTTCAGCCGTGTGCGCAGCAATGTCCGCCCCGTGCGCCACTCTACGTATTGCCGAGCCGCGCGGATATATCGCTCCAGCAGAGCATCGACCTCGGCATCCGCCTCGGCGATCTGCGGAATGCGGCATTGCGCGCGAGCGTCTTCGACCGACACGAGCTCAGACGCCGGCGGAATCACCTCGAGGACCGTTGCCATCATCGTCGCCTCCGCCTGCGCACGTAGGCTTCCGCGATGGCCTCTGCCGCCGCAACAAATGTCCGCTCCAAGTCGCGCTCGCGCTGCGCGGCCATGCTGGCCCGATCAGGCTGTAATAGATCGGCAGGCACAGCAAGGCCGCGCACGATCAGCTGGTGAGCGACATAGGTGGATGCGGTGAGCACGCCGCCCTCCGGCACCCGCGCCGGCTCATGATCGCCAGCGAGCGGAGCAAGCGCAATGAGACGCATCAGAACGTTCCAGCCGTCCAGGCATCCGGTCGCATCACCGCGAGGGCAATGCGCTCCTCCGCGCGGATCGCGACCAAGTTCTTCACGAAATAGTCGGCGTGCTCGCTCGAAATCACGATGCGAGCTTCCTGTCGGTCGTAGATGAACACGTTGCCCTCGGCCTGGCCGACCAGGAACGAGCCCGGCGTCATCGCGGTCGTGAGGGCGATGCGCACGCCCCAGATCGCTTGCGTGGGCGCAGTGATCGGGCCGCCCACCAAGTAGCCAGCATCGCCGCGCAGCATCACGATTCGCCGCCAGTCAACCGGGTTGAGGATGATCGAATCGACCACGTAGTTGCGCGATTCCACCTCGGCCATGGCTGCCGTCAGCTTGTCAATGCGATTTGCTCCCGACGGCTCGTACGTTCCGGCGTATGGAGAGGCCTGGTGGTAGACGCCATCCAGATGCTGGCCGGTGCCGTCACCGAACAGAATCTCCCAGTCCTCGATGTCCAGCAGGCCCCGAGTCAGCGAGTTATCGATAAGCGCCTGCAGGCCGGGGAGGTCGTCCAGCACCTGTCGGGACGCGGGCACGAAGTGCGCAATCGTCCGGACCGGGCACGTGACCAGCGTGAGGCCGATGGCCGACTCGCCCTTCGCGGAGCCTTCTGCGACGGGAGACGCAGCATTCGTAAAGCTGCTCTCTCGCACGAATTCCACGGCCGACGCACTGGTGGGCACCCGCGTGAACAGGTCGCGCACTCGCAGCGGCCGGCCCGGGATGGCAGGGATTTCCGCCACTCGCTCTCTCGGCGGCAGCGTGCCGCTCACGATCGTCGTCTTCAGTTCGACGCTCACCTGGCGGCTAACCCAGGGCTGGCCCACCAAGGCCTTTACCTGCTCGGACTCGATCACTGCACGGCCGAGTGTCATCGGCGGCGCATAATGATCCTCTCTCGGCCTGCGCAGCTCGGCCTCCAGTTCCTGCATGCGTGCGCGCAGCGCTGCGATCTCCTGTTGCTGCTGTTCGCGGGCAGCGGCGATCGCAGTCAGTATCTCAGCGTGCTTCTGCTCAATCAGCGCTTGCATTCACACCTCCTTGAGTGATCGCAAGATGCGATCGTAGTACTCCGACGCGGCGATCTCGATCACCTTATCCTCCGCGCCGGTCTCCTGTTGCGGCTCCTCTGCCGCAAGAGCTTCGATGATTTGCAGGCCTGACCGCACGCGCTCTGCGGCCACGACGAGCAGATCACGTGTGGCCCGCGAGATCGTGCGGCCGGCACGCACTTCCGTCACCCGAGCCGCCGGCTGCGCAGGGAAAGTGACGATGGAGACCTCCCAGACACGGACGTCGCGGAGGATGCGCACCACACGTCCGTCTCTGGCCTCCCAGTCCACATCACGCGGCTCAAAACCGATGGATAATCCGTTCAGCAGACGCTTTTGCAACTTGTTGCGCACCAGCACCGCCTGCGGGTCATCAAGATCGAGCTGTGCGACCATCTCAAGCCCGGTATCCGTCTCGCGCAGTCGTGCGCGCCCGATCACTGCCGCAGGATCGTGCTGCCACAGCAGCGGCACATCCGGGTTCTCGGCAACGGTCCGCGTGAAGGCGCCCTTGATGATGACATCTCCCACCGCGTCCTCTCGGTCGTAGACGCTCGCCACGCCGACGACAAGTCCCTCGTCACCCTCGCGAGACTGTGCGATCTCGAACACCTTACGCTCTATGCTGTCGGCGCTGCGCAGCTCGGCGGGCTCAATTCCCGCATCCCTAAGGTGGGACGCCAAGTGCCGGTACACCGCCCTGCGGTCTTCTTCAGGGATATCCACACCACCGCGTGCGCCATTCAGGGCACCGATGGCAGCCTGGCATCCGCGTACATGCGCGGCACCCGGATTGCCGTCGGAATCCACAACGTGATGAGGCAGTTTGTATGCAGACTTGGTCCGCTCGTTGCGATCAGGATCGCGCCAAGCAAAGACTCGCGCATAGTAGGACGGATCCTCATCGCTGCGCAACCGCGCGACATAGAGGGATGCATCCCAGTCGCCGCGGTCGGTCACGTCAGTCGTATGGGGCGGAATAGCCGGCATCGAGTTCACCTCCGACGAGAAATGCCGCCGGCCCGCGCTGTTTTTCATCGCGCGTGACCGCGGCGAGTAGCACATCCTGAAGATTTAGCTGGATGAAATGGGCATCGCCGCCCTCGATCGGGTTTAGATTGAGCCACCGGCGAACCTCGTTGATGCTGTACACGCCAGCCTGCAGTAGGCGGGCCCAGCCCTCAGCCTGCGTTCGAAAATCGCCGCGGAGGAAGGCCTCCACCTGGTGCTCGGCGTACAGCTCGCGTTGCGCGCGCTCCTCCGGGGTCAGTAGGCACCGGTGCACAGCCTGCCGCCAGCGCCGCAGCCATGGCGCGAGCGTGTGAGACACGTATGCGATGTTCTCTTGCTCGATGTTCGTGTGTGTGGCGCGAGTTAACTCAGCCAATTTGTGGGGCGGCAGGCGGAATATCCGGCAAATTTCGAGCACTTGGAACTGGCGCTGCTCGATCAGCTGCGACTCTGCGAGGCCAGGCGAAATGCGCTTGAGCTCGGTGCCCTCCTGCAGCACCGCCGGCTCGTGGGCATGCCGCAGCCCTGCATGCCAGTGCACAAATTGCTGCTTGAGCCTCTCGACAGCCTCTGGACCCAGCGGGGGAGCGCCAAGCGGCCGCTGCAGAATTACTCCGGGGGTCGCATCGGCCTCGAAATAGCGCGCCGCGTACTCCTGTGATGCAAGCGCCAAGCCGATAACCTGCCGCGCCCTCTCCAGCACCCGGTCGCCGCGGTCTCCAGTGAGCGTGAAACCACGCAGCACGAACACCTGGTCGGCTCCGTAGACTTTCGTCGTAGCTCCAGCGCGCACGTGGTATCGCAGTCGCCCGGCATTGTCGCGCTCGGCATGCACCTTCTCTGGCTCGATTGGCCACAGCGCTACCACGCGGCTGTCAGACGAGCGCTCGATCAGGGCATGCCCGTCGAGGCCCAGCAGCGCCTGTGCCGTCATGGCCTCGATGAATTCACCCGCCGACATGTCCGGATTCGGCATGTCGTGGAGCACCTGCCAGAGCGCGTGATCCTCCGCGCGCTGCGTGACGCCGTTGCGACGGCGGAAGAGCATGAACGGCAGGCTGCCGACGTCCTCAGCTATGATCTTCACCGCCGCATAAACCGCAGCGCACTCGAGGGCGGTATCACGCGTGATGAGTACTCCCGCCTTCGAGGGCGTAGCCGTCTGCACCGATCCGAGCTGGTAGTATGTCCTGGCGTACAGTTCGGCTGCCAATGAACTTTTCAGCCCCTCTGGCATCAGCCGAACAATTGCGCGCGCGATTGTTTCAAACAATTCAGATTCTCGCTGTGGCGGCCTCGTATACCGATGGCGGCTGCGGTTCGCGCAGTGCCAGGCCGAGCGCCATGATTGCAGCTACCGCGCCGTCGATTCGAGCTGCGCTCGTGCGACGGTCTGGCTTCACAGGCCGAATCGCTCCGTCGGACCGCTGACGCACACGCACGTTGGCAATGCACCAGTCCAGCACAGGATTGCCGGGATGTCGGATCTCACGGGCACGCACGGCACGCTCAAATGCATCGCAGGCCTCGGTGTACTGCCTGTACGTCTGCCGGAACTCGACCATGCGGATGCCGGCGGCGCGCAACTCCGAGGCCAGCTGCTCCGCGAACATGGGGTCATACGCAACCGCGGCAACGCGCATGCTCTCCCTCAATTCCAATACTCGGTTGCGAATACTCTCGAAGTCAATGCCTACACCGCCGCAAATTTGCAGGAATCCCTGCTTGGCCCAATGGCGGTATCGGTGCGCCTCAACGACGTTGCTCGCGGCGTCGAGGGCTGCTCCCGGCAACCAGAACCACGGCAGGATCCACACAATCCCGCCCTCATCTGTCCCGGCCAGCACAAGCGCGGTCAGATCCTGGCGGCTCGACAGATCGAGGCCGCCGTACCACGTCAGGCGCCGCATGTGGTCCAGGTCGGGGACGCACGAGCAGGCGGCCCAATCGGCGGGATCGATCCAGCGTTGCTCACCGCTGAGCCACTGATTCAGGTGGAGCCGCCTGAACGCGGCTTCCTGAACTGGCCTGCGCCTGGCGGCCTCAAATTCGGCGCGCAACGCGGACATGCGCAGAAACGGTCCGCCGGGCCTCAGCTCATGATCCTCGCCGGCCGCAGGGTTGACGACGCGCCATACGTCCTCGTCGGCCCAGTCGGCCGACTCTGGTGCCTCATATACGACCGGGTAGAAATCCACAGGACACGGGACGCGCCCCTCCAGCACGTCCATCGCCTCGCGGTGGAGCATCTCGGCAAGCGCGGATTCGCCAGGAACGCCGGCTGTGGTAATCGCGTACACCAGCGGCTGCCGCCTGGCGGCTCCGGCTCCTACCGTCAGCACATCCCACAGCCGCGTATCGCGCTGGCAGTGCAGCTCATCGAAAATGACGCCAGACGCGTTGTAGCCGTGCTTGCCCGCCACCGTAGCAGTCAGTGCACGGTAGACGCTCCCGGTCTCCGGCACGGCAATCCGCTTGCCGCTCTCCAGCACCCAGCGCCCGTAGCCGGTCCGCCTCCACAGCTCGGGCGACATGCGCACCATCTCGGCCGCGATCGACCACACAATGGCTGCCTGTTGAAAATCGGCTGCAGCGCCGTACACCTCTGCCTGCGGCTCTGAGTCGGCAAACAACAGCTTGAGCGCTACGGCGGCCGCCAATTCGCTTTTGCCGTTTTTCCGTGGTATCTCGATGTAGACCTGGCGCACTGCACGGCGGCCATCATCATGGACACGACCGAAGATTTCCCGGATGTCCCGCCGCTGCCAGGGAGCCAGCAGAAACGGTGTGCCCGCCCACTGGCCCTTCGTGTGCCGCAGGTAGCGCTCGATAAACTGCTCTGCACGATCTGCGTGCGCCTTACTGAAGCGATAGCCCCTCGGTATCGGGCACTCGCCCAGCTCCCAGCTCGGCAGTCTCACTCTCATACCACTGGCCGTCGAGCAGTCCGGCGTCGCTGTGCCTTCTCGTGGCGCTCGCCGCCTGAACGTTTCTCCGCGCCGCCGGCGTCAGGCCGAATTCACGCAAACCGCGCATGATCGAGTCGAGCAGGCGGCGCTGGACCAGGAACAGCGGCGAAATCCGCGGGAGGCCGCTCGATTTCGAAACCCAGACGAGGCCGCTGGATGCCGCGCCGCGCCGCGTCGACCCTTGCCGCATCTGCTCCTCGACCTCCGCGAGCGCAGCCCAGTCCCGGCAGATCGCCCACAAGGCGTCGGCATCAGCCTCAGTCAGCACCCGCATCCGCGAGAGGACGCGCACCAGACGGCGCCACTCCCGCATACCCTCTTCCGGCAGTGGTCGCGGAGGACGGAAGCGCCGGGCCGAAATCTCGCCAGGAGCAGGCTGGCGGCCCGGTTCCGCCACAACGGCGGCAGCAGGCTCTAAATCAGCGGACTGGCGGCCTCCGGATAGCCGCTTGAGCGCGGACGGCATCGGCCGCGGGCCACGGAGTCCCATGCCACCATGATGCCTGTGGTTTACTGTCGCCGCGCAAGGACTGAAGCATTATGCGAGCACAAGTGGGCCAAAACTCGCACGTTTTTGCGCGCGGGTGCGGCGGCGGCCTCCAAGGCCAGGTCAGAAAATTTTTACGCCCCCCTCCCCCTTTGGCTTCCGCTCATCGGAGCACCAGCGTACCTCGATGCCACCGGCCTCGAGGCGACGCGCAGCAACTGCATCATCTGTGATCACGAGCACACTCATGCGGGCGCGACGCAGGCGTGGCAGCGCCGCCTCGACCATCGCATCTGCGGCTTCCCACAACGAACGCCAGCGATCATCGTTGTTGCGCGGCATGACAATTGCTTTGTCCATCCTGCTTATGGTAGCGACAAGCGAGCGAGTGTCGAGCACGCAATCTGCTGGAGCACCGCACGCATGGTCACATGACCTCCCGCACACGATCGCTTGAGGTTTGGGTGTAACAGCGTCGTGCATCATCGTCTTCCTCGAATGGCACGTGGCGCACAGCGGTTGCCAGTTGTTTGCGTCCCAGAAAATCTCCGGATTTCCGCGATGAGGGATTTTGTGATCGACTTGACTTGCTGGCGCAAGATTTTTGCCGTGAATTCCGAAAGGATCTGCGCAGAACGGATGTTTCGCCAAGAAAAGCTCGCGAGCCTTGCGCCATCGTCTGCCGTAATTGATGCCTGGTGGATTTTTTCGCTTCAACATTCTGGTGACGGAGATATCGCAGCAGTCAGATCACCATATCTGGCAGGCGATTTTTTGATCGACGGCACTTTCAGGCCAAGCAATGCGCGCACGAGTACCTCCAGCGGGATTTTGTCTTGTGGCACGTCACCCCAGCCGGCGAGAATAAGCGCATCCAGGCGCCGAAAGTCGGGATTGCTGATCGAACGCACAGTTGACTCCAGCCTCAACACGCGCTCTTCAAGGCGTTCCATGCGCTCTGCCAGGCGAGCATCATGCTTTGTCCGTGCCAAAGCAGCTCGTAGCCGCTCAAAATCATCATGCGCGATGATGCTCTGGACGGCCTTGAGATCCTCGCGCCTGTTGCGCAGGTTGCGGATCGCAGAATGAACCGCTGGTGGGGAAACGCTCAACGCTTCGCAGACCTTTTGTACGCTCAAGCCGAGCCTCCTCAGTACGCAGGCAGCAACGCGCATGCCTTGAGCGGCCGCCAGACGCTGTTTCCTCGGAACAGAACGTGGCCTCTCGATGATCAGCTCGGCTGGAACGCGGCAGGCACGCGATGCCTGTTGGATGACCCATTCGATGATCTCGGCCTCATCAAGCCGTCTCACGCCGTCGTCCGCCTCCACGGCTATTCGCCAGCGCATTTTCGAGTTGTGCGATCAGCTCGCGCAAGGCCGAAATGCATTGCGCAGCGCTCTCATGCTGACCTACCCTCAGGCCGCAGCGGCGGCAGACCAGGCGATCTGCTCGCTCGTAATCAATCACCTTCGTCATCGCTCACCCGATCGCCCAGGTGATCACAACGGTGCCTGTCCGGACCGTCATCCTACCGGACGAGACGCGCTCGCGCACTTCGAACGGCTTCGGGTCGTACCGCATCTGCCAGTGCCGGCGGCAGCAGCCGTCCATGACAGCCGGCTCGGCGTCGGATGGCAAGCCCGCTGCAGCGATGTCATGAAATCGAGCGCGCGCTTGATGATCGGCGCGACCATCTGTGGTGTCTCTTTCGCGATGGCCAGGTAGTACATCACGGACGTGTGATGCCGAAAGCCCAGCCGACGGCCTATCTGCTTCAGGCTCATGCCGCGCTCGCGGAGTAGCACGGCAGCCGCGATGCGAGCGATGACGGCACTTCGCTGGCGGCTTTGGGAGAGCACCACGTCGATGCCGACCTCAGCAGCGAAAGCGCAAGCGAGCACGCAGAGCTTGGATTCGAGCTCGCTTCTCATGTTGCGACGTCCTCACCGCGTTTTCGGCATGCGCACGGCACGATAGTATCACGGAACTCGTATACCGTCTCGCCGCATCGCGGACACGCGCCGGAGTCTCGCAAATCCCAGCGTGAGTCGTGAGCATGATTGCTGCGCACCCAATCGGGAAGATCGGTGATGGCCTTCAAGAACAGACCATCGCTCCGCGGTGGTGATGCTCTCGAGCGGTGCTGGATCCATCCGACGACGTAGCGGGGATGAATTCCCATTCTGGCGGCCTGCCTGGCGAGCGCGAGTGCTGATCCCGGGCGCGGAGGGCGACCAACAGCCGCTGAAATCTCCTGCTCAACAGCCAGGATCCAGTCCAGATGCCGGCCGATGCTCATGCCGTTGTTGCGATTGTCAACAAACAAAGCCGAGCCGGCCGTTTGCTGATCCGGATCCGGTGCGGTCGGTTCGGCTGGCTCCGGCTCTGGCTCTGGCTTTGGCTGTGGCTCGGCTACGGCCTCGGCTACGGCTTGGCTATGGCTACGGCTATGGCTATGGCTACGGCTACGGCTATGGCAGTGCGCACACTGTGCGCTTTCCGTGCGCTCGGCATGCGCATGCTGTGCGCTCGGCGTGCGCACGGCGTGCGCATGCCGTGTATCGTCCGAGCGCTCGCCAAGCGCACGCCGGTCCGATTTTGCGAGTCTGGATGATCGAGGCGGCCGGCCGTCTGCGAACGACTCGCCCGCCCTCGCGAGTCTGGTGTGGACCGAATCCTCGGCATGGTCTGCCCAATCGTGAACCACGAGCCGGTGCTCCTCGTGTGGGTCGAGCAGCCTGCACTCGATCAAAGCCTCGATCAGCTCTCGTGACGGTCGGTCCTCTGGCCAGGCGCAGGCCTCCGCGATCTCGTCATCGGTATAGCGCCCGATGTCGCCGCGCGGGCAGTACTGCGCGGTGAAATGCCAGAGCATCTCCAGGATGCCCACGGCCCATGCCCGGTTGATCCGGAGCCTGCGCGCCAGCGCGCGAATTTTGGGGTGATCAGGGGTCCCTCGTTTCACGTCGCTTCCCTCGCTTTAGCTGGATGCAAATATCTCGGTCGATGCGACCACTTCTGGCACGCGCTCGAATGCTGCGCTCGCACTCCACGACGAATCCCGCATCCGATGCGACGGCAGCG
>Ga0308399_1000098_pt1 | contig 29125 bp, 20 predicted proteins | sample HotsprSampOS1260_FD_202367 | JGI IMG/M metagenome (GOLD analysis project Ga0308399, IMG submission 202367) | Hot spring phototrophic mat microbial communities from Octopus Spring, Yellowstone National Park, Wyoming, United States - 20060914_OS12-60 ... | reverse complement strand
AGTCAACTGGAGAAGATGGGCGCTGGACGCTTGACGGCAGGCGCCAATGCCGGGTTTGAACTGAAGGCGCCTTGATACGCGCTCATTGCACTCATCTGTACGAACATGAACTAGCAATCAAGGTATGATAGGAGGCAGAGCAAAGAATCGTCGGATTCATGAGGCGAATTGGTGCGGATCGGATGCGAGACAACGATCATTTCGACGGAGCGTTTGCCGCAGACGGCGATCCAGGGTGAGACCATCGCTGCCGTGTGCACGGACCATCCTGCGTGTGGCGGCAGCACCTGTCCAGGACGCGGCGATGCTGGAGTTGCCCCTCACGCTTGCCGGTCAGGGTTGGCATCATGAGGCGTGTGCGGCGGCGGCATCGGCGCGCGCCGGTTTCGGGCGCGATTTCCGGTCGAGATTGTTTGGAACCGAAAGGATTTGCGCGCTCGTGGTATCGCCGGTACGGGCGCGCTCGTGCTCACCGGCAAGCGAGCGGGGCGGGCGAAGCCCGCAGGAGCGAGCGAAGCGCGCGGGCAATCAGCGGGCGGTATCGCCGGTACGGGCGTGCTCATGCTCACCGGCAAGCGAGCGGGGCGGGCAAAGCCCGCAGGAGCGAGCGAGCGGGCATACCACGCTTGAAAACATGCTTTACACTTTTGGGGTGCGCCAAACCAGGGGCAATCGCAGGTGAAACGCTTTCCATTTACACGCGATCTGCGCCAATAATGATAATAATGATAGTCGTCATGGCGCTTGCATCGCACGGGACGATCGGCGCCGCTGCCGCCCAGGGGGGCACAGCGATTGTGGCGTACTGCGTCGATCAGCGCAGCGGCGGGTGCGACTTTCGCCCACATCGGCAGGACGCGTTTGCCTCCCCCTGTTCCGATCAAGGACGCGATGACGGTTGAGGGCGCGGGTGAGTCGCGTATGGCGGGTGGAAGCACGTCTGGCATTCGCCCGCCGATGCGCTGGGGGCGCCGACAATGGGATGCACGCTTGGCGCGAGCGCCAGCATACGGGCGAACCGCCGATCACCGAGAGCAGGCGCAATGATCAGCAGATCGGTTTCGCCGTACAGCGCCCACAACGTTGCGATCGGTGCGGACGAGTCGTAGGGCATGATGAACCTCATCACACACGCGCTGTGTCCGCTAGCGTCTCCCTCGTCGCACGGGCAAGGGTGCGGGTGAACATAGCGGCAGATCGGCGCACGCGAACGCAATGGCGGGAACCGACTCCAGCGCTGTGCACAGATCGTCACGGAGGAGTGGCAGGAGCGCCGCCGCCCGATCGGGTTGTTGCGCCAGTATTGCCATGCCCTGCTCCCGCCGTTCCGCGTCGTCATCGATCAGCATGCACAGCGCCAGGAGTGGCGGCAGATCGTCCGTCCCCCATCGCTGCAGCGTCTGTCGCAACGTTGCTTCTTGTCCCTCCGCTGCTGCATTCGCTGCCAGGGCGTCGAGATCACCGAGGACGACGTGTTGGAGCGTCTCCGGCAGGGATTGCCAGATGCGTCGCGTTTCCTCCAACGACGCCGCCGTCAGCGCATTGTAAGCCGCGATTGAATCGTTTGCATGCAGGGCATGGGACAAGTAATGCGCAACGAGCGGGTCGGCGGCGGCGAGGTCGTTTATCGCCGATTCGACGGATGGGGCATTCAGTGGCGGCAAGATCGCGGCGCGCATGTCATCGTGCAGCATTCCGACGATCACGGCAAAGATGCGTCCGTGATTGCGCAGCGCCCGCGCCAGTTCCGTGCCTGCATGCTGTTGTTCCGACGGTGTCATCGCTTGCGCCAGCGCATCGAGCGCGTGGGACGCCGGCAGCGCTGCTGCGGGCGGCAAGGCGTCAAGCGCGTCCAGCGCCTGGCGGAAGGCGGTCCGCCGGTCGGGATGCGCCAATGCATTCGCCAGCGCGTCGGAGTCAGGGCGCAACGTGGGGGGCACGTCGTCCGGCAGCGCGGCGAGGAGTGCGTCCGTTTCCTCCCGACTCCAGCCCGCCAGCGCTCGCGCGAGCGCCGTGCAACGGGCGGTGAGATCGCGGTCCTGCACTGCACGCAGGATGGTCGCCGCGGTTCCGTATGCGTGCGGCGTCGGATGCGCCGTGATCCAATCGCGCAGTGCGGGCGGCATCTCCCGCTCCTCGCACGCGATCTGGACGAACGCGACGGGATCGGGCGGCGCGGGCAGCGCACCAGTGATATCGGGAACAGCGATGAGGGGGAGATCGCGCACGGTCATGGGCAGAAGCGTCCGGCGCAGCGACGCCTCATTCGGTGCGTGACGGCGCACGGCGGCGATCAGGTCGGTGTTCAGTACGGCGCACGCCAGGAATGCAGGATCGAGACCGAGCGATCGCACGGGGAGATACGAATCCTCGCGATCAAGGCGTCTGTGCCATGCGTGCCGCTCGGCTGGCGACAGCGATGTCCACACCTTCGGCGTAACGACGGCGAAGAAAGCGCCGGCAGTCACCGACATGATCGTGGGGGGATCGTCGCGATCTCCGCGGGCGAATGCAATAGCGGCGCACACGTCGCTCCGCTGGGTGGCGGACAGGATGTCCGCTTGTACGTCCGTGTGGAGGTCATCCCACAGCGCCGCTCTAACGATGTCGACGGCATCCTGGGGATTCGCACACAGGATTCGCCGGATCGCCGCCCATGCATCGGCTATGCCCATCGCAACCGCCAGGCGCGTCAACGCGATGAGATCGTCCTGTCTGGCGCGGTGTATGAGCGCGGACAGGACGGCGGCATGGCGTGCGTGTGCGATCGGAGATGCCGCGACATAGGCGTCGAGTGCGAATGGAAAAGACCATCTGGTGAGACGACGAGCGATGTTGACCGCACTCGCTTCCGGCAGCCAGGGCAGGCAGCGTGCGGCGCTGTAGGGGGCGGTACGGAGCGCATCCAGGAGGCGATCGCGTTCCGCAGGCGCCAGGGCATCCATCCACGCCGTCGGGAGGTCGGGCGTCGCCTGCCCCCAACGCCGGACGGTGTGGGCGATGTCATACGCATGGGACGGCAGTGCGGCGCTCGCGTCGCAGGGACCGATCAGCGCCGCCGCCGCCCAGCGCGGGCAGCGGTCGCGTTGAGCGGCATCGATGAGCGCGGCGGCATGGGATGCGCCCCACCCGGCGGGTGCGACCTCCGCCCACGTCGGCAGGACGCAGTTGCCTGTGCGCGTTCCGATCAATGACGCAATGGCCGTGTGGAGCGCGGACGAGGCGCACATGGCGGGCGTGAGAAAGTCCGGCAATCCGCCCGCCAGCGCGCCGAGTGCGCTGATAACGGGATCGACGTTCGGTGCGAGCGCCAGGATGCGGGCGAACCTGATGTTGTCGAGCGCAGGCGCGACGACGTGCACGTCGGATTCGCCGCGCAGCGCCCGCAGCGTTGCCGTCAATGTGGGGGATGCATGATGCATGGCGGATGCTCCTTAGAAGCATGACTCTCCTGAAGGAGAGTCATGCTTACCTTGATTGCCGGTTCATGTTCGTACAGATGCGTGCAATGAGCGCGTATCACGGCACCTTCAGTTCAAACCCGGCATTGGCGCCTGCCGTCAAGCGTCCGGCGCCCATCTTCTCCGGTTGACCGTTGACCGTTCGTCATCTCGATGCCACGATGATGCGCACGCACTTCGATGGCGTCCATACACCGGGCGTGCGGACGCATGGTCGCCCGGCGCACCGGAACCGGGCGCACCCCCGTCTCCGCCGGGATGCCGCCTCATCGGCTGCGCTATTGTAGACTTTATCACCCAACGGCCGCGCCCCGGCGGGCAGGTCATACGCCGGTTCATGGACCGGGGTCATGTCGTGCCCCCCTGCGGGCAGCATCTGCACGCGCCCGGATGCGCTTGCTGCAGGCGGCGGATCGGATGCGCACGCCGTCCAAAGACCTTCTCCCGTTTCGCCGCGCACTCCCCGCAGAATTCGCGCCCGGCGCCGTCGGAAGGCACCGGGCGCGCACACGACGGCAGACCGGCAGGGGGAGTCTATCGATAATGAACCCGTCGCCCGTGGTGAACACCTCTCCCAACACATCCGGAATCCAGGCCATCCCATCGGCGAGCCGATGCAGACGACGATGGAAGCGCGAGACGCCGATCCGCCCCGACAGATGGCCCAACTCACGCATCATCGGCGCCGCCCGTTCGCGATGATGGCCAACATACCCGACGGCGACGACCGCGTATCCCATCTCCGCCCTGGCCATCTCAAAGGGCGAATCAGAGGGCAAAAGCCGGTCGTTGGGCGCTTTACGCAGAATGTAGAAGGGCTCGCCGCCTCCACCACCCTGCAGAGCGACCGCCGGCAGCGTGCCCCGCAAGCCGTAGGCAAAGGGCAGATTGGCCGTCCGCATTTAACGGGCAAGATCTGCCGTCTCCTCTCCAAACATGCCCTGATTAAGCCAGTTGCCGACTTCGCCCAACTGAACGTTAACCGTCCAGTGTGCGGCATCCAGGAAAGCCGAGCCTTCGGCATAAACTCGGGTTGGAAACACGCCGTCCCTCGGATCGGCGATCAACGTGGAGAACTCTTCCCAGTTCATCGTCTGCCGATGCCTAAGGCGCTTGGTCAACTGCACATACGTCTCCCCATCCCTGACCAAAACGATCACTTTAGCCTGGATGCCCGGCCGGCGTCCTACCCGTCCGAAGCGTTGTAAGAAACCATTGCCATCGCATTGCTCGGTGATCAGCACGTCGGCGGCGAAATCCACCCCCACTTCTACCGCCGGCGTGGAGAACAACACGGTGCGAGGAAGCCCGGCAAAGGCCTCAATCAGCCCCTGGCGCCCGGCTTTGGTCATCTTACCAGTGTAGATGACGACCGGCACCCCGATGTCACCCCAGGAGGCGATGTGCCCGATTTCAGCATCCAGCTTGCCTGCGGTCAGAGCTTTCCAGATCCGCTCCACCAGTTTCTCTCGCTGTGGGCGGTCTTTGATCACCCACTCTAGCCAATGGAAAGCCAGGTGGCGCCGGGCTAACTCCTCCGGGGACATCCTCAATCGTGCTGCGGCCTCTTCTGGAAGTTCGACAGTGTGTTTCAGGTGGTTCGTGATCGCCCCAGCCAGTTTCTGATCCACTCCTGCCTGTTGCAGGGCAGTTGTAATCTCCCCAAAGTTGGAAGCGGTCACGCGCAAGGACTCATCAGTCCATATACGCTCCAGACCGGCCTGGATCTGGCTGACCCTGGCCTCCAGGGCCTCCAGCAGACGTTCCGGGGTTGTGTTGTCTTTGACGACGGACGCGACAGCACTCCGCAACAGCCAAGATACCTTCCCTTTGCTTGCCAGCCGCCTGTCAACGGCTTCAACCAGGCCATCTCCGTTTTCTCTGGCCGCTGTGTAGACCAGGCGCTTGATGTGCCGGCTTTGCCCTTCCAGAAAGCGGGCTACCTGGGCAGCCAGGATCTCGGCAGGGATGTCCACCGACTGTCCTGACTCCAGGTCTTTCAGGTAAAAAGGTCCTTCTCGTCTCAGCCATCGCTCGATCTCGGCAAAGGTTTCGGGCGCCATTCCTTCCTCCTCCATCCAGGCTCTGAGCTTTCCCCACGGGATGCGCCCGAAACGCCATAGCAGATCCGATGGCAGATCAGGTCGGGGGCTACCTTTGATACTTTCAAAGACCCGATGGGCCAGATCGGCAGAGTTGAAAACCACTAGCACCTTCTGGGCTCCGTCAGCCAGGGCCGATTCAACACCGCTCACCAGTTTGTTCTGACGTTCGGCGTATCCTCTTGCCGGTTCTAAAAAGGTGACTTCCACATTTCCACACCTGGACCGACCTCGCACTTCTACGCCGGCTGTGAGGCTACGCAGTTCTGAAGTGGGGATCGCAGTGAGCACATGCCAGCGCGGGCGCCCGCCCAACTTGGCGGCCAGCAGGTGGACCCGCTGCTTGAGATAGGCAAGGTTACGCACCATCAGCCCGTTGAACAGATGTGCTTCATCCAAAACAAACTCGTCTACCAGCGCCAGGCCGTAGATCAGCCACTCGCTGTACTTCACGTTCTTGCGAAAGAACCAATAGACCTCATCAGGGGTTGCCAGGATGACCGGCTTGTTCAGCGCTGCCATCAACTCAGTGCGGGACATGCCGCCCTGCAACTGGCCAATCTCCAGGCCGGTGATCCTGGCCAGGGCATCCATCACCCGGCGCTGGTCTTCCATCAGGGCGATGGTAGGGTACATCAGGAGGACCTTACGGACCCGTTTTTCCCTCAGTTTATCGAACAGTGGCACGGCAACAGCCAGCGTCTTGCCCGCTGCCGTCCCGGCCACCAGGAACACCTCTTGATTGTTCGCTACCCTTCGAAAGGCTTCGGCCCGATGCCGAAAAGGAACGCAGCCTTGCCCTGCATACGCCCTGAAAAGTTCCAGCAGAGACTGCTCCACCTCAGCGTCCGTGTCAGAAGGTTGATTGGTGACCTGAATTGTCAACGACATGAGCCATCCTCCCCTGGTTGACCAAGCAATTCGTCGCCTCCCGCCGCCCTTCGATGCTCCTCCGCCACCCATTCCCGCAGCCAGGCCGGCGCCAGCACCTGCACCCGTGCGCCGTAGTACAGCAGCCAGCTCACCATCTCCGGCGTGATGCCCACACAGAACGACACCCGTACCCGGCCATCTGGCAGGACCTCGCTCTGCTGGCTTTTATGCCATGTTTCCTCCGCCACCCAGCGACCGGCCTCCGGCTCGAAGAGCAGTTCGACCTGCTCGGTCTCCCCGGCTGCGCCGCGCATGATGCCCCACGTATCGCCAAGATAGGACTCAACATCGAAATCGCCGGGTATGATGTACGTTGTCTCCAGCAATTCTGCTTCATGGATCCGGTCAATTTTGAACTGCAAAATCCCTTGTTGTTTATGATCAAACGCGATCAGATACCACGACCGACCATACGGCATCATATGATATGGTTCGACAATGCGCTCGCCGGTCGCTTCACCACGCGAAGCAACGGCGTAGACAATCCTGATCTGCCGCTGTTCGATCAACGCCCGGTGAAGCAGCGTTAGCATTGCCTGGCGATGAGCCTTATCTGCGCGCTGCGGGAGCCGTACAGTTACGTCGTGCAGCAAAGCATGAAACGCAGCGGGGAAGATTGACTCAAGTCGGGCTATTGCCGCTGCCAGATCGGCGGAGTTGACCCCAGGTATCAATTGCGCAATTCGAGCGGCGGTGAGCAGGGCCAGCGCCTCAGAGAAGGGATATGACGTCGTCGGGAGTTGGGGCAGCCCGTCAAAGAAGTAGCCGCTCCTATTGTTACACAGAACGAGCTTCAGTCCGTGCCGGATGATGTCGAGATCTTTCTGAATCATTCGCTCGCTGATCTCGAAGCGCTGCGCCAGATCGGCGCGCCGATAGCGGCGCGGATTGCCCGCTATCAGTTGCACAATCTCAAGAATGCGCGCAGTGCGTTTGGTCTCTTCAAGCCTGGACGCCGGCTCGTCCAAAGGGTCGTTCACAGCCTGCCTCCTGATGCGCAAGACTCCGATACATTGTCATCTGCCCAGCGCTTGACACGCTTGTTTGCTCAATTATAGTACCGTAACGGGAACACTGATGTTCCCGTCTCATGAGAATTGTCACACGTTCTCGCTACTCCCTCAAAATGCACTCCCGCCCATCCTGCGCATCTGCGGCCCATCCTGCACATCTGCGAGCGTGACGGGCATGTCGGGGCCGAAATCTTTCTTTATCACCTTCCAGAAATGCGGCTGTACAGGCGTATCCGCTTGCGTTTCCTCTAACCATCGGCTACAATAAAAATACCTTAATTGCTCGTTGACGACCACCGACACCTCCGGCACGATCGCGGTTGTCGAACCAACATCATCGCCGGAAGGAGCCGATGGACGCCGCGTGGATTATCCCCGCTGTTGTCGTGATCGCCCCGCTGATGGAACACCTGGGGCATCGCAGGGATGTGCGGGCGCATGTCCCCGACTCCGAGATTCTGACGATTGCGGTCGTCGCCGCCGGGTATGTTGGCAATCATCACGAACGGGCGGCGCCGATGATGCGTGAGTTCGGCTATCTGTCGGGGCGGATCGGCGTCTCGCGCTTCCATCGTCGTCTGCATCCGCTCGCCGATGGGATGTCCTGGATTCCCGCGAACGTCGGGGGAGCGTCGCCACGGGCGACGGGTTCATTATCGATAGCCTCCCCCCGCCGGTCTGCCGTCGTGTGCGCGCCCGGCGCCTTCCGAAGGCGCCGGGCGCGCATGCTGCGGGGAGTGCGCGGCGAAAATGATAATAATGATAGTCGTCATGGCGCTCGCATCGCACGGGCCGATCGGCGCCGCTGCCGCCCAGGGGGGCACAGTGATTGTGACGTACTGCGTCGATCGGCGCAGCGGCGGGTGCGACTTTCGCCCACATCGGCAGGACGCGTTTGCCTCCCCCTGTTCCGATCAAAGACGCGATGACGGTTGAGGGCGCGGGTGAGTCGCGCATGGCGGGGGGAAGCACGTCTGGCATTCGCCCGCCGATGCGCTGGGGGTGCCGACAATGGGATGCACGCCTGGCGCGAGCGCCGGCATACGGGCGAACCGCCGATCACCGAGAGCAGGCGCAATGATCGGCAGATCGGTTTCGCCGTACAGCGCCCGCAACGTTGCGATCGGTGCGGACGAGTCGTAGGGCATGGTGAACCTCATCACACACGCGCTGTGTCCGCTAGCGTCTCCCTCGTCGCACGGGCGCGGGTGCGGGTGAACGGAGCGGCAGATCGGCGCACGCGAACGCAATGGCGGAAACCGACTCCAGCGCTGTGCACAGATCGTCACGGAGAAGTGGCAGGAGCGCCGCCGCCCGATCGGGCTGTTGCGCCAGTATTGCCATGCCCTGCTCCCGCCGTTCCGCGTCGTCGTCGATCAGCATGCGCAGTGCCAGCCATGGCAGCAAGACGTCCGCGAGAACGGCGTGTTGGAGCGTCTCCGGCAGGAGGCGCCAGAGGCGCTTCGTCTCGTCCAACGATGCCGCCGCCAGCGCATTGCAGGCCGCAATTGGATCATGCGTATGCAGGGCATACGCCAGATGATGCGCAACGAGCGGGTCGGCGGCGGCGAGGTCATCCAGCGCCGATCCGACGTGCGGGTCATTCAAGCGCGGCAGAACGGCGGACCGTGCGGCGTCGTTCAGCGCGCCGGCGATGTTTGTAAAAATGCCCCCGCGATCGCGCAGCGCCCGTGCCAGTTCCATGCCTGCATGCTGTTGTTCCGACGGTGTCATCGCTTGCGCCAGCGCATCGAGCGCGTGATACGCGGGGATGGCGACCGATGGCGGCAGGGCGGCAAGCGCGTCCAGCGCCTGGCGGAAGGCGGTCCGCCGGTCAGGATGCGCCAGTGCATCCGCCAGCGCGTCGGAGTCAGGGCGCAACGCGGTGTGCACGTCGTCCGGCAGCGCGGCGAGGAGCGTGTCCGCTTCCGCCGCGCTCCAGCCCGCCAGCGCGTGCATCAGCGCCGTGCAACGGGCGATAGGATCGCGGTTCTGCACTGCACGCAGGACCGTCACCGCGGTTCTGCATGCGTGCGGCGCAGGGTGCGTCACGATCCAATCGCGCAGTGCGGGCGGCAGATCCTGCCTGCATCCCGCGATCTGGACGAACGCGACGGGATCGGGCGGCGCGGGCAGCGCACCAATGATATCGGGAACAGCGATGAGGGGGAGATCGTGCACGACGACGGGCAGAAGCGTCCGGCGCAGCGACGCCTCATTCGGCGCGTGACGGCGCACGGCGGCGATCAGGTCGGTGTTCAGTACGGCGCACGCCAGGAATGCAGGATCGAGACCGAGCGATCGCACGGGGAGATACGAATCCACGCGATCAAGACGGCTGCGCCATGCGTGCCGCTCGGCTGGCGACAGCGATGTCCACACCTTCGGCGTAACGACGGCGAAGAAAGCGCCTGCGGTCTCCGACATGATCGCGGGGGGATCGCCGCGATCACCGCGGGCGAATGCAATAGCGGCGCACACGCTGCTCCGCTGGGTGGCGGACAGGATGTCCGCTTGTACGTCCGTGTGGAGGTCATCCCACAGCGCCGCTCTAACGATGTCGACGGCGCCCCAGGGATTCGCACACAGGATTCGCCGGATCGCTGCCCATGCATCGGCTATGCCCATCGCAACCGCCAGGCGCGTCAACGCGGCGAGATCATCCCATCCGGCGCACTGGATGAGGGGAGACAGCACCGTCGCATGGCGGGCGCAGGCGATCGGAGATGCCGCGACATAGGCGTCGAGTGCGAATGGAAAAGACCATCTGGTGAGACGACGAGCGATGTTGACCGCACTCGCTTCCGGCAGCCAGGGCAGGCAGCGTGCGGCGTTGTCGGGGGCGGTACGGAGCGCATCCAGGAGGCGATCGCGTTCCGCAGGCGCCAGGGCATCCATCCACGCAGTCGGGAGGTCGGGCGTCGCCTGCCCCCAACGCCGGACGGTGTGGGCGATGTCATACGCATGGGACGGCAGTGCGGCGCTCGCGTCGCAGGGACCGATCAGCGCCGCCGCCGCCCAGCGCGGGCAGCGGTCGCGTTGAGCGGCATCGATGAGCGCCGCGGCATGGGATGCGCCCCGGCCGGCGGGTGCGATTTCCGCCCACCACGGCAGGATGCGGGCGCCTGCATTCGTTCCGATCAAGGACGCGATCGCGGCGTGAAGGGCGGGCGAGTCGCGCCCGGCGGACGGGATCACGTCCGGCAATCCGCCTGCCAGCGCGCCGAGCGCGCTGATGACAGGATGGACGTTCGGCGCAAGCGCGAGCACACAAGCGAGCCAGGGATTGTCGAGCGCAGGCGCGACGACGTGCACGTCGGTTTCACCGCGCAGCGCCCGCAGCGTTGCGGCAAGGGCGGGAGAGGAGGAATGCATGGCAGACGTCCTGTTCATGTACGGTTTTTTCATGATAGCATTCTTCTCCCCCCCCTCTCCGTCACCGTGCGTCGCCGTTCATCATCGAATGCCCATCCTTATCGTGAGCACCGCCATCTCTGGGCAGGCGCCAACGGGCACGGTAGGGGGAGATCGGCGTTGGCGAAGACGATCTGGGGTTCGCGCACCAGCCGCGCACGGAGGACGTCACGTAGGAATGGCAGTAGAGAATCCGACAGATCTGTCCGCTGCGCGAGCGCCGTAACACCTCGCGCCTGCCGTACCGCGTCGTCGTCGAGCAGCAGACGCAGCGCGAGCCGCAGCGAGACATCCGCCTCCCGTCACTGCAGGATCTGCACCAGCGCGCCCGCACGCCCTGGTGCGGTGACGTCGCGGAGCAGTGCGTCCTTATCGCCAGGCATGGCCTGCTGGAAATCCTCTGGCAGGAGCTGCCAGATGCGCGCCAATGCATCGAACGGCGCATCCATCAGCGCGTCGAGCGCGGCGGTCGGAGTGCGGGATCGCAACGCAGACGCCAGGTGGTGAACGGCAAGCGGGTCGGCTGCGGCAAACGTGCGCAGCGCGGCGGCGTGTATCGCAGATCGCGGCAGTGGAAGAATCGTCGTGCGTGGCGGGTCGGCAAGCGCGTCGATGATCGCCAGAAAGCAATCGTCATGCGCACGCAGCGCCTGCGCCAGACACGCGCTTGCTTGCCGTTGGTCTGACGGCAGCAATGCCCGCGTCAGCTCGCCGGGTACGTGGAGTGCAGGGATGGCGACCGACAGCGGCAGCGCGGTGAGCGCGTCCAGCGCCTGGCGGAAGGAGTCTTGCCGTTTAGGACGCGCCAGGCGCTGAGCCGGGATGTCGGGGTCTGGGGTGATCGCGGTGCGTGCATCCTCCGGTAGCGCAGTGAGGAGCGTCGTCGCTTCCTTCGATGACCATCCGGCGAACGCCGACATCATCATGGTGCAGCGACTGGGGAGCGAGGTCGACCGGCGCATCCTGGACGACGCGTTAAGCAGGAGCATCGTCACCGCCCCCACCAGCATCTGCGGCGTCGGATGCGCCGTGATCCGGTCGCGCAACGCGGGTGGTGCGTCCGTGGCGCCGCCCGCGATCTGTGGGAATGGCATCGGGGGGCGCGTTGCGCACAGCGACGGGGAGCAGCATCCAGCACATGGCCCCCTCGTTCAATGCATGGCGGCGCATAGCGGCAATGAGCGCCGCCCTCAGTTCGGCGTGTGCCAGGAACGCCGGGTCGGGTTCCGGCGCCCGTACGGCGGAAGGCGCATCCAGGCATCAAGGGCGCAGCGCCACATGCACTGCTTCTCTTCTGGCAGCGCCTTCCAGACCTCCAGTGTGACGGCGGCAAAAAAGGCGGCGGCGAGCGTTTGCATGATGACCGGTGGAGGTCGTTCGCGCACACCACGGGCGAACGCAATGACCGCGCAGATACTGTTGCGGTTGGCAGCAGACAGCATGGTCGTTTGCACGTTTGCATGGAGTTCGGCCCACGACGCCGCCGCGACAACCCGTTCGACATCGTTCGGCGACTCGCGCAGGAGCTGTGCAACCTCTGTCCACGCCGCATCCATATAGAATGCTGCCGCCAATCGTGTCAGCGCGGCGATGTGATCCCGTTTGGCGCACTGGATGAGCTTTGCGGGGACGGCGTCATGACCGGCGCGAGCGATCGGGGATGCAGCAACGTAAGCATCGATCGCGAGGGAAAGATATGCGTGATCGATGCGATCACCATCGATCGCGAGGGAAAGATATGCGCGATCGCTGCGATCAACAATGTTGGCTGCGCCCGCTTCCGGCAGCCAGGGCAGGCAGATGGCGGCGTCGTCGGGGGCATGGTATAGCGCATCCAGGAGACGATCCTGGTCCGCAGGCGTGCGTTTGTTCTTCCATACGGTCGGAGCCTTCGGCGTCGCCATCCCCCAGCGCTGGACGGCGTGGGTGATGTCATACCCATGGCGGAGCAGTGCGGCGCTTGCGTCGTACGGACCGATCAACACCGCCGCCCAAAGATCGCAGCGCTTGCGCTGCACCGCGTCGATCGGTGCGACGGCATGGGACGCCCCCAGCCTGTGGGGACAACCTCTGCCCACGTCGGCAGGACGCGTTCGCCTACGTCCGTGCCGATCAAGGATATGACGGCGGTGTGGAGGGGGGGGCGACTCGATGGTTGCGGATACGAGGAAACCCGGCACCCATCCCGCAAGCGCGCCGAGCGCACTGATGACGGGGTCAACGCCTGGTGTGAGCGCCAGCACATGGGCGAACCGTCGATCACCGAGGGCGAGCGTGATGACGTGCGGTTCGGTTTCGCCGCACAGCGCACGCAGCGTTGCGATGAGGGCTGGCGAGTTGTGAGACCGGGAAAATCTTCCTATTGCCCCCATGATCGCGCCATCCGTACTCCATCACCGCACGCCGCCGCTTGTCATCGGAGGCTTGCCCATTGCGCGAGCGTTGCCATCTCGGGTCGGAGGGAGACGGGTGTAGCGTGGCGGGGGCAGATCGGCACTGGCGAACGCAATAACGAGGTTGGACGTCAGCATCGTCCGGAGATCATCCCGTAAGAGCGGCAGCAGCGACGCCGCCAGATCGGGATGCTTCGCCAGCGCTGCAACGCCCCGCGCCCGCCGTTCTTCGTCGGCGTCGATCAGCAGACGCAGCGCGAGCAGCGGATGTGGGGCGTTCGCATCCCATGCCTGCAGCGCCTGCGCGAGATCGTCCGCACGTTCCGGCGCGGCGACGTTGGTCAGCAGCACGTCCTCATCACCAAGCACGGATCGCCGGAGATTTTCCGGGAGGAGGCTCCAAATGTGTAGCAACGCATCGAATGGTGCCGCCGCCAGCGCGTCGAGCGCGGCGGCGGCGCCAGATCCTTCCAGCGCGTACGCCAGATAATGCGCGACGAGTGGGTCGGCGACAGCCAGAGCGCGCAGACGAGCGCGGGTTCTGTCGTCTCGTGCGGGGAGAACCGCCATTTGATGCGCGTCGGCGAGCGTGTCAACGAGCGCCAGAAAGCAGCTCCCGTCATCGCGTAGTGTCCGCGCCAATCCCTCACCCGCTTGCCGTTGCGAAAATGCCTTCGTTTCCTGCGCCAGCGCATCGAGCGCGTGGAGGATCGGCAACATTGTTGCGGGCGGCAGTGCATCAAGCGCCTCCAGTACCTGGCGAAAGGAGTCTCGCCGGTCGGGATGCGCGAGTGCGTTCGTCAGCGCATCGGTGTTGGGGTGGAGCGCGGCGACGACGTCGCCTGGCAGCACGGCGAGGAGCGCTGTCGCCTCCTCTGACGACCATCCGGTGAACGCCGCTGCCAGCGCCGCGCAGCGGGCGACGACGTCATCGCCGCGCAATCGTGCGGCGATGACGTCGTCGCGTAATCGTGCGGCGACCCGCAGTGCGGTTGCCGCCGCCGCTTGCGTGGTCGGGTGCGCCGCAATCCACGCATGAAATGCAGGCGGCATATCCAGTCGTCGCCCCACAATCTGCATGAAGGCGATGGGGTCATTCATCGAGGGCAGGGTGGCGACGACGGAGGAAACGGCGACGAGGGGCAGATCGCGTACAGTGATGGGCAAGAGCGTCTGACGCTCAGCATCAGCGTCTCGCGTATGGTGGCGTACGACGGAGATCAGGGCATTGTCGAGGTGGACGTACGCCAGGAAGGTCGGGTCGGGACCCAGCGACCGCACAGCGAGATGCGCATGCCATATACCAGGGTCGCTGTTCCACATGCACTGCATCGCTTCTGGCAGCGCGTTCCAGATCGCCGGCGTGACGGCGGCGAAGAAGGCGTGAGCAATCTCCCGCGTGATCGGCGGCGGGTCACTGCGTACGCCGCGGGCGAACGCAATGGCGGCGCAGATGCCGCTCGGGTCATCATCAACGGCAGAGAGCATGAGGGTCTGCACATCTGCATGCACGTCGTCCCACGGTGCCGCTTCAACGACATGGATGGCATTTCTGGGATTGGTGCGCAGGAGCTGCGCGACCGCCGTCCACGCCATCTCCATACGAGATACCGCCGCGAGGCGCGCTAGCTCGTCGAGATGATCCCGTTTGGCGCGCTGGATGAGCACCGCGAGGACGTCGGCATGGCGAGTGCGAGCGACGGGCGACGCTTCGGCGTAGGCGGCGAGCGCGAATCGAAGATGCAAGTTGGTGATGCAACCAACGATATCTGCGGCGCACACTCCCGGCAGCCAGGGGAGACAGTCCACGGCGGCGTTGGGATAGGTGCGGAACGCATCCAGAAGACGATCCCGTTCTGCAGGCGTCACGTGGTCCATCCACGCAGTTGGGTTGTCAGGCGTCGTTTGTCCCCACCTCCGCACGGTGCGGGTGATATCTCCTGCCTTCGTTAGCAGCGCGGCGGCGTCGTTTGTCGGACCAATGAGCGCGGCCGCAGCCCATGGTTGACCGCGATCGGCGTGCACGGCGTCGATCAGCACGGCAGCATGAGATGCGCCCCATCCGGTGGGTGCGATCTCCGCCCACCATGGTAGGACACGTTTGCCTGTGTCCGTTCCGATCAAGGACGCAATGGCGGCAGAGAGGGCGGGCGAGTCGCGCATGGCGGGTGAAAGCACGTTCGGCAATTTGCCTGCCAGTGCGCCGAGCGCGCCGATGAGGGGGTCGACGTTCGGCGCGAACGCCAGCACACGAGCGCACCAGATATCATCGAGCGCAGGAGCAATGACGTGCACGTCGGATTCGCCGTGCAATGCGCGCAGCGTCGCAGCGAGAGCGGACGTATTGAGGGGCATGGTGAACCTCCTGGTCATGACCCATTTCTTTCATGATAGGGACATGCGCCTTCGGTCAATGAACAGCACCAGTCGTCATCGAACGCCCACACGCTTCGCGAGCGCCGACGCTGTTACACGGATGCGAACGGGCACGATAGCAGCAGATCGGCGCCGGTGAACGCCAATAACAGGAACAAACACCTGGCGCGGGTGACATCTCCCGCATGCGTTTCGCGATCCGCACGAAGGCGACGGAATCGGACGCTTTCGGGAGTGCAGCGACGACGGCAAGAACGGCGGCGGCGGGGAGATCGCGCATGGCAACGGGGAGGAGCGTTCGGCGAACGATGCCCTTGTTCGCTGCATGGCGGCGTGCGGTGTCGACGAGTACTGCGTTTAGTTCGGCGCACGCCAGGAACGCTAGGGGGGGGGACGGGCAACCGCACGGTGAGAGGGCATGCGACATGTCAAGACAGCGACGACACGCCCGCTGCATCTCCGTCAGTGCGTCCTGGACCGCTGGTATGACGTTGACGAAGAAGGCACAGGAGTCTCTCGCGTGATCGGCGTCGGGTCACCGCGTACGCCGCGGGCGAACGCAATGGCGGCGCAGACGTACTGACGGTTGGCGGCGGAGAGCATGGTTGCTTGCACGTCTGCATGGAGATCGTCCCACGGCGCCGCTTCAACGACATGGATGGCATTTCTGGGATTGGCGCGTAGGAGCTGCGCGACCGCCGTCCATGCCACATCCATGTCCGTTGCAACCGCCAGGCGCATCAGCGTATTGCGATCGTCGTGTTGCGCACGTTGGATGAGCGCTGCGAGGATGGCGCCATGGCGGGTGTGGGTGACGGGTGATGCAGCGGCGTAGGCATCGAGCGCATTTTTCCGGCAGCCAGGGCAGGCAGAACGCGGCAGCGGCGGGAACATTGCTGCGCGTATTCATCATTCGATCCCGTTCCGCTGGCGTCAATTCGACCGCCCACGCAGTTGGGTGGTCACACGTCGTCTGTCTCCAGCGTCGGACGACGCGGGCGATATTCCATGTCTCGCGCAGCAGCGTGGCGCTTGCATCACTGGGGACGATCAGTGCGACTGCCGCCCAGGGTTCGCAGAGGGTGCACCGAACGGCATTGACCAGTGTAGCAGCATGGGATGCTTCCTGACCGATGGGGGCAACCTTCACCCACTCCCCCAAGATGGCGACGCCTGCGTCGGTTCCGATCCATGATGCAATGGCGGCATGGAGTGCAGGTGATTCGATGGCAACGGACGTCAGAAGGTCTGGCAATGTGTTCACCAGCGCACCGAGCGCGCCAACGATGGGGGGGGGGCGACGTTCGGCACCAGCGCCAGGATGCGGGCATCATTTTGGTTGCACAGTGCGGGCGCGACGACGCGCACGTCGGGGTCGCCGTACAGCGCATGCAGCGTTGTGGCAAGGGCGGGAGGTGGGAAACGCATGGCAGACCTCGTGTCATGATAGAGTTCTCCTTCATCTCCACTGTCGTCATGCATCGCCGTTTGTTATCGGTTCCCCGTCCTTGTCGCTAGCGCCGCCGTCTCTGGACCAGTGTGGACGGGCGCAGCGGGGGGAGGTCGGCCCCCGCGAGGGCTACGTGCACATTGCATGCGAGTCGTGCGCACACGTCTGTGTTCAGGAGCGGCAGGAGCGATGCCGCCAGATCGGGATGATGCGCCAGGATCGCCGCGCCCCACGTCCGTCGTGTCTCGTCGTCGTCGATCAGCATGCGCAGCGCCAGCGACAGCAGCGAGACGTCCGCACCCCATGCCCGCAGCGCCTGCGCCAGATTATCCGCACATCCCGGCGCGGCGGCAGCGGACGCCAGCGTGTTGTGGTCGCCGAGAACGGCGTGTCGGAGCGTCTCCGGCAGGAGTCGCCAGAGGCGCTTCGTCTCGTCCAACGATGCCGCCGTCAGCGCATCGCGGGCCGCAATTGGATCATGCGCATGCAGGGCATACGCCAGATAATGCGCGACCAGCGGATCGGCGACGGCGAGGTCGTCAATCGCCAAGCCGTCATGCAGAAGATCCGGGCGCGGCAGGACGGCAGACCGTGCGTCATCGTTCAGTGCTCTGGCAATGTCCGTAAAGATACGCCCGTGATGACGCAACACCGTCGCCACCCCCTCGCCCGCATGCCGTTGTTCGGGCGGCGTCGTCGCTTGCGCGAGCGTGTCGAGCACGTGAAGCGCAGGGATGGCGATCGATGGGGGGAGGGCAACGAGGTCGGACAGCGTCTGGCGGAAGGCGTCCTGCTGATTGGAATGCGCCAACGCGTCGGCCAGCGTGTTGGAGGAGGGGCGCAACGTGGTGCGTGCATCGTCCGGCAGCGCCATGAGGAGCGCATTTGTTTCCGTCCAACTCCATCCATCGAGCGCGTGCGCGAGTGCGTCGCAACGTTCGGTCAGGACGCCACGCTGCGTCGCCGCATGCAGGAGGGTTATCGCCGCACCCCACGCCTGCGGCGTCGGATGCGCCGTGATCCAATCGTGGAGCGCTTGCGGCATTGTTCGTGCGCCGTTGGCAATCTGCACGAACGTGGCAGGGTCAAGCGGTGCGGGCAGTGCGGCGACGATGGCGGGAACAGCGGCGATAGGAAGATTGCGGACGGCGATGGGGAGGAGCGTTCGCTGCACGGTGGCGTCATCGTGGAGGTGGCGGCGCACGGTGGCGATCAAGGTGTCGTCGAGATAGGCCTGTGCCAGGAACGTCGGATCAGGACCGATCGACCGTATAGCGAGAGAAGCGTACCACATGTCAATGCAGCGGCTCCACATCCGCTGCATCTCCTTCGGCAGCACATCCCAGACCTCCCGTGTGGCGGCGGCGAAGAAGACGCGGGCGGTCTTCCACGTCATCGTGGGCGGATCAGGGCGCACGCCGCGGGCAAACGCAATGGCAGCGCACACGTCATGGGATTCGGCGGCGGACAAGAGACCCTCCTGTACGTCTGGTCGCAGGACGTGCCACGGCGCCGCTGTGACGATCAGTCCGGCAACATCGGGGTTGAGGTTCAAAAGACGGGCAACCTCCGTCCATACTCCGTCCATGCAGGAAGCGACCGCCAGGCGCGTCAGTGCGCCGAGATCGTGCCGTTCGGCGCGTTGGATGAGCGCGGACAAGATAGTGGCATGACTGGCGCAAGTGGCAGGCGATGCGAGAGCGTAGGCTTCCAGCACGGCAGTGCAGCGGTCCTGTGCTGCGAGTTCAGCGATTTCTTCCGCATGCTCCGCCGGCAGCCAGGGCAGGCAGGATGCAGCAATAAACGGTTTGGCGCTCAGCGCATGCAGGAGACGCTTCCGCTCGGTCAAACTCAGACTCTCCATCCACGCCGTCGGATTGTCGGGAGTCGTTTGTCCCCAGCGCTGCACAGCATGGGCGATGTCCCCCGTCTGGATCAGCAGTGTGGCGCTTGAGTCGGACGGGCCGAGCAGCGCCGCCGCCGCCCAGGGTGCGCAGCGGTTGTGTCGAACGGCATTGATCAATGCAGCAGCAAAGGATGTTCCCCAGCCGACGGGGGCAACCTTCGCCCACTCCCCCAAGATGGCGACGCCTGCGTCGGTTCCGATCCATGACGCAATGGCGGCGTGGAGCGCGGACGAGGCGCACATGGCGGGCGTGAGAAGGTTCGGCAATCCGCCCGCCAGCGCGCCGAGTGCGCCGATGATGGAGTCGACGTCCGGCGCGAGCGCCAGGATGCGGGCGAATTGCGGTTTGCACAGTGCGGGTGCAATGACGTGCAGATCGTCGTCACCGCAGAGCGCACGCAGCGTTGCGGTGAGGGCGGGAGATGGAGAACGCATAGCGCACCTCTGGTTCACGCATCATTTCTTTCATGATAGCGCCATCCGCACTCAATCTCAGTCGCTCACCGCTCGCAGTGTTTCTCTTCTCCGTCCCCGTCCGCTTCCGTTCGCGCCGCCGTTTCCGTCCGCTTCCGTTCGCGCCGCCGTCATCGCATGGGCGCGGGTGGGGATACACACAGCAGTGGCAGATCGGCGCTGGCGATACCGATCCAGGTGTCGCATGCCAGCAGCGTACGCGGATCTTCGCGCAGGAGCGGCAGCAGGGGCGCCGCTTCCCTCTGCGCTTCTGTTAGCGCTGCCGTCGCACGAGCGTGGACGGTCTTTTTCGATCAGGAGGCAGATCGGCGCTGGCAAACCTGATGACGGGGTCGAACGCCAGCGTTGTCTGCAGATCATCCCGTAAGAGCGGCAGGAGCGATGCCGCCGCGTCGGGACGCTGCGCCAGCATCGCTGCGCCCCACGCCCGCCGTTCCTCATCGGCGTCGAGCAGCATGCGCAGTGCCAGGAGGAGCAACGGCTCGTCTGCGTCACCTCCCCGCAGCGTCTGCGCCAGCGCGTCCGCACGCCCTGGTGCGGCGACGTCACGGAACAGCGCGTCCCTGTCGCCGAGAACGGACTGTTGGAGCGTCTCCGGCAGCATGTGCCAGATGCGCCGCGCCTCCTGCGGCCGCGTCGCCGCCAGCGTGTCGATTGCAGCGGTCGGATTGCGGGACCTCAGCGTATGCGCTAGAGCATAGGCGACGAGCGGGTCAGCGGCGGTGATGTCCCGCAGCGCCGATTCGATCTGTGGGTCGTTGGACGGCGGCAAGAGCGCGGTGCGCACGTTGGGGCGCAGCGCGCCGACGATAGCGGCAAAGCAATCCCCGTGATCGCGGAGCGCCCGCGCCAATTCTTTGCCTGCTTGACGGCGACGTCTGATCTCGGTCGACGCCGTCAGCGCATCGAGGGCGTGGAGGGACGGCAGCGCAGCAGATGGCGGCAGCGTGGTGATCGCGTCCAGCGCCTGGCGGAAAGCATCCCGCTGGGCAGGAGGCGCCAGCGCGTTTGCCAGTGTGTCGACGTTGGGGCGCAGCGCGGCGACGACGTCGTCTGGCAGCGCAGCGAGGAGCGCTGTCATCTCCTCCAACGACCATCCGGTGAATGCCGCCGCGAGCGCCGGGCAACAAGCGACGACGTCGTCGCCGACCGATCGCGCTGCAACCCGCAGCACAGTCACCGCTGCCGCCGCCGCTTGCGCAGTCGGATGCGCCGCGATCCAATCGCGCAACGTGGGCGGCATCTCTCGCATGCCCCCCGCGATCTGCGCGAACGCGACGGAGTCGGGCGGCTGCAGCGCAGTGACGAGGTGGGGAACATCGGCGAGAGGAAGACCGCGCACGGCGACGGGGAGCAGCATCCGGCGCACAACACCCTCGTCCGCTGCATGGCGGCGCACGGCAGGGAACAGGGCGTCGTTGAACACGGCCCTCGCCAGGAACGCGGGATCGGGTCCGAGCGACCGCACGGCGAGATGCGCATACCACGAGTCAAGGTTGTTGCGCCACATGCACTGCATCACTTCTGGCAGCGCGTCCCAGATCGTCGGCGTGACGGCGGCAAAGAAAGCGCGGGCGGCATCCTGCGTAATCGGCGGCATGTCGCTGCACGCGCCGCGGGCGAACGCAATGGCGGCGCACACGGCATTGTGGTCGGCGGCGGACAAGATGACTGTCTGCACGTCTGGGCGCAGGGCATCCCACGGCATCGCTGCGACGACATGGAGGGCGCTCGTGGGGGTCGCGGACAAGAGCCGCACGACCGCCGCCCATGCGTCATCCATGCTGCTTGCGACCGCCAGGCGCGTCAGGTCAGCGAGATCGCCTGGTTCAGCACGTTGGATGAGCGACGCGAGGATGTTGGCATGACGGGTGCGGGCGATGGGCGACGCTTCGGTGTAGGCGGCGAACGCATGAAACGAGTCCTTCGCCGCCAGGCGTTGGGCGAGGAGCGCCGCATGCTCCTCTGGCAGCCAGGGCAGGGCGCGCACGGCAGCGATAGGGTTGTCGCACAGCGCATCCAGGAGCCGATCCCGTTCCGCAGGCGTGAGAGCATCCTTCCACGCGGTCGGGTCGTTGGGGGTCGCCTGCCCCCAACGGCGGATGGCAGCGGCGATCTCCCATGAGCCGCGCAGCAGCATGGCGCTCGTGTCACAGGGACCGATCAGCGTCGCTGCAACCGGGTACAAGCAGTGTCGCGCACGCACGGCGTCGAGGAGCGCTGCGGCATGGGATGCGCCCCACCCGGCGGGCGCCACATCCGCCCATGATCTCAGGATGTGTTCGCCTGCGTTTGTGCCGATCAAGGACACAACGGCGGCGTGGAGGGAGGGCGACTCGACGTCTGTGGGAGTGATGGGAGTGAGAAGCCCCGGCGTCCATCCCGCGAGCGCGCCGAGCGCGCTGATGACGGGATCGACGTCTGGCGCAAGCGCCAACACACGGGCGAACTGAAGATCGCCAAAGGCATGCGCAATGATCTGCAGATCGGTTTCGCCGTGCAGCGCCCGCAGCGTTGCGACAAGGGCGGGAGATGGAAAACGCATGGTGCACCTCTGGTTCACGCATCATTGCGTTCATGATAGCGCCGTCTGCCTCCACCGCGCCAGTTCCCCGCCCTCGTTGTTAGCGACGCCGTCTCTGGGCGGGCGCGGGGGCGGGATGCGGCGGGGGGAGATCGGCGCTCGCGACCGCGATCCGGAGATCGGATGCCAGCAGCGTGCGCACGTCTGTCCGCAGGAGCGGCAGGAGCGCGGCCGCCAGATCGGGATGCATCGCCAGGATCGCTCCACCCCGCGCCTGCTGCGCCTCGTCGTCATCGATCAGCATGCACAGCGCCAGGAGTGGCAGCAAGTCGTCCGTCCCCCATCGCTGCAGCGTCTGTCGCAACGTCGCTTCTTGTCCTTCCGCTGCTACATTCGCTGCCAGGGCGTCGCGATCACCGAGGACGGCGTGTTGGAGCGTCTCCGGGAGGAGTTGCCAGAGGTGCAGCGTCTTCTCCAACGGCGCCATCGCCAGTGCGGTGCGGGCCGCGCCTGGATTGGCATCCCGCAGCGCATGCGCCAGATGATGCGCAACGAGCGGGTCGGCGGCGGCGAGGTCATCCAGCGCCGATCCGACGTGCGGGTCATCCCGTCCCGGCAGAATGGCGGACCGTGCGGCGTCGTTCAGCGCGCCGGTGATGGTCGCAAAGATGCGCCCGTGATCGCGCAGCGCCTGCGCCAGCCCTTCGCCCGCCTGACGGCGTCGATGACGATCGGACGTCGACGCCAGGGCGTCGAGCGCGTGAAGTGCGGGGATGGCGACCGACGGCGATAGGGCGGTGATCGTGTCGAGCGCCTGGCGGAAGGCGGTCCGCCGGTCGGGAGGCGCCAGTGCATCCGCCAGCGCGTCGGAGTCAGGGCGCAACGCGGTGTGCACGTCGTCCGGCAGCGCGGCGAGGAGCGTGTCCGCTTCCGCCGCGCTCCAGCCCGTCAGCGCGTGCATCAGCGCCGTGCAACGGGCGGTGAGATCACGGTTCTGCACTGCACGCAGGATGGTCGCCGCGGTTCCGTATGCGTGCGGCGTCGGATGCGCTGTGATCCAGTCACGCAGCGCGGGCGGCATCTCCCGCTCCTCGCACGCGATCTGGATGAACGCGACGGGATCAGGCGGCGGCGGCAGCGCAGCGATGACGACGGGAAGTTCGACGAGGAGCAGATCGCGCACAGCGATGGAAAGAAGCGCTTGACGCAGATCGCCGTCATCGCGTGTAGAGCGACGCACAGCGGCAATCACGTCGTTGTTGAAGCGGGCGTGTACCATGAACATGGGATCGGCTCCGAGCGATCGCACCGCAAGATTCGCATACTTCATGTCAAAGGAACTCCGCCACGCTTGCTGCATCTCCGCCGGCAGCGCGTCCCAGACCGCCGGTATGACGGCGGCGAAGAAGGCGCGGGCGGTCTTCCACGCTATCGCGGGCGGATCAGGGCGCACGCCGCGGGCGAACGCAATGGCGGCGCACACGTCATTGCGGGAAGCGGAGGACAGGATGGTCGCTTGCACGTCTGGATCGAGGTCATCCCACGGCGCCGCTGTAACCACCCAGTCGGCATGGTTTGGCGCCTCGTGCAAGAGATGCGTGACCTTCGCCCATGCAGAATCCATACAGGATGCGACCGCCAGGCGCGTCAGCGTATCGAGATTGTCTTGTTGCGCACGTTGGATGAGTGCTGCGAGGATGGCAGCATGGCGGGTGCGGGCGACAGGTGACGCGATGGCGTAGACCGTGAACGCGGATCGAAGATACAAGTTGGTGATGCGCCCAACGATATCTGCGGCGCCTGTTCCCGACAGCCATGGCAGGCAGTCCGAAGCGGCGTTGGGAGAGGAGTGAAATGCATCTAGAAGGCGATCCTGCTCCGCAGGCGTCAGGTTGTCCATCCACGCGGTCGGGTGGTCGGGCGTCGCTTGCCCCCAGTAACGCACGGCGCGGGCGATGTCCCATGGCCACGTCAGCAGCGCGGCGGCGTCGTTTGTCGGACCAATCAGCGCGGCCGCCGTCCAGGGTTCGCAGCGACTGTGCCGTACTGCGTCGATCAGCGCGTCGGCATGGGATGCGCCCCACCCGGCGGGCGCAACCGCCGCCCACCACGGCAGGATGCGGGCGCCTGCGTCCGTTCCGATCAACGACGCAATGGCCGCGTGGAGCGCGGGCGAGGCGCACATGGCGGGCGTGAGAAGATCCAGCAATCCGCCCGCCAGCGCGCCGAGCGCGCCGACGACGGGATCGACGTTCGGTGCGAGCGCCAGGATGCGGGCGAACCTGGTGTTGTCGAGCGCAGGCGCGACGACGTGCACGTCGGATTCGCCGCGCAGCGCCCGCAGCATCGCCGTGAAAATGGACGAGGTGCGACTCATGACAATCTCTCTTGTTCGTTTCTTTCATGATAGAGACATCCGCTCTCTCCCTTCTCACCCGCGCGTGCGTCGGGTGATCCGCCGCACGGGCGGAGAGGGCGATGGAGCTGGTGCAGACGGCAGATCGGCAATCGCAAAGATGACGAGGGGATTCGACTCGATCATCATCCGCACATTGTCGCGTAAGATCGGTAGTACAGCCACCGTCAAGTCAGGATGGAGCGTCAATGCGGATACACCCCAATTCCATTGGTCAGGATTCGGGGCGTTGAGCATGCGGAGCGCCAGTGCAAACAGCGGATCGGATGTGTGGATGAGATTCACCAGATCGTTGGCATGTTCCGGCACGGCCAGGGATTGGACAAGTTCGTCGATATCGCCGATAACGGCAGATCGGGTTGTATGGGGAAGGGCATTCCAGAATGGAGCGACCATGGTGGGCGGCAGCGTGCGGACATCGACCAGAAATGAGGCGGGGTGCTTTCCGTTCAACGTTCGCACCAGCGCCAGCGCACTGGGAGGATTGATGTGCGCAATGGCGCTGAACGCATTCCAGACATCGGGGTGTTCCAGCAGTGGAAGAAGCGTGGTGCGCAGCGTGGGTTTGACAAGCGCCATCAGGGATGTGAAGCGCCGTCCTTCTGTGTGCAAAGCGTCGGCTAACGCAATCATCGCGAGAACGGAATCATCACGGCTGCGTGCGCTGCCCAGGAATGAGAGGGCGTGAAGTGTCGGTGCGGCGATAGCGGGTGGGAGCGTACAGATATCCATTAGGACGCGCATCATGTCCCGGCGCTGGGCAGCGGCGGAAATCTGCTCCGCCAATGTGGAGAGATCGGGAGTGATGGCGGCGAGAACCATGATATCGCATGGACGAGGGTTGGGGGGCAAAGCGTCACGCAGCGCATGCGTTTGCCTCCGTGCGTCTGATTCACGCATGGCGGAGCGCAACAGTTTGATGCCCTCACACAGATCGGGCAAGGAGGGTGTGACGCTTGCGTCCTCGACGCTTGGAGGAAGAACGGTTTGGACATTGCTTGCGAGACGAACGAAGGTGACAGGGCGCGGTGGCGGCGTGGGGAAGGATTCGATAATATCGACGACATCACGGGAGGACATGTCGCGAAGAACCAGCGGCAAAAGCGTTGAACGTACGGTGGCGACGTTATCGATGTGGAGACGAACGGCTTCGATGCATGTATCGGTGACACTCTGTACTCGCATCAGGAATCGGTCGTCGACCCCCAGGTTTCGGATCGCCAACGGTGCGGCGTTCCAGTCCATCGCATGTATCCATGGTTTGCGTTTGATCGTAGGAAGCGCGTTCCAGACATCAGGCGTCACGGAGGCAAAAAAAGACAAAGCGACGCGGCGATGCGACACATTGCGGGCGCCACGCTGACCGCGCGCCAACGCAATAGCGGCGCAGACCTCGTCGGTGTCGGCGTATGACAGGATAGCGGCGCGGATCGCTTCCGGCAGATCGTTCCACGGCGCAGCGACGACAATCTGCTCCGCGAGCGATGCACGGTGGCGCAACCCGTGCATGATGATATCCCATCCTTCATTCAGTGCGGAAGAGACGTGACACAATCGTGTGAGCGAAAAGATTGTCGTTCCATACAGAGGGAATTGACCGACTCGCGCTGCTAGTGCGCGCAGCATGGCGGTGGATGATGCGCGTATGGATGGTGAAGCGAAGATGAAGGCGTCCAAAGCGTCAGGAATCCCCCGTTGATCGATGCCTTGCAGATTGACGTCGTCTTTTGGAAGCCAGGGAAGGCATGAACCGTAGGCGCACGGCGATGTTTGCAGTGTTGTCAGGAGGCGGGTTCGCTCGGCGCGAGAGAGGTGTGCCGCCCACCAGTCTGGTTCGTCTGAATCCGATTCTCCCCACACACGGATGGCACGGGCGATATCATGGGCTGTGTGCAACCGTGCAACGCAATCGGGATGCGGGCCAACGAGTGCGGCGGGGACCCACGTCGGACATAAGTTGCATTCGGACGCTCGAATCAGGGAGATGCGATCCCATGCCATGGTATCCCGACAAGATGCCCCCCGCATGGCCCATACGGGGAGAATGCGTCGTCCTGCTTTTGTTCCAATGGACGATTGGACGGCGGCAAGCACGTCAGGGGCATGCATATCCACATCTGTTGCCAGCGATTCAAAATGAGCGGAAAACGCGGCGAGCAGACGGACAATGGGATGGACGTTCGACGAAAGAGCAATGACTTTCGCAAGCATCGGATCGGAAAGAGCGTCGTCGATGGCATGCAAATCCGTTTCGCCGTGGAGTGCACAGCGTATAGCGGAGATAGCGTTCATCGTCTCCCTCGCTTCATCGTGGTCGTTTTGTTTCATTCTGGTCATTTTGTCGTCCTCGTAACGGCACTTCTCGGAGACGAACATGGGCGCATTGGGTGCGCTGTCGTCCCCGTGTGAATCGGATAGCGATGCCTCTCTCTCTCTCTGTCCCCTGCTTCCCTATCATTTGCCGCCCAGAGACAGACGCCCATGCGCTTCTTTTTCCTTCGCGACGACGGCGCTTCGATGACAGGGAGCAACGACAGACCGTCAAGAGGCGCCAATGGTCGGTCGATCGTTCCATAATAACAAATGATAGTCGCTGTTGGCGGAGTGGACAATGGAAGAAACCATCTGAGCGCCGCCGGACGATGGCGTACATCGCATGGAGCGCCAGGCGTGAGACGGTTATCGGGGATGGGACTCCCATGGGACAGGCATTGAATCGCTCGCCATGCATGCCATCGTCCGCAGTTGTTGTGACGGAGGGCACACGTTCTATGCATCGTACGCTGTGTTCTTTGACGTCGTGCAGAACATTGGCGGGATAGGCGCTTCCTGGTGAACATGTACGTTCCATAATGGGCGCAGGAAGACGATACGACTATCGACAACAATGGATGTGACGAAAAGCGTCAGCGTCCATTATGACAAATATTGCACGCACGATGCATGTATAGTATGCTGATATCATCTGGGTGACGTCGTGTCATCTCACACGGCAGCGTATGATGCGAAAGGATGATCTATGAGCAATATATCCGCTTCCTCCCGTCACAATCCACCCCTGGCGCTCCTTTTCCAGGACCTGCGATTTGCGCGAGCTGTCGCGGCGTATTTTACACTCACCGATCACGATATCATTCAATCAGCGGCTGTTCGTCCGTTTGTTGCCACCTATCTCCGCACGCCTGTACCAGCGTCGGCACTTCCGTGGGATCATCCAGATGTGGTCGCTCTTGCAATCCCGTACGATCTTGCGCTAACCACGTTGTCCTGTGCCTTGTCGTCGCCGGTGGAGACACTTCCGCCTGGAATCCGGCAGCACCTCATCGACACATGTCATGCGGATCAGCGTCCAAGCATGGAACGCTTGCGCGCATCCGCATGGATCATCGGGATACATGAAGCGTGGACAACGATCATCGACTCGTGGGATGATTCGATGGTGCGGACGTTTGCGACCAGTCTTCCGCCGGCGCGCCACCCGTCCAGCGGCAGCGACATTGCTGACATGCTTCGACAATGGCAAGACCGCTATCTCGCCACAAACGCTCCGCTCTTTGGATATCGGGCGCTGATCGATCCGCACTGGGCCGATGACTTTCTTGCGCATGCCGGTCTCGACGACCTCGTACTGGCGACGCAGTCATGCAGCCCTGCGGTCTGGAACCTCCTGTCGGATGCGCAGCGATCCCGGATCATCGCAGAGTTATCATATTCACCAGAGGGGTGCGCTGTGCTGATGCAGCGAGAACCCTGGGATGAGCGCTGGCTGCCGTATTTGACATCGTCACCGCACGCCGCAGCCAGCGCCCTGCATGCATGGTTGTCGTTCATCGACCCGCCGCCGCTCACGCCACTCCAATGGGTGGATATTATCGACAGCGCATGTGCCGACTTCCAGGAACGCAAGCGCATTCTTTCTGCGCTGACGCCACGACAATGGAACGCATGGGATGCGTTGATCCGGGCGCACGTCCGTAGAGTAGCGACTGCGGATGATGAAACGCTGGGATGTGCAGCGGCAGCGCTGGTGACCGACCAGGAATTGGCGTCGCACGTATGGGAGCGCCCTGATGCACTCGTTCGCTATTGTGCGACCGTTTCCTGGACGTCCTGGAACACCCTTCCAGAATCGCACCGGCAGGAATGGATCACGGCGACATCATGCACCCCGCTGGCGGCGGCGTGGGGATTTCGTCTTACCGGACAACGCCGCGATGTGGATTCGTTGATTATCTCGGATCGCCTGGCATGTCTGGCGGCGATGATCGCTATTGCTGGACATCCGCCGTCCATTGAAATGTCAGCCGGGGAGCGCATGGAAATCTTTTTGTGGTACATGGGGCGGTTGATCGATCTGGTTCGTGCGCAAGCGGTGCATGCGACAGAACCGTTCTCCCTTCTTTCGCATGAAGGCGTCATCCGTTTCGTGATGCAACCGCCGGAATTGGAGTATGCGCATGGACGCCTGTCTTTGGCGCTCGTTGACGGTATAGGGAAAGCGCATGGATAAGGATCGGGGAGGAGGACTCTAGCTTAACTTATACTACGTGATAGTGTATCATAGTGCGCATGGAAAGCGCCATGAGTACGGGTAAAGCCGCAAAACTGCTTGGTGTCTCGGTCAAGACGTTGCAGCGCTGGGAGCGTGAAGGAAGGCTGATTC
>Ga0308399_1000096_pt1 | contig 29318 bp, 36 predicted proteins | sample HotsprSampOS1260_FD_202367 | JGI IMG/M metagenome (GOLD analysis project Ga0308399, IMG submission 202367) | Hot spring phototrophic mat microbial communities from Octopus Spring, Yellowstone National Park, Wyoming, United States - 20060914_OS12-60 ... | reverse complement strand
TTACCATATTTTAATTTAATTTAATTTTTATAAAATGACTATAATAAATTATAAATAATTTGTCAAGAGGATTTTAAACCAATTAAAAAAATTGCTTTTTGTTTATAATATTTTCTCATTATCCTTTCATAATTCTTTTTGTCTTGTTCTTTCTGCTAATTTTGGTTTAAATCTTTCCATATTATTTTTTTAAACATTCTCCTATTTAGCAAATTTTGTCGCAACGTTTGAGGTGGCATAAATACCCACAATAATCATTACAAAATCTGTCCATTCTTTTGGCGTTAATTTCCCCATTAAAACCAAAACAAAAGAAAGAATGGTTAATAGCAATGAAAAAAGAAACTTACGGCTTAAAAATGGTGATTTTTTCATATTTTTTATTTAACTTTTAACTCCAAAAGCCTTTTTTCAGCGTCATTTTTGTTAGTAAAGTATTCTCTTACATCAGCTAAACCTTTTTTGTTATGGTTTTTATAAACCACCCAAAAGCCAAATTTTTTGTTCTTTTTTACTCCTACTATCATAACTATTTAACTTTAAATATATCGTCAATAACATCTTTGACAAGAGAAAAGACTAAAGCAAAAAAACTTCCTAAAATTGAAACAACTATTCCTATTCTTGCTTCAAAGCTATTAATCCATTTGTCGTGTTTTTCAACTTTTTCAACCAATCCCTCATTACCATTTCCTTTTAACAGTTTTTTTATTTCATTCACATTATCTTCTAAGCGTTTAAAACGCTCATCTAAATATTCTTGAAAGTATGGTGGTAATTTATTTTCTTTTATCATACTATTTTTTTCCAAAAATATAATCAATTAACAACTTTTTAATACTAAATTTAGTCGCATCATATTTTGTTTGTAAAATTTTTATTTGTTTTTGATAGTTAATCTCTTTCAATCCCCAATCTTTTTTGGCGTTCTCATAATCAAGTTTAAGTTGATTATACTCTTTAATTAATTCAAGCAGTTCTTTCTGTTGATTGCTAAAAGTTTCAGTTGTTTCATTTAGTTTGTTTTGACAATTTTTTAATTGAGTTTGAAGATCTCTGTTTTCATCATTAATTTTTGTATTTTTTTTGTTTAACTCATCAATTTGTAAATTTAAATTTCTAATCGTTTCATCTTTTTGAGAAAGTTGGCTTTCTAAATTTTTATATTCTGATTTTAAAACATAATTATTTTCAACCTCATTTTTTTCAATAAACTCTTTCTTAATAACTACTCTATGCCAAATATCTACACACACTTTTATACTTTCTTTATTATTTAAATCAATTCCAAGATAATAATCGCCAGTTGGTTTAGCAGGGGTTCCTTTATACCAAGCATAAGCGTAGATTAATTTTTGAGGTTGAACGCCCCAAGAGGTTATTCTCTTTACCGCTCCATCCCACGGATCAACGATAATAAAGTCGTCTCCATCATAATCAACGGCTAAAATCCAGTGCTCATCTAATTGAGAAGTAGATGGGATCGTATCTATCTGTAAAACTACTGGATAACCTTCATCTATCCTAGCTCTTATAAAATCCATCTGGGCTTTGGTAAGAGGGTTGGGAGTTAAGACTTGACCTTGATAAGTTATATCAGGATAAATTTTAGTCAATGCTCCCCAAACATACAAATTACCATTTACATATCCTCCATTTTTTTTTAGTTTTTCATTAAGAGTGTCCGGTGTCTCATTTTTTCCAAAATATACACACAGCATTGCTATATTAGTCAAAAGACAACCATAAGCACCAATAGTTCCTTTTGTCCCAAGCGTCTTGTTTTTCCACTGCTCATCATTTTGACTGTATATTTTTGGTAAATTGATTTTCATACAAAAATACTTTGTCGTAAATTATATATTTGGTAAAATTGTTTTTTTCATAAATTTTTATTTCAACCAAAAACTTGTTGAATTTGGCATAATCCACGCTAAAAACCACAAGATTATATAAATAATCATAATAACATCGTCTATTGTTTGTCTACTGATTTTCATTTTAATTGTCTTCTTAACTTTTTAATAACCTCACTACCAATTATTTTGTTTTTTCTTGCTGTCTCTAAAATACTTTTAAATTCTTCATTTGATAACTCTTTATTTGCTGATTTTAATATTTCAACTTTTTCATCATTTGTTTGAGAATAAATTAAACTATTTAAATATGGATTGTCTTTTCCTTTAATAATTGCTACTCTAAACCTTTTAATAAGATTAGTTTTTTCTTGACTTGATGAACCTTTTTCTAAAAATTCTTTTAATAATTTTCTTTCTAATTCTTTTCTTTTTTCAATCGTTGGATTTTTTTGATACTCTTTAACATAATCATCAATCCTATCTCTAATTTCCAAATACCTTTCTGCTTTTTTTTGTTCTATTAATTTTTCACTCTTTGAAAGTTTTTCTCTTAATCCTTGATCCGAAACTTTAATCCATCTTCCAATAATATTTGAAATTACTGGTAAAGATAAAAATTTTTCCAAAGCAGTTGGATTTTTAGGACTATAAGATGGTAATACTATTGCCAATCCTTGATTTTTTACCAACCAATCTAAAAGAATAGGAAATGAACGATGAAAGCCCGCTTTAAATTCTTTTTCCGGAATAATTGGTCTGTCTCTATAAAAATCATAAGGATTATTACCAGAAAAATAAGATATTAAAACACCAAGCCCAATAAATGAAGGAGAAAGATTTGGTAATTGTCCAGCCCCAAATGAAAGAACATCCATTACGCTTTTTACTATTCCATAATCTTTATTAATATTCATCGTTTTCCAAAATAACCCACCAATAAATCTTCCAGTTTCATCTTGAGGAATTCTAATAAAAACAGATTTCCCATTTTCATCTAATCCAATTGGAATTATGTTATAATTTGTTTTGTCATATTCTGATATTCCGTTAATAATTTTTTTTAGTCTATCGCCAAAATATCCTAAAGCAATTGCCATTATAATTACTTTTGGTAATATATTAACCAAAAATGTTTTATACCAAAAAGATGAGGCACTCGCTTTTCCTCTTTTACCAGTTGCTATATATAAATCTGTCTTTAAACCTTCTTTTATCGCATTTGAAAATAAGAAAATTGAATTAGTTATTGGTGTTGCTCTTCCTTTTACTCTAAAAGCTGGAGAACCGATTGATGTTCTTATAAATTCTGCTAATTGTTCGGGTGGCATTTCACCTTTTAAATTTACATATGCGGCTACTTTTGGTAAAGTTTCAATAAAATCACCAACTTTTCCCACCGTTTCTAAAACATTAATTATTGGAGACAATATTTTAAATTTCTTTTTTTTCGCAAATAATCCATATCCTTCTAAAATTCTTTCAATTTGCTGTTGTTCGGTTGGTATTTCACCGGAAAAAACATCATTATAAGATAAACCTAAAATATTAGCATTTTCCATTTCTTTTATTAACTCATCTCTTAATCCAAAAGCTTTTTTAAAGGCTGGTTTTATTGCTTTTATATATCCCTTTCCTAATTTATAAGCATCAATAATAGGAGATAACGGCACTTCGGCTAATGTTTTATGAGGATAGTTTTTCCAAGCACGACTTAAATCTCTTACAAAATTAAATGTTTGAAAGCCAAGATTATATATTGTAAATAATGGTCTATAAAAATTGCTTTGAGAAATAGCTCTTGCGACATTACCAAGCATTTCTAAAGTAGAATTACTTGCCCAATTTAAAGTCTCAGCTACATCTTTTGGCACATACCAACCCTGCGGTTTTCCGTTTTCTATTGTTATTACCAATCCTAAATTTTCATCTTTTGGCATCATTATATCTAAACTTTTTCCATTCCATCTTGTTTTTGCTTTTTCAATTTCATTGCTAAAATTTTCTCTTAAAAAGTTAATATTTAATTTTTTAACTTTGTTTCTTTTTATTGCTTTATAAGTTGAGATAAGTTTCATTACTGTTGCTGTTGCTGGATTTGATATTTCTTTTAAAGTTCCAACTTGATGATAAACTCTTGGACTAATATATGTATCTAAATAATCTATTACTTGAAAAGTAGCATAAGCCGGGTTCATTTTCATTTCCTTTAATGTTTCTGGTGTATAATATCCTTCTTTTTCTGCTAAATCAATAACTTTTTTAACTCCTTCTCTAAATAGTTTTTTTGCTTCTTGAAGTTTTTGCCAGTCTTCAGCCGACATTTGTTCTTCCATTTTCTTTAAATTAAATGAAGCAGTATTTGGATCATAACCTAAAGGATTAGCAAGCTCGCCTCGTTCATAAATAACCCGTTCATAAAATAATATTTTTCCCAATTTATTCCAACCATCTTCTACTTCTCTTGCTTTATTAAAAGCTGGCTGTAAATTATCTTCAATAAAGTTTTTAACTTCAGCATCCGAATAAAGAAGTCCTTTTAAAGCATATTCTGGATTTAATTCTGGTGGAATTACTTTTCCTTCTTTTTGTAATTTGTTTATTCTTTCAATAATTGGTCTGTTAACATCGTCAAATAAAATTTTTATTTGATAGACTAAATTTTTATTTCTCATTTCTCTATCAACATATTTTGCTTTAAATTTTTCTTCTGCTTTGCTAAACATTTTGTCAATTTCCTCATCTCTTTTCTTAAATACCGCGTCTTCTCCTTCATTTAATAAATTCCAAATTTCATTAAAGTTTTCCATCACTTCAGGTTTTCTATCTAAATATTCAAAAAATCCCTCCCAAAATGTTGGAGCTTTTTCTTTTAATAAAGCTGGATCGTTAAATAAAACCGATATAGCATCAGCATATAATTCTGATGATGAATAACGATATTTTGTATATTTTGGGTTAGCGTTTTCACCAAATGGTTTCCAAAGTTGCGTTAATTTTTTTAATTCTTCTCTTATTACTCTATTGTCTAATTCTCCATAAAGATTTTTTAAATGTTTTTTAAGAGTAGCAATTCTACCAACTAAATTTCCTCTTGCCATTGTTTTATCAGGCAAAAAGTCAGCTAAATGACCAAGTTCGTGGGCTAAAACTTTAGCGGTTAATTCTGGTTTCTTAAATATCTCATAACTTAATTTAATATCAAATGTTTTTGGATAAAAAGCGCCTAAAGCAGTTTTAAATCTTGAAGACAACTTAACTTCTTTACCTAACAAATTTTTAGCAATCCGAAGAATTTCTGGAAACTCAACCGCTTTTATATCATTAATAATTTTTTCTGGACTTTTTATATTAGAATAACCACCAACATCAGCAAATCCCGATGGAGCTTTTCTTGTATCTGTAGTAAACAAACTTCTTTTAACAAAAAATGTTTTATTTTCTTCAGCCAATCTTCTAACTAAAGTATTATAATCATTTTCTTTTGCGATTAAATTGATTCTTTCTTTTTTAGCGTTTTCAAGTTTTTGTTTAAATTCTTGCTCTTTTTGTTTAATTTCCTCTTTAGCATTTATTTGTTGTTGCTGTGATGGTGTTAGCCGTGTTGAAGGTCGCTTTCCAGAGACTGAAGAGCGTTTATTATACTCCCCCCCGGCTGGTTTGCTAACCTCATCACTTGTTCTTTCAATGTTTCCGGATTGCTTTTCGCCCACCGATATAGAACTGGAAAGTTCTTTTTGTCCAGTTTCTCGCCCAGGAAAATTATCTCGTTTTGTGCCATATAATTCTATTTTAGTATCTTTTTCTATTTTGTCAACCTCTTCATTTAAACTTCTACCACCCCATCTTGTAGGCATTATCAATCCTGCTTCTCTTCCATTTCTTTTTAAAAGAATTGGTTTTGAATAAGTTTCTTCTGTTTTATCAGCTATATTTGGATTGTAATAAAAATCATATCTTTCTTTTTTTAACCATTTGTATGCTTCTGAATTTAAAAGTATTTTCGTTTTATTATTTTTATCATATAATAAAACATAAGGCTTTTCATTTTCTTTTCCTATTTTAACTAAACCTATATAAAAATTATTTCCATCAATTTTAACTAATTCATTTCTATTTCCAAGATTATTAAACAATTTTTCTACATCTTCTTTTGTGTAGTCGTTAATATATTTAGCTTTTTTAATTGCTTCGTTTTTCCATTTTTCAACTTCATTTAAATATCTATCAGTTAACAAAAGATAACCATCAGTAAAATAGTCAGGAACATCCACTATATTATATAAAAAATCAAAAGAAAAAAGACCAACTGGTGAGCTTTTTAACGGTATATTTTCTAATATTCTTTTTTCCCTATTTAAAAATACTTCATTTTCAGATAATAAATTAATTTGTTTTGTTCTTCTATTAGCTTCGTTATAAATTTCGGTAAGAAGTTCTATCATAGCATCTCTTCTTGCCCATTTTTTTATTACTGTTTCTTTTAATTTTCTTGCTTCTGGTGTCATTCGATCTTCTACAGCTTTACTAAAAGCTTCTTCTATTATATATTTTTGACGCTCAGAAAGACCTTGATAAATTGATTTAGCAATTTCTTCTGGTCTTGTTTTAAATTGCTCAATAAATTCCTCTACGCTTTTATATTTTTTTGCTTCTTTAATAAAGGGTTCAAGTTCGGGAGGTATTTTTGTTTTAACTTGTTCAGTTATCTGTTCTTTTAGTTTTTCTGATGGTTTAACTTTTGATATTTCTTTATGAGCAAAGTTATAAATTTCGATTAATTTGGAAGGACGGGTCAAAATATCTGGAACATTTCTTTTATGATACGACGCATAACTTCTTATTTGTCTGCCAACTTCTTCCAATCCATATTTTTTAATATCTTTTAAAAAAGATGGATATAATCCCTTCCTTTCTGGTTCTGTAAGTTCTCTTTCTACTCCAAACTGCCTTATGTATGCTTCAAACAATTTTTCTTTTACAAATTCTTCCGCGCTTTTATAATTCTTTGCTTCTTCTACTAATGATTGAAATTCTGGAGATATTTCTGGTTTTGTTTCTTCTACTAATTTTATTTTTTCTTCTGATGGTTTAACTTCAGATTTTGTTTCTAGTTTTATTTGTGTTTTTGGTTCAACTCCATACTGTTTTACTAAATCTTCTAAAATCTTATTTAATGGAGTATCCCAATAATGATCAGTATATGGTCGCTCGCTAATTCTTACTAAAAATTCATCTCTAAATTCTTGCCATTTTTCACTTACATTAGTATAACCATCTCCAATTTCACCTAAATCTAATCCCATTTCTTTTGCTTTTTGTAAAGCCATTTTTCCAAGTTTCATATTAAATTCAGTTTGTTTTTCCTCAAGTATTTGTTCGGCTTCTGATATTTTTTGCTGAAGATTTTCAATTTCTTTATTTATTTCTTTTTTTCTATCAATTGCTTCCTTACTTCTATCACTTTTTATTTTCTCTAACTCATTTTTTAACTTATTTATTTTTTCCTGTAATGGAGCTTTAAACTTATCAAGCTTTTCATTAGCAGTATTCCATCTATCATCAAGATCCGATGGTGTTTGAGAAAAAGCCTCATCTACTTTATCAAAACCATATTTGCTACTAATATCAAATTTCTTAACTTCTTTCCCAGTTGTTTTTGGAGAAGGTTGTTCAGAAGTAATTGCTGATTTAACTTCCGAAATAGATGGGGAAGAGGTTTTTAATGTATTAAATATCTCTTCAAATGTGTATAACCCATCAATTTTATCTTTACCGCGATATATAACTGGAACTTCTTTATTTAAGCTTCTAAAAGCCTCAAGTCTATGAGAGCCGTCAACTGTTATAAATTTATCACCTTCTTTTTGTATTTCAATTGGTTCTACTTTTTTACCTTCTTCTATCATTTTAATATAATCCGCTACTCCTTTTTCATCAACTGAATCACGAGCAATTATTTTATCTGGTGATAATTTACCGATCTGATTAGTCTCTTGAGCCGAAAAAAGAGCATCAGCAAAATCTTTTGCTGATACATAATCTTTAGCTTTACTTAAATCAGGAATATCTTTAATTAATTTTTGTATTTGTCTACTTTGTATTTCTTTTGTAATAACTGGTGGTATTTTCGGTTTTTTTTCAGTGATTATTGGTTTTTTTGGTTGAATAACCACTATATCTTGATTTTTATTTTCCGCTTCCAACGCTCCTTTTATAAGTTTTTTTCCTTCTTCTGTCTTATCATAACCATTTTTAATAATTTCATTTATTATTTCCTGTGGTGTATATCTTTCTTTTGTAAAGATAGATGGGTCAAATTTTTTTGATTTTCCAGTCAAAAATTCGTAAGCAGAATTTAAAGCTATTTGTTCTTTTGTTGAACCAGTAATATCTGGATGAACTTTTTTTGATGCTGAACGATAAGCCTCATTTATTTTTTCAATCGGATCACCTAATTTAACTTTAATATCAGAATATTCATTTAAAACTTTTAAAGCTTCAACTCTTAAAATTTTATCAGTTTGTCTTCCTTTTACAAAATCAGATACTCTTCCTTTCATTCTTCCCCAACCATCTAAAATTCCCAAAACTACACCGGAAACAAAAGCGTCTTCATTTGAAGCGCCACTTAATTTAGCCAATCCAAATCCCAAACCAAAAGAAGCCGGAATTGAATATCTTGCTTTTTCAACAAATCCCAAAGCAGTAAATGGAACTGAAACAACTACATCTTCAGCAAGTTTTTTAAACCTATCTTTTAAATCTGGATCTAACTGTCCATAAATTGAAAACGCCCCAATATTTTTTAAAAGTGGTAAAGTATAACGAGCTAAACGAGGATAATTTTCAATAAAGTTTTTAACCAAAGTAGATCCTTCTGCTAAACTAAAAAGTCTTGTTCCTATATTTTGAATAGTAATTGCTGTTCCAACCGCTTCACTTACACCAGCGATAATCTTATCAGCTAAATCAGGATTGACTTTTTCTTTTGGTTTAATAATTCCACCAGTTAAGCCTTTGATAAAACTGTTTTTTGATGTTTGAAATTTATCATCAAATTTGCCAATTAAACTTTGTTCATATTGCTTTTGTAATGCTTTTATATCTCCTTTACTTCCCTCCGGTTCTGGTGAGTATACTGGTTTGGGTAAAAAAGGAAATAAATCATAAATACTAATACTTTCTACCCCTTGAGTTAATCCTTGTCTTACTTTACTTAGTTCTTCTTTAACTGGTTTTGGGACAAATGAAAAAATAACATCTTTTATTTTAATAACATTCTCTTTTATTTTATTAAACCCTTCAAAAAAAGATGAGGTAGTTGCTACTTGTTTTGGTTGAGATATTGTTAATGGTTGTTTAGGTTTTGACGCTTCATAATTTACATATGTTTCTGCGGTATTTAAATCCCACACGCTACCTTCTGGAGAAGGCGATTGTGGTGATGAAATTTTTATTCCTGATTGTTGTTCTGCTGTTTCCAAAGTCCATACTGCCATATTATTTTGGTTTCCAACTTGAATAACCCAAATCCTTCATTGCTTGAGTAATATAAGCTGCCGCTGTATTTTTATCTAAACCAGTTTTTTCCATCAATTTGCTTACTGCAAATAAATACTCTTGAGCCGACAATCTTTTATCACCACTCCAATCTTCTTTATCAAGTTTTTGTAATTTTCCGTTAATTGTTCTATATTGTTCATCAACTATTCTTATAATTTCTCTTGCGTTTCCTGTAATATTTCTTTGTTGAGTAATCGTTAATCCTCCAGTTCCAGAACCTTTACTTTTAGCAACTATTTGTTTATTAACAATTTCTCCGGTATCAACATTAACAACATAAAAACCTTGATTAATTCCATCATCAAATGATTTCACAACTGTTTTAAGATTTTTTGCTTTGTTTAATTTAATAGCCGCTTCAATCATAGAAGAAGAAATACCAGTCATTCTTGTAAGATTGGCTATATCTTCACCTGTTGCTCCATCAAGCATACCCGATTGAAGTAAGAAATTTAATTGTTCTCTTGCATCTCGTGCCTGTTGACTATTGATATCAAATTGTTTTAATTGAATTTTAAGCTGTGTTTCTATGTCAGCTTTTTTTTTAGCTATCTCATCTCTAATAGGAGCAATGGCATTTTGAAAATCAGTTGTTAATTTTTGAATTCTACCAACTCTGTTTGCTTCGGATAAAAATGGATTATCATTAATTTTTGACACTGCTTCATTGTAAGCTTGCGTTTTTGATTTTAAATCATTTTCTAATTGTTCTATTCCTAAATCTTTATACAACTTATCATATAATCCTTTTAAATCAATAGTTGGCATTTGCTGTTGTCCTAAAATACTAAAAGCAGATGATGATGGCATTGATGGTGATGATGGTGTTAGGGTAGATGGTGGTGAAGTATATGTAGCCACTGGTTTTGGTTGTGATTGTTGTTTTAATTTTTGAAGATAATCCCAGTTAGCTGGATTAGTCTGTTGGACAACTTCTTTTGATACTTCTTGTCCTGCTCCTATCTGATTACTTTGAGGGTGAATTACTCCCGGATCGGAAAAAGTTCCGTTCCAATATTGTCTTCCCTCATACCAACCACCTTGTTTAAAACCACCTTTTGGCGGTTTTATTCCAAGCTGTTCTGGTGTATATATTCCTGCCATAAATTATTTAAAAAAATCATTAACTTCAAAAAAAGTTGTTGTTTTTTTATATTTATTCTGATTTTTCTGAATTTTATCCCAAGCAAAAGCTAAAATTTGTTTTGCTTCTAAACTTCTAAATTGACCCGGTTGTTCATCTTCGCCTTTTTTCTTTAATATAGCAACGGCTTCTAAAACTATTGCTTCATTACAATCTGGCATTGAATAAGAAAAAATAGTAGTATCATTATTATTGACTAAAGTATCTACTGTCTTTAATCCCCAAATTGTTATATTATTATTTCCATTTTTTGTTGGTGTTGGATAAATAAAAAACCTTTTCCACTGTGTTGACCATAGTCTATCTGCTCCCGATGGTATACCATTGGCTTTTTCGTAAAGATAGTCTTTAAAAACTAACGGATCGCCATAATCTTCACCATCAACCTCAAGTCTCCAAGCTGAATCGGGTTGCCAGTTGTTTGGATAATCGTAATATTCTTGATTAGCAATAGTTGATGTAGTTAAAGCATCTTCAAGTTGAGGCCAAGGATATAAAGAACTACATTTAATATATGCTCTATTTATAGCAGATTTAATAGTAGTATCATTAAAAAGACTACTGGTTGTAGGTATTGATAAATCGCTTTTTACCGCATCTATTAATTCAGAAAAAGTATTCATAATAATTTAAATATTAGAAGATAAAGATATTTATTCGCAAGTTATTTTTTTACTAAAAGATTAAAGACAATTTTAACTTTATATTTATAAACTTTTATCGAATTTTTCTTAAATCATCATAAGAAACAACTTTACCCCATTTTTTTTTAAATTGGTTAATTCCACTTTCTAAAAAAGTTAAAGAACCCAAATTTAAATATTTAAAACCTTCTTTCTTTAATTCTTTTATTAAATAATAAATTATGATATAACCAGCATTATCATATTTTTCATTATGATATAAAATTTTTACTTCAAACATATTTTGAAAATAAGACAAATAAGATAAAGCGGCTAAATCGTTGTTTTCTTTATAATATAAAGAATAAACCCTAACATTTTCTTTTCCTTTTAAACAATTCTCACACATTTCACTTAAAATTAACCTATCAGAAGGATAAAGATAGCTAAAATCTATTTCTTCTTTTTTTATTTTATAAACTCTTTTAAACTCATAATTATCTTTTTCTTTTAAATGTCGCCTTAAATCAGAATTTACTATAAAATTTTTTAAATCTACAATTACTTTTTTTGTCGTAAAATCAAGTTTTTTTTCTTCAATTACTTTTTTTTCTACTAACTTATTATTTTTAATTTCAAATTTGTCTATTCCTTTAATTAAAACCTTTTCGGCTAAATCATTATCAATATCTAAATAATTAAAATTTTTATTTTTAGTTGATATTTTAGCTTTATTTTTTATTTTATTTTCTTTGCTAAATATTACTGAATATCCTACAATGTTATTATTTTCATCAAAAAATATTCTCATTTTAGTTTTTGTGTAAAAACATAAATTTTATAATTAAAAGTTAAATTAGAAAATATATTAAAATTTTGTCCTTGACGCTCATAACAATAAGCACTTAAATAGAGTCTTACATAATTAGGATAAATATAATAAGTAAAAAATAATGATTGAATATAAAATTTACCACAATCAACACATTCGCTATAATCCAAAGGTAAAATAGAATATAAATTATTACAATCTTTTACTAAAACTTTAACTATTGGATAATAACCTAAATTATGATAAACATTAACATAAGTCTCTCTATTTGGATCAGAAGCGTATAAAGTTATATTTCCTGAAAAGATTCCATATAAAGATAAACTTTCATATTTGCTCCAAAAAATATAATCTTTTGGATTGTTAGAATTTATATTAGCCGTTGGTTTTGCTATTTTTATTCCATAATTTCCCATTTTAATCAAAAGGGTCGTAATATATAATGACAAAATATGGAATAGAATTTCTCTCGGCATAACCACACAGTCCCGATACATAAATATATAAATTGTTATTATCAACATAAACATTCACAATTTCATACATACCTACTCCACAATAATTACGATAAGGAATTTGTCTATACCTTGTAGAAGAATTTGTTGGTTTCATATAAGCATCAAACAATGGAGGATAGCCTAGTCCGTGATATATAGTTTTAGTTGTCCCTTTTGAATCAGAATAAACAAAGGAACTTTTTTGAATTAATTTTATTTTTAATAATGGATAAGAAGAATGGTAAATATAATCACCCAAAGATGGAGAATTAACACTATAACCACTTTTAGCTATTTTTACACCATAATTTCCCATAATTAACCCTCATAAAATATAACAAAATATATATTTCTATTATAACAACTAATATAAATAGAATTTTCGTTTACTCCAAAACTTGCTGGGGCTAAAGAACCATCCGCTCTTTCAACCCAAGCCATTGCCGCTGGCACATAGCCTAAATTATGATAATAAGTATAACCAGAACTACAATAAACACCTGTTTTTATAAAAATTTTATGACTTTCAACACTGGATAAAATTGTTAAATATCGTGGCGGAGCGTTTTTAACATCATATCGAGATGGTGCGTTTGGTTTTAATATTTTAATTCCATAATTTGGCATAATTAAAATCCGTTAAGCTGATAACCTATTAAAATTATATCTCTTGAACCATCATTTATTATTATTCTATTATTTGCTCCATCTAACCTAACATAAGACCCACCAGCTCCGCTTCCAACATCAACAGTTCCAGTAACTATACTTGCTGAAGTTAACTGACCTGAAAAAGTAGCATTGCCTGTATCTCCATCAATTGAAAAAGTATTTACTCCGCTTGAATTTTTAGCAATAATTCCGTCTGGAGAAATAAGAATTTCACCACTTACTGAATTTTGATATTTTCCTATTCTTATTGCTCCACTGTCCGTAAATTGATATTCTTTCATTATTTTTTGAGAAGAAGTATTTAAAGACTTTGTAATAATATCTCTTATTGGTGGCATTCCAGTATCTTTTATTTCTTCTGGTTTTAAAATCTGCGATGACTGACTACCTGATGAATAATTAAAATTTTGACCAGAAAAAGGAAAAGGTTGTTCTTGAATTTCTTCCGGATAAAAAACCTTTTCATCTGCCATAAGATTTAATCAAAATAAATTTTAATATCATAAACTTCTGGTGATACATTACCATTTGGATTTAAAACCACTCGTGGTTCAAATATCTCACCTTCTTCTTGAATTGAAAAATGAGCTTTTTTACCACCAGTTTTATTATATGAGTTAGTTCCGTCAATTGTTTTTGCTTGAACAAAATTACCATTTTTATCAATTCTAAACCAAAATTCAACCGAACAACCAGAAGGTAAAGGATACATTGTCAACTCCGCAAATTTCCACTGAACAATATTACTTATACCTTTTGGCTTTATTTTTAAATCCAATCCTTCATATACGCCAATTGCTTTGTTTGATGGATCAACTGATTTTACTCCATAAGTTGAACCAGATTTATAGCTTGCTATTAAAGTTCCATTAAAATTAACAATCGCTCCAATTTCATCAGCCTCCAAGCTATAATCTAAATTCAAAACAAAAGGTCTATTTTTATTTAATCTTCCAATACTATAAATTCCATTATATCCCGATACCCCTCCATAAACGCCAAAATAAGCTAAATTTCCAACTTCCTGTTTGTCAATCCAAGACAAAGCCGTCTCTTCCCATTCAAAAATCTGCGGTTGTTCATAATAATTACAAACTCCACCGGGATTAGTTTTTCCACCACCGGGAAACCTTTTTATCGGAATAGTATTTGACATATCAGCTAAATATATATCTCCATCGTTGCCAACCTGAATTAAAGGAAATTCAGCATCAATTTGAGAATTTATACCCCTGTCTTCTTCATTTACTTTATAACACCCAATGATAGTTCTACCGTTTCTTTCTATAATTGTTTTTGCGATATTTCCCGGAATTAAAGCTAAAGCCTCATTTGTCCAGCTTCCATCATAACCAACCATAGCCAACTTATCATAATTTGCTATTTTTGTAGCCCCAGCAATTTGTTTCATTGTGTGCCATTTAGCCGAAGTTAAGTTAGAAGCAAGCGTTGAAACATCAGACCAGTTAGATAATCCAGGTATTGGTTTTCTTTTAATTTTTGTATTATTACACCAACCTAAATATTTAGTCCCATTACTTTGAACCAATTCTTCTGCTCCTTTTATTTCTCCATCTGGATCAGTGTAAACCACTGACCAAACCCCGTTTGTTCTTTTGTAAATTTTACCACTACTTCCAAAACCATACAAATTTCCATCAGAACATTTAACAAACCATCTTATTAAGTCAGTAAATACTCCGCTTCCTTCTTCTTTTAAAGCCTGTTGACAATAGAGACTGTCAGTAATCCTTCTTATATTTAAATTTTTTCCAAACTTAAAAGCTCCCGGAATTCCTTTATCCTCATAATCTGAAATTCCGCCTGAAAATTTGTTAATATGATATATCATAAAAAAATGATAAACTATTAATCTATTTATTGGCAACAATTTGTATATTTATCAGTATAAATGGTGTTTTTCTTTGAATATTTTAAAGAATAAGTAGGAGGATTATTATTTTGGTATTTACTGTTATATGAGGTATTTTTTAGACTATATTTTAAACTATAAATAGAATTTTTTCTATCATATTTGTTTAAAAATTTATTAAATTTATTATCCAATCCAATTTTATAATAATTTTCTTGAAGTAAATAGCCACCATCTTCAAGAAGTAAATAATTAAATACATCATAATATTTTTCAAAATAAGGAAGACAAACATTAAAATAATCGGTGGATAAAGTATAAGTGATTGGAATATTAACATTATAGCTTTCTTCCGTTAAAATAAAGGAACTATTCTCAAGAAGCAAAAAAAAAGAGTTTTCTTGTTTTAAATAATATTTAACATAAACAGTATTATATTGATCGTTTCTTTGTAAAACACGAACAGAGATATTGTTGTTTTTTTTGTAATTTTCTATATAAGCTTCAATTTTATAACTTAAAGTAAAATTAACATTAGCCGAGCCTAAATATCTTATATCAACTGTTTCCCAAAGTCCAGTTGAATGATTGTAAATTTCAAAATAAACAGGTGAAAGAGTTGGAGACAATGAAGTTTTTCCTACCCATTTAATAGTTATTTTTTTATTTACTCCAACTGAAATTTTAAACAAATGGACAAGATAACAATCTTGACCGCTTAAATCAACATAGGTATCATCTTCATTATCTACAATTGAAATCTCGTTATTACTATACAAAGTAGATAAATCACTATCATCTAAAGCATAAATATTTGTTGTTAATGGAAATGTTCCTCTGCTGTATAACTTCATAATTCATATTTTTTTATTTATAAAACTTAATTAATCTAGTCTTTCAACACAATATTATTTTTTTTCTTTTTCAACTTCCTCTTTTATTTTTAATATTTTCTCAATTAATTTCAAAACCAACGGTGCATCAGCAACCCTTACATTTGAGTTGTATAAGGCTTGAATAATAATATCAAGCTCTTGAGTTGTTAATTTCTCCATATTTTTTCTCTAAATTTTCAACTTTTTCGGCTAATTCTTTAATAGCGTTTATCAATAAAGCCGATAACCTTGCGTATTCAACTGAATAATATTTTTTCTTTTTTCCACCAACTTCTCTTTTAAAAGTGGTAACAACCTCTGGGATAACTTTTTTTACTTCTTGTGCTATAACACCAATTTCTGTATCTTCAGTCTCATCTACTTCTAATGTTTCTCTATAAAACTTATTCCAATTAAAATACACTCCTCTTAATTTTTTAACCTTTTCTAAAGCATTATTAATCTCTTTTACATTCTCTTTAAATCTTTTATCTGATGAAGTTGGAAAAGAAGAAGCGTGACATTGACCGTTGACATCTAATCTATATGCTGGATTATCCGTCCCGATGCCGACATTACCTGATTCTGTTATTAGCATCCTTACCGCTCCCTCTCCGTCTGATGAATTTTCTGTAAAAAAACGTAAATTAGGATTTGTCCCCTCTTGGTCAATATTCCAATGTCTTGTAGTGCCAGTTCTCCATTCAATATTTGGTCCATCCGAACCACCTTCTAATCTTAAACCACCATTACTATCTGTATCGTAAATATGTAATTTTCTTACTGGATTATCCGTCCCGATGCCGACAAAGTTATTAGTGCTGTTTATATTTAATATAGTAGTCGTTCCATTTGCTTTTGTTATTTTAATCGCAGAAGTTGAATCAGAAGATGGTTTGATGATTGAATTATTTAGTTTATAACTTGATATACCAGCACCCCCAATCTCTAAATCATTTGAGGAATTTAACTTTAATATATTTCTTTCCGTCCCAGTGTTGTCTTTTTGAGAAACAACGGCAACATTATTATTTGCCTGTAAAGTAGATGAAATTAAAGTTTTATTAGCCAATGTTTGACTTAAAGAAGCCAACCAATCAGCCAATTGTTGGAAAGTTGATTTTTTTGTTTCTGGACTTCCTGATGGATTATCAACTACAGGAAATATATCTGTTGGATCAATAGTTGTTATCTGATTTAGTTCGGTAATCTTTTTATCTGCCATATAAAATAAATATTAGAATACAAATCTATTTATACACAAGAGGTTTTAAAAAAATTCCCCCCGCCATTTAGACGGGGGGAAAACTTATCACTCTCTGCTTACTTTATACAGAGAATGTAAAGAAACCTTCAGCCGCAAATGCTCTTCTTTCATCAGCAACTTTACCTCCGTAAACAAACAAATCTTTATAAGCACTTCCAAAATCACCGATTAATTCTTCTTCTATATCAGCCTCAAGCAGCTTTTCAGCAAATGTTAACCAAGCTGGGTGACCAGCAAGACAATGATATCCATTAGTATTATCACCACTTAATCTTGAAGTTTTAAAAACCTTAAATCCTAAAAGCTGGGTTAAATACCCTTTTTTAACAAGGTCTTCATAAGCTGCGGGAACATTCAAAGCCACTCCTGTTGCTTGAACCAAAACTGTCTCAAATTCTGGCGGAACTAAAAGCCATCTATCAGTATCAGGAACAGCTGAATGACCATTTTTTTCAGCATTATCTAATTTAAGCTTCAAAGCCGCAACTTTTTGAAGCAAATTAGAGGACGTAATCATCACTGGAGTAACCGCTTCAATCACATAACTTGCACCAGATGAAATAACACCCCCGGTGTATTGAGATGGGACATCGTCTAAATCATCCTCAATAACAATTGAGGTGGGGGAATTGTAAGCTTTTACTCTATACCATTTAGTGTGTCCTGCGGCTTTAAATCCTTTACCAACCATCGCTGATGTAAAGTTTGTTCCTGTTCCTGTTACATTACCAGCGCTATCAATCGCAACAGTTCCAGTAGTATAATCAGTCCCAACCCTATTACCAGCCGCAACATCGCCATAAAAACTAAAAGCATACATATCCATATTCTTCAGTCTCTCATCTGCTTTTTGCTTTACAATGGTTGAATGTGGATTTTTAATATAAGAAATCCAGTTATCAATCGTTTTTTCTTTCCAATAAAAAGATTTTTTTTGATCAATGACAAGCTTAGTGTTATTTTCAGTTAAATCATCTGGAGTAAGAGGTGAACCTGTATAAACTTTTTCAGATAACCGATCAAAATTTAAAATGTTTAATACAGAGCCAACGCCATTGATTTCACCTTGATAGTCTCGGTTGACTATCTCATCAAGGACGCTTCGCTCATACATTTCAAGCAATAACCTTTGTGAAAATCCTTGTGCTATTGTTGAACCACGAGCTGCCATAGTATTTAAAAAAATAAATTTATAATAGAAGATTATTCCTTCGTCTCACGAAGAGGTTAGAAGTTTTATCTTCCATTAATAAACTATCAAATTAATATATTATATGTCAAGAGCATTTTTATTCCACATCAGTTTGAATTTTTCCAGCAAGCAATAATTCTTTATATTTTCTATAATCTGTCTTCATAAGTTGTCTTGCCTCATCAAGAGATATTTTTCCAGATGATGATTGAAACCTTTCATTTGAACCCGCAGTTCCAGTTTCAAACATTTTTCCTTTTTTAGGTGGATTGGCTTTACTTGAATGATAAAGAAAAGCCGCAACTAAATCTTCAAATGGAAGTCCTCTTCTTGTCGGTTTAGCTGAAAACGCTATAAATTCATCTGTTTTTCCTTCAAGCTCTGGATAATCAGCTAAAACTTTTGGATCGGTAGCAAACTTCTCCACCTTTTCAATCCACTCTTCAGTGTCACGCCCTGCGGTTATAACCTCATATAAAGCATCAAGTCTTTTTTTGGCTAAATAATTATCTTTAACAATTTTTCTTTCAGTATCAGTCATTAAATCCCAATCTTCATAAAGTTTAGCCATTTCTTCATCGCTTGGTTCTGGAAGTTTTATTGCTTTTTCAATCGCCTCTCTCATTTGTTTATTTCTTGAATGAAGAATTAGAGCTTCTCTTGAAGACTCAATAAATTTCTTTTTATAATCAATTTCTTTCATCTCTTCTTTTTTCTCTTCTTCAGCTTCTTTTTGTCCTGTTTTTTCCTCTTTTTCTTTTTCCTCAACTTTCGGTTTTTTTTCAGTATCTTCATTTTTCACCTCTTTTTTGACTTTTTCATCTAGTGAAGTCTTTTGATTTTCTTGAGCTTTATTTTCTTGTGAAGTTTTTTCTGGAGCATCTAATTGACTAATAAAAGAATCAAGATTTTTTTTTAGTTCCTCTTTAGAGGGTTTTTGGTGTCCCATAGGTTTATTTCCTGTCCTAAAATAGGGTTTAGGAAAATTTTTAATATATTAAAGCTTTATTTTTCTTTATTTTGATTTTTTTCTTCTTCTTTATTTTGTTCTTCTTCTTTTTCTTTGTCTGATTCATTCGCTTTATTTTTTTTAGTTTTCTTTTCTAAAATTTCAGCAAATTTTTCTTTTTCTTCTTTCGTAAGATAACTTCGTCTTGCTTTTAAAAAAGCTATTTCAAAAGCGTTTAATTCGTGGACTTTTTTTGAAATGATTTTTTTTAAAATTTCAAGAGCCTCTTTTTCCATAGATTAATAAATTATTAACTGATAACTAAAAAATTATAAAAACAAAAAATATTTATTGTCAAATTATTTTCTTTTTTTATGCTTTCTAATTTTTAAACCATACTTTTTTTTCCATTTCATATAAATATCAGATCGGTTTTTTTTCATCCAAGTTATTTGTTTTCGCGAAACAAATGGCATATTATTTTTTTCTTTTTTTAACTTTTTTCCAAAATATTTTACCAGCCACTTTCTTTCCAGCAAGCATTGAACCATATTTCCTTGCTGATTTTCTGGCTATTTGGTCAAATAGTCCAGTCTTAAAAGTTCTTCCCAGTTTTTTAACCATCGCCAATCCCCTTTTTCCTTTTGGTTTTAGTTTTCTCATAATAATCTATTTTTAGCAACTTCTAACATTGTTTCAATAGTTTTTTTAGCTTTTTCAGGTGAAGATAATAAATCTTCAAGAAGAATATAGTTTCTTAACCTCGCTTTCAAAAAAATATCTTGTTTGGTGTTGTGATCGGTTTTTGTCAATTCTCGCTCAACGCTTTCTTTCATTGCTTTAATATATTCTTTTATTTTTTCAATTGTTAGATTGTTTTGACTTAAAGCATTAAGCCAATTATTTAAAGTCTCTTTTTCAACCGCATTTAAATCCTCATATTTCAACCCAAACCTTTCAAGAATTTTGTCTATATTCATAAGCTTTGATTAGGATTAACTTGCCTGCTTAGTGTGTTATTTGGTGATAGTATTTGTCCAGCCGGAAGTTGAGGCATCGCAGTATTTCCTACTGGCATCTCACCCATTGTCCCAGATGAGGCAAGTTGATCAATTTGTAATTTTTTTTGATTTTCATATTCTAAAACATCATTTATTTCATCAGGGCTTAATCCAGCAAACTCTAAAAGTTTTCTTTGATAAATTTCTTTTAGTTTTGGGTTTTCCGGCATATTAACCATAACCGCATTTAATTTGGTTAAAGTATCGGTATCTTTTGTATTTTTCTCATCTAAACTCCAAATCTTAACTTGATAACCGCTTTTTGTTTTCCAATCTTTTGGTGATATTTCTCTTGAAAAAACATTTTTTGTATTTCTTCCTTGTTTATAAATTTTAACTGGATTCAACTTATCAGAAGCCGCTTCAATCATTTTTACAAACATCTCAGCTCTTTCTTTCCAAGCTGGAACATAAAACTTACTCCAACCTTTTATTCTTTCTTTTGCCTCACCTAAAGCCAACTGAACTTCGCCAAGTGTTATTTGTTTTTGAATTGCTGCTCCTTGTTGTGTGGCTGTTGCTCCTGTTGCTTTTTCCATCATATTGATAACAAACATTATTTCATCAAGACTTTCGGATAAATCTGGAATGTCAACTTTTTGAATAACATCTGTTGGTTTTCCCGGAATAGGATACCAACCCCAAGGCTGTGGAATAAATGTAGCTGGACTATAACCGCTATCTGAAAATTTAGTTGAATCGTAATAATGCATCCCAAAACTTCTTAAAGTTCTATTCTCAACCAACTGTGAAAACCAAGCATTTACAACTTTATTTGGCGTTCTTATCATGTCGGCAATCCCATCAGACCAAAAGTCTTGAATTTCAATATCATCAGTCCAAGTAGAATAAGGAAGATGTGTTTTCCAGTAGTTATCAACTGTATCGCCTATAACATTTGATAATTTGTCTTTAAAGATGATTTTGCTATCTTCCGCCTCAACATAAAGCCAAAACTCCTCTTCCTCTTCTGGTTTTTCTTTATGCTTAAAAAAATGTAAGGATAACTCAACATAAGTTTCACTAAGTATCGGATTTGAAACATCAGGAACTCCCATTTCAGCCATTTTGTTTTGTTTTTCTCTTCTCATTTCCTCATTTTGCTGTGATTTTATTAATCCTTTTTCCGAAGCAAACCATTTTTTTAATTCATCTATTTTTCTTTGATCATACATTGGATTTGACTCCAAAACCGAAAAAGGAACGAAAATGTTGGTGTGAATAAGATAACGAGCCGAGTGAATATCAAGTGGGTCTGTGTATCTATCGATTAAAATATCTTCAGGATCAACAACTGTGAATTTTATTTCTCCATCAACCACTTGAATTTGAATGAAACTTCTTCCAAAGAGAAGAACTTGTTTTTTATCAGCTAAATCTTTTAAATCCAGTTTATTTTTTCTTACTGTATACTCCCAATACTCATTTTTGAAAAGTTCAGCTTGCTTGTCGTTATCAAGGTTTTCAAAATAAATAAGAGGCATATCGTCAATATCTTTAAAAAGTGTTCGAATAAACAATTTCATTAAAGGAATATTGACTGATTGTCTTTGTGTAAGTCTGTTTGTAATAACATTATCCCGGTAAAGCAAATAATTCTCTTTCCATTCCTCTTGTCTTCTTCTTTTGAAATTGTAAGCAGATTCTTTATTCAATCGTAATATTTCTATTTCTGGATCGTTAGTTAGAATTTCATTTGCCATATTTTAAAAGTTTAGACGATAAAAATATTTTTTCGCAACATCAAATTCCCAAATCCTCATAAAAGGGCTTTACGCCACCATAACTTGTAATTTTAATCGGCTGTAATTGTTTTTTAAAACCAACCGCAAATGTTCTAAAAGCATCAGCTCCGTGCGAAGACCAATCGTGAAGAGGTGTTTTTCTAAAAACTTTATTTTTTTCGTCCCAATCTTTTCTGTAATTTTTTAAAGCCATAATTCCACGACTACATTTATCCCTATCAAACCAACATCTATTTAAAATTGTCCTTACCGCATTTATACCTTCTTCAACTGAAAGTCTTGGTGCTATCTCAAATGTTATTCCAAGACTTTTAGCTATTTCCCATCTTGATTTTCCAGTCCCAAGCTCTCTAACCTGTATATCGTGTGGTGCGAAATGTTTAGCGTAAACATAACCTTTTTGCTGTAAAACTCTAATGTAAAATTCTAATCCTTCTCCGGTTGCTTCAAAATAATCTATAAAATGAAATTCATTTCCAATCACTTGAAAAAACCAAATAGTCGTTGAGTCATCAATTCCTAAATCCCAAGCCGTGTAGACTGGAAAATTTCTTTCAACCGCAATTTTTGTTATTCTTCCTTCTTCTTCGGCTTTTCTCATCAAGCTTCCATAATACGAGCCAACAACGGGTGAATTGAAAGAACAAAGATATTCTTGTTCGATATATGATATTGCTTCTTCTTCTGTTCTTCCTTGTGCCTCAAATCTTTTTATAACATCTTCTTTTATTCTTTTAAACTCATCTTCTGAAAAAATACCAGTTTCTTTATAAGTTAAAGTTTCAACAAACCATAAATCATTGTTTTTAGCAAATTCAAACAAACTTCGTGCGTGATTGTCTCCTTTTGGAGTTGTGTTAAAAATTGCAATTCCTTTGTTTTCTCTTAAAATGGGCTCAATCACATCCCAAGCATAAGGATCGTGTTCAGCCCATTCTGAAAAAACGACTAAAACTGGGTTTCCACCACGAAGACTATCTGGATTATTTGTCCCCGCCACTTGAAAAATACTTTCTCCGCCTTGAATATTTTTTGTTTTTATGGTCATTCTCGTTTCATTTGGTTCATCTAATCTTAATTGTGGTGGAATATGATTTATATATCTGAAACCATCAGAGCCAATTCCATTCCAAAGATTGTCTCTTCCCATAACTAAAGTAGGATAAATATACTTAACCAAACAATTATTCAAAATAAGTCTTCTTGGAACAACATCAGCAATCACTACCTTATCTTTCCCGGAGCGTCGATGCCAAACAAGATAAAAAAATCTCTTTTGGCTTTTTCCATTTATCGCCCTTTCAACTTCACGAAGAAAGTTCAACTGGTAGTTTCTTGGGGTAAAATTATAAGGAATAGTTATCTCTTCCATAACTATTTTTGTTCAATTTTTGTGTTTTGATTAATTTTGGTAGTTTCCTGATTTTGATTCAAACTTTGGTCATAGGAAACAATCTTTGCGACAATTCCTTTAACATTTGCGTCAACTTTCTGCCTTAAATTCCACTCCGGAAACTTTCTCTCAATGATCCAAGCCCACCTTTGCCAAGCTTTATCATCTGTTTGAAGCTTATAAAACAAAGATTTTTTTTGCTTTTCAAAAGCTTTTTTATATAAAGTATCAAATCTATCTAATAATGATTTTCTACCTTTTAATTTTCTCTTTTTCCAGCGTTTCCAAGTAATTATTGATATTCTTTTTTTTTCAGGTAATCTTTCATTTATTAAATCAATTAACTCTTCATCAGTAAAAATTAAAGCATTTATGTTTTCATTTATTACTTCTTCTGCTACTTTTAAAAACTTTTTTGTCAATTTTGTCGGTTTTGTTATCATTTTTTGAAGATTTTTTTAAAAAAACTTATATTTCCAGCTCAATTTCGTCATTTATTATAACATTTCTCAACAACACATAAAAAGTCCTGTGTTTTTCTGATTTAACCGCTTTTCTAATATAACCTTTATTAATTAAAGAATTAATAGCGTTTAAAGTAGAATAACTTTTTATTCCTAATTCTTTCATTTTTTTCAAAATCTTTTGTTGAGGAACAGGGTCATTAGGAAATTTATCACACCATTTTTTAATGAAGACCATAATAGAAAGCTGTATTCTGGTCAAAGTATCCATATCTTAAACAGAGCAACTTTTGAAGGGTTTCTGAAGAAAGTTTAAAATTTCGGCTTTGACTTACCAAACTTTCTTCAGCTTACTCCACATCGCAAGCTGCTCTAAATTTTAGAGTATATTATTTTATTTTTCTTGTCAAGTAGAATTTTAAATTCCAATAAGAAAAAGAGTATAAAAAACTAAATGAAGAAGATAAAAACCAAGATAAAAAGCAATTACTAAAGAAAAAATAAAAATAAACAAAGATATTAATTGTTCGTTGTTCATAAATAGCGGTGTTATAGTTATTTTTAACTTTTAACTTTTTTTATTTTTAAAGTTTTTAATTCATCTTCATACTCAAGCAGTCTTATATCCTTTTTTAAATTAAAAACATAATAAAGAATTGATTTTAAAATAAGAAAACAAACTACCATTGCTTCATCTAATGCTAAACACCAATCATCTTTATCTATAAAAATCTTTTTATTTTTCTTTATTTCTTTTTTAAATTGAATAATTATCACATCGTGTTTTGGAATATTGTTTTTAACAACCCCACTTCTGAAAAAACCATTTTCGTAATCTACTTTTCCAACCCATTTTGTTTTCTTTTTCTTCATATTCTTTTTATTTACTATTTTTAATTTTTAATCTTGTTATTTTCTAAATTCTAAAAAAACAATAAAATAAAAAGGTCTATTGAAAAAGCAATTAAAAATAATTGCGAATTAAAAATTATCATATTGTTAACGGCTAATAATAAATAAAAGATAGTTGTTAACATATTTTTTATTTTTTAACTTTTAATTTTCTAACTTCTTCCCACCAGTCTTTATCGCGCTCCTCAGAGCCTTAAAACTAAAAAAACCTTGTATTTCTTAAAACTAATAACCCCACCATTATTCCTAAAATAAACCAAAATGTTTTTTCAAGTGGCGTCATAGTTTTACATCTCAAACTATATTTTTTTATAGTTTGACTTATAACAAGTTATTTTTCCCCAATTATCAAAAACTTCTATTAACTTTATAAACTTTTAAGAAATTTATTATAACGAAACTCAATTTCTTTTAATTCTTCTTTTAACTTTTTAAGATATTCTTCTTGTTTTAAAATTTCTGATTTCTTTTTTTTAATTTCTTCTTCGTAAAATCTTTTTATCGCCTCTTTGTAATAATAAGAATAAGTTGGATTATTTATTACTCCACAATTATCACAAAAATTTACAAATTTTCTTGCCGTGTTAATTATTTGCCTCAATTGAGTTTTACATATAGGACAAACAGCGTAAATTATTTCATATTTCATTTTTCTTATTTCTAACTTTTAATTTTCTAACTTCTTCCCACCAGTCTTTATCCGCTTCTTCTTCCCAACAAAGTTGTTAAAACAAATTTTTTTTCCATAAAATTAAATTTAAACTTTGAACTTTTTATTCAACTTTTCTTCTCTTTTCTTAATATACTCTTCACTTCTTATACAAAACTTTCTATGATCTCTCCCTTTACAATCTAACGGAATTATTTTTTTTCCATCCCTAAACCATTGAATTTGTTCACCACAAAATTTACACCATCTCATATTTTTTCTAATTCAGAAATGAAATAATATAAGTTTTTATCCCATTTGTCGTCCACCGGACAATATACTTTGGCGAGGTCTTCAATTCTTTTTGTTTTTCTAAACTTATCATAAAAACTTTCTGTTCCAATTCCCCTTCCCACCACTTCGATAGCTTCCGAAAAAGATGAAAACCGATAGAAACCACAAGGTGAAGTAGTAGAAGTCCAACCGAAAGGATTATACTTAGCACAAGAAGGAGTAAATTTACCAAAAGTTGATTCAACCCCCGAAATAGCAGGTAGAAGTTTCCAATCAAAACCATACTTATCAGATACTTCAATGAATTTTTTAGAAAAATCATAGAGCGAAGAATTATATTTCTTAAAAAATTTCTGAAGTTTAACCAATCTTTCATCAACCGGCGAAGGCGTGGGAGTAATAAATATCGAAGGTAAAACTTTATTTCGTGAAGCATATACGTCCTTGGATTGGCTTTTTTCCATTCTGTAAATAAGTCCATAAGTTAAAAGAATAACTAATAATATAATAATTATTTTTTTCATATTTTAAAAAGGAATGTCCTTAACTGATATTTTTTCTTCATTTTCTTCTAATTCCTCTTCTGAAACTTTTTCAAAAGAAGTTTCTATATCTGAAATTGGAATTGGTTCTGGAATTGGTGTTGTTTCTACTTCTTCTTCTGTCGATTTAGCCTCAATAATATCTTCTATGAAAATTTTCATTTCTTCTACTTTATCTTTCAATTTATTAAGAAACTCAACATCTTTGATAAAAACTGGTATTCCATTTTCTTCTTTTTGAATTTCAAAATTTACCACCCAACTTGCTCCGTAATCGTTTCTTACTTTTTCAGTAAACATTCTGACTTCAATCGCAAACATTGGTATTGGCACCGGCTTTTGTCTTGTATATTGAGAAATTTCTTTTCCAAATTCCCATAAATATTTTAACCTTTTACCAGAAAAAAACATCAAGAAGGGAAGAATTCTCACCGGTGTTTTTATTATTCCACCCACCAATTGATTAAAAACATCTTTTTTCCCACCAACCCCATCTGTTCTAAATCCTCTACTTATAGTTAGAATATGAACGGTTATGTTTCTGCCAAAATCTTCTTTCGTCGGGGTGTAGAAAAAACTTCCATCTTGCGGCTCTGAACCATCTTCTAAAAAGTTGGTAGTGGATCGCCCCTGTGAATGAATCTTTAAAATCGGAGCTTTTCCCACTAAATTTTCCGTTCCCAACATCGCATATTTATTAAAAAAATTTGCCAATTCCCCTGAAAGCGGGATTATTCCTTTTTCGGTTTTTTCAACCTTTATTGTTTTTACCATAGATTTAAAAATAAATTTATAATAAGTTAAACCTTAACCTTAATTACCATATTTTTTAATCTTTTTTTTCCTTTAGTTTCTTTTAAATATTTTTTTATAGCTCTATTTACCGCCGTTCCAAAATTACTTGCTTTTTCACAATATTCTTTCGTAATTGGATACGGTCTAAAACCGATGATGTTAATAAAAAAAACTTTCATAAGGTCTTTTTTATTTTTTTTGATTTATAACGATTGCGAATAAAAGTAGGAATGTCTAACCAATCATTTTCACTTACATACCATTCTTTCTTCCTGAATTTATTTACTCCTTGTTCAGCAAAAAGTTTTCCTGTTTTTATCCAGTAGTATAAAGTTCTATACGGAACACCGAATTTTTTTTCAATTTCTTTTAAAGAATATTTTCCGTCTATCATATTTTTTTTATTTTTCTTAACTTATAAATTTATTATAAACATATTATAATTTATTTGTCAAGAGGTATTTTTAAATTAAAAAAATTTAATTCCTCTTAACAAATAAAAAGCAAAAAGACAACCTAAAATAAACCAAAAAACTTTATTTAACATATTAAAACTTATAAAAACTAATAACTACCTTTTGATCTACACTTACATAAAACAAATCTAAAAAACCAATTAATGATTTAAAATTATCATTTTCTATTACATTTGCTGCAACCAAACCATCTAAAATAAACTTTTTAGAAAAAGCAATATTATCTTTATCCCTTCTTTTATCCTTAACATACCATTCAAAAACTAAAAATACTGGTAAATCAATTTTCTTTTTTCCTAAACATTCCATTTTTACTCTATTTGTCTCATTTAATTTGACAACTGCAGCGGCGTATTTATTCATTCTCTCTACTCTTATATATTCGTTTAAATCCATAAAACTTCCCGGAAGCATTATTTCTCCAACTTTTTTAAAACTTTTATTTAAAAATAAAAAAAATTGTTTTTCCATTATTTCATCAAAACTTTTAATTCCTCTAATTCTTTTTTTAATTCTTTTCCTTCTTCAACAATTTGCTTTTTTCTTTTTTCATCAATTTCTTCTACATATTTAATTCTTAAATCTCTTAATCTTTGTTCAATTTTTACCAATTTAATACGAGCATATTTTTGAAAAAGAACCGGAGCGTTTTGTTTTAGATATTCTATTGGTTTCATAGTAATATTTCATCTGGATTAACATCCTCATTTAGCCTCTCTTCTACCCTACCTACCCTATCTACCCTATCTACCCTATTAACAATAACAATAACAATAACCATAGCATTAACATCTAACGATAACCTAACTTTATCAGTGTTTTCAATTGGAATTTTATAAGGAAGTTTTAGTTCTTTTATAAAATAGTCTTTCACTTCTTTTGGGATGGCGTCAAATTCTTTTTTATAATCTTTTACGATATTTTCGGCGGTCGAAAACTTATTATGTTTAGCGAAGTTAACAATATATACCCAATCTTTATAAAAATAAAATTTATTATCTTTCATCATTTTTGCTTTCAGTTGAAGTAATTCGGCGTGTGTTATGTTAAGTTCGCTTTCAATAATCTTGTCGGGAATTTCATATATGCCAGTTTTATCTACTCTTGGATTAGTAAAAAGATATAAGAAAAACAATTTTTCGGTCGGGCTTAAACTTGAAATATACCCGTCATACCAAAATTTAGTGTTGAATTTTATATATTTCATAATTTAATTTAATTTATATTTTTTTTAATTTAAAGTTTATTGAAAGTTTGCGAGTTTGTTCTCGTGTCATTTTCTCTAATTAACATCGCTATATTTTCAATCTCTTTTCCAAATTCTAAATACGCGTTTAATAAATTTTTATAGTCTTTTTTATCAGTGGCTTCTAATGGAAATTTTTTATCAAATTGAGTGATCCGCCAAGAAAGTTTTTGAACATTCCGAAGGATATCTCGAAGTTTTTCTAAAAATTTATATTTTTCAATATCTGAGGTTAATTTTTTAAAAATTTCTTTTTGATAATCAAAATTTACCATATTTTAATTTAATTTAATTTTTATAAAATGACTATAATAAATTATAAATAATTTGTCAAGAGGATTTTAAACCAATTAAAAAAATTGCTTTTTGTTTATAATATTTTCTCATTATCCTTT
>Ga0308399_1000087_pt1 | contig 31164 bp, 35 predicted proteins | sample HotsprSampOS1260_FD_202367 | JGI IMG/M metagenome (GOLD analysis project Ga0308399, IMG submission 202367) | Hot spring phototrophic mat microbial communities from Octopus Spring, Yellowstone National Park, Wyoming, United States - 20060914_OS12-60 ... | reverse complement strand
GCGCCGAGGCCGCGCGCCTGCCTCCCGACCAGCGCGAGGCGGCGCTGGCCGCCCTGCCGCTGACCGGGCCCGATGCGGCGCGCAATGCCGAGCGCGTGCGCGCCCTGTCGGAAGCCTTCGCCGCGCGCGACCGGGCGGTGGCGCAGGATGCCGCCGCCTATGCCATGGCCGGCAGCGAGGCGCTGCGCGAGCTGGGCCAGCGGGTGTCCGGCGGAGACTGGGCGGCGCTGCCGGAGTTCGTCCGACGCCTGCGCGCCGAGCAGGAGGTGCTGGGCATCCCGGCCGGGCAGCAGCGCGACCTGCCCAAGCCCTTCGCCGAGGCGATCTTCCAGCGCATCGCCAACAGCGTGGACCTGGACGGCGCCTGGGCCGCGCTGGTCACGCTGAACCAGGCGGTCGGCCCGGCCGGGGTGCAGCGCCTGGCGGCCGAGTGGCGCCCCGAAGGCGACCGGAGAGACGACCGGCGCCGCGCCATCGCCGTGGCGGCGGCGCTGAGCGGGCAGGACCAGGCCACCGCGCGGCTGATCCTGCGCGGCGCCTTCGTGCTGCGCGACAACGCCGTGCCGGACGCGACGCGCAACAACGTGGACGCGGCGGTGGAGGCGCATGTGCGGGACGCGCTCGCCGCCCGGCCGGATGTGCTGGCGGATGTGAAGGCAGCCACGCTGGCGGCGGTGGCGGCGCGCCGGGCGGCCGAAGGGCGGCTGACCACGCCGATCGGCCGCGGCGAATACGCCGAGGTGCTGGAGCGGATCATCCCGGTCACGACCTATGGCGGGCAGCGCGTGCCGCTGCCGCCGGGCATGGGCGAACGGCAGTTCCAGGACCTGCTGGCCGCCCTGCCGCCGGAGCGGCTGGACGGCGCCAGGGCGGCGGACGGCCGGCCCATCACGCCCGAGATGCTGGCGCGCGGCGGCTTCACCCTGCAGGCGGTCGGACCCGGCCGCTACCTGCTGCGCTTCGGGCGGCATGAGGTGCTGGACGTGCGGCCGGGCGCGGCGCCCGATCAGGCCTTCGTGCTTGACCTGAACGGCGCCGAGCCGACACACGCTCAGCCCGGCACGCGGCAGCGCGCGCGCGGCAACCCGGGGCAGAGCGCGGTTCGGCCGATCGAAGGGTGGAACGAGCCATGAGCGGCGTGCTGGCGCTGGGGCAGGAACCGCGGCCGCTGGCCTGGCAGCCGCTGCCCACCACGCCGCGCACGGATGCCGAGCGGTTCGCCCTCAACCTCGAGGCGCAGCTCGCCACCGGCAACTTCGCCTCGGAGGAGCGCAACCTGCGCCGCGCTTTCGACGACGCCGCGGCGGCGCTGCGCGAGGCCGGGGCGGCGGTGGAGAACCCCTACGAGACGGGCGACTGGACCGGCGCCTTCCTGCCCGATCTGGGCCGCGCCTTGCAGCGCGTGGTTCCGCCCACGCCGCTTGATCTGCTGCCCGGAGGGCGCTTCGACCGGCGCGAGGCCGAGCGCGAGGAGCGCCGCCGCCGCGAACTGGCCTGGGACCAGGCGGTGACGCGGCTGCGCGAGGAGCGGCCGGACCAGGCCGATCGCTACCTCTACAGCCACGAGGTGGCCGCCATGGCGCGCCGGCGGGCGCAGAACGCGGCGGCCGAAGCGGCGGCGGCGGAAGGCCTCGGCGGCGGGTTCGGCGGCTTCCTGGGCGGCATGGCGGGCATCTTCGCCGACCCGATCCAGGTGCTGACCCTGCCCTTGGGCGCCGGGCGCATGGCCGGCGGCGTGCTGGCGCAGGTGGGGCGGACCGCGCTGATCGAGGGCGCGGTGGCAGGGGCCACCCAGGCGGTGGTGGAGACCCGCGCCGGGCCCTACCGGCAGTCGCTTGGCCTGCCGGACGACAGCCTTGAGCAGATCGGCATGGCGGCGCTGGGCGGCGCCGTCATCGGCGGGGGCTTGCGCGCGGCGATCGTCGGGGCCGAGCGGCTGGCCGCGCGCCTCTCGCCGGCCGACCCGGCGCGGGTGGCGGCGCAGGATGCCGCCACACTCGCGCGCACCGACGCGCTGGAGGAGGCCGCCGCCCCCGGCGCGCCGGAACTGGTGCCGGCGCATGAGGCGGCGCTGGCGGCCGGCATACGCCGGGTGGAGACGCCCGAGGCGCCGCCGGTGCCCGAGCTGCCGCCGCCGTGGCGGCGCGTGCCAATTCGAGACCTGGATGGGGCCGCGCCCGACACGGTGCGGGCCCAGGTGGCGGCGGCGCTGGACGCGCCACCCGGCGCGGGCAGCTTCGCGCTGGGCTTCGGCGCGCTTCCGGACGAGGTGGCCGCACGCATCCGGACGCAGACGGGGCTGGATGTGCGCGGGCTGGTCCATGTCATGCAGCGCGATGAGCTGCGCCATGTGTGGCAGCGGCACGGGCCGGAAGGCGACGATATCCGCGTGCGGCCGCTGACGCTGGAGGACCTGGCCAACCTGCCGCGCTGGCTGCGTGAGGCGGACAGGTTCCGGCACGACGGCGCCACGCACCAGGGGCTGCCCGTGCTGCGGGCCGAGAAAGACCTGCCAGACGGAACCCTGGTGATCGTGGAGACAGTGCGCGCCGCGCGCGGACTGCTGGCGCTGAAGACGGCCTACTTTGCCCGCAAGGGTGGCGGTCCTGGAACGGCAGGATCGAGCCCGGCGCCGGGCGCGCCCCCACCTCTACGTCCGAAACGGGGACCAGGAGCCGCCGCGCAAACCCTATCGCCGAACCTGACGGAGTTCAACGCCTACACCCCCGCCGGCCGCGCCGTGCTGGTGCAGCCGCGCGTGGTCTCGCTCCGCCGACTGATCCCGAGCCACGACCCGGACGGCCGGCCCAACCCGGCCTATCCGCACGCCGAAGGGCTGCAGCCGCGCGATCGCGCCGCCGCCCCCAGCCAGGACCAGGTGCGCGCCATCGCCGCGCGCCTCATCCCCGAGCGCCTGGCGCCGAATGTCGAGGCGGGTGCCGGCGCGCCCATCATCGGCCCCGACCGGGTGGTGGAGTCCGGCAATGGCCGGGTGGCGGCGCTCGCGCTCATCCACCGCGACCCGGCGCTGGCCGCCCAGCGCCAGGCTTATCTCGCCATGCTGGAACGCCTGGGCTTCGACCTGACGGGCATCGAGGAGCCCGTGCTGGTCTCGGCGCGGATCACCCAGATGACGCCGGCCGAGCGCGCGGCCTTCGTGCGCGAGGCCAATCTGCGCGGCACGGCCGCCGAGACGGCCACCGAGATGGCGGCGCGCGACGCCGAGGCCGCGCGCGCAGCCCTGCCCTTCTGGCGCGGCGGCACGGTGGACCAGGCGGCCAATCGCGAGTTCCTGCGCCGCTTCCTGGCGCGGCTGACGCCAGAGGAGCGCAGCGGTTTGCTCGCCGCCGACGGCACGCCGACGCCGGATTTGATCCAGCGCGTCACCCGCGCGCTGCTCTCGGCCGCCTATGGCGACGCGCTGGGGCCGGTGGCGGCGAGGCTGATCGCCGGCGAGACGGAGGGCATGCGCGGCCTGGCCGCGGCGCTGCGCAACCTGGCGGGCGACTGGGCGGCGCTGCGCGCCGATGCCGCCGCCGGGCGCATCCCGGCCGAATACGATGCCACCGCCGCGCTGGCCGAGGCGGTGCAGGCCATCGCCGAGGCGCAGCAGCGGCGCGTGAGCCTCGCCGATCTGGTGCTGCAGGCGGATTTCGAGCGGCCGGCCATGACGCCTCAGGGGCTGGCCATGCTGCAGGCGATGTTCCCCGAGGGCGACCTTGCGCGCCGCATCAAGCCCGAAGTGCGGCTGACGGAGGCGCTGCGCGGCTATGTCGAGCGCGCGCGCGCCGCCGATGCCGGGCCCATGCTGCTGCCCGAGGCGCGGCCGTCGCCTGCCGAGATGCTGGCCGCCGCCGGGCGAGCGGAGGAGGGGGCCGCCCGCGAAAACCCGGCATTTGCGCCGCCGCCAGCCGCCGAGCCGCAGGCCGCGCGGCTGCTGGCCGCCGATGCCGAAGCCCGCCGCCTCGCCGCCGACCCTGCCACCCGCTCGGCCGAGCTCCTGGAAGCGCAGCGCATCGCCGCCGAGCGCGACCTGCCGGTGCCCGAGGAGACGGCGCAGCGCGGCGCGCGCGAGCTGCTGGACGAGGCCGAGGCCGAGGCCGCCGAGGCCGCCGCCGCGGCCGCCTGCCTGATCGGAGGGGCGGCATGACCACCCGCCACCGCAAATGCGTGGCCGATGCCGTGGCGGCCGGGCGCATCAGCGAAGCCATGGCCGGGCGGGTGAATGCGCGCGTCGAGGAGCTGCTGGGCAAGGGCCTGTCGGAAGCCGAGGCGATGCGCAAGGCGGCCGAGGAGATCACCCGCGCCGCCGAGACCAAGCAGCGCCAGACCGCGCTGCGCATCCTCGCCGCCGCGCGCAATGTGGACCTGGCCGAGGCCCACCCGGACGGCTTCGCCGCCGGTGTGCGCGCGCTTCTGGCGCGCGACCTCTCGGGCAAGGCGACCTATTCCAACGTGGAAGCCCGCGCGCGGGCCATCCGCGGCCTGGCCCATGCGGGGCTGGTGGATGTGCTGGACCGCTTCCGGTCGCGGATGCTCGGACTGATGCGGGACGAGGAGGGGCTCGCGGGCTTCGTCCGCGCCCTTTATGGCGAGGCGCCGAAGGACCCGGCCCTGCGCGCGCTGGCCGAGGCCTGGGGGCGCGTGACGGATGGGCTGGTCGAGCGCTTCAACGCCGCCGGCGGCGCCCTGCCGCGGCGCGAGGACTGGCGCCTGCCGCAGGCCTGGGACCGCGAGAAGGTCGCCGCCGCCGGGCGCGAGGAATGGCTGCGCTGGATGGAGGACCAGCACGCGCAGGGGCGGCTGTCCATCCGCGACCCAGACACGGGGCTCGAGGTGAACCCGCTGCGGCGGGCCGAGATCCTCGCCAACGCCTATGAGCGCATCCGCACCGAGGGGCTTGTGGACATCACCCCCGGCGCGCAGCGCGGCCTTGGGGCGCTCGCCAACCGGCGGGCCGAGATGCGCGCCTTCCAGTGGACCTCGGCCGAGGCCTGGCTTGAAGCCAATGAGCGCTTCGGCGTCGGCAACCGCAACCTCTACGACCTGCTGAACGGGCACATTGACGGGATGGCGCGCGACATCGCCATGCTGGAGGTGCTGGGGCCCAACCCGGATTGGATGCTCCGCTACCTGCGCGATGAGGCGGTGCGCCGCCTGGCCGACCGGCCGGACCGCGCGCGCGCCGAAGCCTGGCGGATCGAGAGCACCTGGGCGCATGTCTCGGGGCTGGCCAGCACGCCGGTCAACGAATGGGCGGCCACCCTGTTCCGCGAGCTGCGGGGGTGGCTGACGGCGTCGCGCCTCGGCTCGGCGCTGCTCTCCAGCGTGAGCGACTTCGCCACCATGCGCCAGGTGGCGGCCTGGAACGGGCTGCCATCCGTGGGCTGGATGCGCGACTATCTGCGCCTGCTCAACCCGGCCAATGCCGAGGATCGCAGGATTGCCGTGCGTGCGGGCCTGCTGGCCGAGGCCTGGGCGCAGCGCGCCGCCGGCGCCATGCGCAACCAGGCGGATGTGATCGGCACGGGCCTTGGCAGCCGTGCGGCGGATTTCGTCCTGCGTGCCTCCGGGCTGACGGCGCACACCCAGGCGGCGCGCTGGGCGATCGGCATGGAGTTCCTGGGCGCGCTCGCCGACCGCGCCGGGCGGGAGTTCCAGGCCATCGAGGAGCCGCTGCGCCGGGCCATGGAGCGCTACGGCATCGGCCCGGCGGAGTGGGACATGCTGCGCGCTTCCGGCGTGGTGACGGAAGGCGGCTGGCGCTTCCTTTCGCCCGAGGCGGTGGCGCGGGCGGCGGACTTGGCCACGCCGGAAGGGCGCGCCCGGCTGGAAGCGGCAACACGCCTGCTCGAGTTCGTGCAGACCGAGGCGCGCTTCGCGGTGCCCGAGCCCGGCGCGGCCGAGCGCGCGCTGATGGTGGGGCAGACCAGGCCCGGCACCTTCATCGGCGAGTTCGTCCGCAGCGCCATGCAGTTCAAGTCCTTCCCCGTCACCGTGATGCTGATGCACATCGGCCGCGGGCTGAACGCGGAAGGGCTGCGCGGCAAGGCGGCCTATCTCGCGAGCTACGGCATCGGCATGACGCTGATGGGCGCCTTCGCCATGCAGCTCAAGGAGATCGCCAAGGGCCGCGACCCGCGCAACATGGAGGACCACCGCTTCTGGCTGGCCGCCTTCGCGCAGGGCGGCGGCGCGGGGATCCTGGGCGACTTCCTCTATTCGGCGGTGGCGCGCACCGACCAGGACTTCTACGCGCAGATGGCAGGCGGCCCGATGGGCGGGCTTGCCTCCGACATCGCGAGGATCGCCGGCCTCAACATCCAGGCGCTGGACGATGAGCGGCGCGAGCGCGCGCTCGGTACCGATCTGATGCGGTTCATGCGGCTCAACACGCCGGGCAGCTCGCTGTGGTATTCGCGGCTCGCCATGGACCGGCTGCTGTGGGACCGGCTGCAATGGTGGGCCGACCCCGAGGCCGGGCGGCGCTTCCGCCAGCTCGAGCGCCGCGCCATGCGGGAATACGAGCAGGAGTTCTGGTGGGCGCCGGGCGAGGGCGCGCCGCGCCGCGCGCCATCCCTCAACGCCGCGATGGGAGGCAGGCCATGACCATCAGCCTCGTGCCGGAGGATACCCGGCTGCGCCGCTTCGAATGCACCGGCGGCGAGACGGTGTTCGCCGTCACCTTCCCCGTGTTCGCCGCGGCGGACGTGCAGGTGGTGCGGTTGCGCGCCGGCGTGACCGTGACCCTGACCAATCCGGGCGATTACACGCTGTCCGGCATCGGCGCGCCGGGCGGCTTCACGGTGACGCTGACGGCGCCGGCGCTGGCGGGCGATCTGATCGTGGTGGTCTCGGCGCAGCCGGTGTCGCGCAGCTCGGAATGGACGGACGGCCAGGCGCTGCGGGCGGCGGCGCTGAATGCCGAGTTCGCGCGCTGGTGGATCGCCGCGCAGCAGCTGGCGCGCGACCTTTCACGCTCCGTCCGGCTGCCGATCACCGACGGGGCGGCGCTGGCGGAGCTGCCGTCCGTCGCGCAGCGCGCCTCGAAACTGCTGGGCTTCGACGCCGCCGGCGCGCCGGTGGCGGTCTCCGGCACCGACCTCAGCAGCACCTCGGTCACGCCGCTCGGCGGCACCACGCCGCGGCTGCTGGCCGAGCTGCTGCGGGCTGCCAATCCGCGCCACTGGGGCGGTGTGGGCGACGGCATCGCCGATGACACGGTGCCGCTGCAGGCGGCTGCCGACTATGCGGCGGCGCAGGGGCTGCTGTGGTGGCTGCCGGAGGGCACCTGGCGGACGACCGGCACCGTGACGGTGGCCGCCGCGGTGGCCGGAGTGCGGATGGAGGGCGCGCTGGTCTACAACGGCCCGGCCGGGCAGGCGGCGCTAGTGATCGGCAACGCCACCCAGCGCATGCAGGCGAAGGCGCTGGTCGGGCTGGATGTGCGTCGGTCGTCCCTGGCCAGCTGGACCAACGAGGGCGATGTCGGCATCGTGCTGCGCAACCTTGATGCGTGCTACGTGCTGCATCGCCGCGTCGAGGGGTTCACCGTCGGCATCCGCACGCTCGGTAGCGGCATCTCCGGACAGCCGGCGGGGTTCGAGGACACGACACTGGTCTTGGGCCGGATCGTGGATTGCCGCTATGGCCTCGACATCCGGTGTTCGCAGCCGGGACCGGACGCCTGGAACAACTCCGTGCGCTACATCGGCGGGCATTTCGCGAATGCCTCGACCACGCATCCGACGCTGTCGCGCTTCGGGGTGCGGCTGTCGGCCGCACCCGGGGCCTATGACCTGCACAATGCGCATGTCTTCCTCGGCCCCGCCTTCGAGCTGAACCGCCAGGGCACGCCGGGCACTGTGGATGCCATCCCGTTTCTGGTGGAGGTGAACGGCCGCGCGCTGCGCGCCTATGGCGTGCGCATGGAGAACTGCTCGCGCTTCGTGGCGCGGCACACGGCGGCGCAAAACGATGCCGTCTACGAGGTGGCCTATGTCGGCACCTATGGCTTTCTCGGCTGCGCGGTGGATTACCCGGCCAGCGCGACGCGGGCGGGTGGCAGCGTCGTGCCGCTGCATCAGGCGGCGGCCGCGCAGTCCAGCCCGTGGCTGCTGGCCGAGGCTGGCAACCTGCGCCGCCTGGCCTACCGCGACGTGCGCACCGTCGCAGGCGGTGTCGGCTTCGAGCGGATGGCCATCGCCTCGAGCAACCCCAACGGCAGCCCGACCACGCTGGATACGCTGCTGTTCGGCGGCGCCACCGGCTTCACTCTGAACGCCGAAAGCATTGTGGTGCCGACGTCCCGGGCGCTTGGCTTCGTGTTCGACCTGCGCACCACCCTTGCTGCCTATGAAGGGCCGAAGGAGCTGTTCCTCGGCGCGGAGGGCAGCGAGCTGCGCGGCGTGGTGATGCAGTTCGACAGCGCGGAGAACGTGCTGGGTGCGGCGGCCCCGGTCCTGTGGAGCAACGCCAATGCGGTGTTTGCAGGGGCGCCGAGCTATTGGTGGGAGATGAACGTCAACCTGGACACGCTGACGGGCGGGTTGCCGGTGAACGCGCTGCAGCGGGTCACGCTGCATCCGTCCTGCGCCATCGTGTTCATCGGCGTGCGCGGCGGCTCTGCCTCGGCGGTGCTGAAGGCGCTGCGGGTGTATGCCTCGCCGCTGGTCACCCCGCATCTGCTCTACGGCGGCGCGCGGCCCTGGGGCGGCCGCACGCAGGCGCATCAGGCGACATGGGATCCGCCTTCGATCGGCGCCAACAGCTCGACGCATACCGATATCACGGTGTCCGGCGCGCGGCCGGGCGATCACGTGGCAGTGGGAGTGTCGCCTGCCACCATCCTGCTGCCTCTGGCGCATGTGGTGGCGACGGACACGGTGCGGGTGCGGCTGTTCAACCACACCGGCTCGGCGATCGACGCGCCGGAGCTTACGCTGCAGATCACACTCACGCGGCCGCCAGTCTGACGGTGCGTTGATTTTGTTGCGTTGCAGCGGAACTCTTAATCAGCGGGTCCAAGGTTCGAATCCTTGTGCGCCCACCAGAAAATCAACCACTTAGCGCGAAAGGAAAGTGCGCGTCAGAGAACGTCAAAGTCCCTCCGTTCCTCTGACGTTCCTTCACGCTTTGTTCTCGGTCTCCAGCCGCCGCCGGAAGGCCTCCGCCGCCGCGCGCTCGGTGCGCACCAGGTAGTGCCGATCCAGCACCGCCCGCACGCTGCCAGGCGTGTGCCCGGTGATGCCGGCAATCCCCAAGTCATCAACCCCGGCCTCGTGCAGGCGCGTCACCGCCGTGTGCCGCAGCTCGCGGAACAGCAGCCCGGCGCAGTCGGGCATCGGCGGCAGACCCGCCTCCGGCAGGCCGCGCACCGCCGCCGCGCGCACATCGGCGAACACATGCTCGAAGGTGCTCAACTGCCACGGCCGGCCCGTGCGGTCATGCAGCAGCAGATGCGTGGGCGAGCGCACCGCGCCCGGCCGCTCGGCCTCCGCCCGCAGACGCTCGACCAGCGCCGGCACCAGCGCGATCGGCAGCGCCACGCGCCGGCCCGTCTTGCCCTGGCGCAGCACCAGCGCGCCCCCCTCCGGCGACCAGGGCGGCAGGTTCAGCACGTCCGCCACCCGCTGCCCGATCCAGGCATTCAGCAGGATGGCGGTGCCGAGGCTGCGCCAGCCGAGCGCATCGGCCACGCGCACCATGTGCTCCACCTGTTCGGGCCGCCAGAGCATCGGCTCGCGCTGGCGCTCGATGCTGATGCCGGGCCGCGCCGCCGCGTTGCTCGAGCAGTAGCCGAGCCGCACGCCCACCTGCAGCAGCAGGCGCAGCACGCGCAGCGCGGCCGCGGCCTTGGCCGGGGTCTCGACCACTTGGCGCTGCCGGCCCTTGCCCTCCACCCGCCGCCGCAGGCTCTCGTGCCAGGCCTGCACGGCAGGCGGCGTGATGGCGCGCGCCGGCATGTCGCCGGCCCAGTCCTCGATCGCCTCCAGCGCCCAGCCGTAGTGGCGGCGCGTGGCGGGGGCGAGATCGCGCCACCAGCGGGAGGCGCGGTAGTCGCGGATCAGCGCCGCGACGCTGCCCGGCGCCGGGGCGCGGCGCTTCTGCGCGGCCGGCGGGGCATGCGGCGCGGGCTCGCCGCGGCGCCAGGCGTCCACCTCGGCATTCAGCGCCTCGGCGCGGGCGGCCGCCTCGGCGCGGTCGTCCGGCAGGCGCTGCGGACGCCAGCCGCAGGCGCGCAGCTCGGCCGAGGGCTGCCAGTAGAAGCGGGCGGTGCCGTCGCGGTTCGGCTTCGCGATCAGATGGCGGATGCGCATTCAGGCCTCCGTGGTCAGCATAGCCCGCGCCCGCGCGATCAGCAGCGCCTCCGCCGCCTCGGGCGGTGCGTGCTCGGGCGGGCGCTGGGCCGCCAGCCAGGCCTCGATGGCGCGCGGGTCCCACCGGTCCGGCAGGCCGGCCACCGGCGGCGGGAAGCCGGCCTCCTCGAGCCGCCGGCGGCGGCAGTGGAAGGCGCGGGCCGAGGGCAGCGCCAGCGCCTCGGCCACCTGATGCGCCGTCCACAGCATCAGCCTGTTTCCCGCCACGCCTGGTGCGCCTCTTCCCAGTGCGCATCGAGCGCCGCCTGCCCGGCCGCGGTGCGACGGTAGAGGCCCGGGCTGACTTCCTCGATCAGCCCGAGGTTGAGCAAACGCTCGATCGTCACCCGGTGCGTCCATTTCGGGCGGACCTGCGGCGGCTCGCCCTGCGGCGGCAGGCGCATCAACGCCACGCGCATCGGGCCGGTGAGGGCAGTCATGGCGCTTGCCTCGACTCGGGATCTGGCCGAAACCTCGCGATGAAGTCGGTATAGGGCTTCAGCGCCTCGGCTATCCGCGTGAGTGCTGCGATCTCCGCAGCCGACAGGCTTCCCGGGCTGGGCGCCGCCGTAGGCTGCGGCGCGCAGCGCAAAATCCACGCGCGCACGCGCTCCGGGTCCAGGCCGGACGACAGCAGAACGTCGGGCTGCCGCAGAGCCTCGATCAGCCCGCGCATCTGCGCCGCCAGCACGAAGGCGATGGTGTCGCCGTCAAGGGCGTCACGGGGGCCGCTCATGACGCGCCGCCTTCGTCAACCTGCTCGGGCTTGCAGTGCTGCGCCACCTCAAGGGCAGCCACTGAGCCGGGGCCGAAGCGCGAGAGCAGCAGCGGCGCGGCCGCCTCCAGCGCGCTGGCGACGCGCTCCCAGGCGTCGGGCGGCAGAGCCGAAGCCAGGCCATAGAGCTCGGCCGGTGTCGGCCGGGCGGGGTCATCGCGCCCGCTCATGCCGCCCTCCGCGCCCGCGCGTCGGCCAGGCTGACGACGCCGGCCGGAAGCGGGCCGCCGGCGAGATGCGGCGGCACGGGCTGGCCTTCGAGGGTGCGGGCCAAGGCGGCGGCCTCGGCCAGCTGGTCGGCGAGCAAGGCCGCCAAGCGCTGATCCAGCGCCAGCGGCTCGGGCCGCGACGCCCAGGCCGCGAAATGGGAGGACAAGGCGTCCAAACAGTCACTCAGCATGCTCCCCTCCGTCAGGTGGTGGAGGAGAGACTACGGCGGAGCCGTAGTCCGGCGCAAGAGAAAATACGGCTAAGCCGTTTTCCGCTGTTCCGAATCGTCTTCGGCGCCCATCAGGAGATGCGGCACCTCTTAACGGAGCTTGGCCGCCAACTCGCTGCCGGTCGAAGCGAGCGAGCCCGCATAGACCCAATCGAGCGAAATGCCGAAGCTTTTGAAGGCACGGCGGAGCACCAAGGGATCTGGGTTATCGGCGCCACGCTCCCAGCCACTCCACGCCTGAGGGCTGATGTGGCAGGCGGCGGCGATCTGGGCTTGCGTCATCCCGAGCGCGCGGCGGGCTGCGCGCAGGCGGGCTCCGATCCGAGCCTGGTCCGATGAAAGCCGAATGGTCCTGGGCATGAACCAATGATCCGGCCCACGGTGGAGGTTCGTCACCTTGTCTCTCCCGTATTGACAGACTACGGCTAAACCGTGGTAGCCTCCCCGCCCATGGAACGCACCTGGGATCTCATCCGTGGGCTTGGGGGGCCGAAGGCGGTGGCCGAGGCCTGTGGGGTGACGATCTCCGCGGTCGGCAGCTGGCAGGTCACCGGCAGCATCCCCGCGCGCCACTGGCTGCGCCTGTGGCGCATGGCCAAGCAGCGTGGCCTGGACTGGCGCCCGCCGGGTGCCGAGGACCTGGACATCGTGCCGCGTGCCGCCATGGCGGGCGATCCTGTCGCCGCGCCCATGTTCGCGCAATGTTCTCATCGTGCGCCGCAGCAGACGGAGGAAGCGGCATGACCGCGCAGCTGATGGATCGCCTGGAAGCCCGCCTTGCCCTGGCCGAGGCGCTGATCGGCCTGGTCCGCGCCGCGGGGCGCGAGGGTGAGGCCGAGATGCGCGCGCCTTTCCTGCTGGTGCGCGTGCTCGGCGCGCCGCCCGGCGCCACCGCCGACGCCATCCTGGCCGATGCGCTCAAGACCCTCGAAGCCGAGGGCGTCATCCGCCTCGGCGGCGCAGCTCCACGGGTATCCGCAGCGGCGCGCAGCGCGGCGGTCAGCTGGCGCAGCACGGCGAGGGTGGGCGGATCGAAGGCGACGACAATGCGGCGGCGCATGATCGCCACGCTCGCCGCCGCCGCCGAGTCCGGTCAAGCGAGGGCCGCGGCATGACCCGCCGCCTTGTGCACATCGAGGACGCGGGCGGGCGGCGGATCGTGCTGCTGACGCTCTCGCCCTGCGGCGCCGCGGTGGCCGCCGCCGTGCCCGCTACGAACTGGCACGCCTGGTCGCCCGCCGAGCGCGCCTTCGCCGCCCGCGTGGGTGAGGTCAGCGATGCGCTGCGCCGGGGCAAGTCCCTCCGCGCGCTCGCCGCCCACTACGAGGCGATGCTGAGCCTCGTCGAGCAGCTCGAGGCCGCCGAGGCGATGGCCGGAACCCCGGCCGAGGGCCGCGCGTGATGCCCGCGCCCCGTCCCCTGCGCAGCGCGGAGCTCTTCGCGGCCATTCCGCCCCGCCACGCACTGCCCCAGCCCCGAAGAGAGGGAAACAATAGGAAAGGCAGCTTCCGCCTTGACGCAACGATGTTGCGTGCTGCGGCGCCGAAGTCGCGTCCTTTCAATGGCTTGCGGGTGTTGCAGGATGTTGCGCTTCAAGCAACGCGCAAGCCATTGATTTCAGGCCGTGTTGCGGATGTTGCAGGTGTTGCGGGGTCTCGCGCGTATGCGCGCGCGCGCGCATGTGCGCGCGGAGTGCCGCAACACGCAACACTGACGGATTTCCCATGTCTGTGAGGGAGATAGGCGTTATGCCCGCCGCAACAGGCGCAACAGCGTCTGGGGGCCCGCTCGACGCGGCGGCGGGCGGGCGGCCGGCGCCGCTGTCGGCGGCCGAGCGCATGCGCCGCTCCCGCGCCCGGCGGCGCGCCGAGATCGAGCAGCGCCGGGCCGAGGCCGCGCGCGCGCCGCTGCGCCTGCTGCTCGCCGCCCAGGCCGAGGCCGACCTGGCGCGCATCGAGGAACACCTGGACGAAGGCGCGCGCGGCCTGGCGCTGGCCGAGCGCACGCTTGAGGGCGCCAAGGCCGTGATCCTCCGCCTCTACGGCCACCCGCTGCTGCGCCTGGCCGAGACCGCGAACGCGCCGGTGGAGCTGCTCGCGCGGCTGCTCGACTGCTCGCGCCTCGAGGCGGCGCGCCTGGCGCAGGACGCGCAGCGCGAGCTTCTCGACCGCCTCTTCGGCCGCCCGCCGCAGGCCAAGGGCGCGGGCGAGACGCCTGCGGTGGCGGTGCAGCTCAACGTCACGCCCGCCGTCGCGGCCGCTCTGAACCTCGTGCCAAATCAACAGGATGGCGGAGGGTCCACGGCATGACTTTGACGCCGCGCACTCTGACGCTCTGGCGCAACCCATTGACGCACAAGCGCTTCGGGCGCGTCGGGCAGGTGATTGCGGATCACCTGCCGCGCGCCTCCCAGCCGCGCCTGGTGCTCGCGCCCGCCGAGCCCGCGCCGGCCGCACCCCCCCGGGGGGGGACCCGGCCGCCCCCCCCGGACGCGCGCGCGCGCCCCCCGGCGGCCCCTTGCGGCTCGATCGACAAGGCCGCCCGTAAGGTCTCGGCTCTGCCGGCCCCGGCGCAGCCGCTCACGGGGGCGGGGGAATGACGGCGCGGCGGCACCTCCATTCCGTCCAGGACATCGCGCGCATGCTGAATGCCCATGCGGAGGCCATCGCGCGTGAACTGTTCCCAGCCGGGCGGCGGGAGGGAAGGGAATGGCGCGTCGGCTCCCTGGCCGGGGAGCCGGGGCAGTCGCTCGGCATCTGCATCGCGGGGGCCAAGCAGGGCGTGTGGGCCGATTTCGCGGCCGGCATCGGCGGCGACATGCTGGAACTGGTGGCACAGGCGCGCTACCGCGGCGACAAGGCGGCCGCGCTGCGCTGGGCGCGCGCCTATCTCGGCCTGTCGGACCGCGCCGCGCCGGAGGCCAGCGCGCCGCCCCCGCCGCCGCCCCGCGTGCCGGCCAGCGAAGTGAGCCGCGACTTCTCGGGCAAGGCGCGCGCGCTTTGGCTCGGCGGCCACCCGATCGCCGGCACGCCGGCCGCGGCCTACCTGGCCGGGCGCGGCATTCAGCTCGCGGCGCTCGGCCAGGTGCCGCAGGCGCTGCGCTTCCGCGCCGACACCTTCTGCGCCGAGCGCCAGCAGGCGGCGCCGGCGATGCTTGCCGCCATCACCCGTGGCGGCCCGATCATCGGCTGCCACCGCACCTACCTTGCGCCAGGCCCGGCCGGGCGCTGGACCAAGGCCGCGATTGTCGCGCCCAAGAAGGTGCTGGGGCAGGTGGGCGGCGGCTTCATCCCGCTCTGGCGCGGCCGCTCCGGCAAGCCTCTGCGCGAGGCGCCGGAGGACGACGTGCTGGCCATCGCCGAGGGCATCGAAGACGCGCTGACCATCGCGCTGCACATGCCGGAATGGCGCGTCATCGCCGCCGTGTCGGTGGGCAACATGGCCAACCTCAAGCTGCCTGAGCGGCTGCGCGACCTGGTGTTCTGCTGGGATCGAGACGGAGACAACCAGGGCGCGGCGCGGGCGCGCGAGCTGGCGGTGGAACGCATGCTGCGCGAGGGCCGCAGCGTGCGGGAGATCCGCCCGCCCGAGGGCCACAAGGATTTCAACGCCTGGCATCTTGCGGAGCTTGCTGCGGGCGGCGCGCGGCGGAGGCTCGCATGAACAAGCCGACGTCGATCCGCGCCCACCTCGCCACCGCCGCGCGGCGGCGCGACACTGGCGCAACCGCCCTGCCGCCGGGCTGCCCCGTCACCCCTCTGGGCGGCAACGGCCAGGTGTTCCACTACATCAACGCCATCGGGCAGTTCGTCTCGGTGCCCGCGCAGCAGCACTCGAAGAACATCATCGCAAGCCTCTTCGCGCCGCATTTCGACTGGCTGAAGAAGACCTTCCCCAAGACCTTCGACAAGGAGACCGGCGAGCCCAAGGACTTCGAGGTCAACGCCGTCACCGCCGCGCTGATGTCCGCGGCGCAAGGCCAGGGCCGGTCCTGGGAGCCGGCCGACAACATCCACGGCCGTGGCGTCTGGCCGGGCGAGGACGGCGAGCTGCGCGTGCATCTCGGCCGCACGCTGATTGTGGGTGGGCGGGAACGCCCAGTGGGCGTGATCGGCAACCGCGTCTATCCGCTGCGCCCGGAATGGCGCGGCCCGGCGCCCGATCCGCAGGCGGCCGGCCCCGCCGGACCGGCGGCCGAGGCGCTGGCGCTGTTCGACTGCTGGCGCTGGGCGGAACCGCGGCTGGCGCCGCGGCTGCTCCTCGGCTGGATCGTCTGCGGCTTCCTGTGCGGGGCGCTGGCCTGGCGGCCGCATCTGTGGCTGGTTGCGCCGCGCGGCGCCGGCAAATCCACCCTGCTGGAAGCCGTGGGCCACATGCTGCAGCGCGGCGACTTCGCGCTGATGAGCGAGAGCGCCTCCGCCCCATCGGTGCGGGCTACGCTGCACTACGACGCGCGGCCGGTCATCCTCGACGAGACCGAGCCCAGCGAGGACAACCGCGCGCTGAATGCGGTGGTCGAGCTGATGCGCATCGCGTCCACCGGCGGCACGGTGATGCGCGCGCAGGTCGATCAGACCACCATCGTGCAGACGGTGCGCTTCACGGCGATGTGCGCCTCCGTCGTCCGCCCCGCGCTGAAGGCGCAGGATGCGAGCCGGATCGCGGTGCTGCAGCTGCAGAAGCCGCTGCCAGGCAGCAGCGCCCCGCTGCTGCGCCCCGCCGTGCTGGAGCTCTTGGGGCGGCGGCTGTTCCGCCGCGCGCTCGATGGCTGGAAGCGCTGGCCGGAGGTGCTGCAGGCCTGGCGCCAGGCTCTGGCGGCCGAGGGTCTCGAACCACGCGCGCAGGACCAGTATGGCACGCTGCTCGCCGCCGCCTGGATCGCCGAGCAGGACCTCGAGCCCGACAGCGACAGCCTCTCGGAATGGGCGCGGCTGGTGGCGGAAGCGACTGCGCCGGACCGCGCCGAGGAACGGCCGGAATGGTTCCGCCTGATCGAGACTCTGGCCGCCACCCCGCTCAAGGACGATGGCGGGCGCAGCGAGCGGAGCGTGGCCGAGCTGGTCGAGACCGCCGCCCAGGCGCGGCGCGAGCCCGACCCGCAGACCGGCGACCTGGTGCCGATCCCGCCCGAGCGGGCCGAGCGCGCCAACCAGGTTCTCTCGCTTCATGGCCTGCGCTTCGTGCCCATGCGGGACGAGGCCGGGCGCATCCTGCGCGGGCGGTGGGACGATCCGTCGGCCGAGCCGTCCAGCCAGAATGCCGGGCCGCAGATCGGCCATGTGGCGGTGGCAAACGCCAACCCGGTGCTGGCCAAGCTGCTCGAGAAGACGCAATGGGCGGCGCGCGCCGGCGCCCCCGGCGCCTGGAAGGGCGTGCTGCTGCAGGCGCCGGGTGCCCAGCCGGCGGACTGCGTGCGCTTCGGCGCAAGGCTTGCGCGGGCGGTGCTGGTGCCGCTTGAGCTGTTCCTGGACGGGACGGGCGCGCATGAGTAGCCCGCGCCCATGGACCAGCCCCGGGCCGGTCAGCACGGCCTTCGTGGACACGACGGCTCCGGTCTCGGTGCTGATGGGGCCTGCCGCCGGCGGCAAGACCGTCACGGGCCTGCAGCGCGGCGTGCTGATGGCGTTCCGCTGGCCGGAGACGGCGCCTGGGCTGCGGCGCGTGCGCTTCCTGGTCATGCGCCAGCGCATGACCGACATGGAGGCCAGCACCATCCCCTCCTGGCTCGCCTGGTATCCGAAAAGCCTAGGGCATTTCGTCGGCAAGGAGGGCAGCCCCAAGCGGCATGCCATCACCCTGCGCCATCCGGATGGCGGGCGAATCGAGCTCGAGGTGCATTTCCGCGGCATCGGCGAGCAGAGCGTCGACGATGCGCTGCGCGGCTTCGAGTTCTCCTACGCCTATGTGGACGAATGCGACCTGATGGACGCAGACGTGATGGCAACGCTGTTCAAGCGCGCCGGCCGCTACCCGGCGGAGACGCTTGCCATCAATCCGCGCCAGGTCTGGGGCACCTGCAACGCGCCCGAACCCGACAGCTGGGTAGTGCGGGAGATGATCGAGAACCCGCGCGAAGGCTGGGTGCTGTATCGCCAGCCGTCGGGCCTGAGCCCCGAGGCCGAGAACCTCGCCGTGCTCGGCCCCGACTTCTACCGCCAGCAGGCGGCGGTGCTGCCGGATTACGAGCGTCGGCGCTTCATCGAGAACATCCCCGGCCTGGTGCGCGAGGAGGCGGCCGTGTATCCGGAGTTCTCCGAAGCCGTGCATGTGTCGCCCAAGCCTCTGCCGGTGCTTTCGGGCGCGCCGCTGCGCATCGGGGTGGATGCCGGCGGCAGCCCGGCGGCGGCGGTGCTGCAGCGTGCCCCCGATGGCCAGTGGCGCATGCTCGCGGAACTGTCCACGCATGACCGCGAGCGCGCCGGCGTGGTCGGGCCGCGGCGCTTCGGCGAGGCGCTGGCGGCGCTTCTGGCCGAGCGCGCGCCGGGCGTGGCGGCGGAGGTGGTGGCCGATCCGGCCGCGGCCTTCGGCGCCGACCGCGAGGCGGGCGAGAGTTCGTGGATCGACATCGTGGCGCGCGCGGCCGGGCTGCCGGTGACGACCGCGCGCAGCCAGGACCCGACGCTGCGCATGGAGGCGCTGCGCCGGCCGCTGACGCGGTTGCTCGAGGCCGGCAAGCCGGGCCTGGTGCTCGACCCCTCCTGCCGGCTGATGGCGCGTGCGCTCGCGCGCGACTACCGCTGGCAGGTCACGGCCGGGCGGCGCGGCGACCGGGCGGTGAAGAACTGGGCGAGCCACCTGGTGGAGGCGGCGCAATACGCGCTGCTGGATGCCGAGGGGCTGGCCGAGGCCTCGGCGCGCCCGGGCCTGCGCCGGCCGCTGCCGATGCAGGCGCGAATCGAGTGGAACCCCTTCGCGAAGGAGACGATGTCATGGCTTTGACCTTGCAACCTGTGGCGGGCGATGCGCCCGAGGCGTCGGCGCCGCTCTGCGTGACGGTCGAGCTCGACAGCATGTTCGCCGCCTGGCTTACCGCGCGGGCGGCCGCGCATGGGGAGGAGCCGGGCGAGCACGCGGCCACGATCCTGCGCGCCTACTGGGCACATCACGACCAGTGGCGGCACCAGCAGGGGGCGGCCGCGACGCGGCCGGTGGCGCGGTGAGCGCGCCGGAGCCTCTGGCCGAAAAGCTGCGGCTGCGCGAAGCGATGGAGGTGCTGCGCCAGGGCCTGCCGGCGGACGCCATGGCGCTGGTGATGGTGGGCAACCATCTGTGGTCGGCGCAGGACATCTGGGACCCGCAGCCGCGAGCGCTGATCAACCTCGCACAAAGCCTGCTGGAGCAGGCGGCCGAGCTGCTGCCCGAGGGCAGCGCGCTGCGGGAGGATGTCGAATACGCCGCCGCCACGCTGCCGGACCGCTTCGGCGATGACGGCTGAGGCGGTGGCGCAGCTGGCCCGCGCCGCACGCGCGGCGGCCGAGACCCGCCGGCTGGTCGGCGAGGCGCGCGCCTGGCGGCCGACGCATGCCTATCGCTGGGGCAGCCGTGGCGGCGAGCTGTGCCGGCTGATCCGCACGGGCGCCCTGTGCTCGGCGCTGATCGAGTTCGCCGATGGCTGGCGCGTGGTCGTCCCGCGCCAAGCGCTGCGTCGGCTACCCCTCCGCGAGGTCGAGCCGCCGCTCGATGCGGGCGACGCGGCCCGAGAGCGCCAGCAGATCAGCGCGGTCGAGCGCCGCCTCCTGGTCGCGCAGCGCGAGCCGACGCTCCATGCTGGCGAGCCTGTCCTCGATGCGCGCGGTGCGCTCATCCAGCCGACGCAGCAGGGCCAGCACCAGCTTGTCGGGCGTCTCGGTCACAAGGGCAGGATGCCATGACCGGCCCGGCGGTGCCACAGGAGGTGTTCCTGGTGTTCCGCCCGCGCGCGGCCAGCGAGGGCTTGCGCTGGTGGCAGCGGGTCTTCACCGACCGGCACCGGGCGCATGTGGTGGCGCTGGTGCCGGCCGGGCCGGCGCGGACGCTGGTGCTTGACCATGCCGGCAGCGTGCTCGGCCTCGAATGGGTGGAGCTGTCGGCCGAGAGCTGCGCGCGCGGCCTGATGTGGTCCTGGCAGGGCGAGGCGCTGAGGGTGCGGCCGCGCGCCGTCGAGCGGCGGGCCGCGCTGCGCCCGCCCATGACCTGCGTGGAGCTGGTGAAGGCGCTGCTCGGCCTCGAGGGGTGGCGCATCTGGACGCCGCGGCAGCTGCGCCGCGCCGTGATTCGCATGGGGGCGCGGCCGGTCGCGCCCTATCCGTCAGCACAGGGGGCATGAGATGGGCGGCAAGCCGAAGCGCGTGGACACCTCGGCCATGGAGGCGCAGCTGGCGCGGCAGGAACAGCTGCTGCGCGAGCAGGAGGCGCGCATCGCGGCGCGGGAGGCCGAGGTCAAGGCGCAGGAGGAGGCGCGGCGGCGCGCGCGCGAGAACCGCTTCCGCGGCCGGGTCCTGCTGCTCGGCGGCAGCGAGGCGGGCACGGAAGACCAGCCGCTGCCCTTCGCCAGGCAGCGGCTGCTCGGGGGCTGAGCCGTGGCCGAGGCGCCGGAAGCGCTGCTCAAGCGCATCGAGGCGGCGGAGCGCAAGCGCGACGCCTTCGCGTCGCTGATGCGCGACATCTACGCCTATGCCATGCCCGAGCGCGACGCCTGGCAGGCCTATGGCTACGGCGCCGAGCGCACGGTGAAGGTGTATGACAGCACCGCCGTGATCGCGGTGGCGCGCTTCGCCAACCGCCTGCAACAGGCGCTGTTCCCGCCGCAGCAGCGCTGGGCGCAGCTTGCCCTGCCGCCGGAGATGACCGGATCGGCCACGGCGGCCGACGTGGCGCGCGACCTGGCGGCGGCGACCGACATGCTCTTCGCCGCCATCCATGCCAGCAACTTCGACCAGGTGATCAACGAATGGGCGCTTGATCTCGCCGCCGGGGTCGGCTGCCTGCTGGTCGAGAACGGGAGGTTGTCCGCCCGCCGTGCCGGCGCGCCGCTGCTCCGCTTCCAGGCGGTGCCGGCGGCGCTGGTCGCCTTCGACGACGGGCCGATGGGCACGGTGGAAGGGGTGTTCTTCCGCCAGAACATCGCCGCCAGGGTCCTGCGCCGGCTCTATCCCGACCTTGCCGAGGTGCCGGAGGAGGTGGCGCGGGCCGAGCGCGAGGAGCCCGAGCGGGTGATCGAGCTGACCCAGGCGACCGTCTTCGACCCGGAGGAGGACGCCTGGCGGATGACGGTGATCCACCGCGCATCAAAGGCGGTGCTGGCCGAGCGGCGCTACCGCACCTGCCCCTGGATCGTGACGCGCTGGAGCAAAAGCCCCGGCGAGACGCATGGCCGCGGGCCGCTGGCGGCGGCGCTGCCCGACATTCGGGTGCTGAACAAGCTGATGGAGCTGTATCTCCGCGCGGCCTCCTTCGCCGTCACGCCGGCCTATACGGTGGCTGATGACGGGGTGATCAATCCGGCCACCATCCGGCTGGTGCCGGGCGCGCTGATCCCGGTGCGCAGCAATGGCGGCGCGGCGGGCCCTTCGATCCGCCCGCTCGATCCGCCGGCGCAGTTCGCGCTGAGCCAGGACCTGATGGAGCGGCTGCGCACCGCCATACGCCAGACGCTGTTCGACGATCCGCTGCCGCCCGAGGTGCAGGTGGGGCTGACCGCGACCGAGGTGGCCGAGCGGGTGCGGCGCTTCCAGCAGGACACGGGGGCCTTCGGGCGGCTGCAGGCGGATGCGCTGAACCCGCTGGTGGTGCGCTGCCTCGACATCCTGGAGGAGGCGGGCGTCTTCGCCGCCGAGCGCTTCCGCGGCCTGCTGCAGGCGGTGCGCGACGATGTGGTGCGCATCCGGGCCGTCAGCCCGCTGGCGCAGGCGCAGGACCGGGCGGACCTTTCGGCGGTGCTGGGCTTCATCCAGGCCGGCGCGGCGCTCGGGCCCTTCGGGCAGCAGCTGCTGGAGAACGGCATCGACCTGGCGCGCACCGGGCGCTGGGCGGCCTGGCGGTCCGGCGTGCCGCCCGAGCTCATTCCGACCGAGGCGGAGCTGGCCGAGCGGGCGCGCGCGCAGGCCGAGGCGCAGGCGCGCGATGCGGCGCTGGCCAGCCCCGTGCTGGCGCAGGCGGTGGGCAATCTGGCCCCGGCGCTGGCCGGGCAGGAGGCGGCGCCATGAGCGGCTGGCAGCCCTTCGACCCGGTGATGGACGCGAGCCTGCCGGCGGATGAGGCGCTGACGGCGCTGGCGGCGGCGCTGCGGGCGGTGCGCGGGCCGCTGCGTGCGGTGGCGCAGGCGCAGCTGATGGCCCCGTCCTGGCGGCCGGGCGAGACCGCCGAGCATGCCGCCTATGCCGAAGGCGGCAAGGCGGTGTGGCGCACGCTGCTGGCGCTGGCGGAGCGCGAGCCGTGAGCCCGCCACAGGCTGCAACGATGGCCGAGGCGCGGGCCATGCCGCGCGCCCCCGCAAGAAGGAGAAGGTGAGATGAGCGAGGTCATCACGACGGACATGCCGAATGCCCCCGGGGGGGTATCCGGCACCACGCCGGCCGCAACAGCGGCGCCGGCCGAGAGCGCGCCCGCGCCTGCGGCGCCGCAGAGCCTGTTCGAGGTGGCGGGCGATGCCGCGCCCCCTGCCGATGGCCGGCCGGACTGGCTGCCGGAGCAGTTCTGGGACGAGAAGGCCAAGGCGCCGAAGCTCGAGCACCTGGCCAAGAGCTGGGCGGATTTGCGCACGCGCATCGCCCGCCGCGGCGACGACCCGCCGGCCAGCGCGGAGGACTACCGCCTGCCCGAGGTGGAGGCGCTGCCCGAGGCGCTGCGCCCCGCCCCGGACGATCCGGTGTGGAAGGCGGTGCGGGAGAATGCGCTGAAGGCGGGCGTGACGCAGAAGCAGCTGGAGGCGATCGTCGCCCCCTATCTGCGGCACCTGGCCGAACAGGCCGGAGCGCAGGCCGACCCGGCGGCGCAGCGGGCGGCCTATGAGGCGGAGCTGGCGCGGCTCGGCCCCACGGGGCGGCAGGTGGTGGCGGAGGTCGGCGCCTGGCTCAAGGGCCTTGAGGCGCGGGGCATCCTGACGGCGGAGGAGGCGCGGGAGATCCGCGGCATCTCGACGGCCGAAGGCGTGCGCGCGCTGGCCAAGCTGCGCGCCATGACGGGCGAGAAGCCGGTGCCGGTGGAGGCGCTCGATCCCCAGGCGATGAGCTACGCCGATGCGCGGCGGATGATGCGCGAGGCGCTGCACAAGGGAGACCAGAGCCTGCTCGATCGCGCGGTGGCGACGCTGCGCGAGCTGGAGGCGCGCGGGGCGCTGCCGCAGGGGTTGTGACGGCGCGCGCGCAGCCGTCCGCCCCCTTGACTTCAGAAAAACAATGTTGCGCGGCGCGAGTCGCGTGATCTAGACATGGCGTCGCAGCGGCGCTCCGCCCCATCCGCCTCGCCGGACCGGAGTGGCCGCAAGCGTCGGCCTGGCCCCATCCGCTCCGCCGGACCTGGGCCGGCGTGCCGTCGGCGGGCGCGTCAGACCCGAAGCGTTACGACCCGGGACAGGTGGGCCCCATCCGCTTTGCCGGACCCCGCCGATGCCTGGCCTATCGGACGCGAACCGAGCCGCGGCGAAAGCCGCATGTCTTCGTTCGTGCATGAGGGTCAGGCATGTCCAGTCTGGGCATCAACAACATCACCCGCATCTGGTTCTCCGAGGCGATCACGGTCGCCTACCAGGGCAAGGTCGTCCTGCGGCCGCATGTGACGGTCAAGACCGGCATCACCGGCGCCACCGCCGAGTTCCCGCTGGTCAACCGCGGCATGGCGCGGGCCCATGTGCCGGCCAGCCCGCGCATCCCCATCGGCGTCACCTATACCAAGAAGGTGGCGACCATGCAGGCCTGGTCGGCCGCCGAATGGGCGGACGACATCGAACAGACCCGCACGGTGGCGGACGAGCGCCCGTATCTTGCCGAGATCATCGCCGCTGCCATCGCGCGGCGGATGGACCAGCTGCCGATCGACCAGATGGTGGCCGAACGGCCAACCCCCGACATCCCCGACGGCGGCACCGGCATGACGGAAGCCAAGCTGCGCCAGATCGCGCGCATCTTCGACAGCCGCGCCGTGCCCTATGGCGAGCGCAAGCTGCTCGTCTCGGCCACCGTCTACGACCAGATCCGCGGCCTCGCCATCGCGCAGAACCGGGACTTCGGCGAAACCTCCACCGCCCGCACCGGCCGCGTGCCGAACCTCTACGGGCTTGACATCGTGATGCTTGACGACGCGCGCGACGAAGGCGGGCTGCCCATCGCCTCCAACGTGCGGCGTTGCTTCGCCTGGGATCGCCGCGCCGTGGGCCTTGCCATCGGCGCCGAACGGCCGGTCGAGATCAACTGGGTGCCGACGCATGCCGCCTGGCTGGTCGAGCAGCGCTTCTCCGCCGGCGCGGTCGTCATCGACCCCCAGGGCCTCATCCGCGTCGACTGCGTCGAGTAAGGAGACCCCGACATGGCCTTCGAGATGATCGGCTTCCGCCCGGCCGCCGCCACCACGGGCACCGCGCCGCGCATCCACACCTACCGCACGCAGGATGCGCACACCGTGGTGGACAACAACGGCTACTTCAACGAGGTGCGCACGGTGCTCGAGGTCGGCGACCTGATCTATGTCCTGGTCGTCAACGCTTCGGGCGTGGTGCAGACCGCCGGCTGGCATGTGGTGATGACCAAGACCGCCAGCACGGTGGACGTCTCCAACGTCACGGCGCTGACCGTGACCAACAGCGACTGAGGCCATGGGCGTCTTCAACGGCCGCGAGATGGCGACCGGGGTGCTCCAATGGAGCACCGCGGCGCCGGGCGCCTCGCCCGCCATCCTGCTGCAGGGGCCGTTCAACCTGACCGTCTCCGGCAGCTTCGGCGGGCTGTCGGCGCGGCTGCAGCGCAGCTTCGACGGCGGCGCCACCTGGCACGACTGCACGCTGCAGGGCGGGCCGGTGGCGATCGTGGCGCCGCTGTCCGAGGTCTGCGAGGAGCCCGAGCCGGGCGTGCTGTATCGCGCGCAGGTTCTGGCCATCGCCTCCGGCTCGGTCAGCGTGAGGCTCAGCCAATGAGCGTCTGGCGGCGCCGCGCGGCCCAGCGCGTCGAGCTCGTCGAGTTCACCGCGAGCGGCACCTTCGACCCGGCGCAGTATCCCTGGGCGCGCTGGTTCGAGATCGAGGCGCGCGGCGCGGGTGGTGGCGGCGGCGGCGGCGCGCGCGTCGCCTCCGGCACGGCCTGCAGCGGCGGCGCCGGCGGCGGCGGCGGCGGCTGGGCCGAGGCGCTGTTCGCGGCCTCCCTCCTCACCGGACCGCTCACCATCACCATCGGCGCGGGCGGCCCTGGCGGCGCCGGCGCCACCGCCGACAACACCGCCGGCGGCGATGGCGGCCAGGGCGGCATCACCGAGGTGCTGCTCGGCGCGCAGGTGCTGGCGCGCGCCCAGCCGGGCGGCGGCGGCGCGGGGGGGGTGATTTCTGAAAATTCCGGTGCTGGCGGATCGGCCGGGCTTGGCAACACACCAGGCGGCAACGCAACGGGCAGCACCAACGGCAGCGCCGGCGGCGTCGGCGGCAGCGCCGGTTCGGCCAACGGGACAGTCGCCGCCTTCCCGCGCGCGGCCGCCAGCGGGGCCAGGGGGGTGAGCGCCAATCCCGGCAACGCCAACACGGCCGTTCCGCCGCTCGGCGGCGCCACGGGCGGCGCCGGCGGCGGCGGCATGCCCGTCACGCCCGCCGCGCGCGCCGGCGGCGCCGGCGGCGTGACCAGCGGCGGCACGCCGCTTCCGGGCGGCACCGGCGGCACCGGCGGCGACGGCGCCGACGCGCAGCAGATCGGCGGCATGCAGCTCGGCGCCTCCGGCGGTGGCAACAACACCGCGGGCCCGGGCGGCCGTGGCGGCAACGGCATACACGGCAGCGGCGGCGCGGGCGGCGGCTCTGCGGTCGGCGGCAATGGCGGCCAGGGCGGCAATGGCGGAGACGGCTTCGTGCGCATCAGGATCTACGGGTGATGGGCGGGCAGCAGAGCACACATCCGGCAGAGGCCGAGACGTCGCCGCCGCCGCAGCGCTACGCGCTGGTGCTCAGCGGCGCCATCGTCAACACCATCGTCTGGGATGGCGCCACGCCTTACTCGCCTCCTCCGGGCTGCGCGCTCCTGCCCGAGGCCGAGGCGCTGGCGCAGGGCCTGCGCCCCGCCGCCAGGCCAGGTGTCAGCATCCGCGGCCGCCGCAAGGCGGCGCCGCGCGACGCCGCGCCCGGCGCCGCGCCGCGGCAGGAGGGCTAGCCATGCTGCACTTCGAAGACGCGCCCGCCTGGCTGAAGGCGCTCGCCGCCGCCTTCGCCGGCCGCGCCCTGCTGCTGCTGGACGTCCAGCGCTACGCGCCGATCAGCTGGCGCACCGTGATCACGGTCGCGCTGTGGGAGATCCCGCTGATCGTCTCCTTCGCCCTGCTCGGCTGGTATGGGGCGGAGCTGCTGGGCTTCACCCACGACAGCGGCCGCGTGGTGTTCGTGGCGGTGCTCGCCAATCTCGGCGCGCGCGGGCTCGATCGGCTGGTGGCGCGCATCCTGCCCCGCCCGCCGGACCGCGACGACCGATGACGCGGCGCGCGTGCACGCAGGCCAGTCCGGACGGCTGAGATGGACAGCCACACCACGCTCGCCATAGGCAACCAGGCGCTGGCGCTGCTCGGCGCCCAGCCGGTGGCGCAGGTGGACGAAGGCACGGAACTCGCCGCCACGCTGTTCCGCATCGCGCCGGCCACGCTGGCGGCGGCGCTGGCCGCCCATCCCTGGGCGTGCACGCTGGCGCTGATCCGCCTCTCGCGCCTCGCCGATCCGCCGGAGAGCGGCTTCCGATACGCCTTCGCCCTGCCTGCCGGCCTGATCGAGCTGCGCCGCGTCCTCGGCCACCCGCAGGGGCCGCCGCTCAACGCCTGGCGCGTGGTCGGCACCGAGCTGCACGCCGACGCCGAGGAGGCCTGGGCCGATGTGCGGCGGGAGCCGCCGCTCGGCCAGTGGCCGCCGCATCTGGTGGCCTATGCGCGGGCGCAGCTCGCCGCCGATCTCGCGCTCGCCATCACCGGCAGCGCCACCGACGCGCAGCTTTGGGCGAGCCGCGCGGCCGAGGCCTTCGCCGCCGCCCGCCGTGTGGAGGCGCAGCAGCAGCCGCATGCGGCGATGCACGACTTCCCGCTGATCGCGGCGCGCCACGGGGGGGTGTGATGCGCACGCTGCGAAGCATCCAGACGAGCTTCACCGCCGGCGAGCTCGATCCGAGGCTCGATGCCCGCATCGAGGTGTCGCGCTACTACGCGGGCGCGGCGCGGCTGCGCAACGTGGTGCCGCTGCCGCAGGGCGGCGTGACCCGCCGGCCCGGCTTCCGCCACATCGCCACCCTGCCGGCCGAGGCGGGCGACGGGCTGCGGCTGATCCCCTTCGCCTTCTCGGCCGCGCAGAGCTTCCTCATCGCCGTCTACCACCAGGGCTTCCAGGTGTTCCGCGGCAATGACGGCACGCTGCTGTTCACCGCCACGGGCCAGCCCTGGACCGCCACCATCGCGCAGCAGGTGAACTGGACGCAGTCGGCCGACACGCTGATCCTGCTGCATCACGACCTGCCGCCCTGGCGCATCCAGCGCGCCGGGTCGGACACCAGCTGGACCAGCGCGGCGCTCACCCTCTCCAACATCCCGACATGGGACTACGGCAGCGGGCCGGAGCCGGTGATCTCCGCCAGCCGCGGCTGGCCGGAATGCGGGTGCTTCCACCAGGGGCGGTTCTGGCTCGGCGGGCTCAAGTCGCGCCCCACCACGCTGCTGGCGAGCAAGGTGGCGCAGTATTTCGACCTCGCCCTCGGCAGCGCCGACGACGACGGCATGATGCTGACGCTGGATACCGACCAGCTCAACGCCGTGCATCAGCTGCTGCCGCATCGCGGCCTGCTGATCTTCACCTCGGGGGCCGAGCACGCCATCACCGTCGCCCCGCCGATCACGCCCACCAATGTGGCGATCGAGGAGCAGTCGCGCCGCGGCATCAAGCGCTATGCGCGGGTGGACGAGGTGGACGGGGCGGTGCTGTTCGTCCAGCGCGGCGGCGCTGCGCTGCGCCAGTTCGAATATTCGGAACTCGAGCAGGCCTGGCGCGCCGACCTGGCCAGCCTGCTCGCGCCGCATCTGATCCTCGACCCGCGCGACGTGGTGATCCGCAAGGCGGCGGTGCAGGACGACGCCGACCTGGTGCTGCTGCCCGATGCGGCCGGCATCACCGTGCTGTCCACCCTGCGCAGCCAGGAAGTCACGGCCTTCGCGCGCTGGACGGTGGATGGCGACGTGCGTGGGGTGGCGGCGCTGCCGAACGGCACCGTCTGGCTGGCGAGCGGCCGCGACGGCGCGGTGCGGCTGCTGTTCCTCGATCCGCTTTGCCTGCTGGACCACTCCCTGCGCTTCTCCTTTGCCGCGCCGGTCGGCAGCCTGACGGGCCTTGCGCATCTGGCCGGGCGGCAGGCGGTGATGCTGCTGGACGGCCGGCCCGAGGGCACCATCACCGTGCCGCCCTCCGGCGCCATCACCCTGCCGCGGGAATGCCTGACGGCCGAGATCGGCCTTGGCGTGCCGGTCGAGATCGAGACCATGCCGATCGAACCCCGCGCGGCGGAGGGCCCGGCCATCGGCCGCCGCCTGCGGTTGGTGGAGGCCACCATCCGGGTCTTCCGGTCGGGGCCCTATGACCTGCGCGGCACCACGCTCAACACCCGCACGTTGGGCGACGATCCGGCGCCGCCGCTGGATACCATCCCGCCGCCGCCGCCCGTCTGGCGCTCGGGCGACGACCGGCTGCAGGGGCTCACCGGCTGGGCCTCCCGCCAGGCCGTCACCATCAGCCAGCCGCCAGACCGTCCCGCGCCGCTGACGGTGCAGGCGGTGGCGCTGACCGTGGCGCTGGGGGGCTGACCATGGCCGAGATCGCCACCATCGCCACCGCCCTCTCCGCGCTCGGCAGCATCGCGTCGGCCGGGCTGCAGGTGATGCAGGCGCAGCAGCAGGCCGGGGCCATGCGCAACCAGGCGGCGCTGCTCAGCATCCAGGCGCGGCAGCAGGAACTCTCCGCCCGCAGCATCGAGCAGCGCGGCGAGATGGAGGCGCTGAACACGCGCGAGCAGCTGCTGCGCGTGCTGGCCGCGCAGAACGCACGCTACGCCGCCGGCGGCCTGGTGCTGGACGACGGCACGCCGGCGACGGTGGCGGAACAAACCGCGCGCGATGCCGAACGGCAGCTGCAGGTGATGGCCACCAGCACGGCGCTGGACGCCGCCAGCGCGCGCATCGGCGCGGCGGGGACGCAGCAGCGCGTGCGGCTGCTCGCGGACCAGGCCGGCTGGACCAGCACCGCCGGCTGGCTCGGCGCGGCCGCGACCGCCGGCCGCGGCGTGGCGGATTGGTGGGCGCGCCAGCCGGGCACGGTGGTGCCGCCGCCGGGCGGAGGCCAGCGCGGATGAGCCTGCCGCCGCTGCGCCGCATGGACATGCGCGCGCCGACATGGGAGCGCGAGGAGCGGCCGGGCGTGCTGCAGCCTGCCGCCGCCGGCGAGGTGCCGGCCGCCGATGCCGCCGCCTCCGCCACTCTGGCGCGCAGGCTGGAGCAGCTCGCCGCCACCACCGGCGCGATCGCCGACCGCGAGGCGGCGGAAGCCGCCTGGGAGGCCGGCACGCGGGCCGGCGAGGCGGCGCCCGGCACGCTGATGCAAGGCGGCGGCACCCTCTACCGCACCGCCTTCAACCGCGCGGCGGTGGACGCGGCGGCGCGGCGGCTGGAAATCACGGCGCGGGAGCGGCTGCAGCAGCTGGCCGAGGCGCATCCGGCCGACCCCGATGCCTTCAACGCCCAGGCGCAGGCGTATCGCGAAAGCCTGCTTGCCGGCCTGCCCGAGCGCATCCGGCCGGTGGTCGCGCAGCGCTTCGACGCCATGGCGCTGCCGGTGGCGCAACAGGTGCGCGAAGCCCTGCGCCGGCGCGTCGCCGACGACGCCCTGGCCACCTTCCAGGCCGCGCTGCCCGGCCGCATCGCCGACATCGAGCGCGCCGCGGCACAGGCCGTGACGGACCCGCAGGCGGCCCGCGCGCTGGCGGTGCTGGAAGACCAGGCGGTGGCCGAGCTGATCGCGCTCGGGCCGCGCGAGGCCTTCCGCATCGGCACCCGCCAGTATCCGGCCGACCCCTCGCGCGCCGGGGCGCTCTCCGCCCAGCAGATCGCCCAGCAGATGCAGGCGATCGAGCGGGCGCGCACCGAGGCCGCGGTGGTCGCGGCCTGGCGGCAGGCGGGCGGCGGCCTCGGCTGGATCGCGGAGTTCGAGCGCCGCGCCGCGGGCAGCGAGGGCTTCGCCGCCCGCCAGGCGGCGCAGGGGCGCATGCGCGCCACGCCGGAGGCGCTGGCCGCGCGGGTGCCGGAGGCGTGGCGGCCGATCGTCGAGCAGGCGGCGCGCGACAACGGCCTGCCGCCCGGGCTGCTGCTGGCGCTGATCGGCCTGGAAAGCGGCGGGCGCGCCGATGCCGTGAGCCCCGCCGGCGCGGTCGGCCCCGCGCAGATCCTGCCCAGCACGGCGCGCGACCCCGGCCTGCCGGGCGTGCCGCCGCTGCCCGAGGAGGCGCTGCGCGATCCGGCCCGCGCCATCCCCTGGGCGGCGCGCTACCTGGCGGCGCTACGCGAACACTTCAACGGCGACCTCGGCCAGGCGCTGGCCGCCTACAACGCCGGCATGGGCCGCGTGGCCGAGGCCGCGCGCGGCGACCGGCCGCTGCCGCGCGAGACGCAGGACTACCTTGCCACGCTGCTGCCGGCGGCCGGCGCGGCGGGGGCGCTGCCCTCGGCCGAGGTGGCGCGCCTCGCCGCCCGGCTGCGCGCCCTGCATGCGGCGGATCAGCAGGCGACCGCCGAGGGCCGCGCCGAGGCGCGCGCCGGCCTCAACCGACGCATCGCCGAGAACCTCGCCGCCATCGGCGTCTCCGGCCAGCCGGTGCACCGGCTGACCGAGGCCGAGATCGCCGCCGCCGGGCTCGACCCGGCAGAGGTGCTGGAGCGCGAGCGGCTGCGCATGGAGGTCTTCGCCGCCGACCGCATCGCCCGCAGCACCACGGACCCGGCGGCGCTGGCCGAGCTCGCCGCGCAGTTCGCCCCCGGCACGCCGGGCTTCGCCGCTGATCCGCAGGCGGCGGCGCAGATGCTGCGCAGCCTGGAAGCGCGCGGGGTGCAGGTGCGCCATGCGGCGCTGGCCGAGCGCATCCGCGACCTGACGGTGGAAGCGCAGGCGACCGGCCAGGCGCCGGCCATCACGGAGGAGGAGGGCCGCGCGGCAGGGCTGCGGCCAGAGCAGGTGGCCGCCGTCAACCGCGACCTCGAGCAGGCGGCCGAGATCGCGCGGCTGCGCGCCGAGGCCGCGCGCCTGCCTCCCGACCAGCGCGAGGCGGCGCTGGCCGCCCTGCCGCTGACCGGGCCCGATGCGGCGCGCAATGCCGAGCGCGTGCGCGCCCTGTCGGAAGCCTTCGCCGCGCTCGGCATTG
>Ga0308399_1000064_pt1 | contig 35673 bp, 28 predicted proteins | sample HotsprSampOS1260_FD_202367 | JGI IMG/M metagenome (GOLD analysis project Ga0308399, IMG submission 202367) | Hot spring phototrophic mat microbial communities from Octopus Spring, Yellowstone National Park, Wyoming, United States - 20060914_OS12-60 ... | reverse complement strand
CGGCTACGACGCCGGGCGCGAACAGGCTCAAATTGACGCTTGGTTCTCCGGCGGTAGCCAGAGCGACGACGACGATCAACCCAAACCGCCGGCCGGCTCAGGCGGCGGGCTTGTGCCCCTGCTCTAGAAGCGCCTCCAGCACAACCGCCGGCTGCTCCTGATGTGGCAGGTGTCCCGCGCGCGGGACGCGGACCAGGCGTGTCCTCGGCTGTAACGCCGCGCGGGTGATGCCGTTGCCGATCGGCAGGATGCGATCCTGCTCGCCCCAGATCACCAGCGTCGGCACAGGCATGGTTGGGATGCGCCGGACGAGCCGGCGGGCCGAGAAGGCCAAAAACCACGGCAGGCGCAGCCGGATGCTCAGCGCGGCCAACCGCTGCGGTTCATCCCACACCCGCGCGTTGACCCTTTGGTAGAGAAAATCGCGGTCGGCCTGGGGCAAGGCGTCGAGGTCGGCGTAATACGGCCGCAGCGAGTCGTAGGCAGCCTGCGGCGCGCGCCGCAGCGCCTCAAAGTAGCGCCGGTCGGCGATCGGCAAGAGCAAGAGCTGAAGCAGATTTACGGCCGGCCGCTCCACGATGTTTATCGTGCCGTCCAATAAGATCAAACGCGAGGCGCGCGCGGGATGGGTGAGCGCCAGGACCTCGGCGATGACCGCCCCCAGCGAGCTGCCCATCAGGTCAGCGTAGCTTACGTTCAGCGCGTCCATCAACGCCAGCAGGGCGCGGACGTAGAAGCACACGTCGTAGGGCCGGCGCGGCTTGTCGCTGCGCCCGAAACCGGGCAGGTCGGGCGCAATGACCCGATAGCGCTGCGCGAGCGGCTCGAAGACATGTCGCCATGTATCGGCTTCGTCCTGCAAGCCGTGGATGAGGATCAGAGTCCGGCGATGCTGAGCGCCGGCCTCGAAGTAGGACACGTTGAGGTCAAGGTCAGGGAGGGCAATCGTCTTGGCGTAGGGCGCAAGCTGCGCCGCCGGCGCCATCGTCAGTTCATTAGGCGCGCTCATAATCCACCGACCTATAATCTGCATCGCTCACGCAACCGGGATGGCAGACATTCTAACGACCCCTTCTGTGGCGGGCGAAACGGACACCCTGGCCTACATCCGCAACTTCTGCATCATCGCCCACGTGGATCACGGCAAGAGCACGCTGGCCGATCGCCTGCTGGAGTTCACCGGCACGCTCAGCAAACGCGAGATGCAAGCGCAGGTGTTGGACTCGATGGACATCGAGCGCGAGAAGGGCGTGACGATCAAGGCCTCGGCCGTGCGCATGACCTACTGCGCCGACGACGGGCAGACCTATGAGATGAACTTGATTGACACGCCCGGCCACGTGGATTTCACCTACGAGGTGAGCCGCGCCCTGAACGCCTGTGAGGGGGCGCTGCTGGTCGTGGATGCGTCGCAGGGGATCGAGGCACAGACATTGGCCAACCTCTACCTGGCCCTAGAAGCCAACCTGCACGTCATCCCCGTGATCAACAAGATTGACCTGCCCCACGCCAGGCCGGATGAAGTGGCGCAGGAAGTGGGCAACCTGCTGGGCGACGACCCGGCCAACATCCTGCGCATCTCGGCCAAAGAGGGCATCGGGATCAAAGACGTCTTAGAGCGCATCGTGCGCGAGGTGCCGCCGCCGAAAGGCGACCCCACTGCGCCGCTTCAAGCGCTGATCTTCGACTCGCACTACGACGCCTACAAAGGCGTGATCGCCTATGTGCGCATCGTGAACGGCCGGGTGAACATGAAGACGCGCCTGCGGATGGCCGCCACGGGCGCGACCTGCGAGCCGCTGGAGATCGGCATGTTCTCGCCGCGCATGACGGCGGTGGGCGAGCTGCACGCCGGCGAGGTGGGCTACGTGGCCACCGGCCTGAAGAGCGTGCGCGAATGTCGCGTGGGCGACACCATGCTGGACGCCGCGCAGCCGGCTGAGCCGCTCAAGGGCTACCAGCCGGCCAAGCCGATGGTCTTCGCCAGCATCTTCCCCACCTACGCCGAAGATTATCCGCTCCTGCGCGACGCGCTGGAGAAGCTCCAGCTCAACGACGCCTCGCTCACCTTTACGCCGGAGAACAGCGCGGCGTTGGGCTTTGGCTTCCGCGTTGGCTTCCTCGGCCTCTTCCACATGGAGATCATCCAGGAGCGCCTGGAGCGCGAATACGACCTGGACGTGGTGATCACCGCGCCGAGCGTGGAATACGAGGCCGTGTTGACCAACGGTCAAGTGATCAAGGTGGATCGCCCGGCGGACATGCCCGATCCCTCGCGCCTGGCCGAGATGCGCGAGCCATGGATGAAGATCGAGATCTTCACGCCCAAGGAGTACATCGGCCCGATCATGGAGCTGGTCACCCGCCGGCGCGGGGTGAGCGAGAGCATGGAGTATCTCGACGCTAACCGCGTGGTGCTGAAATACCGCATGCCGCTGGCCGAGATGATCGTGGACTTTTACGATAAGCTCAAGAGCGTCACGCGCGGCTATGCCTCGCTCGACTATCAGTTCGACAGCTACCGCGCCGGCGAGCTGGTGAAGCTCAACATCTTGATCAACGGCGATCCGCTCGATAGCCTGGCGATGATCGTGCACCGTGATCAGGCCTACGCGCGCGGCAGCGCGCTGGCCAAGAAGATCAAAGAGGCAATCCCGCGCCAGATGTTCGAGGTGCCGATCCAGGCCGCGGTCGGCGGGCGGATCGTCGCCCGCGAGACCAAGCCGGCCCTGCGCAAGGACGTGCTGGCCAAGTGCTACGGCGGCGACGTCACGCGCAAACGCAAGCTGCTGGAGAAGCAGAAGGAAGGCAAGAAGCGCATGAAAATGTTCGGCAGCGTGGAGATCCCCCAGGAAGCTTTCATGGCCATGCTGAAGCTGGAGGAGTGACCGACCAGGCGATGGAACTGGCCGAGCTGCGCGCCAAGCTCAACCGACTGAGTGAGCAGATCGTTGGCCGCTTGAAGGACCGCGCGTGGTTTGCGCTCAACCCGGCGGTCTATACTCCCGGCGCGATCCCCATCACCGGCCGGCCCGATCTCTCGTTCATGGAATGGGCGCTGGAGGGGCTGGAGCGCTATCACGCCTCGCTCGGCCGCTTCGACGTGCCCGACCAGCATCCGCTCCTGCCGGAGGTGGTCGGCCCCTCGCCCGTGCAGCGCAGGTTCACCCTGCCGCGCCTGCCGGCGATCGCCCCACCCCCGCGCGACCAGCTCATCCGCTATTACATCTCGATCTTGCCGCGCCTGTGCAGACCTGGGGACGATCCCCACTATTACGGCGAGACGGCCTACGCCGATGCCGACCTGCTGGCGCGGATCAACGAGCGCATCTACCTGGGCGCGTTCGTCGCCCATTCCAAGCTGGCGCGCCGGCCGGAGATCGCCGCGCTGGCCGCCCAGCCCGACGCGCTGCGCGCCGCCCTGCGCGACCCGCAGCGCGAGGCCGACGTGATCGCCCAGGCGCGCGCTGCCGCCGAGCGCTACGGCTTAGACGCCGGCTTGATCGCCGAGGTCTTCGCCTGGATCATCGCCCAGACGCTGGACTTGGAAGTGCGCTTCGTCCAGCAGGTGGCCGCGTCTCAGGCCCAACCTTTGGCTGGCTAATGCACGAGATCGCCCAGAACGTCTATCAAATCCCCGCCCGCTTCGTCAATTTCTATCTCATCGCCGAGCCGGACGGCCTGACGCTGGTGGACACCGGCATCATCGGCGATGGCGCGCGGCGCGCTTGGCAGGCCATCGCCCGCCTGGGCCGGCAGCCCACCGAGCTAGCGCACATCCTGATCACCCACGCCGACCCCGACCACTACGGCAGCGCCAATGAACTGCGCCGGCGGAGCGGCGCGCGCGTCTACGCCAGCGCGCCAGAGGCCGCAGCGATGGCGCGCGGCGTGATGTCCCGGCCCATCCGCGGCAATCGCCTATCGCGCGGGCTGTTCGGCTTGCTGCTCCGCCTGCTCATGCCGACCGAGCCGACCGCAACCGACGAAGTGATCGCCCACGACCAGACATTGCCCATCCTGGGCGGCCTGCGGGTGGTTGCCACCCCTGGCCATACGCCGGGCCACTGCTCGTTTTACGCGCCGGCCTTGGGCCTGCTGTTCGTCGGCGATTCGCTCCAAGCGCCGAACAGCGTGGCGAAACCGGCGCCAGCGATGGTGACTTGGGACACGCAGCGCATCCACGAGAGCCTCTGCGCGCAAGCGGCGCTGGGCGCGCAGATCATCGCGCCTGGGCATGGGCAGGTATTGCGCGGCGCGCACCATCTGCGGGCGCTGTGCGGCTAGAGCTTCACGTGACATGTTTGTCGGGCCGGCGCAGCCCTGGTCAACGTGGCCGCCCAGATGCTTCGCGGGGGTCGTAGCACCGCTACGCCCCCTACACGACAATGTGGGGGTGGGCATGGGTGGCTACAGGGGGGCTTTGGTCGGGCGGGATTTTGGATGCTTCGCGTTGGCATGACAGACTGATATGACAAGCTGAACGATATCCATGAACGCTCCTGTGTAAATCCGAACTCACGTTAAAAACCTCTGCGTCCTTCGCGTCTCTGCGTGCGTGTTCCTTGTAACACCTTCAAGTGGCGCACTCCCTGCATTCCCCAACGCATCTCTCCCCTGGTAGAATCTAGGGCCGTCCATTACGCTGGACTATTTGCTGGATTAATCAAGAGTTCGCCTGAGGAGAGAGTGCTGTGGCAAATACTGAATCGGCAAAGCAACGGGCGCGTAACAGCGCGCGCAAGGCGCAATACAACCGGCTGCATCGTTCGCGAGCGCGCACGGCGATCAAAAAGACACGCTTAGCGCTGACGATGAAGAACTTTGAGCAGGCAAAAGCTGAGCTGCTCAAAGCGATTAGCTATCTAGACCGCGCAGCAGGTAAGGGCGTCATTCACAAGAACAACGCGGCTCGCCGCAAGTCACGCCTGATGAAGCTCTACAACAAGATGACTGCTTCGGCGCGGTCGTGAACGACCAGATCTGGATAAGTCACGCGTTGTGCGCTTGAGGGCGAATCAGTAAGACGGGGCAGGGTGCACCGTGAACGACCTGTTCGGCTACGCTGCCCATTAGCAACCGGCTTAGTCCAGTCCGCCCGTGAGTGGACATGACGATTAGGTCAACGTTCTCATCGCGCGCGCATTTCAGCAGCGCGTCAGACACCTTGCCCTCTAGAACAATGGTTTGAACGGCCAAATCGGCCAAGGTGAGCCGGGCTGCTTGTTGCTCGAGATATTCTTCCGCGCTGAGATGAAAGACCTCCGGGATGGCTGTCGCTGGCACGAATACCCCTGGAGGTGGCTCGTGTGGTTCATCCACACGGGCGAGCAGGATCGTCGCGCTGTCGCATTTGGCTAGACCGCGCGCATAGGGCAATGCTTCCTCTGCAAAGGACGATCCGTCCAAGGGAACCATGATCTTTTTGAACATCCTAGGCCTCGCCTTTCTTTGAGTTGCCGCCGTATTTTACGGGAAGCGAATGGGGAGAGGCACACTCACTACTGGGGGCACAAGTGAGCGATGGCAGTGCCGTCGCCCACCCGGATTCCTGGCTCAGTGTGACCGGGCAGCGTTTAGTTGGGCTAGGGATAAGCAGGGGGCTGCTTGGAGAGGCTATTCTATGGGTATGGCCCGCTGCCGGCGCAACAGCACATATAGGCCGATCGTGGTCGCGCTCAGTTGAAAGGCCAAACAGCTCAGCACGGCTGCCGTGACCAGTGGGGCATCTTCTGCCGGCACGCCGAGCTGGCGCGCTGCCTGTGTCGGCATCGGGGTGGGTGCGACAGCCTCGCGCGCCTCGGTCGGCGCCGCTGTCGGGCGCAAGGTGACGACCAAAGCCGCGGCCGGCCACTCATCTATGCGCGGCAGGGGCGGCGTTGGTGTGGGGCTGGCTACAGGCGCTGGCAATTCGGCGATGGCTGCGCCTGCGCCGATCTGCAGGTTGACTTCGGGCGTAGGCAGCAGGCTGCCCTCTGGGGCAAGCGGGCGCACAGCACCCAATGCGGCGGGGTCGTATTCGATGCTATCGGCAGCGAACGTGGTGCGGCCAGCGCCATCGCGCATCTCCACGTAGATGGTGTGCCTGCCGGGCTGGGCCGGCAGCGTGTAGGGGATGAGCCGCTCCCAGGGCTGCCAGGCAGCGCCGGCGAAGTCGGGGCGATCGCTCAGGCGCACCTCCACGACGCGCCCGATCGCGTTTTGTGTGCCCTCCGGCACAGCCTCTTCTTGGGTGAGCAGCACAGCCACTTGGCGGCTGTTCGTCACTGGCGCGTCTTCATTGATGAAGATGGGCAGCAAGTTGGGCTGCGCGCCAAAGGTCAACGTCCAGTAAGTGCGCGTCTGGTCTTTGGCGATGCCGATCCCCACCTCGCGCAAGCTGGTGCTGAGCAGAATGCGCCGTTGTTCGGCGTTGCCCAGCAAAAACACCAGTCCCTGGTCGAAGCTGCCTTGGCCAGCGTAGACGCTCTCGGCCCACACTTGCAGCCCTGGCCAGGCGGCGTAGCCGGTCTTGGCGATGCGCTCGGCGGGAGACGAGCCATCTGAGCCGATCGTATCCACAAAGCCGGCGCTGGCCATGTCTTCACTGTGTGCCTGGGCCGCCTTATCCAGCAAGGGATTCCACGCCAGCGGCGCTAAGCCGTTGCTGCGTCGCACCTCGTTTAGCTGGGTCAGCGCGTCTCGCTTAGCCTGTTCTATCTCCGCAGCGTAAGCGGGGGAGAGGGCGAGCGCCAGCGCGCATGTCGCGCTGAACAGCGCTGGCACGATGCGCGTTCTCATGCTAATGTTCCGCGCGCCACACCTGGATGATCTGGGCCATGATGCTGACGGCGATCTCCTCGGGCGTTTCGGCGTGAATTTCGATACCGATGGGCGCGTGTACGCGCTGTAGGTCGGATTCACTGATGCCCTGTGCGCGGAGGGCCTGGGCGGCCACTGCCCAGCGTCGCGCGCTGCCGATGACGCCGATGTAGCGCACCGGTGAGCGGAGCAGATGCGGCAGGGCGGCGACGTCAATCGGGTAGCCGCGCGTCACCATGGCCACGTATGTATGCGCAGTTAACGGCAGACGGTCGAATTGGTCAACCAGTGGCCCGGGCAGGTATAAGTCAGCGCCAGGGCACTGGTCTGGCGTGCATAGCTCTGTGCGATCGTCGTTCAGCACTACACGGAAACCACACCACTTGGCCAGATGGACGAGCGCTCGTCCGACATGCCCTGCGCCAACGACGAGAAGAGTCGGCGCCGGCAGGAGTGGCTCAATGAAGACCTCGACCGTGCCGCCACAAACGCCGGGATCGCCGCGCTGGAGGTCAGCCAAGTGATAAGTTGCTGTGCGTGATTGGCCGTCAGCGATGGCTTGTTTGGCAAGCTGAAGGGCACGGTTCTCCATCTCGCCACCACCGATTGTGCCTTCCACGATAGCACCCTGAGCGTTGACCAGCATCTTGGCGCCGGCGTGGCGTGGCACGCTGCCACTCGTCCGGACCACTGTCACCAGCGCGCACGGTTCGCCGCGCCTGATGTGTTCGGTTGCCTGCTCGAACACCCTGATCATGCTTAGCCTTAGCTTTCTACCAGATATTCAAACAGCAGTGTGCCTGCGGTCCAGAAGATCACGATGAAGGCACCCTGCACGCCGATCCAGGCAGTGAACTCGGTCAGCGGCAGGCGATCTAGAAAGCCGGAGGTGGCGATCACCGACGCCACGAGCAACGGCAGGGCAACTGGGAAGAGCAAGATGGGCAAAAAGACCTCGCGGGCGCGGGTGCTGGCGGCCATCGTTGCGATTAACGTGCCAGCGCCGGCGTAGCCGATCACACCCAGGGCCGCCACCATCCACACGCCGGGCTGCATGAGCGATTCGTCGAACAGGATCGCCATCAGCGGCAGGATGAGCGCAGCCACGAACAGCGTGAAGATTACGTTGGTGATCGCTTTGCCGGCGAAGATCACGCTGCGATCGCAGGGGGCGAGCAGCAGGCCGTCTATGCACTGGTTGATCTGTTCTGATGACATCGAGCGCGACAACCCCAGCGTGCCGGCAAAGACGAGCGTCACCCAGAGGATGCCAGGGGTCAGCGGACGGAAGGTATCCACGCGCAGGCGCAAGGCGAAATTGAACATGACGATGGCCATCACCGCGAAGATCAGCATGGCGGTAATCGCTTCGCGCGTGCGCAGCTCCAGGATGATGTCTTTGCGGACGATGGCCGCGATCTGGTCAATCGCAACTCGCATGATGAGAGGGGGCATCGCGCATGTGCGCCGCTAGCCGGTCGGGCGTGAGGTCTTCGTAAAGCTCTTCGCTCACCTGGCCGCCCTTTAGGATCACAGCGCGCGTCACCCCGCTTAAACCGCGTCCGAGTTCGTGGGTAGCCATGATGACGGCGTGTCCCTGGCTCACCAGCTCGCGCAATAAATTAGATAGGTTGGCTGCCGAAGTCTGATCGAGGCCAGTGAAAGGCTCGTCGAGGAGCAGTACGGGTGGGTTGTGCAAGAGGGCGCGGGCGATCGTCAGGCGCTGAAGCATGCCGCGCGAAAAGGTGCGCGCCAAGTCGCCCCGGCGCGTCCATAGGTTCATGCGCCGCAGCGCCTCTTCAACCCGCACCGCCAGCACAGCCTGTTGAATGCCATACAACCGGCCATAGAACATCAGGTTCTCGTAGGCGCTCAGGTCGGCATAGGTGAGGGAAGCATGGGACACCAGGCCAATATAGGCACGCGCGCGCTCAGGCTGGGCGAGCGCGTCATTGCCGCAAATCATGAGCGCCCCGCTATCGGGCCGCATAAGCGTGGCCAAAACGCGCAGCAGGGTGGTCTTGCCGGCGCCGTTGGCGCCCAGCAGGGCGACAAATTCACCGCGTTGGACCTGGAGCGACACGCTGCGCAACACTGGGCGCAGACCGTATAGCTTGCCCACTTGGAAGGCCGAGAGCAAGGCGGTTGTATCTGGGGTGTGATGCGCGTGCGTCATTCCAATCTGCCGCGCAAGTGTAGCGTATGGTTGAGAGGAAGCACCAGATAACAAGAGGTGGTTCTGATGCTGAGAACACCGCTTGTGGGCCTGCTGATGCCAGCAGGGACGCGGGCGTTTTAGTGGTGACGACAGGACTTGAACCTGTGACCAAGGGCTTATGAGTCCCCTGCTCTACCGACTGAGCTACGTCACCCTGTTAAGCAGGTTAATTTTATCACTCTCTTACGGGGAGGGGTGCGTTGGGTGCATTCATGATTTGGGGGCATGAGCACGCAAGGGTCACCAGCGCCCTGCCTCACCTTATCACTCTGATCGCCAGCGAAGCATCTAGACGCGCGGCTAACCGGAGGGTGGCCGAGGCAGCAGGCTGGCGGATGCCGCTCAGCATGACACGCTAAACGATTACCCCTCTCCGCGAATACATCTGGTGCGTTCACAGCTAGGGGCAGAACTCTGGATGGACAACGGCACTGCCGTCGCCCCCACCCCCTATAAATCAGGCAGCCCGCGAGCGGTTGTCCCAACTGGCGAACGCATCCCACATGGCTGCTTGGGTATAATCCTGCGACATTACGGCAAAGGGAAGATACCGCCAGTATGGAGAACCAAGTAGCCCCCGAACACGGCAGCACACCTAATCAGGGGGAAGAAGATTTCTCGCAGCTGCTGCCTCGCTACGAAGCCAAACAGCGCTTCGAGAAGGATCAGCTCGTGCGCGGCAGGATCATCAGCATTACTGAGCGCGAGATTCTGGTCGGGCTAGAAGGCGCAAAATCGGAAGGCATCGTCGCCAGCAAGGATATCGAGGCGTTGCCCAGGGATGTGCGCAACAGCCTGAAAGAGGGCGATGAGGTCTTCGCTTATGTCATTCAGCCCGAGGACACGAACGGCAATGTCCTGCTTTCACTGAGCAGGGCGATCACGGAGAAAGACTGGCAATATGTCGAGTCATTGCGACAGAAGCAACAGGCCGTCGAGTATCCGATCGTGGGCTTTAACAAGGGCGGGGTGATCATCAAGATAGGCCGGCTGCGCGGTTTCCTGCCGGCCTCGCAGCTCAGCGCAGCGCACCAGCGCATGCTGGGTGATGAGAACCTGCCGCCAGAACAGCGCTTCCAGAAGCTCGTGGGCCAAAAAGCCCTCGTAAAAGTGATTGAGGTTGACCGCGAGCGCAGTCGCTTGATCCTCAGCGAACGCGCAGCCAGTAAGGAAGCTCGTCAGATGCAAAAGGAGCGCTTGCTCAGCAGCATCGAAGTTGGTCAGGTGCTTGAAGGCACGGTCACCAGCATCAAGGACTTCGGCGCATTCGTTGACCTGGGTGGCGCTGATGGCATGGTGCATCTGACTGAACTGGCCCACGGACGGGTTAAACACCCCAGCGAGGTTGTCAAGGAAGGCGATCAGGTGACCGTGAAAGTCATCGAGCTTGATCGGGAGACAGGACGCATTGCGCTCAGCATGAAGGCGTTGATGCCCGACCCGTGGTTGAGCGTTGAGGAACGTTATAAGCCTGGCCAGCTCATCGAGGCAGAGGTGGTCAGCCTGCATCCGCGCCATGGCGTCTTCGTCCGCCTGAAAGATGATCCAGCCATCGAGGGCCTGGTGCGCATGAATGAACTGAGCGACAAGCCGGTGAAAAGCCCGCGCGAGCTGGTGAAGGAAGGCCAGCAATTGACCCTGCGCGTGTTGCGCGTGGAATCCGCTCAGCGCCAGATCGCGCTCAGCCTGCGGCGGGTGAGCTGGGCGGAATATGCCGATATGGACTGGCAAGCAGAGGTGTTGGAGCAAGAGCACGCACCAGCGGACGAAGGCGTGCACGCAGAACTGTCGGAGCAAGAACGCATGCCAGCGGAAGAAGGCGTGCAAGCGCCAGCTCAGGCCGATGCGGATTGAACAGGGGGCGCAGAGGGTCTGCGCCCCTTGTCTTTTATGCGCTGGCTGTGATGCGCTAAGGCTGCTCTAACGCCTTAAGGTTAAGATTGATTAAAAGAGGTGAACTGTGGCAGGGAAGTTAGACCGATTTAACCAACGCGCCCGTCGTGTGTTGCAAATTGCGAATGAAGAGGCCGAGCGCTTGTCTCACAACTATATCGGCACCGAACATCTCCTGCTTGGTTTGGTCAAAGAGGAGAACGGCATCGCCGGTCGCGTACTGCGTGAGATGGGGGCCAAGCCAGAGCGCGTGGCCGAAATGGTTGAGCGCATGACAGGGACAGGCCGACGGTCGCCATCCGCCGGCAAGCTGGAGTTGACGCCACGCACCAAGCAGGTGTTGGAATTTGCCGTCGAGGAGGCGCGCAAGCTCAGCCACAATTACATCGGCACCGAGCACCTCTTGCTGGGCCTGATCCGCCATGCTGATGGGGTGGCCATTGATGTGCTGCGCCAACTCGGCCTGACCCCAGACCGCATCCGCCGCGAGACGCTGCGCGCCATCCAACAAGAACAGCCCGATATAGCGCGCTCCTCTATTCCTTCTATCACTCAGAAGAAGGAGCGCCCTAAGACGCCAGCCCTGGATCAACTGGCCACTGACCTGACCGCGCTGGCAGAACAGGGCAAACTTGACCCCGTGATCGGCCGGGAGACCGAGATCGAGCGCGTGATTCAGATCCTGGCCCGGCGCACAAAGAACAATCCTTCGCTCATCGGGGAGCCGGGGGTGGGCAAAACCGCAATCGTTGAAGGGCTGGCCCAGCGCATCGTCAACGGCCAGACGCCAGAGCCGTTGCTGGGCAAGCGGGTGATGCAACTGGACGTTGGGTCACTGGTCGCCGGCACGATGTACCGCGGCCAGTTTGAAGAGCGGCTGAAGCGCGTTATCGAAGAGGTGAAGTCCAGCGACACCATCTTGTTCATTGACGAGGTACACATGCTGGTCGGTGCCGGCTCAGCCGGCAGCAGCGTGGACGCGGCCAACATTCTCAAGCCCGCCCTGGCGCGCGGCGAGTTCCAATGTATCGGCGCGACCACCCTCAACGAATACCGCAAATACATCGAGAGCGACGCAGCGCTGGAGCGGCGCTTCCAACCCGTATACGTAGAAGAACCGACCCCTGAGATGGCCATTGAAATCCTGCGCGGCGTGAAGGCAGCATACGAGGCGCACCACAAGCTGAAGATCAGCGACGAAGCGATACAAGCGGCTGTGCGTCTCTCCGCCCGCTACGTCCCAGACCGTTACCTGCCGGACAAAGCGATTGACCTCATTGACGAGTCCGCCTCGCGCGTCCGCATGTACAAGTCGCCCCAATCCATCAACCTTCAACGCGCCTTTCGCGAGCTTCGCCAGATCCAAAAGATGCGCGAGGACCTATACGCTGAGGGGCGCTACGAAGAAGCGACCCAGATGCGCGAGCGCGAGCGCGAACTGGTGGAGCAGATCGAGCAACTGCGCACGCAGTTTGACCCAGAAACCGAGGGCGCAGTGGTGACTGCCGACGACATCGCCGAGGTCGTCGCCATGTGGACGGGCATACCGGTTAAGCGGATCGCGACCACCGAAAGCGAGCGCTTGATCCATCTAGAAGACGAGTTGCGCAAGCGCGTTGTCGGCCAAGAGGAGGCGATCGCAACCATCGCCAAAGCTGTTCGCCGCGCGCGCGCCGGCTTGAAAGACCCCAAGCGCCCAATGGGATCGTTCATCTTCCTGGGGCCGACCGGTGTGGGCAAGACGGAGCTGACCAAGGCGCTGGCCGAGCAGCTCTTCGGCAGCGAGGATGCGTTGCTGGTGCTGGACATGAGCGAGTTCATGGAGCGCCATACCGTCTCGCGCCTGGTCGGCGCGCCACCTGGCTATGTGGGTTATGACGATGCCGGTCAATTGACCGAGGCCGTACGCCGCCGGCCCTACACCATCGTCGTCTTTGACGAGATCGAGAAGGCCCATCCCGACGTATTCAACATGCTCTTGCAAATCATGGAAGAAGGACGGTTGAGCGACGCGCGCGGGCGCAAGGTGGACTTCCGGAACACCTGCATCATTATGACCAGCAATGTCGGCGCCGAGATGATCAAGCGCGAGAGCAGGCTGGGCTTCAGCGTCAGGCAAGATGAGCAGAAGGCCGCCGAAGAACAATTCGCCGAAGTGAAGGATAAGTTGCTTGGCCAGCTCAAGCGCCTGTTCCGCCCGGAGTTCCTCAACCGCATAGACGCGACGATCGTCTTCCGGCCGCTGACCAAAGCGCAAATCGCGCAAATCGTCACGCTGGAGCTGAACAAGGTCCAGAAGCGGCTGGCCGAACACAACATCACCCTTGAGGTGACCGATGAGGCCAAGCAATACTTGGCGGAGAAAGGCTACGACCCGGACTACGGTGCGCGCCCACTGCGCCGCGCGATTCAGAGCGAGGTGGAGGACGTGCTCTCGGACGGGCTGCTCTCCGGCCAGTTCTCAGATAACGCCCATATTTTGATTGGGTTTGCCGATGGCAAGCTGACCTTCACCCAAACCGATCAGGTGGTTGGCGCGCCGGATGTCCCTATCCGACCTTTGCAGACTGTGCCAACGCAGCCCAACGGGGGTGATTCGCTGCTTGAGTCACTGGTCGCATAGCGGATTGCGCCGATTACGATTCAGGCGCTAAAGCCCGGTCTTCGCCCAGGCGAGGCCGGGCTTTGTCACTCTTGGCGCGGGATGTTGATGCTGATCTCGGTCTTCTTAAATGTGCTGGCGCCGGTGTTCATCATCCTTGGCTTGGCGTACGCCGCCACGCGGCAGCTTCGGCTGGAAAGTCGCACCCTTTCGCGCCTGGCGTACTACGTGCTGACGCCAGCGTTTGTCTTTCAGGTGATCAGCACCGCCCGCATCGAGCTTGGGCTGGCTGCGCGCATGGTGGCTTTTATCACGCTGGTGTATGTTGGCTCGGTGGCGCTTGCGTTTGCTGTGGCGCGCCTGCTGCGGTGTAGCCGACAGATGACGATCTCATATATGATGATCGCGTCTTTTGGGAACGTGGGCAATTTCGGGCTGCCCATCTCACAGTTTGCACAAGGCAACGCGGCGCTGCTGCCGGCGACGCTCTACTTTCTGGCTAACTTGGTGTTCGCGCTCGTCCTGTGTGTGATGCTGGCCAATGCAGGCCGCGGCCGGCTGGTCCACGCCTTGGGGCGCGTGGCCAGCACACCGGCGCTGCTGGCGCTGATCCCCGCCCTGGTGGTTAATGTGACGGGTGTCCAAGTGCCAGCGGTCATCGCACGCCCGATTGAGCTGCTGGCCGCGGCGATGATCCCGGCGATGCTCATCGCGCTGGGCGTGCAATTTGCCAATGCCGGCATCCCACGCTTCAACCGGGATATGTTGGCGGCGGCCGGCGTGCGCCTTATCTCCGGGCCACTGCTGGCGTTTGCGCTGGCCGAGGGATTCGGCCTGCCTGCGCTTGAGCGCAATGTGGGCATCCTGCAGGCCAGCATGCCGGCGGCGGTGCTGGTCTCGATCATCGCCATGGAGAACGACATCGTGCCTGAGTTCACCACAGTCGCTGTGCTTTTCTCCAACCTCGCCAGCGTGGCCACGTTATCGTTTGTGCTGGCCGCCCTCTAACTCTCGCGTGGCATGGGAGCGCTGATCATCGCTGCGCTGGCGACGCTGCTGATCGCTTTTGTGAGCGCACTGCTGCTGACGCCGCTGGCGATCCGCGCCGGCCTGCACTGGGGGATCGCCGACGAACCCGGCGGACGGCGCAGACACCCCCGCCGCACATCGCGGCTGGGCCTCATCCCGCTGTTCGGCGCGTTCACACTCGCTGCGCTGCTCAGCCGCTCGTTCGGCGTCTCGTCGCTGGACCCGCGCGAGCCGCTGCGCTTTGCCGGCCTAATCGCCGGCAGCGTGGTGATCTTCCTGACGTCACTTGCCGACGACCGGCACGACCTCTCGCCGCGCGTCCAGCTCGCCTTACAGGCATTCGGCGCGCTGGTGGCCATCAGCAGCCAGGTCTTCATCGAGCGCTTCACCAATCCGCTGACCGGTCGAGAAGTTGTGCTCACCGCGCCGGAGGTGCTCGGGCCTGGGTTGGGCTACGTGGCTGTGGTCGGGCTTTCGCTCTTTTGGTTTCTGGGCATGATCAACACGGTGAACTTCCTCGACGGCGTAGATGGGTTGGCATCCGCGATCGGCTTGATTGCCGCGGCGGTCGTGGCGATTCACATGTGGCGCGAGGCGCAATACAGCGTCTCTCTGCTGCCGATTGCGCTGATCGGGGCGTTGGCTGGCTTTCTCGTCTTTAATCGGCCGCCGGCACGCATCTTCCTGGGCGGCGGCGCGGCCTATCTGGGTTACCTGCTGGCCTGTGTGGGCATCGTCGGCGGCGCTAAGGTGGCCTTGCTGTTGCTGGTGATGGGTTTGCCGATCGCCGACGTGCTCTGGCAGATCATTGACCGCATCCGCCAGGGGCGCAGCCCAGCCACACCCGATCGCGGCCATTTACATCTTCGCCTCTTTGACCAAGGCTGGCCGGCCAGCCGGATCGTGGCGCTATATGCCTCAGCTTGCCTCTTGCTCGGCTCGGCAGCGCTGCTCCCGATGTCTCCACTGGCCAAGCTCCTAACGCTGCTAGTGTTGTTCGTGATGGTGAGCGCGCTGCTGTTCCGTCTCTCCATAGCCGGCAACAAACCTACGCCACTTTCTCCCGCGCGGGAGTCGCGCTCTCAGCAATGATTCAGCTAAAGACCTTATGCTGCCTATGTTGACAGCATCGAGATATTAAGTTACACTCCTGTCAAATCAGAGTTTATCCAGAGTTCACACCTGAGCCAGGCAACGATATGGGAGCGCACACCGATGGAAAGTAAGTGGTTTGAGATACGAGACTTGCACGTGAGAGTCGCCGACACGGATCGCGAGATCCTCAAGGGGCTAAGCCTCTCCATGAACGCCGGGGAAATTCATGCCATCATGGGTCCGAATGGCAGCGGCAAGAGCACGCTGGCATACGCCTTGGCTGGCCATCCGAGCTATGAGGTGACCGCCGGCGAGGTGCTGTTCAAGGGCCAGAACATCCTAGAGATGGAAGCTGACGAGCGCGGACGGGCGGGAATCTTCTTGGCCTTTCAATATCCGGTGGCCATTTCGGGAGTCACGGTGGCTAACTTCCTGCGCACGGCGATCAACGCGCGCATCAAGGCCGAGGCTGCGGCCAAGAATGGTGGCACGGTGCCGCCGGATGTCAAGGGCATCCCCATCCCCGTCTTCACCAAGCAACTGCGCGAAGCGCTGCAATTGCTCAAAGTGGATAATGCCTTCGCCGGCCGCTACCTGAACGACGGCTTCAGCGGCGGCGAGAAGAAGCGCGCCGAGATCCTCCAGATGGCCATGCTCAAGCCGGAGCTGGCTATCCTGGATGAGACCGACTCCGGCCTGGATATTGACGCGCTGCGCATTGTGAGCGAAGGGGTGAACACCATCCACGCGCAAAATCCGAAGATGGGCGTGTTGGTGATCACGCACTATCAGCGTCTGCTCAACTACATCAAGCCCGATTACGTGCATGTGCTGATTGACGGCCGCATCGTGGAGAGCGGTGGGCCGGACCTGGCGCTGCACTTGGAGGAGCACGGTTACGACTGGCTAAAGGAATCGGAAGGAGAGAACCGATAGGAGATGTGCCATGGCTGAGGAGAAGTCTCAGGTTTCAGTGAATGAAGAGTATCTGGAGAAGTATGGCTTTGCGGAGCCTGAAAACTATGTCTTCAAGAGCCGCAAGGGCCTGGATGAGGAGATCGTCAAGGAGATTTCTTGGCTGAAGGGCGAGCCGGAGTGGATGACCCGCTTCCGGCTGGCATCGCTGGCGGCTTTTAACAGCAAGCCAATGCCCAACTGGGGTGGCGAAGCGCTGAAGGAGATTGACTTCAACGACATCTACTACTATATTCGCCCAACCGACAAGCAGGCGAGTTCGTGGGATGAGCTACCCCAGGAAATTAAAGATACCTATGACCGACTGGGCATCCCGGAGGCGGAGAAGAAGTATCTGGCCGGCGTGGGCGCGCAGTATGAATCCGAGGTGATCTACCACAACCTGGCCAAGGAGCTGGAAGCCCAGGGCGTGATCTTCCTGGACACCGACAGCGCCCTGCGCGAGTATCCTGAGCTGTTCCGCCAGTATTTCGGCACGGTCATCCCCTACACGGACAACAAGTTTGCCGCGCTCAACAGTGCGGTATGGTCGGGTGGCTCGTTCATCTACGTGCCGCCAGGCGTGAAGATCGAGATGCCCCTCCAGGCATACTTCCGCATCAACGCCAAGAACGTGGGCCAGTTCGAGCGCACGCTGATCATCGTGGACGAGGGCGCGCAAGTGCATTACGTCGAGGGGTGCACCGCGCCGGTCTATTCCAGCGATTCTCTGCACAGCGCGGTGGTCGAGATCATCGTCAAAAAGGGCGCCCGCTGCCGCTACACCACGATCCAAAACTGGAGCACGAATGTGTACAACCTGGTGACCAAGCGGGCGGCGGCCTACGAAGGCGCCACGATGGAATGGGTGGATGGCAATTTAGGATGCCTGGCCGAAGGCTCGACGGTGATCACGCCAGAAGGCATCAAGACCATTGAGTCGTTGGACGTGAATGACCAGGTGCTTTCGTACGACGAGCAAACCGGCCAACTGTGCTTCCGGCGCGTGTTGGCCAAGCGATTCTCTGGTTATCAACCGGTGCACACGGTGGCTGCCGGCGAGCGCAAGCTGCGCGTGACCGCCAATCACCCGTTCTACTCATACGTTTATCAACCCGACGCAGCCAAAAAGTCAGGGCGCTATCGCTTGGCTTACGTGCGCGCGGATCACCTGCGGCAGGCGATCGTCCCATGCACCTCGCTGGATTATGGCGCGCCTTACCTGCTACAGTTGCCGTCGGATGAGGTGACTTTCAACACCAGCAATCAGTATGCCGATGGACTCACCGCGACGCGCAGCAGGGAGTCGCGCTTGAAGGACGTCGTCCAGACCACCGACGATCTGATGTGGCTCTTCGGATACTGGCTTGGCGACGGCAACCTCGATGTGCGCGAAGCCAAGACCGCCGGCGTCATCCGCTGGGCGAAAGTGGGCTTTGCGACGCCGGCGACTGACCGCGCGCGCGAGCGATTGCTCGGCGTGATGTCAACAGTCTTGGATGCAGAACCGACGGAACGCAAGGATGGTCATCATCTCTCTTGGAGCAGCAAGGCGCTGGCTGAGCTGTTGACGCTGAATGGTTTTGTAGGTTCGGACGGCAAGAAGCGCGTGCCCGAATGGATCGGCTCATTGCCTGAATCGCAGCGCCTGGCGTTCATCGCCGGCTACCTGGACGCCGATGGCCATGTATCGCCTGCGCGCCGATTCGTGCTCAAGTCTTCCGACCGCAGGCTGCTGGAAAGCGTCGCTTTCCTGTTGACTACGCTGGGCATCACCGCGCATCTGCGGACTGAATTTGATCAGCCGCGCAAAGTGTCCATCATGGGGGTGGAGTGCACGGCCCATGGCGCGCACATTCTGTCCTTCCCGTTGGATGAACGCTTGTTGCGGCACGTCAGCCCGTCGCTGCGCGAGGCGGCTGCGGCCTGCGCGCCGGCCAAGCTGCGCCATCATCGCCGCATTGGGCATTCGAGCATCACCCTGCCGGAGGCCGTCGAGGTCGTTGATGTGACAGTATCCGAAGCCAGCGCCGAGCCTGTGCCGACATGGGATATCGAGGTTGAGGGCACGGGTAACTTTGTGTCTCAGGGATTCATCGTCCACAACTCTAAGCTGACGATGAAGTATCCGTCCGTCTACCTGATGGAGCCGGGCGCGCACGGCGAGATCCTCTCAATCGCTTTTGCCGGCCGCGGCCAGCACCAGGACGCCGGCGGCAAGGTCGTGCACGCCGCGCCCAACACCACCAGCAAGATCATCTCCAAGTCCATCAGCAAGGACGGCGGGCGCACCAGCTACCGCGGCCTGCTCAAGGTGTATCGCAACGCCGAGAACAGCCGCAGCAACGTCGTGTGCGACGCGCTGTTGCTCGACGAGCGCAGCCGCAGCGACACCTATCCGTATATCGAGGTGGACAACGACAACGTGGTGATCGGCCATGAGGCCAGCGTGAGCAAGATCGGCGAGGAGCAACTGTTCTACGCCATGAGCCGCGGCATCAGCGAAGAGGAGGCCAGCACCATGGTCGTCTCCGGCTTCATCGAGCCGCTGGTCAAGGAGCTGCCGATGGAATACGCGGTCGAGATGAACCGCCTGATTGCCCTGCAGATGGAGGGGACGGTGGGGTAGCCATGGCGATGGTGCAACCTGTGCTCAAACCCGCGCCGGTCGTGAGGGCCGGCGAGTTAACGCGCGAGTTCGTCGAGCGCTATGCCGCTGCGCTGAATGAGCCGGCATGGATGACTGCGCGCCGCTTGGAAGCGCTGCGCGTCTTCCGCGACACCGCGCCGCCTAACCGGCACGATGAACTCTGGCGTCGGGTTGACCTGAGCACCTTCCGATTGGACCTCATCCTCAGCGGCATCACGCCAGCGAATACCCTGCTCGACGTGGCGCGCAGCGAACTGCCTCCTGCGCTCCGCGAGCAGGGCGTGCTCTTCACCAGCCTTGAGGCAGCGGCGAAGGATCACGCGCCGCTGCTCGAGGCGTGGCTGATGACGCAATGCGTGCGCCTGAGCGACGCCTACTACGCGGCGCTGCATGGCGTGTTCATGCGCTATGGGACGATCCTTTACGTGCCCGCCGGCGTGGTCGTCGAACAGCCGCTGCGCACAACCATTCGCATGGCTGCCGATCAACTGGCCGGCTTCTATCACACCCTGGTCATCTTGGAGGAGGGCGCCAAGGCGACGTTGATCGAGGACTTCGCCTCTGAGACAGGCGCACATCAAGCGTTGTACAACGGCGTGGTGGAGATCATCCTCGCCAAGGGCGCCGAGCTTGACTACGTGAGCATCCAGGACTGGGGGCGGAACGTCTATAACTTCTCCACCGAGCGGGCAAAGGTCGGCGAATCGGCGACCTTGCATTGGGTTGTCGGCGGGCTTGGCAGCAAGTTCACCAAGAGCTTAATCGAGGCCGACCTGATCGCGCCACATGGCACAGCGCTTCTGAGCGGCGTGTATTTCGCGGACACGCGCCAGCAGCTTCACTACGACACGCAGCAAAACCACATCGCGCCGGCTTGCAAGAGCGATCTACTGTATAAAGCAGCGCTGCGCGACGAAGCGCGCACGGTGTGGCGCGGCAATATTCGCGTCTTCCCGGGCGCGCAGAAGACCGACGCCTATCAGGCCAACCGCAACCTCCAGCTCTCCAGCCGCAGCCGGGCCGACTCCATCCCCGGCCTGGAGATCGAGGCGGACGATGTGCGGTGCACGCATGGCAGCACGGTGGGCCGGCTGGAGGACGAGCCGATCTTCTATCTGCGCAGCCGGGGCATCCCGCTGCGCGAGGCGCGCCGCTTGGTCGTGGAGGGGTTCTTCGCGCCGGTGATCGAGCGCATCCCGCTGGAGGAGACGCGCGAGCGCCTGCTGGAGGAGATCGGCAAGAAGATTGACTAAATCACTGCGCCGGCTTCTCGTATAACTCCACAAGCACGCCGAACGCGCTACGCGGATGGATGAACGCGTAGCGCGTTCCGTCTTTGCGCGTCACCGGCTGCGGGTTGATCAACTCGCAGCCGTGCGCGACCAGCCGGCCGAGCGCGGCCTCAATGTCGGGCACCTCCAGGCAGACGTGGTGCATGCCTGGACCGTGCTTGCTCATCCATTTCACGATGCCGGTGTCCTCGCGCGTTGGTTGGACCAGTTCGAGCCGCGCGCCCGGCTGTCCTGATCTATCGCCGAGCGGCAGGAAGGCGATCTTCACGCCTTCACTCTCCACGTCCTCGACGCGCTCGACCGCTAGGCCGAGTGCGTCGCGGTAGAACGTCAGCGCGGCATCCAGATTGGCAACGGCGATAGCCAAATGATCAATCCTCATCTGCTTATTTGAGTTCAGATTAAATGGGTGCATTCATGATTTGGGACGCGTACATGCCTGGCGTGACCAGCATCAAGGGTTACCGGTATCCCGCCCTACCCTATCATTCTTCGCTGGCGCGAAGAATCTAGACTCGCGGCTGATTAAACTGCTGAGGGCGCTTCGGTGAATTCGGCGTGACACAGAGTTAGGCATGTAGGGATTTGGCTGGGTGGGAGTTTAGATGCTTCACTGCGCTCAGCATGACAGACTGGTATGGCGAGCGATTCGTGAACGCACTTGTGTATACAGTTGTTAGTCCGTCGCCTCTATCATAAAGTTTTGCCCGCTGGGCAGATAACCGCCGCTGAAGGCATCGTCGTTGAGGTCACTCCCGACAATGACGTTGCGGCCGATGCGAAAGTCGGGCGGGACGATAGTGTTCTTGCCGATCACGGTGATGCCCGTAGAAAGGTGCAGATCGGGGTTGTTGTTCGGCGTGTAGTCTGAGCCATAGCCGACGCACGCACCGCGCCCGACGATCACATTCTTGTCAATGATGCAGCGGTCCACCATCGCGCCTTGCTCAATCACTGCGTCGGTCATCACGATGGAATAGCGCACGACGGCGCCGCGCTTGACGCGCACGCCGGGCGAGAGCACGGAATATTCCACTGAGCCTTCGACCACGCAACCATCGGTGATGAGCGAGTGGTTGACCGTGGCGCCGGTGCGGATGTTGACCGGCGGGCGCTCCTCGGATCGCGTGTGGATCACCCACTCACGGTCGAGCAGGTCAATCGGTGGCGTATCGGCCAGCAAATCCATGTGCGCTTCCCAGTACGACTGGATTGTGCCAACATCCACCCAGTAGTCGGCATAAGGGAAGGCAAAGACGCGGTATTTCTCGCGCACCATCTTTGGGAAGATGTCCTTGCCGAAGTCGCGCGAGGAGTTTGGGTCTTTGGCGTCCTCGTTCAGCACTTTGACCAGCGTGTCATAGTTGAACATGTAGATGCCCATTGAGGCCAGCGTGCCCTTGGGTTGGGGCGGCTTCTCCTCGAAGTGAATGACGCGATAGTCCGCATCGGTCTGCACGATGCCGAAGCGGCTGGCTTCTTCTGGGGAGACGCGCAGCGTGGCGACGGTGACATCGGCGCGCTTCTCTTGATGGAAGCTGACGAGGATGCTGTAGTCCATCTTGTATACGTGATCGCCGGACAGCACCAGCACGTAGTCGGCGCGCGCGTTGCGCACAAAATCCAAGTTCTGATAAATGGCGTCAGCAGTGCCTTCGTACCAGTCAGAGGCCAAGCGTCCCTGGTAAGGCTGGAGCATCCACACGCCGCCGTTAAGTCGGTCGAGATCCCACGGCGCGCCGTTGCGGATGTGGTCCTGGAGCGAGCGGGGGCGATACTGAGTCACCACGCCAACGGTGTAGATGCCGCTGTTGACGCAGTTGGAGAGGGGAAAGTCAATGATGCGGTATTTGCCCGCGAAAGGGACAGCGGGCTTGGCGCGCTTGTTCGCCAACACGCTCAGCCGGCTGCCGCGCCCCCCAGCGAGGATCATGGCCAGAATACGCATGGCGATGTGCTCATCTCTTCATAGTTCATCGTGGTAGGTATTGCGTCGCACCTGCGCGGAATGGGGCTGGCAGCGAGAGATGTAGGAATTGCTGAGCGCTTCACAAGCGACATTATAAGCAAAGCGAAGACAGAAGATTTAAGCTGTTTTTATGGAAGGGGCTTACTGGGGTTGCTCATGCACGACCTGGCAAATTGCTACTCATGCCCCTATCTGGAGCTGTTCTCGGTAGCTTCCCACTCGTCGGGTCACTTCGGATGCTGACCAGCCTAACTCGCCGGCCATTAGACGGGCGACGGTCATTGCCGAATCAGCGCCGTGCGACCAATCCTCGATCTGTATATGCAAGCGTCGGACCAGCACATCTTCTAGCGTGGTTGCCATCTCATGGCGACAGGCGTAGATCACCTCAGCCGCGATGTAGGGCAGGTCGGGGACGAGACGCTGCGCCAATGCGTCATCGCCGGCGCATAAGGCAAGGATCGTTTCTGCCTGCCCGCCATATTGCGCCAGCCTCGCCAACACGTCTTCGTCCCAGCCAAAGCGCGCTGCGGCCTGGCGCAGCGCGTCCTGACAAGCAGCATGCCCTTCTGCACCGTCCAAGGTCAGGGATTCAGTCGGGTGGGTGATCGGCTGCTTCCAGCGCCGCGCCAGGTGGTCGAGCGCATCCTGGGCCATGCGCCGGTAGGTGGTTAGCTTGCCGCCGGTGACCGTGATCATGCCGCCTGGGCCATCGGCGACGACGTGGTTGCGCGAGAGCTTGGCCGTCGCCTGGTCATCTGCGTTGGCTGGGCTGATGAGGGGGCGATAGCCGGCCCACGCGCTGATCACCTGGCTGCGGTCTAGCTTCGTTCGCAGGTAAGCGTTGGCTGTGCTGAGCAGGTAGTCAATGTCGGCCTCGGTCGCTGCTGGGTGATCTAGGTCCCCGCCTTTTGTGTCGGTGGTGCCGAGCGTGACGCGGGTGTTCCACGGCACGATGAACAGCAGCCGCCCGTCCGGTGTCTCCGGCAGCACCACGGCGTGGTCGGTGACGGGCAGGGCTTGGCGGGAGAGGGTGAGGTGCACGCCCTTGGCCGGCGCGATGGCGATGCGCGGCGCGCCGGCCAGCGCCTCGATGCGGCCCGCAAACGCCCCCGTCGCGTTGATGGCGACGCGGGTGGGAATGATAAACTCCTCGCCCTGCTGGACATCGCGCACGCGCGCCGCGCGGATTTCCCCTGCTTTAAGGTCGAATCCGACCACCTCGGCGTAGTTCGCCAGCCGAGCGCCGCGCTTCGCCGCTGTCCTCAGCACGGTGAGCGTTAAGCGGGTGTCATCGGTCTGGCCGTCGTAGTAGATGAAGGCATCGCGCAGCCCTTCTGACTTGAGCGCAGGCGCCAACTCAAGAGCGCGGCGCGCCCCAAGGCGCCGATGGCGCTGGATGGCCAGCCGACCAGACATCAGGTCATAGAGCGCCAGGCCAGCGCGCAACAGCGCGCTCATCCCGACCCCGCCCGGCGGGACAATCGGGGTGCCTAACGGGCGTTTGTTCTCAGCATATAGCGGCAAGACGAAGCCCAGCGGGCGCACCAGGTGGGGCGCGTTGCGCATCAATAGTCCGCGCTCGACCAGCGCCTCTTGAACCAGCGCGAAATCAAACTGAGGGAGATAGCGAATGCCGCCGTGCACCAGCTTGGTGCTCTTGCTGCTGGTGCCGCCGGCGAAGTCGCCCTTCTCCACCAAGCCGACGCGATGGCCACGCGCGGCTGCTTCCAGGGCGATCCCCGCGCCGGTGATGCCGCCACCGATCACCAATACATCCACGCCCTCGGCGGCCATGCGCCGCAGCGCTTCCTCGCGTTCTCGATACGAAAGTCTCATCGGGTCTAACTGTAACACTCACGAACTAACCAAAGGTTGCATGGGCACGTCCGCGCGCAGGGGGCATTAGGCTGCCTGGGAGTGGCCCAATAGCAATGATGTCTAGAACCCTTCTGAGGTGCTATGCCTGGCGCGAGGCGGGCGGCCGAGGCAGCAGGCCGGCGGATGTCACTTGGCATGACGGTGAGATGCTTCGCTGCGCGCGCAGCATGCTAGGCCGGCACGGCAGGCGATTGCGATCATCACCTGAGGATGAGCTGCTGGCCATCGCTCATCAGGGCGACCTCTGAGATTTCCTTAAGGTTCAAGGTGCGAATTGGCACGCCCAGCGCAGGCGGCAAGCCAGCGCCATCCGTCCAGACCACCCAGCGCGGGCCGGCAGCCTTGAGCGCAGCCACGTCCGCCTGCGCCCAGCCTAAAAAGACCAGCGTGCTTCGCGGCTCGTAATTTATCGCTTGCTGATCCCCCACCAAATCTATGTTCACCTCGCCATAACGGAGGCGCGTCCCGATCGTCTGCTGGCCATCCTGAGCCGGCATGCGCAGGGCTATTGTCAGAGAGACCTGACGGCCCAGCGCCAGCGTCGTGCCATCCGCTGCCGTCACCACCTGCGCGGCGTTCCTGCGAACCACCTGTCGGGCTGCCGCGAGGTCATCGGTCACTTGATCACGGCCAGGCGGCAGGACGAGCTCGCGGACGCGATAATGCGCCAGCAAGAAGCCGGCGTTCCGCCAGTGGCGTTCGCTGCGCTGGGGGACGATGAGCAGTTCCAGTTCCCCATCGCCGACCGGCATCATGCGACGCAGCGCATTGACAACATCACCGTCCCCCAAAAACACCGCCTGCGCGCCATCTGGCGAGCGAATGATCGCGCTGCTGCCGACGAAGGTCACGTGGAGGCGGCCATCCGGCCGCTGAAACCACAGGAGTACGCCAAGCCCCAGCGCAGTCAATCCCGCCACGCTGATGGAAAGCACAGCACGATGCGTCCACAACAGGTGCCTGATTGCGCGGCGGACGATAACCGGCTGAAACAGAAAGGCCGTGAACCCCAGCAATATCGCGTAATACGCAGCGGCAGCCGGCAGGCTGAAGAAGGTCACCGGCAACAGGGCATACGTGAACTCAGCGAAGCCCTCGACGATGAGAATCGTGAGTGACGATAGCCATTGCGCGGGCAGGAGCGCCAGTTGGCCTACACCCCCCAGCGCCGCTATGGCGGTTGCGATGAGCGATCCGAGCGCGCCGAGGATCATGAGCGGCGGTTGCAAGGGCACGACGAGCATGTTGGTGATCAGGGCCACCGAGGAGAAAGACTCGAAGATCAGCCACTGCACGGGCAGCGTGGTCAGGTGCGTCACAAAGGTCAGCAGAGCACTCTCCGAGACGAACAAGAAGGCCTGCCGCGCGCGGTGGTGGGGGATGTGCGCCGAGGCCCAATCCCGCAGCCGCCCGCCGAGGCGATCGGCATAAAGCGCCAGTCCGAGCGTCGCCGCAAAGCTGAGCTGAAAGCCGACGTTGAAGAGCATGTGTGGGTCGTAGAGCAATAAGATGAACGCGGCCGCGCACAAGGTGTTCAGCGTGATCCCCCTGCGCCAGAATAGCATTCCGATCAACCCCACGCCGGCCATGACCGCCGCGCGCACGACCGAGGCTTCCAGGCCGACGAAGACGGCATAGAGCACAATGGCCGGCAAGGCCAGCAAAGCCGCCCGACGCCGGCCCACCAGCCGGATCATCAGCGGCAGCGTCAGCGCGATCAAGATGCTGAAGTTAGACCCCGAGATGGCGATCAGGTGCGACGTGCCGGTGCGCCGAAAGGCCTCCTTCAGGTCATCCGGCATCGCTCGAGCGTCGCCGAGCAGGATGCCGCTGAACAGCGCGGCCTCTCGATCCGGCAGGCTGTTCCACACCTCTTGGCGAATGGCATTTTTGAACTCCAGAAGTCGCGCATACAGCCAGTTCTCCGGCGCCTCGCCGACCTTCAACAACTTGCGTGGTTGTCTCATCCAGGAGAAGACCTGGCGGCGGGCCAAGTATTCGCGGTAGTCGAAGCTGCCCATGCGCGGCGGCGCGTCGAGCAATCCTTCGACATGCACGACGCTGCCATACGGCCAATCCTCATAGTCGTGCCGGACCCTGCTGCGCAGCGCCTCGCTATCGGACCGATACTTTTGTGTTTCAACGCGCACCAGCACCAGGTCGTCCAGCGCCTCGTCGCTCACGCCTGCTGTATGGATGCGCAACGGCTTCAGGCGCAAATTGGTGTGGGTTGGCCGCACATCAGGCTCATCGGCAACGATGCCTTCCAAGCGCACCCACTGGCCGTTGTAGCGGGCGACCGACCGCGCAGCCGGCAAAGGGGCATGAAGGGTATAGTGCAGCGCACCCAAACAGAGCAACGCCGCGCAGGCCGCCAACCAGGTGCTGGACGTCGCGCTGCGCAGCCAGACCGCGCCGAGCGCGGCCAGGGCTGCGGTGACGAACGCGAGAGCGGGCACCGCCGCCGGCATCGGGAACGCCGACGCCAGCCAGATGCCGGCAGCGAAGGGCAGCGCGATAAGAACGAATGGGTTGCTGCGCGTCAACTTTCCCGTCAAGTTTAGCAACGCACAGGCAAGGCGGGGGACGTTCGCGGCCGACAAAAGCGTTTGCGGCCTACGCTGCCCCCTAGAGATGCCGAAGGCGCAGAGTTTCTTTATCCCCTCTGCGTCCTCTGAGCCTCAGAAGAAGCGCTTGATGATCGCCAGCGCCCCCTGCTTCCAGGGCACGCGGTGGGAGACGCCCGATTGATGGGCGAACTTCTCGTAGTTATCCAGGTACCACTGGAAGTTCCTCAACAGCGCATCCTTGTTGGAATACTTGGGGCGAAACCCCAGGACGCGCTCCGCCTTCTCAATAGAGACGAATGAATCCTTGGCGATCGTCTCGTACACCCACTTGTAGAGTGGCGAGAGGCCCAGCGCCTCCAAGATGCGCAGGCCCAGGATCACCGGCCCGGCGGGAAAGGGCTTGACCTTTTTGCCGTGGCCAGCATAGTCGAGCACGGCTTGAAAGTCCTCCGCCACCGTGCCGAACTCCTTCGCCCCGATGTTAAAGGTGTCGTTCACTCGCTCACGAGGCAGCGTGGCGCACAGGTAAATCGCATCGCACAAGTCCTCCACGTCCAGATATTGGTAACGATTCTTGCCGTTGCCCAGGACCGGGAAGCTGCGCCCATCTCTGGCCCAGTCGTAGAGCAGGGCGAACACCCCCAGGCGCTCCGGGCCGATGAACGACTTGGGGCGAATGATCGGGATGCACATGCCCTTCTGGCGGTATTCCAGGCAGATGCGCTCGGCTTCTATCTTCGCTTCGCCATACGGCCCCACGCCGTGCAACGGGTCATCTTCATAGAGGGGATGATGATCGGGGATGCCATAAACAGCGGTGGACGAGATGTGGATCAATCGCTCGACGCTCGCTTGATACGCCGCTTCGACGACGTTGCGCGTGCCGATGACATCGGTGGTGTAAATGTCTTCTTTGGAATACAGCGGCAGCGCCGCTGCCGTATGCACGACGATGTGCACGCCCGGCATGGCGCGGTCCAAGGCAGCGCGGTCGCGAATATCGGCCTTGATAAAGGTGATGCGGTCGCGCTCCGGATAGTCAAAGTCGGCGATGTCGTAGCAGATAACCTCATGACCTTTGTCCAACAGATAGCGGGTCAGGTTAATCCCTAAAAAGCCAGAACCGCCTGTGATCAGGTATTTCATGTCAGTAGCCTCCAGCTTGCTCCGTCATTTGCTGTGCATACGTATATAGAGGGTTGTCGCCCGGTGCGGGCGGGATATTCGCGCATCACGGCGTCGCGCAACGCATCTACGGCTGTCTGTTCGGCGAGGGCGATCGCACAGCCGCCGAAACCGGCGCCGGTCATGCGCGCGCCATAGACGCCCGACACACCCCGCGCGATCTCCACGACGGCATCCAGCTCTGCGCTGCTCACTTCATAGAGATCGCGCAGGCTATCGTGCGATTCGTTCATCAGCCGGCCGAAGGTCGCCACATCGCCGGCGCGCAGGGCAGCGACCGCGTCCAACACGCGCCGATTCTCGTAGATCACATGCTCGGCGCGCTGAGCCACCAGGGCCGGCAGCGCGGCGCGTCGCTGGGCGAATATCTCAGGCGAGAGATCGCGCAGCGCAGGGACGCCCAACAGGCGCGCCGCGGCCTCGCACTGAGCGCGCCGCTCGTTATAGGCGCTGGCGGCCAGGCTGCGCGGCGCCGCTGTATCCACGACCAACACAGCCATCCCGTCCGGCATCGGCACCGGCGCGTAGTCCAGCGAACGACAATCAATGAACAAGGCGTGACCGGCTTGGCCGAGGGCGGAGACGAACTGGTCCATGATTCCGCAGTTGACGCCGACAAAGGCGTTCTCGGCGCGCTGCGCCAGCTTCGCCGCGCGCACCCGATCCAGCCCGGCCAGCGCCGGCTGACAAGCAGCAAAGGCCATGAACACCGCCATCTCAATTGCCGCCGACGACGACAGCCCGCTCCCGATCGGCACATCACCATACAAGACGCCATCGAAGCCGACGAGGTCGAAACCGGCCTCTCGGAGCACCCAGGCCACGCCGCGCGGATAGTCGCTCCAATCGGCCGGCTCGCTGCGCTGAAGCTGATCGAGCGCGAAATCCGCCTCATCGTCAAAGTTGAGCGCATACAAACGGATGCGACGGTCGTCGCGCGGCGCGCCGACGACGGCCACTTCGCGGTTGATCGCCATGGGGAGGACGAAGCCGTCGTTATAGTCCGTGTGCTCGCCAATCAGGTTCACCCGACCTGGCGCGCGCGAGAGAAAGGCTGGCCGATGGCCAAACCGCTGCTCGAACCGCGAGATAAGCGCTGCGTAGTCCACGGCAAAAATAAGCCGAGCCTCGGACACAGGCTCGGCAGTTCAACTCGGCGCGGGTGCGCTGCGTTTAGGGTACAAACAGCCGGACGTTGTTCAGGATCGCGGCCAGCGAGGCGATGATGATCATCACCCCCACCGCCATGAGGAACACAGCAATGAACTGCACGAAGCGAAGGGTGGTATCAGGCCCAAAGGCTTCGTTGATGCGACCAGCCAGTGGCATGCTGAGCGCTTTGTTCTTGGGCAGCAGCAACGTCGCATAACCGCTGAGGAACAATAAGCCGGCTACGGCTATTCCGATAAATGGACCCCAGATTTGTAGTGTGTTCATGATGCACCTCCTAAAGACGAGCGCAGGCTACGCTGATGCTTATTTTATTGTCAAGTTTTGGACCCGACAAGCAAGGCCGGCCAACCAATCTCGGTCTAATACAAGGCAGCTTGCAAGGTGCATTTACTTCCACCAAGCGATGCTGCCAGCGAAGGCGAATCTGTAGAGGGTGGACGACGGCAGTGCCGTCACTCACCCAGTCCTGGAACGCACCCGCTCACGACGCCCCCAGCGTGCTGTCTAGCATCTCGTCCCAGCCGACAAGCTCGCCACCCTTGGACAGGACGACCCGTCGCTCGGCGACGGATGCGGCTGCGCCACGGGTGAGCCGCTTGCCACCCACCACGGGGATAGCCGGCAGCCCTGCCCTGCGCAGCAGGGCAGCGCGCTCTATGGCGCGTTCAACATCGTTTAGGTCAACCACGTTAGACACTTCCACCGCCAACCACACCTCGCCGCCACCCCGCTTCTTAGGAAGCTGGCCGCGCACGATCAAGTCCACAGCAGTCAGACGGCGCATGTCTATTTCATCGAGATGCTCCTCGAGCTGGTCCCAGATGTCGCTGATCTCCACGACTGCCGGCTTGCGCAACCAACCACCAAAGAAGGCAGCCGCCTTGATGCGATACTCCAGCTCAAGCTGCCTGCCTCGCACATCCGCCAGCTCGTCCTTAATGCCGAGGAGTTGTTCCTGGATGCGGAGCTGGGACTCGGCCAACTGGGCGAAGCGCTCGTCCGTGCGCCGGCGCAGCTCAGCCAGCTCCACTTCTATGCGCCGCTGCGCCTCGGCCAGCTCCGCGAAGCGCGTGTCAACGTAGCGGCGCAGCTCGGCCAGCTCGGCCTCCATGCGCTGACGAAACTCGCCCAGCTCGGCCTCTGAGCGCCGCTGAATCTCGGCCAGCTCTGCGAAGCGCGTGTCAACGTAGCGGCGCAGCTCGGCCAGCTCGGCCTCCATGCGCTGACGAAACTCGCCCAGCTCGGCCTCTGAGCGCCGCTGAATCTCGGCCAGCTCGGCGAAGCGCGTATCAACATAGCGGCGCAGCTCGGCCAACTCTGCCTCCACGCGCTGACGAAACTCGCCCAGTTCCGCCTCCATGCGCTGGCGAAACTCGGCCAGCTCTATCTCCGTGCGCCGCTGAATCTCGGCCAGCTCGGCGAAGCGCGTATCAACATAGCGGCGCAGCTCGGCCAACTCTGCCTCCGTGCGCTGGCGAAACTCGGCCAGTTCCGCCTCCATGCGCTGGCGAAACTCGGCCAGCTCTATCTCCGTGCGTCGCTGAATCTCGGCCAGCTCTTGCACCAGCGACGGCAGCGCCAGCAGCTCGTTGGTGAGCAAGATGCGCCGCATCTCGTTCAGCCACTCCGGCCGCTCGATCAGGATGCGCGTTAGGTCTTGTAGGTCATTTACTGTGAATGGCATTGATCAGGATTATATGTGACGCTGCTGTGTCGAGTGCATTCACCGACGGGGAAACCTTCTACCCAAGCGATGCTGCCAGCGAAGGCGAATCTTGTAGAGGGTGGGCAACGGCACTGCCGTCGCCCACCCAAGGCTCTGCCCCTGGCTGTGAATGCGCTTGTGCGTTCATGATTCGGGACAGGTGACGCTCGGCATGACCAGCATTAAGCGCATAGGAGGCACCGGCATCCTGCCTCACCCCGTCATTCTAATTAGCGTAGCGAAGCATCCAAGCTCCCACCCGACCAAAACACCGCGAAGCTGCCAAACACCCCGTCTAATTCCCAGCAACACCCGATGATGGCGGGGCCATCATTCGGCCCAGGGGAAACAGCGGCGCGGTGGCGCAGTCGCTGTTTCCCAGGATGCGGGGGAATGAAAGGGGGCTGTCATGCTGAGCGGCATCCGTCGGCCTGCTGCCTCGGCCACCCTTCGGTTAGCCGCGAGTTTAGATTCTTCGCTGCGAGTATGATGAAGTCGGTGGACACGGCATGCCGTGCTAGCGCTCAGGTCTTAGAGACCGTTTCTGAGTACTCAGAATGAAAAGCGTGAGGCAGGGCCTCAGCAACCCCGCAGCGTCCACCCAACCAAAGCCCGATGAAATCACCCATGCCCACCCCCACATTGCCGTGTAGGGGCGTGGCGATGCTACGCCCCACGCCCCAAAACATCCATGCGCCCACTTGATCCGCACTCACATCAATTTATATTCTCAACACCCATGATCGTGATTGACGCATCGCCGGCGGTGCACCGCAAAGCCGGCCTGGGCCGCTACGCTGAGGAGCTGATCGGCGCGCTGGTCGCGCAGGCAGGGACCGGCAAAACCACCCACGAGATCGGGGTGTTCTATCACGATGCGCTCCGCGCTGCGCCCAGCCGGCTGATCCAATCGCTGAACTGTTTTGCGACCACGCAGACGCCCTATCCCTGGCGGCTGCGCGCGCTGATCAGCCACTGGCTCAACTTGGCGCAGGATGAGCTGTTCAGCCGCGCCCAGACCAACACGCGCGCGCCGCTGCCGGCGCCGCGGCTCTTCCACGCCACCGAGCACCTCCTGCCGCGCTTCAAGGGCTTAAAGACCGTTTTCACCCTGCACGACCTGATCTTCAAGGTCTTCCCGGAATACCACCTCCCGCGCAATCGGGTCTTCCTCACACTGGCCATGCCGAGCTTCCTGCGGCGCGCCGACGCGATCATCTGCGTCAGCGAGCACACCAAGCGCGACGCGGTGCGCATCTATCGCCTGCCCGAGGATAAGCTGCGCGTGATCCACGAGGGCATCTCGCCGCGCTTTCGGCGCGTGCTGGACAGCAGCGCGCTGCGGGCAACGCAGGCGCGCTACGCCCTGCCGGATCGCTTTATCCTGGCTGTGGGCACGATTGAGCCGCGCAAGAACCTGACCACGTTGTTCAAGGCCTTCAGGGCGCTGTTGGAAGAGGATGACTCGCTGGCGCAGGAGCTGATCGTAGTGGGCAAGGCCGGCTGGCTGCACGCGCCAACCTTTCGCGCCATCCACGACCTCGGCCTGACCGGTCGCGTGCGCCTGCTCAGCGGCGTGGAGGACGAAGACTTAGTCAAGCTCTATTCACTGGCGACAGTCTTCGCCTTCCCCTCGCTCTATGAGGGGTTTGGCCTGCCCCCGTTGGAAGCGATGGCCTGCGGCGCGCCGGTGGTGGCGTCGAACGCAGCCTCGCTGCCCGAGGTCTGCGGCCAGGCTGCCCTGCTTCTGCCGCCGTTGGACGTCCAGGCGTGGACGCAGTCGTTGCGGCGCATCTTGACGGACCACGACCTGCGCCGCGATCTACAAGCGCGTGGGCCAGCACAAGCCAGCCAGTTTAGTTGGTCGAGGGCAGCGGAGGAGACGCGCCGAATCTACGACGAACTGTTGCGCTAAGCCGGCTGCGCAGCGAGCTGTCGCAAGCGGCGCAGCGTGTCGGCGATCTGGCGATAAGCGATCGTCCAAACGGCGGAGCCAAACGTGGCGACCAGCGCGCTGATCAACGCGCTGATGAGCGCGATGAGGACAAACATAAGGACGGTGAAGATGATCGTGCTCGTTTGAGGCCCCTCCTCGCTCAAGCTGCTCATAAGCCCGCCGATCGTAGCCGGTAGCGCGAGCGCGGTCAGAACCAAGCCGGTGATCAACGAGAACAGCGCGTTGAGTACTATGAGCACCAGCGCAAGCAGGATAACATTGAACAGGTTGCTGATAAACACCTCCCAGCCCCGGCGCAGGCCGTTGATGACGCCCAGATTCTCTAGCAAGATCGCGCGCTCGCCAAACGTCTGAAGCGCCGAGGCGAGGACGCCGTATATCACAATAGCACAAATCATCACACACCCACTGCACAGCAGCAACAACAGGCTGGTGCCGGCGCTGCCCAGATCAGGGGATTCTTCCCCCCGCAAGACTGCAATCGCAACCGGCAGCAATGATCCGCCCAGCAACACAACTGCCAGCACGAGCAGCCCCAGCACAGGCAGGGCCAGCACGATCCGCAACCCAAGCAATGCCCAAAACCGACGCGCAGCGGCCGACCAGGCTTGGCCGAAGGAAGTGCTCCCTTGTTCTTCGATCTGGCCAACGCCGGCGATCAGCCCGCCCTGGGCGATCACGCCGACCACGGCCAGGATGATCGCCAGCACGACGAGGATGCACAGCAGGGTGACTAAGGCCGCCGCCAGACGGGAATCGCCCTCATCCAAGCGCGGCAGCTCCCCAGGCACAAGCACACCGGGCGGCAGGTCAATCGGCAAGGCGGGTAGATTCACCGCGCCGGCGAGCAGCGCGGTGAGGAAACCGAGAAACCACAAGCTGCGATGCCTAATCGTGATGTCAAAGGCTCGAGAGAGGGTAGCGCCTATGTCCATAGAATGTGCGTCTCCTTAACCAAAGCCCCAGTGTAGGCGTATTCATGTTAAGAGATTTATTCCGATCTGGCAAGAACGGGTGCATTCACAGATCGTTTGGCGTGTCATGCTAGTGCAGCGAAGCATCTAAAATCCCGCCCGACCATATCGTAGGGGCGTAGCGGTGCTACGCCCCCCGCGAAGCCATCAAACGCCCCACCCTAGCAACCCTGCGGCGCCTCAGCCAACCGCGACTTTAGACCCTTCGCTGCGCTCAGGGTGACAGGGTAACTCAGCGACCCCGCAGCGCTTCAGGCGAGCGCATACGCGCAGCCTTTCATTTCGGATTGGACCACTCCCAAGTAACGAGTGGTCTTCACAGCCCACTTATACTATCGCTTCACCACTTCGCCAGAATGAGCGCGACTGAAGCGGCGATATTCTCGACTGCATGACGCCATCATGGACGTTCTGCTTGGGCTGATCTTCTCCTTCCTCTGGGCGTCGGCCTCGACGGCGGCCAAATACAGCTTTCAGGGCCAGCCGCCGCTGACGATCCTGAGCGTGCGCTTTGCGGTCGCCGGCGCGCTGATGATGGCCTGGCACTACGGCCTGCGCCGCGATGGGGCGCTGCCGCGCGGCCGGCAATGGGGCCAACTGGCGATCGTCGGCCTGACCAACAGCACGCTCTTCCTGGGCGCGGCCTGGCTGGGGCTGCGCGAGGTGCCGGTGGGGCTATATAGCCTGTTCCTGGCCACCATGCCCTTTCAGGTGGCGATCCTCTCGCGGGTCTGGCTGGGCCGGCAGGTGACGCGCCGCGAATGGCTGGGGATCGCGGTGGCCGCGATTGGCTTGGCGATCGTCGCCGCGCCGTCGTTGGCGCGCAGCACGGCTACCTTGTCCGGCCTGCTGCTGGTGATCATCGCCATGGTCAGCCAGGCGGTCGGCGCGGTCTATCTCAAGCGGGCCGCGCTCGAGCTGCCCAGTGGGATGATCAACGCCTGGCAATTGCTGATCGGCCTGGGCTTTCTGTTGCCCTTCGCCGCCGCGTTGGACGGCGGGGCCGGCCTGCGCCCCACCCCACAGATGATCAGCGGCCTGGCCTGGTCTATCGTCATGGTCTCGGTGGTGGCCAACGCGCTGCTCTTCACCATGCAAAAGCGCGACCCGCTCTGGGCCAGCACCTGGCTGTTGCTGGCGCCGGTGTTCTCGTATCTCCAGGCCGCGCTGGTGCTGGGCGAGCCGATCGGCTGGACGGACCTGATCGGCTCGGCGCTAGTGGTGGCCGGGCTGGTGATCTCGGGGGCGACGGAGCACAAAGAGAAGAAACGTGAGTAACAGTAGCTGGCCAGCCTCCGTGCTCATGGCGCGGCCAGCTTTGACGCGAACGGGCGTGTCAGGCAGCGCGATCTCAACTCAGCACAACAAAGAAATGCGCCGCCCTAATCGTGAATTTGCCCTAGCAGGAGTTGCATTCATGGATAGGGCGGCGCGCTGGGTGGGCGACGGCATCGCCATCGCCCACCCCCTATCCACTTGCCTTCGTCGGCAGCATCGCTCGGTGGAAGGTTAACCCTATTGCTATATCTCCCCCTGGCAGAAGACGGAAAAGCTGATACGCTTCTGGGCAGGCGAGACCGGTAAGCACAACGACGGCGAAGCGCACGACGCGCCGAGCGACCAAACCGGCGCGCCAAGGAGAAGCATCGGATGACCCGTATTACCGAAGCGCAAATCAAACAGTATCACGACGAAGGATATTTCATCCTCGAACGGGCGATCCCG
>Ga0308399_1000059_pt1 | contig 37880 bp, 32 predicted proteins | sample HotsprSampOS1260_FD_202367 | JGI IMG/M metagenome (GOLD analysis project Ga0308399, IMG submission 202367) | Hot spring phototrophic mat microbial communities from Octopus Spring, Yellowstone National Park, Wyoming, United States - 20060914_OS12-60 ... | reverse complement strand
TCTGAGCCTGGCTGCGCTGCCCTAGGGGCGGAAAGGAGTGCCGCGTGAGAATAACAAGACTCGCCCGATGTGGAGGCTGCTATGTGGGCTGATCGGTTGATCATGCTGCCAGTGACCATCGTTGCCGTTTGGGCAATCCTCCTGACCCTGGTTGACCTCTATATCCCTGATGACCGCAAAGGCATCACCGCATCCTTATCTGCGCTCGGCTTGATCATCGCCTTGCTGGCGAACTGGTTTGGTGGCAGTCAGCCGCAAACGGCCTTTTTTGGCATGGTGGTGGCAGATGGCTTTGCCTCTTTTCTCAATACGATTTTCCTCTTAAGTGGTTTGTTTGGCATCCTTCTCGCCTACAACTATCTTCACCGCCAGAACATCGCCCGCAGCGAGTATTACACCTTCATGCTTTTCTCGATCAGCGGCATGATGCTCATGGGCATGGCTGCCGACCTGATCATGGTTTTTATTGCCCTTGAATTGCTCTCTATTCCTCTCTATGTGATGGCTGGCTTTCACCGGGACCGTCTCGATTCCGAAGAAGCTGCCCTGAAATACTTTTTACTTGGCGCGTTTGCCGGGGGCTTTGTGGTGTATGGCATTGCTCTGGTGTATGGGGCAAGCGGCTCGACCCGCATTGCGACCATCCTGAGCGCCGTGGAAAGCGGCAGCGCCTCGCCAATTCTGTTGACCCTCGGCGCAGCTCTGATTCTGGTCGGGCTGGGCTTCAAGGTAGCGGCTGTGCCCTTTCACATGTGGACTCCGGATGTCTATCAGGGCGCGCCATCGTCGGTGACGGCATTCATGGCGGTTGGGGCAAAAGCAGCCGGCTTTGCTGCTCTGTTGCGCGTCTTTCTCGTGGCTTTTCCGACCTTATCTGCTCAATTGATCCCGCTTCTCTGGTCTCTGGCTGCTCTGACGATGACTGTTGGCAATGTGATTGCCATTGCCCAGAGCAATATAAAACGTCTGCTAGCCTATTCCAGCATCGCCCACGCCGGTTATATCCTGATGGCGACTGTGACTCTAGGGCAGAGTCGCGTTATGGTAGATGCAACCGGGGCAGCCCTCTTTTACCTGTTTGCTTATCTCCTGACCAACTTCGGCGCCTGGGCAATCGTTGTCCTCCTTGAACAGCAAGAGGGCAAAGGGTTGAATTTGCAAGATTATGCTGGCTTGGGCAAAAAACAACCTGCCCTGGCGGCAGCAATGACGGTGTTTATGCTATCGCTTACCGGCGTTCCGCCAACCCTGGGGTTTTTAGGGAAGTTTTATCTCTTTCGAGCGGTGTTGGAGGGTGGCTTTGTCGGTCTGGCGGTGATTGGCGTGTTAACGTCCTTAATCTCAGCCTACTACTATTTGCGGGTTGTCATCATCATGTACATGCAAGAAGGAGAACCGCTGGTCAACCGCGATGCTCTGGTGCGCTGGACAGCCGGGCTGACGGCGATTGCGGTGATTGCCCTGAGCCTGGTTGCAACGCCTCTGTTTCAATGGGCAACTCAGGCAACGCTCTTCGCCGCAAAATAAAATTCCCCAGCGAGATCCACTCCACCGCGGTTAAAGTTATCAGCCCGACCGCGGTGTTTTTTTGTTAAAACCAAAATCCCCTCGCTCAAGAGGTTCTCAACCGGTCTGGCATCCACTACAAACTTGCAGTTTCGAAAGCAACCGACACCCTTACAAGATTATTAAGTGAAACTGTTCTCGGCTAGGTTAAAATTAAAATCAGCTTATCTCTTTCAATTGATGAAGAACAAGGCATCCGCCATTAAATGATTTTGGAGAATTTTTATGAAACGCGCCAAATTTTTGAGGGTTGTCTGTTTCTTTCTCTTGCTCTGTCTGTTGGGTTTGCCCCTGAATGGGCAGGCTGCGGTTGCTTTGCCCCAAAGCTCGGCGCAAGAAGGCCTCTGGTTACCCCTGAGCCAGTTTGGTTATCCAGGTCCCCTCCGCCTGAGCGGGCAATTTGGAGAACGGTATCTTTATCTCCCTATTCCGCCGGGCATGCAAACCGAAACGATGCGGTTTACCCTGCGCACCTCTGCCGATGTTCAGAGCGGCTTTTTAGAAATCTACAACCGCGAGCGCGTGCTGCAGGCTTTTCCTCTGGAATCTTCGCAGCAGACCGTTGAATTCAGTTTGAACGACGCGCAGGTAGAAAACGGTTATCTGGTTTTTCACCTGATCAGCCGCTTGCGCAGCCAGGATGACCTTTGTGAAACGGCCTATGTTGGCGCCTGGTTGGACATTGAAGACGCCTTCTTGAAGCTGAGCGGTCAACCAGCCCAACCCAAAACGGTGGCAGAGTTCTTCCCACCCCTGCTCACCCACCTGATCATCGAAGTTCCACCGCCCCTGAAGCCCGAACAGGCTGAGGCGGTTCTGCGCCTAGCGGCTGCCCTGCAGGCAAAGTATGCCAGCCAACCCTTTAACCTTCTTTTGGTAGATGACCCCCAAAAAATCCCGGCCGAACTTGGCGAACAACCGCTGGCGCGGCGGGTGATCGTACGCCAGCACGCCCAGGCAAGCATCGCCCTCCAAAGCGATGAAACACTGCCAACCCTGATCCTGCAAGGGGAAGGTCAGGCACTCTCGACCCACAGTGCTTGGTTGAGCAGTTCCCTGCAAGCCTTTGGGATTGGTCGTCAGATGCAAGTGCTGGCATGGAACGAAGCAGACGAAGCCCGTAGCCAGGTGGTGACTCTGGCAGAGTTAGGCTACCCGCTTCAACAAGTCAGCGGAGTCGGGCGGATGGACATCTCCATCTCCTTCTCTCAGGCTGACCTGGGAGGTTCGCTGCACAATTTACACGCTCGCCTGGTGGGTACTTTTACGCCGATTGAAGCGCTCGCCAGCGCTACCCTGACCGTCTTGTTCAACGGAGCGCAGGTGCGGTCACAGCTTTTAGCCAACACAACCCAATACGATCTGTACCTCTCTCTGCCCAATTCCCTGTTGCGCCGCGAGAATACCTTGACCTTGCGTTTTGATTATACCCCGCGGCAGGGCGAATGTCGGATTGGGGTCAGTCCTTTCACCGCTCAACTGTGGGAAAACTCCTATCTCCAATTCGAAGCTGGGGAGACTCTGCAAATCGGCTTTTTCCGTTTCCCGCAGCGATTGCTACCCAAGGCTGAGGTAACCATCGAACCCCTCACCACCGACAACTTGCGCCGGGCAACCGAACTGGTGATCGCTTTGCAAAAACTCTCAAAAAGGCCCTTGCATTTGTCCTGGGCAGACTGGCAAGCCGGGCAAACCTCGAACAAGAGCTGGTTAATCCTTCAAGGCGATGCAGCTCAAGTGGCAACGCTCAAACCGCCGCTGGAATTGACGCCTTTCCGCCTGGTGGACGTTTCCGGGCGCGAATTGTTGCGATTGGAGGGAGAAAGCCCCTTTGCGGTCTTACAGGCTTTTGAACACAACCGGCGCCAGGTGCTTTGGCTCACAGCTCACGAGCGAGCTGAGCTGATGGATCAACTGCTGTCGAACCTGCGCCAGAATCCCAACGGTTGGTATGATCTGGCCGGTGATGTGTACCTGCTGGGAGCGGGGATGTCCAGGCCCATCGGACTGGATGTGCGCGGCGGAGCTGTGCGGGTTGAACCGCTACAGCCGTCTCCCAGCGTTTGGGTCTCTCGCCTGCGCCCCTACCTGTTTGGGGCAGCCTTGTTGCTTTTGCTGGCCGGATTGGTGTGGCTCTATCCCAAATTGGTGCGGAAACAGCCTTCGTCCTCATGAGCAAAGTTCTGATGCCCTCCACCCTTCCCCATGCAAGCACCCCGCCTTTGCGCTTAGGCGAAGCGCTAGTGCAGCAGGGTCTGCTCACCGCCGAGGACTTGCAGCGCGCCCTTGAGCTGCAACAGCGCACCGGTGAGCGTTTGGGGCGCATCCTGATCGCCCTTGGGCTGATCAAAAGGCAGCAACTCTACCAGGTGTTGGCGAAGCTCTGGGAGCTACCCTTCGTCGATTTACTGCAAACGCCGCTGGATCAGAAATTAGCCCGTCGGTTCGATCCTCAAGTTCTAGTGCGCGAGCGATATTTTCCGTTTGGCGAGCGCGATTCGCGGCTGCTGATTGCCACCGCCGAACAACCCACCCCCGCCCTGTTCGAACGCCTGCAAGCTACGCTTCCCAATCAGGCGGTAGAGTTGTATGTCACCACCGAATGGGACATTGACCACGCCATTCGCCAGTGCTATCGCAATCAGATTCTGGATCGCGCCGTTCACGGACTGTATTACCGCAACCCTGCTGAATGCGCCTTTACCGTCTTGACTTTCTGGCAATATGTGGCTTTTGCCTTAGGTGTGCTTGCCTTGCTAGCAGGATTGTATTTTGCCTTACGGCCAACCTTGATCCTGTTGAACTTCCTGGTTAACCTTGCCTTTTTGGGTAGCATTCTGTTTAAATTTACCGTCTCCCTGGCTGGGGCAAAATACGAACAGGTGCAACCAATCACTGCTGAGGAAGTCGCTTCACTCAAGGATGAAGACCTGCCTACCTACACGATCCTGATACCAGCCTACCGCGAGGCAAAAGTTATTCAGCATTTGCTCATCAATTTACAACATCTGGATTATCCGCCTGAAAAGTTGGAAATCCTGCTATTGCTAGAGGAGGATGACCACGAAACCATCCAGGCTGCTCGAGCTGCCAGACCCCCCGAACAGGTGACTTTCGTCATTATCCCAAAGGGCCAACCGCAAACCAAACCCAAAGCCTGCAATGTGGGTTTATTCTTTGCCCGCGGTGAGTACCTGGTCATTTATGACGCCGAAGACCGGCCTGAACCCGATCAATTGAAAAAAGCGATTCTTGCCTTCCGCAAAGGGCCTCCCAATTTAGTTTGTGTGCAGGCAGCCTTGAACTATTTCAATACCAACGAGAACTTCCTGACCCGCATGTTCACCCTGGAGTATTCGTATTGGTTCGATTACATGTTGCCCGGTCTCGATCGCCTGCGCTTACCAATCCCCTTGGGTGGCACCAGCAACCACTTTCGCACCGAGGTTCTGCGCCAGTTGGGTGGTTGGGACCCGTTTAATGTAACCGAGGACGCCGACCTGGGCATCCGCGCAGCGGCCAACGGCTATGGAGTTGGCGTGATCAATTCGACCACTTACGAAGAAGCTAACAATCAGCTCTGGAACTGGATTCGCCAACGCTCGCGCTGGATCAAGGGCTATATGCAAACCGTCCTGGTACACAGCCGCAACCCCTTTCACCTCCTTAAGCAGACAGGGTTGCGCAATGTATTCGGATTTTTGATGTTGATCGGAGGATCTCCGTTGACCTTCCTCGCTGCTCCAATTTTATGGGCGTTTTATCTCCTTTTCTTAGTCACTGGCACGCGGGCTTTGGACTTTCTCTTCCCGCCCATCACTCTCTACATCAGCCTGTTTAACCTGCTGTTCGGCAACGGACTGATGATTTATCTCAATATGCTAGCCGTCTTTAAGCGCCATTATCATAGCCTTCTGCCTTATACCCTGCTCAATCCCATCTACTTGATTTTGCACTCTATAGCCTCCTATAAGGCGCTCTGGCAACTCTTGACCCGCCCGTTCTACTGGGAGAAGACGAAGCATGGCATCAGTCGGCAACTCAACGCTTTCCATCAATCTACCGCGCCCTGAAAATCGCCAGGCGGTTCAGGCTGCTTCGCAGGAGAGCATCTGGCACCATCTGCTATTTAGCGTGATGCTGGCATTGCCATTCGGGGGCTTGAGTCTGCTGGCAGCCGAAATAGGTTTCCTGAGCAACCAGCATGCCCATCTGATTGCCAAGGCGCTCCAGGCTGTGGAACAGGGCCGCCTAGAGCTAATTGGATTCACTTATCCTCCCTTACCGTTTCTGCTGACGGCGATCTGGATTCATCCGTTTACCCCCTCCCTGCTGGCTTCCCTGGCTGCCGGCGCTACCGCCTGGCTGCTCTTGCGCCATCTGCTGCAAACTTCCCTTTCGGCAGCGGCAAAGATATTCCTGCTGGGCGCGCTGGCATTTACGCCTGCCAGCCTGTACATCGCCACGCAATCTCTAACCGAGATGGCAACCCTGCTCTTGTTCCTGCTCGCCTGGCTTGCCTTCTTGCGCTTTACCCGGCTAGGCGAGACCTTGAGCAGTTTCATCTCCGGACTAATCCTTGGCCTGGCTTTTTACTTCAACGCCTATGCCTTGTTTTTTAGCTTCGTCTATGCCTTTGCCTCTCCGTTGTTTTATCGCTGGCAGCAGGTAATGCAGCGCGAACGAAAGTGGCAGGCAGACCTGACCCTGGTCGTGGTGATTGGGTTTCCCACCTGGCTGGCTTTCTTCTCCTGGGCATACCTGAACTGGATCTTTACTGGCAATCCCTGGCTGTTTCTCACCGATCCCACTGCGCCTTTATTTACCTTCTTCAGTGCTTCACCCATCTGGACAGGCGGATTTTTCCCCACCCTTGCCTATTCACTGCAAGAGGTGATGCGAGCGCCGGTCTACCTTGGGGTAGCGATTCTGGTAGCCATCTACGCGCCAAAACGCCTGCCAGCTTACTTTGCTCCCTTTGGGGTAATCGCCGTTGTACGCCTGGCCGGTTGGAATTACACCGAAGCCATGGCGATTGCTACCTATTCGGTGGTTGCCCTGGCAGCGATTCCCAAACGGGTAGAAAAAAGCTGGAGCAGATTGCTGATTCCGCTGGCGATCTTTCACCTATTGCTCAATCTAAACTCACCCTACCAGAGCACAGAATTGAAGGTCTGGGAGCGGGTTATTCTGCGCCAGGAGAGGCAGGCAAGCGATACTCTCGAGATTCAGGCTGCTGAATGGCTTTGCGGGCTACCAGACCATTCCATCCTGGCTGATGACCGTACCGCCTATCGCCTGATTGCCCGCTGCAACCGCGCCCAACCATTCCTTCTCCCCGCCGATGGGAGATTTCTGTTAGCCTTGCACGCCCCTGACCAGTTTGTAAATGTTGTGCTGGTGCAACGGACCGAGACGCCATTTGCCGATCAGGTCAGTCAACGCTTTGCCACCGCACCGCCGCCCGGCTTTCAGGAGATGGCGCGGTGGGAGAACTGGGTGGTGTACGAGCGGCAGAGGTTCTGGTAACCTTAATTCGGACAATCGTCTCCAAGAGGAATAGCTTAAGCGCTGTCTAATTGCAGCGCCAACCTGGCTGTACGCCGGGCTATGGCAGTGATTGAAAGCTTTTCCTTGCCCCACAGATAGGTTTCAACCGTATCTTGAAGGGGAGCCGCCCACTCCTTTGGCACTCCCCTTTGTATTCCCAGGATCGTGCCTACCAATCCCCCATTGCAATCCACATCCAAACCAGCCATTGCCAGCAGGGAAAAACTACGGGTCATCTCACCATTGCCATACCACAGAGCCAACAAAACTGCCGCAATGTTGGGATAAGCATGAATCCAATGATAAGTCTCAAAACGATGATCCAATACCTTCCATGCTTCAATCGGGTCAAGATGTTCGTTCAAAACAGCTAGAATCTCTTGCACCATTGCATAATATTCGCTTTTTTGAGGCAGGTAAGCCATTGCTTGTGTAATTAAGGATTTGATATCGGACTCAATGAAAGCCAACGATGTAAGCACAGCGGAAAACATTTCTCCATAGACGCCGTTTGCCGAATGCGAAATAACGGCGTCCAGATGGGCAAAACGAGCAGCCTCAAGTGGCTTTCCGGCGGCAATCATACCGCAGATCATGCCTCTCATCTGAGCGCCAATCCAATCCGAATACGGATTACGCCATAAACCCGAGTGAGGCGGAAATATGCCTTCCAAAAGGTTTTTCAAGGCAACCTCTTCGGCAGAGTATGCATAGGGAATGTTTCGCAACCATTCTAAAGCTAATTGCCGAGAAGTGAGGCTAGCCCCATACCTTTCCAGCGCCTCAAGAAAGACAAGCTCATAAACCACGTCATCGTTGAGCGTTTCAGGCGAGGTGAGGTAATGATCCACCTCTCCATAAACCTTGCAGATTTGCTCACCAGCATAACCTTCCAACGGCGATCCGAAAGCAGCTCCGGCAAATTGTCCCTGCCAGCCGTGGAGAAGCTTCTTTTCAAAATTCGCAATCTTGAGATTTTTCGTTTCATCCAATGGCTGAGCCATAGAATCCAGAATGTCGTTCCACGCTAAGGGATGCTCAAACCGATAGTATGGGTTTGTGAGGTCCAAGGATGCCTGTTGAATTTTTTCCATCAATTCGGCTGTGATGACCTTTACCTCTGGAAGGTTGGCCTGGCGGGCTAATTCCAACCCAAGAGACAAGAAGCCTTCTGCCTCGTCCACTTGATACCCTTTATTCGCTAAGGATTGCACCATCCCAACGCAAAGTGATGTTGGTGCTCCAGACGCTGGTACTTCACTGTACCAGAATTGAAGTATCTTCTGTTCATCCGTTGCCGGCGACTGCAGATGTTGTTTCCAGCCCCCTTGGCAAGGGATTTTTGGAGGTACAGCCCCCATCCGCATTTGTCGCTCAATCTGCCACGCCTTTATTTTCAACTCAACAACTGTCCTGTGTTACTTCGTCCAACAAAAAGCAATTCTCCGCAGCCCAACTGACAAAGATGCTCTCTCCAAGAGAAAATCCTGACCGTTCGGCTTTATTTTGGATAAACGCCGTCACAACCTCTCCGCTTTCAAGCTGTATTACATAAGTAGTATTTGTGCCAAGATAGATGCGATGAACCACTTTTCCAGGCACTTCATTAGGTATTTCAGAAGGCTGGCGTGAAAGGTTGATCTTTTCAGGACGAACGATCAGTAGGGCTGATTCTCCGATGGCTTTACTTTTCCGCCAACCAGCAACCAACTCATACCCATATTGGGTCTGGATATGAGCGAAATCGGCATTGATTTTGGTGACAATTCCCCGAAAAATATTGGATTGACCAAGAAAATTCGAAACAAACAAGTTGACCGGATACTCATACACTGCTGCTGGTTCACCAATTTGACAGATTCTCCCCCGATCCATAACGGCAATGCGGTCAGCCAGGGTGAGAGCTTCTTCTTGGTCATGGGTAACAAAAATAGCCGTTATCCCCAGTGATTGTTGAAGTTGACGCAGTTCAACCTGCATTTGGGTACGCAATTTCTTATCAAGGGCTCCAAGTGGTTCATCCAATAACAAAACGCGCGGTCGGGTAACCAAAGCCCGCGCTAAAGCAACCCTTTGTTGTTGTCCGCCGGATAGTTGGCGCGGATAGCGCTGTTCCATCCCCTCTAATCGAACCAGGGCAAAGGCTTCTTTGACACGCTCGGCAACTTCTTTTTTGGGAAAACGGCGTACTTCTAAGCCAAAAGCCACGTTTTCCCACGCTGTGAGATGGGGAAACAAGGCGTAATTTTGAAAAACAACCCCGATATTCCGTCTTTCTGGGGGAACACCGTTCATATCTGAACCGCCGATCAGAATCTTTCCCTGATCGGGTTCGATAAATCCGGCAATCAAGCGCAAAATGGTTGTTTTTCCGCTGCCGCTGGGTCCGAGCAAAGCAAAAAATTCACCATCTTCGACTTTCAGGCTGACCTGATCGACGGCTACTACCTGATCGTAATTCTTTGATACCTGTTGGAGTTCGACACTACTCATCGATCCGCGAACATCCTTATCTATCCGACAAATTTGATCTCCCGGCTAGAAAACAACACCAGAATAGCGGAGAAAAAGAACACTATTGCCGAGATGGCGTTAATCTCTGGTGTAAACCCTTTGCGGATAGAGGTGTATATTTCCACCGGAAGAGTGGAGACTCCTTGAGGAGCTAAAAAGTGAGAGAGGGTAAAATTGTCAAACGACACCGCAAAAGTAAACATAAAAGAAGCAACCAGGCCAGGTATAATGAGGGGCAAGGTGATGCGCTGAAAGGTGGTAAAAGGTCCCGCTCCTAAACTGCGGGCGGCTTCTTCGAGGCTTGAATCCAACCCCTGAAAACGGGTGCTCATGATTAAGATCACGTATGGTAATGAAACCCCTACATGTCCTACGACCAGGGTAAACAGGCTGCGAGGGATCTTTAGCCAATAAAACATCAACAAGAGAGCGACAGCTAAAATTAGCCATGGAATGGTGATTGGCGGGATTATAAGGATGCGGAGGATATTTTTCCCTCGAAAGTGATAGCGGCTCATCGCCCATGCCGCTAACGTCCCCAAAAAAGTAGCAAGGATAGAAACCGCAAAGGCAAGTACGATGCTATTGCGCGTTGCAGTAAGAATGCGCTCATTGGTCGAAAGCTTTTGAAACCAGATGAGGTCGTATTGAAAGGGTAATTCGTAGAACGGTGAGCGATTGAAGCCCATAATGATCATCACAACCAATGGTCCATATAAAAAAACAAGAATGAGCAAAGCATAAAGGGAAGCTATTGTAGAAATTGCTCGACTCATCTTGACTATCCTCTGAGGAAGCGCGTCCGGCGCAGGATAAGCCCTAAGAGCGCCATGAAGATCAACACAATCACCAGCAATAGAAAGGATAGTGTGGCGCCAAAATTCCACTTAAACAACTGGACAAATTGATCTTCGATAATCGTACCGATCATTGTTCCAGCCCGTCCGCCCAACAATCGAGGTTCTACAAAAGAGCCAATTGCGGGAATATAAATTAATATTGCCCCAGAGATCATCCCGGGCAAACTCAAGGGAAATAGTATGCGCCAAAATCGCTGCCAAGCGTTTGCCCCCAAACTGGCTGCAGCCTCTAGCAGGGAATTCTCTATCCGATCCAAAGCGATATATAACGTAAGAACCATATAAGGGAGATAACCATGCACCAAACCGATTAGAATTGCTTGGTAGGTGTACAGAATCTCAAAGCTACCCATCTGGATACCAAGCGATTGAAAGAAAAGATCGAGCACGCCCCCCTTGCGCAGGACAATTGCCCAAGAATACAATCGGACAATCGTATTGCTCCAAAAAGGTACGATGACTAACATGAATAAGGCAGCGCGCCATTGATTAGGGATAACTTTTGCCATTGCCAACGCCATTGGATATCCCAGCAGGATACAAAGAAGGGTTGTATAGAAACTGGTTAATAAAGATTTGGCGGTCAAGCGCCAGTAAAAGATATGCTCAAAGAAATTGCGATAGTTGTCGAGAGTGAAAAACACTGCTCTCTCGCCAATTGGAACATCGCTCAAAAAGCTAAAAACCAGCATGATCGTCAATGGCGCCAGAACAGCAAACGCTAACCATCCATAAGCAGGCACAAGCAAAGCAAGCAGAGAGAAGGCGCGCCGCCAACGGCTCACTGAGACATCTCCTTTGGATAGGCTGCTGGGAATATTCCCAAAAGGAAAGCGCCCCAACCCAAAAACGGATAACCTTGCCTTCTAGTGCAAGGCCGCATCACTGCGCTCCTGTTTACATTCTGCGTAAGAGAAGTCAACAAGCTCAATGCTTTAGTAGCTGGCTTTAACTTCTTCCCAAAGGCGGTTCCATTCCTCGCGCGTCTCTGGACTCATCGTTTCCATAAATACCAAACGAGCAAGAATCTCCGGATTCCCCATGATGGCTCGATTAAAATGATCTGCCGCCAGGGCATCGAGGCTTGTTTGAGTCGTTGGAGCAGGAGCGCCGGCGATGGTATCCCACGTAATATAGAATTCGGAAGAGATCATGTAATCCAGCCACTGATAAGCCATATCCTTATGAGGCGCATCTTTGGGAATCGCCCACGTATCAATCCAGCCCAAAGCGCCTTCTGGAGAAACAACAAAAGCCATGGGCAGCCCCATCTTGGCAGCCCGCGCCGCCGCACCGCTCCAATAATTTCCCAGGGTAATATCCCCGTTGGCAAAGAGTTTGTTAAACTCATCCTCCGAAGCCCACAAGGTCTTAACATTCCCCATCAGTTCCATCAGTTTCTGTTTTACGGCTTGAAGGTCATCGGGTTGATAGGGAGTTCGATCGCCCAAGGCTAAGCCAGCAAAAACGATTTCGTCTTCAAACGAATCAAAGATCGCCACTTGACCTTTGTTAGCCGGATCCCACAACGCTTGAATGCTTTGAATGCCATTGGGGAATTTTTCGGTGTTATAAGCAATGGCCGTAGCACCCCACACCCAGGGCACTCCGTACACAGCTCCCGATTCATCTCGCAGTTCTGGTAAGTCCTTAAAGCGGGGCAGCAACTTCTCCCAGTTTTGCAAGCGGGTAACATCGATGGGTTCGATTAAACCCTCCTGCATAGCGATTCGTAAATATGCCACATTGGGCAAGATGACGTCATAGGTTGCTGGACTGGTGCGCAATTTGGTGAGGATTTCTTCCTCAGAATTGATGTAGTCATGTTCAATTTTGACGTTATAACGCTTGGCGAACTCTTCCAGAACAAAGGATTCATCCGATCCATAACCGTTCCAATTGATCACCCGCAGCGTTATGCTTGCAGGAGTGACTTCTGTAGTTGGAGACGCTGGCGTGCTACCTTCAGGCTGTAGGGGCGTTTGTCTCGCACAGGCAGATACAACCAAAACGGGCAAGAGCCAAAGTAATAAAAGCTTGTGTTTCATATATTCTCCTTAAAGAACAATTGGGATAAGAAACATATCTACTCAAGGCAATGGGAAGCTATGTAAGCCAAATTATAACAAGTTAGGAGGTTCAAGAGCAAGAGTAAGACCTCTTGAAGTTTTGGGGAAAATTGCTATACTATCAAGAAAGACTCACCTCGGGCACCGAACCTTCCCCCAGCGTTGCTTTGATTGCCAAACAATTGAAGGACGGTCGAGAACCTAGATGAATTCTTTCCGATGACGGCCGTGGAGGAATCCATCATTTCCTTACTTGAGCGAAGCCGCGCCCGCGAACAAAAGGCGGATTTTCCGCAGGCATTGCGCCTCGCTCAACAGGCTTTCCAGCAAGCCTCCGCCCAGGGAGATTCAGAAGGCATGGCAGAGGCGTTAACCTGCATGGGCATGGCAGAATACCGCCTGGGACACTACACAGAAGTGCGCGCCCTTGCCAGCCAGGCAATTTCCCTGAGCGCTGAACGCAGCCGTCCGCGCGCCGATGCGTTGATCCTGCTCGGCATCTGCGCCATGGAGCAAGACCGCCTGGCTGAGATGGAAACCCACCTCTTGCAAGCAGCCGACCTCTGCTGTTCTCTTGGTTATGATTTCGGCCGGTACCTCGCCCTGCACAATCTTTCGCAGGTCTATGCCCTGCGTGGCCAGTTTGAGCTGCAAATGGCTGCCGATGAGGAAGCCTATCGCCTTGCCTGTGCGTTGAAGCTGCCGCAGCGCAGCACACCGCTTATCGCCATGGCATTTGCCTACCTGCGCATGGGCAACCTCGCCCGAGCGCGCGAGACCTTGCACCGCCTGGATGGCGAGCAAATTGAGTCCCTGCAGAACCAGGGGTATGGTGCTTTACTTTACGGAATGCTCGCCCAACTGGAGGGAAACGATTCGATGGTATTGCCTCATTACGCTCAGGCGCGCCAGATTGCCGAAAAGATTGGCGACCCCGCCTTGCATATCCTCATACGGCTAGGCCTCAGCCGCCATTATCGCTCGCAAGGCGAAATCCATGCCGCTCTGCAATGGGCTGAAGACGCGGTAACCTGGGCAAAACGCACCCTGAATCGACGCATGTTCGGACGCGCCCTGACCGAGCGAGGGTATGCTGCGTTTTTGAACGGCGATTTTGAGGCAGCAATCGCAGACCTGAAGTTCGCTCTCCTGTAACTGGGCAATCGTCAGCAAACTTTTGACCAGAGTACCGCTGCTTTTCTGCTGGCGGCGGTTCTCTTTCAGCGAGGAGCGAGCGAGGCAAAGCAAGCCTGGCGCTCAGCCGCAGAACCCATTGTGCGGTATGGCTTTGCTTGTATCCTCGAACAGGAAAGAGGATTGGCGTACCCCCTGATTGAAGCCTTTGTGGAAGACGAAGAAAGTGAAGTCGCCCAATTGAGCGCTCGCTGTCTTGAGCTGCTTCAGGGCGTCCCACCGCCGCCGCTCGCCATCACGACCCTGGGCGATTTTGTGGTGCGGCAGGGGAATCGGGCAATTCCGCCCATTCTCTTCAAACGGCGCCGCGCAGGTGAATTAATGCGCTTATTGCTGATCAGCCCGCGCCAAACGCTGAAACTGGAACAGGTGATCGAAGCCCTGTGCCCGGAAAAATCGCCGCCCTGCGCCATCGACCTGGTGCATAAAGCCACTTCCACCCTGCGCCGCGCCCTGGAGCCCGGCATCCCCAATCATTTTCCTTCCCGCTATATCGAAGTGGACGAGGGGGAAATTCGTTTGCATCTGCCGCCCGGCTCTTGGGTGGACTTTGTAAGTTTTGAAGCTGCGGTTGAAGCCCAAGCCTGGCAAGAAGCCATCGAGCTTTACAAAGGAGATCTTTATCCGCAAGATGTCTATGCGGAATGGGCAATCATACCGCGGGAGCGATTGCGCTGTCTCTACCTGCGCGCCCTGCTGGCGCTCGCCCAACGCTTTCTCAGCCATCACCAACCTCGCCAGACCATTGACCTTTGTCAGCGGATCCTTGCCATCGATCCCTGGCAGGAGCAAGCCGTTTTTTTGGCGATGAAAGCCCACATGCTGCTCAACGACCGTTCAGCCGCCATCCGCCTTTATCGCTCTCTGGCTAACACGTTAAAAGAAGAGTTGGGCGTCCAGCCCCAAAGCGCCTTGCAAACGTTGTATGAGGCAATCTGCCAGACGCCCGACAGCCTCACCGACTCGGACATCCAAACCCAACCCTGAAAGCAGGATGCAAGCCGGGTGAAAAGCAATGGCTGTTTCGTAGCTCATCTCCGCCATCAGGGACAGGCATAGGGGCTGTAGGTATTACCGTATGTCCTATTGCATTGAACCGTGCCGCCGCTGAGCTGCGGCAGATAAAGCTGCGCAGACGGTTGCCAGAATTCATACGCGCCGAGGTCCGGCTGGGCATCACGAGGACGGTTCTCCAAATCCACCGTCGGCGCGCCGTTCGATGTGCCGCGATTGATGGCCGGACTGTCGGCTTGCAAGTAATAGTCGCCGCTCTCACCCCAAGTTGGATGGACAAACGAGGGGTCGCCGCAAGCGTTCCCCTCCCCCAGCAAGGCGATATTGGCGCAGGTGTAGGTTGCTTCACCATGCGTCAGCAGGATTTCGTTCTGCGGAAAGAAAAATAATGTGTGATCAAGGGTGAGCGTGCTGCCGGGGGCGATAAAGATGGACGCTTTGGGACCACGGCTGCTGAAAATGACATTGCGCACGGTCAAATGGGCAGGGACATTTGGATAATCGTATTGCACAATCATCAGGTAGTTTTGCCCAAGGAAATCATCCACGGTGACGTTGAGAATCTCAAAGTGCGCGTTGGCCTGCTCTTCGGGAGCGATGACGATAGCTGAACAAGGGGTTGGTTCGGGATCGCCATCGCCGCGCCCATATATGAGTGCGTTCTCAACTTCCTCACCTGCCCCCCAACCCCCTCCCTCTCCCAAATTTGGAGCGGGAGGGGGCGAAGGGGGTAGGTGAGGTCAGGGACTCCTCAGCACCAACGGCAGGTAAAGCCGCAATCCGGTTACCCCGCCGCACCAGAAGCCAACGCACAGGTCGTATGGATGGCTGGCAACCTGCCCCACAATCGGCTGGCCGATCGTGCCGTCCAGGGTGTAGGAGCCAGCCTCAGCATGCCCGCCCCCGCTGCCGATCGTACTCCAGGTCAGGTCGTAGCTATCGCCCGTTTGAGCTGAGACTCCGATTGCGACAGTTAGCAGTAGAATCAGGATCAGGAGTAGCCAGTACGAGCCATGAAACGAAACGCGTGAGCCGTTCATCGCCCACCTCCTACCAGGCCACTTCCACCGTGCGAATCGTGGCAACCCAGCGAATGGTCTCCCCGTTGCCCTTCACCTGGATAACAAGGCCATAGGTATTATGAGCCACGGCCTGGACGTCCCAGGCACCATCATCCTCACCGAGAGTCGTTACCACCGGTATGCCGATGAAACTCACCGTTCCACCAAGATTTTCCACGACTCCTCGGATATAGTATCCAGCGGATTCACCTGCCTGGGTACGCCCCACCACCAGGGCATCAAAGGCAAAGGTGCGGCCTGCTGCGATGGTAAGGAACTCAGTAGGAGTATCATTGCCATTGAGATACAGGTCATACCACGTACCTGCGGTGCAGTCTCGCTCTATGCGCGCGACATAGGTGGAAGTCTGGGCATCGCCATTCGCGACAAACATCCCGGCGGCGTAGGCCATTTCGCCATAGTGAGCGGCCACAGCTTGGCGGCCCCCGGGAACGGTGGCAGCATATCCGCTGGCGGTGTTGCTCTGGCCTCCGCCGATAGTGGCGAACCAACTGTTGGTAGTGTTGCCCCAGCCCCCGCCGACAGTGGAGGAGTAATCCTTGGCGGTGTTGCTTACGCCCCCGCCAACGACGGAAATACCACTGGCGGTATTCCCCTCACCCCCGCCTACAAAAGACTTGGAGTAGGCGGTGTTATTCCGCCCTCCACCCACAGTGGCAACATAGCCATCGGCAGTGTTGCCGTAGCCCCCGCCGACGGTGCCGTAGTTGTCGGTCACGCGGTTGGCATCACCACTTGCTCCCCCGCCGCTAATCGTTGCGCCTACTACGCCGCTGTTCACGCTGTTGCCGCTGTAGCCACCGATCAGGTTGGGGCTGGTCGCATTTTGCTGCGTCCACAGGCCCGGCAGGGCAAGCGCATAAGGCGCAGGAGTCAGCGGCTGGCGCGGCTCCAGGACAGCATAGTCGCCGCTCCCGGCCGGGCAGCGGACGCGGATACGCAGCCAGCGAGCCTCACCCTGGAAGGCTCCGGTGCCAAAGTCCAACTGGATGGTGAATAAGCCATTGATAACCGGGACATTGGTTCTGTCCAGGTTCGAGCCAATTTGGGTACCTCCACTTTCAGCGTTCCACAAGCTGAACACAAAATCGCAGTTGCCATTGACGGGGTTGCCATCCTTCTTGAGTTGTCCCTGGTAGGTGAAGGCGGTGCCCATCAGCGCCTGGATGGTTACTTCTCCCTGCGGCTGCAAGCCTTCCTGTGGCGGCTGCGGGTCTTGAGCCTGCACTGCGCCATGAGCGCTCAGCCGAAAGGTCATTCCCACTGCCAGTGCCAGCAGCAATATGATCAGAATTCTTCCAACAGTAATCCATTTGGCTTTCATTGGTGTTCCTCCTTTCAAAAAATCAGCGAATAATTTTTTCGATTGTTTCCTGCACCATCGCTTCATCAAATCATTGGTCACGCTTTAACTCCTTTCCGTGGTTTTGAACAATTTTCTCGACCAGACGTCCGGCCAGGAGTGGGCTGAGGACCGCCTGCCCTCGCTCTACGATGCGGATGGCAGCCAGGATTTGGGCGGCCGGAACGGTGTTTTTTTCCAGATGCCCCATTGCCCCTGCCCGCAGCGCCTCTAGCACTGCTTCTTCCTGGCCGGCCTCATGCAAGACAATTACCTTGGTCACCTTCGCCAGCTCATGGATCTGTGCCACCGTTGCCGCAGCCAGGTCGATCAAGACCACCTGTGGCGAGGCAAGAGCGTTTAGCATAGCAACCATCTCCTCGAATCTTTCTGCCCACCCCACGATCTGGACATTCTCCAACGTAGCAAATCCATCCAGCCACGGTTGCCGCAGGCGGCTATTTGTCTCCAAAATCGTCACGCGAACAGGTTCGTCCAACGCAACTTCCATCCGGCGGTGATCGTTTTGGGATTTCTCCGCCTACACTATCGCGCAGTCCAGATGAAAAACGCAAGAGAAAATTATCCCGGACAGGGGGAGAAAAAATTACCCTTCAGCAGGGTAAATTTTTCTCTCTAGTAAGAAAACGTAGGACAAATTTGTAAATTTGTCCTACGAGTTTGCGGATAAAAGGGACAGTTTGTCTACAAAGCCGTAGGATAAATTTGTTTATTTGTCCTACGAGGTTGAGAAAGCAGGGCTTGCGAACTTAGAAATTGGGACTCAGTTATTCTGGGGAGATTCCAGTTGACCGGCTTCGTTTTTCCAACCAGCCGCCCCCAAAAGTAAAGAAGATCATCCCCAATAATCCAAGCCATCCCGTCCAATCCCCCAGTCGGGTATAAAGGGTGCCGTTGCCATCCCCGATTTGAACATCGCTGACCAGGGTAGCTTCGCCTCCTTGGGGAAAGGAAGCCAAAGCACGGATCCGTCCATAAGGGTCAATGATCGCCGAGTCCCAACCACCATCAGCTTTGACCATTGCCACCCGGTTTTCAACGGCGCGAAAGACCAGATGGGTAAAGTGTTTATCGGCAATTGTGCTCCAATCATTGGACGGCACAGCGATAATCTGAGCGCCTTGGGCAGCCATTTTGCGCGCCGTATCGGTATAGTCCAGGTCATAGCAGATGATGGTTGCCAGTTTGCCCAACTCGGTGGTATACACCGGATACGTGCCGCGCGTCAGACTGGTTTCACCGGCAAAGACGACCGGGTGATCCTTACCGAAAACCCCCAGAAACTCGCCCGTGGGGGAAATCACCGTCGCTTCATTGCGCAAGCCGTGTTCGGTGACGATGACATAGCCTGTGGCAAGATAGGCGTTTGTCTCTGCGGTCAATTGGCTTAATCCCAACCGGTCATCCACCTGCGGATCCCAGGGCATCACCCCCTCAGGCCAGACAATCAGGCGTGTGCCCTGGCTGGCTGCCTGCTGGCTTTGTTCAAGCATCCGCCGATGCAGGCGGGTCACTTCTCCCTCTTCCCCTGCCAGGGCGCTCATAATCAGGGAACGGCTTGGCTGGATGGCTGCCACCCGCAGGGCTGCCGTCGATAGCGGTTGAAGGTAGAAAACCAGACTGATGCTCACCCAGGCAACCAAAATGATCGCCGTGGCAACTAACCAATTCTTCACCAGGTGAGGAGAAAGCCTGCTTTCTTGAGAGGCAAGGGGTGTCTTCACCTCTAACCATCGCAGACAACCCATCGCCAGCCCATAGTTGGTCAAAATCACCACCATCCCCATTCCGATTATGCCGAAGATGCTGACCGGTTGAATGAGCCATGGCTGGCGGTAAAGGGGATAGGCGATAAATGCCCAGGTGCCGGCAATGGGAATGAACAGGCGAATCATCTCGGTGCCAGCCCAGTTGAGCACTCCCATCGGAACAAACCAACGATAGGCGGTTTTCTGATGGAACGCCTGCAGCCCGCGGTCGGTCAGAAAGGTTAGCACAGCCACAATCAGGGGCAGCCAGACCATGAAAGTCCCAATGGGTCGAAAGACCGGCCCCAGATACCCTTGCAGCCAAAGGCCGATACCCAAAGCAGGTGCCAGCGAAGACCATTTGGAGGGTAAAAGGTGATATTGAGCGATGAGCATCGGTACCCAGCCGATGAAAACCAGCGGCCAGAGTTGATAGGGCGGGAAGGCAAGCACAACCAGGATTGCCGACAAAACGGACAACCCAATTCCACTCGCAAGTCGGGCGACAGACGAATTTTGCAGATAAGCGAGCATCGTTCCTCCTTTCGCTCTCCAAACCCAAACCGAAAAGCCCTCATCGCTCAAGGAGCGTTTTGACTCACTCACTGCTATTCGTGCATTCGTGAAACATTCGTGGACGGTCTGCCTTGCCATGTAGAGCCTATGGTAGGTAATTATCTTTTACTTCAAAATTCCGCAATCTCCGTGTTCTCTGTGTGATCACCATGGTGAAGTTTGCAGTGCGGTCAATTATTTCTTCTCTTCCACCGGGTGCGTGCGGAAATATTTGATGTATTTGGCTGCGTAGGCATCTCGCCCCATTAAGAGATCACAGCCCTTAAGAAAAGCGGTGTACTTGGTGGGATCGGTAATCGCACAACTTGCCCCGGCGTGAATCGCCAGACCTAAAAACGCCATGTTGAGCGTATCTCGATCCGGTAACCCAAAAGAAACATTACTGGCGCCAAGATTAATATTCACGCCAAAGTTCTTGCGCACCAGCTCGATTGTCCTCAGCGTAACCGCGGCTGCATTGCTATCCGCCCCAACGGTGAGCACCAAGACGTCGATCACAATGTCTTCTATCGGGATGCCCAGCCGAGCTGCCCGTTCGATGATCTTCTCGGCAATTGCGCAGCGGGTCTCCGGGTCATTGGGAATCCCATTCTCATCCATGACCAAACCGATGACGGCGGTGTTGTACTCTTTGACCAGCGGCAACACACTGTTCAGCGAAGATTCCTCGCCGTTTACCGAATTGACCAGGACGCGCCCGGGCGCAACCTTCAGGGCTGCTTCCAAAGCCTTTGGATTCGGTGTATCAATACATAAAGGGATATCAAATTCTTCTCCCAATAGCTTGACCACCTGAGGGAGCACAGCAACGTCATCCAGGCCGGGCACCCCGACGTTCACATCCAACACATCTGCCCCGCCAGCAATTTGTTTGGCTGCCAGTTCCCGTACGTAGTCAAAGTTCCCTTCCGTCAAGGCGGCGGCCAGCTTTTTGCGTCCGGTTGGGTTGATTTTCTCCCCAATAATAGTAAAGGGACCATTGGGATCGATTTTTACCGTTTTGGTTTTACTGCGCAGAATGGTTTGCATCGGAACTTCTCCTCGATCATATAAGATATCAGACCGATTTAATCACAAAAAGAACGGCTTATCCAGTGATAAAACGCGCCATTCTGTTGGTCAAGATTAACCCAGGGCAAAACTGGTCTGTCCGTAGATGAACTGTCGCTGACAGGGAGAGGGTAACCGCCCCCACCCCATGTGTGGCAGGGCGCGCAGGAAGTGAAAACCATAGCGCTCGAACAGGGCTGCTGCAAATGGATTCGCCGCCGGAGCGATCACATTGATATCACCCTCAAAGGGGAGGGAGAAAGCTGCTTCGAGCAAGTCGGCTGCATCCTCAACCGAGCGCGCCACCCATGGGCCCGGACGCTGTGGCTGGGCAAGCAAGAACCCACAAACGCTTCCCAGGGGATCGCGTTTGACCAAAAAGCGCTCGCCGAAATCCGCCAGATATACCCGCAGAAGTCGTTCCCGATCAGCGCCAAACAATTTGCGGTCAAATGCCAGCACATCTGCGACATCCCTTTCGTTGACCAAGTCTACCCTTGGAGACGGACGGAATCCGCCTGGCGGCTGTTTACAAACATACTGACGAGCTTGATCCAGTTCAACAAAATGATACTGACGATACAGGTTTGCGCCGGCTGGCGTCGCATCTAACAAGCAGGTCAGGCAGCCTTGCTCACGCAGCCAATCCAGGATATGCTCGAACAGCGCCCGTCCGTAACCCTGGCGTTGGAATGCCGGCAAAACCGCCATCATCCCGATATAGGCAAAACTATCGTAGCGAATCGCCCCACCCATGCCGACCGTCTCCTTTCCCCGACAGGCAAAAAACCAGCCTTCGCTTTGGATGCGCAACAGACGTTGCAATTCATGCTCGCGTCCAGGGGCTTCCCCATAGCCAGCATCTAATATCTCTTTTGCTCTAGGAAGATCCTCCTTTTTGATGGGTCGAATGCTTAGGCAAAGTTTTGCTCTCGAAGCAGCCATCCTGAGCCTCTCCAGGCAAGATTAAAATTGCCGCAAGGCGCGCAACCCAGCACTAACCCGATTATAAATCAGCCTGAAAAACCATGAGGAAATTGCCAATGAAGCACTGCGAAGGCTGAAATGATTTTGCCTCAGCCTTCGCAGTTTTCGGTTGGTTTTCGCAAAAGCATATCCGATTAATTTCTCAGAATCAGGGGCAGGAAAATCCGCCAGTCAACTGCTCCACACCAATACCCAAGGCAAATGATTTGGGTCGATTGGATAGAATTGACACTGGCCGTTTGTCCGATGGTGAAATCCACTTTGTAGTTGGCAGAACTCATCGCGCCCCCGCTGCCGCTTAAGGGCGTAAACCATTCCAGGAGGTAGTTCGTCGAGGACATCCCTGAAACAGTCTCAGCAAGCAGCAAAGCACAAATACAGAGAATTGCCGCAGCGGCAAACAATCTTCGCTTCATCTCACCCCTCCTACTGTAACATCACCAGCACATAGATCACCCCTGTCCCCTCGCTCAGCTCTCCCAGGGCTTTGCCCAACACCGTTCCCTGAGGTGGATTTTCCCCAGCGCGCATTGCATGACTGGAAATAAAAAAATAAAATCGACTCTTTGCTGAAACCTGCGTTTTCAGGTATGATAGAGCCATCTTTTGGGTTGAAACTTTTTGCAAGGAGCGAGATGGATGGAGTGGTTTAGTGGCTTAACGCCAGTCCTGCAAGCCCTGCTTGCCACACTGTTCACCTGGTGGATGACGGCTTTAGGCGCATCTGCCGTGTTCTTTTTCAAGAGCGTCAACCGCAAAATCCTGGATAGCATGTTGGGTTTTGCGGCCGGGGTGATGATCGCAGCCAGCTTCTGGTCGTTACTTGCCCCAGCGATAGAAATGGCGGAGGAAATTGGCTTGCCCGCCTGGTTGCCAGCTCTGGTTGGCTTTTTGGTCGGGGGAGCTTTTCTAAAATTTATCGATACCGTTCTGCCCCATCTGCACATGGGTTTGGCAACCGAAGAGGCTGAAGGCCCAAAAACAACCTGGAAGCGCATTGTCTTACTTGTCTTAGCCATCACCCTGCACAACATTCCTGAAGGTCTGGCAGTAGGTGTCGCTTTTGGGGCTGTGCCGGCCGGGCTTTCTTCCGCCAACCTGAGCGGCGCCATCGCTCTTGCCCTGGGGATTGGCATTCAAAACTTCCCGGAGGGGGTAGCTGTCTCGATGCCCTTGCGCGGAGAAGGCGTCTCCCGCTTCAAGAGCTTTTGGGTAGGGCAATTATCTGCTCTGGTAGAACCAATTGCGGGAGTCATCGGCGCTGCAGCCGTGCTGGCAATGCGCCCGATCCTTCCCTATGCCCTGGCGTTTGCCGCCGGGGCAATGATCTATGTTGTGGTGGAAGAATTGATCCCCGAATCACAACGCGGCTCTTCGACAGATGTAGCCACCATTGGGGCATTATTAGGCTTCGCAGTCATGATGCTCCTCGATGTTGCCTTAGGCTAAAGCAAACCATGCTGGTCATCCTCTATTTCAGGAGTCTTTGATTGAAAAAATTTGTCTGGGACTATGTTTTCCTAATCGGATTAGCCGCAGTGATCATCGCCATCGATCAGTGGACAAAGGAACTGGTGCGGCGCAATTTACAGGTCGGTGAAATCTGGTCGCCATGGGAGGCTCTGACGCCTTACGCCCGCATTGTACACTGGAAGAATTCCGGAGCGGCCTTTGGAATTCTGCCAGGCTTTGGGGGGATTTTTATGGTCTTGGCCATCGTGGTGGCAATCATGATTTTCGTTTACTTTCCCCAGGTTCCTCGTCGCGATTGGAGTTTACGCATCGCCCTGGGGTTGCAGCTTGGCGGGGCGGTTGGCAACTTGATCGACCGCCTGACCCAAGGGTATGTTACCGATTTCATTTCGGTCGGCACATTCCCGGTATTCAACATCGCCGACTCAAGCATCTCCATCGGGGTTGCGATTCTCGCCCTGGGCATCTGGTTAAAGGATTGGCGTGAGCGCCAAATGCTCTCCGAGCCAGGCGAAGAATCTGCCGACAGCCACGAAGAACTGCCAACGGAAGCCTCTTCAGAAGGTCAGCACAGTGGGTGAACGGAAAATCTCCTTTAATTACACCGAAACCTCTCCTCAACGATTGGATAAAGTCTTGCTGGCTCATTCCCCCGAACTCTCGCGGGCACGGTGGTTGAACTTAATCAAAGAGGGTTTTGTGCTCATTAACGGCAGCCCTGCTCGCAAAGGCGGACAACTTGTCCAAAGCGGTGATCGAATCGAGGCAACCATCCCCCCTGCCCAACCCATCGACCTTGAGCCAGAACCCATCCCGCTCAACATCCTTTATGAAGATGCCCATATTTTGGTGATCGATAAACCAGCCGGCATCGTTGTCCATCCCGCGGTTGGGCATGAGCGTGGAACGCTGGTCAATGCTGTGCTGGCACACGCGCCGCAAATCGAAGGCGTGGGCGGTGAAGTGCGTCCTGGCGTCGTGCATCGCCTGGATAAAGACACTTCCGGCATCCTTTTGATGGCAAAGGACGAGCACGCTCATCGCTGGTTACAAGATCAATTCCGCCTGCGCAAAGCAGAGAAAACCTACCTCGCCCTTGTCGATGGAAAACCCCCGACTCCCAAAGGGCGCATTGAAGCCCCCATCGGACGATCGGCCGAAGAGCGCAAAAGAATGGCGATTGTCCCCCCTGGCAAAGGGAGGGTCGCCATCAGCGAGTATCGCACTCTGGAAGTGTTTCCCCGGCACACCTTGCTGGAAGTCCATCCGCTAACCGGGCGCACTCACCAGATTCGCCTTCACCTGCAATTTATCGGTTGTCCGGTGGTAGGCGACCGCGTCTACGGACGGCAGAAACCCACCCTGCCCATCAACCGCTACTTTCTGCACGCCGCTCGCCTGTCGATCATCTTGCCCGGCGAAACCCAACCGAGAACCTTTGAGAGCCCATTACCACGCGAGCTAAACGCTCTCCTGGATACTCTAAGACATTATGGAGGATAAGATGAAATTCATCGATTTTCGTTCAGACACCGTGACCGAGCCAACCCCCGCCATGCGCGAAGCTATGGCAGGCGCAGACGTTGGCGATGATGTCTATGGCGAAGACCCAACCGTCAATCGATTACAGGCAATGGCAGCCGAGATGATGGGCAAAGAGGCCGCTTTGTTTGTCCCCTCCGGAACGATGGGCAACCTTGCCTCGATCTTGGCTCACTGTCAGCGCGGCGATGAGGTGATTGTGGGAGATAAAGCCCATACTTTTTTATATGAAGCGGGGGGAATTTCGGCGCTGGGTGGAATCCATTCCTGCCAGTTGCCCAATCAACCCGATGGCACAATCGCTCTGGAACAGTTGCAAGCCGCCATCCGCCCGAAGGATATCCATCAACCTCCCACAAGGCTCATCGCTTTAGAGAATACCCATAATCGCTGTGGCGGCGTTGTGCTGTCGGCTGAATATTGCCGCAAGGTCGGCGAATTTGCCAGAGAACGCGGTATCCTGACCCATCTAGATGGGGCGCGCATTTTTAACGCCGCGGTTGCCCTGGGTATCTCTGCCAGAGAACTCGCCGAACCTTTTGACTCGGTGACCTTTTGTCTGAGCAAAGGCCTTTGTGCGCCGGTAGGTTCGTTAATCTGCGGCAGTCAAACCTTCATTGAGCGGGCGCGGCGGGTGCGCAAACAATTGGGTGGTGGGATGCGCCAGGCGGGAGTGATAGCTGCAGCAGGGATCGTAGCCCTGGAAACCATGGTGGATCGCCTGGCAGAGGATCATGCGCGCGCCAAACGCTTAGCCCAAAACCTTCAAGGCGCACCAGGACTGATCATTGAACCGGGTTCACCGGCGACCAACATGATCTTCGCCCAACTCGCATCTGGCTCGCCCGTTAACACCCAAAAAGTGTGTGAGGCCTTACGCAAACATGGCGTTCTGGTCGGCGCCATCGAACCCCACCGCTTTCGGATTGTGGTTCACTACTGGATTGATGATCAGGCTGTGGAAAGGGCCGCAAAAGCCTTTTGGGAAGTGCTGAAAGAGCTCAACGGTTGAAGCGCAACGGTTGCTCAAGAGCTGATTTTATCCAACTGAGCCAGAGAACGGAAAAATCCCCCGCCTACCATCATGATATAATCATCGTGCTGGGGTGGGAAAATATTTTTGATTGGAGAAGGTATGTTTTCCTTTCCGAGTCGCATTCCACCCCAAAATCTCTTGGTCTTTTTGAGGAATTCGCATGAGCGAGTGGATTAGTTTAGATCAAATCGATGCAGCAGCCGAGTTTTTACGCCTTCGTTTGCCATTTCAACCCAGGGTAGGGATGATTTTGGGCTCCGGCTTGGGTGAAGTCGCCGAACTGATCCAAAACCCAATCCTGATTCCGTTTGGCGAGATACCCAACTGGCCGCTATCCACGGTAGAAGGGCACAAGGGGCGTCTGGTTATCGGTGAGCTGGAAGGGCAAAAGGTTCTCATTTCGCAAGGTCGCGTGCACTATTATGAAGGCTATAGCATGGCGCAAGTGGCGTTCCCGGTGCGGGTGATGCAACGCCTGGGAATCGAGATTCTGATCGTCACCAACGCCGCCGGTGCCGTGAACCCCGAGTATGAACCGGGTGACCTGATGCTGATTACCGATCATCTCAATTTGATCGGTATGGCCGGGTTAACGCCTTTGCGAGGCGCAAATATCGACGCCTTCGGGCCGCGCTTCCCCGATATGAGTCAGGCCTATGATCGGGAGCTGTGCGACTTCGCTCGCCAGGCCGCCGCCGAACACCATATTCTCCTGCGGGAGGGAATCTATATTTGCCTGGCCGGCCCGTCTTTCGAGACCCCGGCCGATTTACGCTTTCTGCGCCAAATTGGCGCCGATGCCGTAGGCATGTCCACCGTTCCAGAAGTAACCGCTGCTCGACATGGCGGGTTGCGCGTGTTGGGGATTTCAGGCATCAGCAACAAAGCCAATCTGGATGGCAACACGATGACTACCCACGAGGAAGTCTTGCAAGCCGGTCGGATGATCGTGCCAAAATTGATTCACATCCTGCGCGGTGTTTTACAACGACTCGCCCACCAACCATAATCCTATCCGCCCAGCATCTGACGGGATAGCATAGAAAAGCTCCCCTTCGTCACAAGAACATGCAAGATGCGTTACGGTTTTTTCAAGCTTATGAAATCTGGATTTATGTTTTACTCGGTTTCGTGGGCATTTTTTATCTGCGCAAATTCTTCCTAGCCTGGCAAGAACTGCGAGGCGCCGTTTTTGGTCTGGAACGAGAAAACGCTCAGGGACGCCTCAATCAGGCTGCGAGTGTGTTGCTCTTTATTCTCTCTCTCATGGTTGCCGAATTTATCCTAACTTCTTTTATTATCCCTGCGAACCCGGCGGTAATGCCCATTTTCACCCCGACCTTGAACCTGCTCGCTTCACCGACAATTACCCTTGAGGCTAACGCCATGGGGCAAACGGACGAAAACGCCATTACCCTTCAGGAAACACCTCTAGCCGCCGCCTTGCTATCCTCTTCGCAGTCAGGACAATGCCTCGAGGGCCAGATTTTTATTTCTTCCCCGCAAAATGGCACTGAAGTAAGCGGCATAGTCGAAATTAGCGGCTCGGCCAATGTCCCCAACTTTGGTTTTTACAAAATCGAAATGCGCCGCATCGACGAGCAAGATTGGTTAACCATCCTGGCCGGCAATCAGATTCAACCGGATGGATTACTGGGCACCTGGAACACCGCTCTGCTCTCGCCAGCCGTTTATCAACTCCGCCTTGTAATCGTTGACAATCAAGGTGCCGCGTTGCCACCTTGTGAAATTCAAATCAGCGTTGTTTCCAACGCCCAAACCCCTCAACCCTAGAGGAGATTTCATGCCGCAGATTGAAATCCGTCCCTCCCACGCTTCCGATTTAGAACCATTGCTCGCCATCGAACGAGATTACACCACGCAATACGTTCGCCAGATCGAGCTTGAAAACGACGAAAATGAAAGGCTCACCATCACGTTACGGCGGGTGCGCTTGCCGCGTCCCATCAGGGTCGATTACCCACGCAATCGCCAACAACTCCTGGAGGCATGGAGCCGCTGCGATGGCATTCTGATCGCTGAAGCTCAAGAACAAATTGTCGCTTATATTGCTCTCTCCTTACAAAAAAACCCTTTTACGCTCTGGATCAGCGACCTGGTTGTCAGCCGAACGCTGCGCCGCCAGGGAATAGGTCAGGCGTTGATCCTTGCCGCTGAAGAATGGGGACTGGCAAAAGACACGCAGCGCATGATTTTAGAGATGCAATCTCGCAACGATGCAGCCATCCAGATGGCGAAAAAGCTCGGCTTTGATTTTTGTGGTTTCCAGGAAGCCTACTATCCCAACGGGGACGTGGGGCTATTTTTTGCCAGAAGGTTTCGCTAAGCGTATAAGCGAAGAGGAAGCGTCATGATGTCTGAATCGATCATCAGCATCCTTCGAACCCTGAATCAGCTCCTTACTGCTGGGATTGCCATTACGGCCTTCTCGTTATTGATTTACGCGCTATCCTTCAACTTGCGTGATCGGGTGACGCGCTCCTTTGCCACGATCCTGGCCTGCGTGGTTGTAGTGTCAGTTGGGGATGCCTTGAGCAGCGTTGCCAGCACCAACGCCACGCGAGAAATGTGGTTGCGTCTCGAGTGGATTGGGATCGCCATCCTGCCGGCCGCTTACTTACACTTTTCGGATGCTGTTTTGACCACCACCGGTCGCCCCTCGCGCGGGCGACGTCGTCTTGCCGTGCGCCTATCCTATCTGGTCTCGCTTGGATTTCTGGCTACCCTGCCCTTCTCTTTGCTGGTTGGGCCTCTGGTCAGCGGCGCCAAACCTGCTCCCCACCTCCAACGAACCTGGCTAACGGACGTCTTCAGTCTCTATTACCTTTTGTTGAGCGCAATTGCCTGGGTGAATCTGGTACGCGCCTATCAACGCACCGTGACCAAAACCAGTCGCAGACGATTAGGATATCTCCTTTTTGGCGCTGTTGCTCCAACGCTTGGATCTTACCCGTATTTATTGTTCGGTTCCGATTTTGCCGCACAGCACACCCTCATCTTCTGGCTTGCTGCAGTCATCAGTAATGTGGTCGTCTCCTTTTTGCTCATCTTAATGGCGTATGCAGTGGCTTTCTTTGGCGTGCCCTGGCCCGATCGAGTTGTCAAGCGCCGCCTGGCAAAGTGGATTTTGCGTGGGCCGGTTACGGCCTCTACCGTTTTAGCCGTAACAACCGTTGCGCGCCGCCTGGGAGAACGCTACGGATTACCGTATACGGCTGCAGTACCTCTGTTAATGGTTGGTACGCTCTTATTAATGCAACATCTGATCACCCTAACAGCGCCGCTTTGGGAACGCATCCTGTTGATCGGTAACGATCGCAAAGATATCGAACGATTGAGAACCATTGAGGAACGCCTCTTGACCAGCAGCGACATTCGCCAACTAATGGAGGCGATTCTGGCAGCCGTTTGTGACCGCCTCCAATCTAGCCAGGCTTTCATCGTCACCCTCGCCCCTTCAGGACTGGAGACGTTGGTAACCATCGGCAATACCGACTACTTAGAAAAAGGAGACTTAGCCGATCAGCTTCTCAACCAATTCCAGCCCAATCAGGATGGCCTTTGCTTTGAATGGGGAGAGTTTTGGCTTTTCCCCCTTTACTCAGAAAGCACCGAGGAAGAGCAACTGTTGGGGTTAATGGCTGTAAAACGCCCCAAAAAAGATGAACCCATTGATGCTGAGCAAGCCCAAGCCTTGCAGATCCTGACCAGACGGGCCGCCCTGGCATTAGAAGACCGTCTCTTGCAGAGCCAAGTGTTCTCTTCTCTCGAAGCTTTCGCCTCACAAATGGAATGGTTGCAGCGCCTGCGCGCTTTGGCGCGCTATAACTCTGGGGCCTCGCTGGCAAGTCCAGAGGGGATTGACAGCCTCTTGCCGCCCTCAGAGAGCATGGCGCGTTGGGTAAAGGAGGCCCTGACCCACTACTGGGGAGGACCCCGCCTCTCTCGAAATCCTCTGATCAAACTGCGTGTGGTCCAACAAGCACTCAATGAACACGGGGATAACCCAACCAATGCTTTACGCGCCATCTTGCGCCGCGCCATCGATCAGGTCAAACCAGAGGGAGAACGGCGCTTCACAGCCGAGTGGATATTGTATAATATATTAGAAATGAAGTTTATGGAAGGTAAAAGCGTGCGAGAGGTCGCCAAACGTCTTGCCCTATCCGAAGCCGACCTGTACCGCAAGCAACGCGTAGCAATCGAAGAGGTTGCCCGATCTATTCTGGAAATGGAAAAGCAAGTTACAATCGAAGAGCAAAACTCTTCCCATCAAATTCAGACCCAAGTTAAGTAGTGAGGTGACTTAATGGTGACCGAAACTCAACGCATTACAACCCAAGATGAACCCCCACCGCTCGATGAGGGATGGTGGCAAGCCGTTCTCGCGGAAGATCCATTTTTCTCGGAAAAAGCTCCTCGTTCGGGAGAAAAGGGCAAAGCGACAAACATCCCAGCACGCTCCACTTCCCAGGAGATGGTCAATTGGGAGCTGGCAAAAGCCCTTTATCATGAAGACCGTGTGATCGATCTCCAGGTGACCGGCTATAACAAGGGAGGGCTGCTCGTCAGCGGCTCACAATTGCAGGGCTTTGTGCCAATCTCGCACCTCATTGACCTGCCAAATAACCTCACCGCCGAGGAACAGGAACAATGCCTGGCGGCTTATCAAGGGCATACGCTGCGCCTAAAGGTGATCGAGTGTGATCCGCAGCGCGGGCGGGTGGTTTTTTCTGAACGGGCTGCCCAGGCCGACAGCGGTCGCCGTAATCTGCTCTTCTCTCAGTTGAAAGCCGGCGAATGTGTGCAGGGGACGGTAACCAATATTACCGATTTTGGAGTGTTTGTTGACCTTGGTGGAGTGGAGGGGTTAATCCATGTCTCGGAACTATCGTGGGGCAGAGTGCGTCATCCCAGTGACGTGGTCAAGTTGGGCGAAAAGCTCTATGTCTATGTGATTCAAGTCGATCCCAAACGCTCCCGAATTGCTCTCAGCCTCAAACGCCTGTGTCAAAACCCCTGGGAAACCGCTGAAGAGCGTTATTTCCCGGGTCAAATCACCGAGGCCGTGATCACCAGCATTGTCCCCTTTGGCGCTTTCGCCCGCCTGGAAGAGGGATTGGATGGGCTCATTCACATCACCGAATTCGGCGCCCTAACAGAGGGGCAAAGTCAACTGCAATCTCTGCGGGAGGGAGATCGGGTCAAAGTTCGCGTTTTACATGTTGACGCCTCCAAACAACGTCTGGGACTGAGCTTACAGCTCAACCCCTAACTTTCTTATAGTGCAATGAAGGCCGTTTGGAACATCTTGATTGGGGTTCTTTTGGGCTTGCTCTCTGCCGGCTTGCTTTTGCTGATCGTCAGCCCGCCGCGCGGTCAAGCGATAACGTTATCGATCCCCCCGACGGCCTCAGGATTGGTCGTCTATGTTTCCGGCGCGGTGCAATCGAGCGGGGTTTATACTCTGCCCTACGGAAGTCGCGTCCAGGATGCCCTGCAAGCTGCTGGTGGGGCGCGTTCCGAAGCCTATTTAGGCAGCCTCAATTTAGCGGCTCTGTTGCGCGATGGCCAGCACATTTTCGTGCCGCTTGCTTACGACACCCCCACCCCAACGCCTGACAAAACTGTTCCTACCCTCACCCCAACCCCCACTTCGAGCCCATTCATCAATCTCAACTATGCCACGCAAGAAGAACTCGAATCCTTGCCCGGCATTGGCGCAGTCTTAGCCAAACGCATTATTGCCTATCGGACTCGCTATGGTTTCTTTAACTCTCTCCAGGACTTACTCAAGGTTTACGGGATCAAACCCCAAACCCTACAATTGATCGAACCGTACGTTTCCTTCGAGATCATTCCTTAGGAGAAGCTTCATTTTCATCAGGCGGCAGGATACCTAACTGACGGGCTTGATGGAAAGGAAGCGTTTGCGAATCTCTGGCTGCGTCCCCCCAATCTCCATTTGCCAGACTCTGCTCCCAAAACTCATCCACCTGTTCGGACTGGATCAGGTCAAGAGCTGGATTTTTAAGCAGCGCCTCCAGCGAAGTATCCGCGGAGAGGGTTGTCTCCGGGTTTTCTTCCACGCCAGGGCGCTCGGAGGTGGAAAATTGAGCCCAAAAGGCTGAATCACGTCGCAAGGCTTCAAGCAGTTCCTGCCCTTTTTGGGCCATCACCATTTGCAATTCGGTGGGATGAGCAGGGCTGCCTTTTTTCTCGACCCAAAAGATAACCCGATAACCTTCATAGCCAAGCTGGCATACGGCATAATCCTCGGTCAGATAAAAAACCAGGGGAGAAAATTCTTCCGCCCCGTAGCGGGTCTGGAGTTTACGAACTTCGGCTTCTATCTGGTGAAAATACTCCGTCAGGCGAGAAAAAGCGAGAGAAGCCGGCCAGTTCTTGGACTGAGCGATGAGATTTCCCGATGAGTCAACAACCTGCAAACCACCCAAACTCAGCCTGTCACACAACCCATCCCACCTGGTGGGTGGCGGCCCTTCTTGTCCTTTCTCTGCAGACAGGCCTGGTTCTGGTTGAGAGAAGGAGAGCGGCATTGACGTCTCACCCAGCAGGTTTGTAACGCAAGTCAGAAATGCGTCCATGGATAGCGGTTTGGCAAACCAGGCCTGGATGGGAGCTTCTGAGAGTTGCCGCTGAATTTCGGGATCGTTTAAACCGGTGACAACCACAATGTTCAAATCAGGATGACGCCGCCGCGCTTTTTCAACCATCTCTAGACCACTTATGCCGGCTAAACGGACATCAACTACCAGTAAATCGAAGCGGTCGCGGGCTAACAACACCATTGCCTCCTCAGCGGAGGGTACATCATGAAGGACGGCATGGGGAAATTGGGACTGAAGTGCGTCACAAATCATCCGCCGCACTTCGCGTTGGTCATCGACGATCAGAATCTGCATAAGCCACTGGTCTCGGTGCTATTCAACTAACCAACAAGCCACCCAATGGTCAGGGCTGACCTCCCGAAACGGCGGTTCTTCAAAGGCGCAATGCTCCATTGCCACCGGACAACGGGGGTGAAAGCGACAACCCTTGGGTGGATTCAACGGGCTAGGCACATCGCCCTGAAGGATAATGCGTTCCCGCTTTAGCTTTGGATCCGGAATCGGAATAGCCGACATCAAAGCCTGGGTATAGGGATGGAGCGGATTGCGAAAGAGCTCGCCCCGCTCGGCAAATTCGGCTAATTTTCCCAGGTACATTACGGCAACTCGATCGGAGATGTGTTCAACAACGCTCAGGTTGTGAGCGATAAACAGGTATGTCAATCCAAACTCGCGTTGGAGTTCTTTGAGAATGTTTAAGACTTGAGATTGAATGGAAACATCCAGGGCTGAAACCGGTTCATCGGCAACGATGAATTTTGGCCGTAATGCCAAAGCACGGGCGATACCGATTCGCTGGCGTTGTCCCCCCGAGAATTCATGAGGATAACGGCGGGCGTGATAATCTTCCAAGCCCACCTTGCGCAACATTTCGATGACAATCTCAAAGCGTTCTTTGGGCGTCCCGATGTTGTGGATGTGCAATCCTTCAGCAATCGACTCGCCAATCGGCATCCGGGGGTCTAAAGACGAATAGGGGTCCTGGAAAATAATCTGCATATTGCGGCGCATTTCCTTCAGCTCTTTGCCCCGCAAAGTCATAATGTCAACCCCCTCAAACAGAATGTTTCCCCCTGTAGGTTCGATCAGGCGCAGGATACACCGCCCGACGGTCGTCTTGCCACAACCCGATTCGCCGACCAGTCCGACTGTTTCGCCTTCGCGAATCGTAAAAGAGACGTGATCCACCGCCTGAACCCAGGCTATGACCCTTTGTAAAATGCCCCCTTTCACCGGAAAATATTTCACCAAATCCCTGACCTGGACTAAGTCCCACTTGCCATCTTTGGCAGCTTTATCGGTGATGCTCAAAACCTGCTCTTTCATTCCATTGCCTCTCGAAAGCGACTCTCCATCGTCAAATCCCTTCCTTCACTCCATCTGGGATTGGGAGCGATCCCTTACTCACAAGTTTTGGAAGGGCTCATCTGGATTATACCATGTGAGATTCCGTCAAAAACGCAGTGTGACAAGCGGGCATGTAAAAGTCGACAAAGACTTGCCCATCAAAGGGAGTTTGAACTTTCTAACCTTGTGCTTGGGAGAAGCATAGACTGGCGCATGGTTGGCTTCCGCGCTCCAGAAATTGGCTAGCCCTGTCCCTTGCAGACTTGTTAGACAAAAAGCGCTGTTCTGGTTGTATAATCAAGGTAAGGATTGACGCTCACCTTCTGAAGAGCCGTTGAATAACGCCAAGGCGATTGCTTGCAGTTTACCACGGTGGCGAGTGTCTTCAGCAACTTATTGGTATCGTATTGTGGATGGATGTAAGGAAAAATGGACACCGATTTCACCCGCGAAGCCATCCTGCAGAAACCGGTCGCAGAGGGTACCCTACGCTGCCACGTTTGTGAACGGCGTTGTGTCATTCCACCCGGTCAACTGGGATGGTGTCGCACGCGCTTAAACCGGGGAGGCAAGTTATTAACCCTGGTCTATGGGGCGATTTCCACAATGACCGCTAACGCCATTGAGAAAAAACCGCTCTATCACTTTTATCCCGGCACCAAAACCATGACAGCCGGTGGCTGGTGTTGTAATTTTCCCTGCCTGTGGTGCCGCAACTGGGATTTAGCTCACGCCGATGCGCCGCTAACGGGCGAATTTATCTCCCCTTCCCAATTCATCAGCATTGCCGAGGAAGCGGGCTGTCAGGGCATTGCCATGTCGTTCAATGAACCCACCCTTGCCCTCGAATGGGTGCTGAACGCCTTTGAGACAGCGCAAGCCCGGGGTTTATACAACGTCTTTGTGACCAACGGTTACATGACCCCTGAAGCATTGATGTTTTTGATTAATGCCGGGATGCACGCCATGAATGTCGATATCAACACCGATGTCGCCCTTGCCCGCCGTTTTCTGGACGGAGTGGACATGGAACGCATCTGGATGAATTGTAAAATTGCTTTGCAATATGGTGTGCATGTTGAAATATCCACATTGGTGATCCCTGCCCTGAACGATGACGAGGGAGTTCTGAGAGGCATTGCCCGCCGCATTGCGGTTGAATTGGGCGTGGAAATCCCCTGGCATCTGGCAGGATACGTCCCGTCCTATAAGTACAATGCTCCTCATACACCGCTCTATACCCTTGAAATGGCCTGGGAGATCGGCAAGGGCGCCGGCCTTCACTACGTTTATATCAACCAACAGGGTAACCGTCACGAGAACACCGAATGTCCCAATTGCGGCAGTTTGTTAATCCGGCGCTTGGGGCCGCTTGTCCTTTCGAATGTGATCCGCAATGGTGCCTGTCCGCGGTGCGGCACTGCGATTCGCGGTGTATGGGGATAGAAGAGGATCAGGAAAATGAAGCGAGTGTTCCTGTTTGGGATAAAAGCTTTTCTCTTCAGTGCGGTGATTGCCTTGCTTATCGCTTGTGTGCCTGCTGCGACACCCCCTGCGGAACCCACTTCAACCGCAACGACCGAAACCTCACCAGATGAAGCGGAGTTTACCCGCCGTCGCCTGGCTATGGTGGAAAACACCATTGTAGCGCGCGGAGTGAAAAACCCTGATGTCCTGGCAGCCATGCGAACCGTGCCCCGCCATCGTTTTGTACTCGAAGAATATCTGGATTTTGCCTATAATGACCACCCGTTGCCCATTGGTTACGGTCAGACCATTTCGCAGCCCTACATCGTCGCCTGGATGACCGAGCTGGCGGACCTGAAAGCTGGTGAGCGGGTTTTAGAAATCGGCACCGGTTCCGGCTATCAAGCTGCCGTCCTGGCTCAAATGGGGTATTTAGAGGTCTATAGCATCGAGATCATCCCTCAACTTGCCGAAATGGCAGCCAGGCGTTTGGAGGAATTAGGCTATCGCGTACAGGTGCGCCAGGGAGATGGATATTACGGCTGGCAAGAGGCCGCTCCCTTCGACGCCATCATTGTCACTGCTGCCCCAGACCACCTTCCCGCCCCACTGGTCGAGCAACTCAAGGAAGGTGGCCGCATCATTATTCCAATTGGACCGCCGGGCAGTTATCAAACGTTATGGAAATTTGTCAAGCAAAATGATGAGCTAACCGCTTATGAACTGGGCGGAGTAGCCTTTGTGCCCTTTACCGGCGAAGGCGTGCAAAAAGACCTTCCCTCCCCCACACCATGAATCCAGCCGCAGCATAGAGGATTGCTCCGCAACCCAAGACCCAGGAGAAGCCAGCGTTCAGCGCCAACAACATAGCTCCAACGGAGGCAATCACCGAGGCCGCGCCGTTGAGCGACCAGATCAGCGGCAGCCAACAACGGTGCGTCTCTTCTGAGAACCAGAACCTTAAGCCACCCGGAAAGGCTATGCCCATCAAAAATCCGCCTGGCGCAATGGTGAGAGCCATCAGGACCATTCGCGCCGATAAGGGCAATGCCATGCTTGCGGAAAACAGGGCCTTCAGCCACCACCCGCTAGTGAATATCCAGATTGACAACAAAGGCAATGCCCACCGCAAGCCAATGCGCCCGGCCTTCAGACTGCCCAAACCCGAAGAAAACAGCAACGAGAACAAAACCCCGGCTACAGCATACGCAGGTTGCGCCAGATACAACTGAAAGCGTTGGATGAGAGCAATTTCCACCAGAAGATAGGCAAAGCCAATCGCGGTAAAGTAAACACTGGCCGATCGATCCAGCCTTGTTTCTATCCGCTTTACAAAGGAAACCGGCTGGTTTCCAGAGAAGATGGGTGAATTCAGGCGAGCCTCTGCCTGGGAGTGAAGGTTTCTTCTCACTTGCCACGCAGTTAGCCCTACCAGAAGACTGCCTAAACCAACGACAAACCCCAGCAAACCCACCACCACCAGCATACCTGCTCCGCCAAAAGGCTGCCAGCTTTGCCCAAACTCCGATAGGGTTTGGCGAATCTGTGACCACTTAAAGTAGTGAGCAAAAAAGGGACGATCATCCGTGGCAGGCCGAACGTCATATGGATAGGCCCGATAAAAGGCTTGCCGACTCGAGGTGTCCAGGACTGCTCGATAAGCCGGCGTGTATAGCGATTCGGCGAGCACGTTGTAGCGGTTGGTCTCTTCCTCCCGCAGATCAGGGGCATAGATCAGATCAAACGCTCGGCTATCAGCAAACCGGCGGATGGTGTCCAGCTCGGATCCCGTAAAGGGCTGACGTTTAACCAGAAACGTCGCTAAAGCATAGCCACGCAGAACCACCACCTGCTTGGCGGGGTTCAAGTTTAGCCTTTCAAGTGCCTCAACGACTGTGGCAAAGGCACGCAGGCTTTCGCTGGGCGGTTTTTGTAACCAGCGGTTAAAAACCAGCACACCATCGGGGTGTAGCAGTAGAATCAATTCGCGAAAGCTCTCCAGGGTGTAACGGTAATCCTCGGCCAGACTATACGCCCCAGAGCGAACCGGCTGGAAGGAGCTGGCAAGGCTAACCACAATCACATCAAATTGTTGAGAGGTGCGACGGGTGAAACCACGTTGATCCTCGATGAAGGTAACAACGTTTGGCTGAGTGTAAATCGTTTCCGCAGTTTCCACAATCAGCGGATTGGCTTCCACAGCAACGACCGATTGAGCCCCCTGATGCAGAGCAAGCAACACATCCAGGCCGCCGCGCGGTTCCAGGACTAAAGTTCGCCCACGGGGGCGCAACCAGAAAGCCACGCTCTGGGGTAGATAATCCACAAAACTCAGATCAGCGGGGGTACGAAGCAGCGGCGATAACTGGTCGCCATCGATAAAGAGACCATCCTGGGGTGGGGGCGGTTTCAGGTATTTGAAGCTTAAGCCAGGAACGGAGCGAATCAGGGAGCTACGCACCACATCCACTCGAGAAAAAGCATTCCAGCGTTGCCAAAGCCGCACAACATCCGGATATTGCAAAACGTAGGAAAGACTTTTATAGGGCGAAAGTCGTACATCCAAGGCCGCAACCAGCGTTCTCCCCTGAGAGCGGGCTGTCAACTCTACCCCACAGAAGACCAGCCAAAGCAGCATGGCAAAAAGGCGCGTCCAGACTTTCCAGGTCCCCTTGCCTTTTTGGAGACGGCTTAAGATGAACTGCTCAGAGGTGGGTAAGGCACACAATGCCAGCGCTGCGCTGCAGGCAAGGATCACACCTTCGCCGCCCGCCCAACCCGGCAGCGCC
>Ga0308399_1000055_pt1 | contig 38831 bp, 31 predicted proteins | sample HotsprSampOS1260_FD_202367 | JGI IMG/M metagenome (GOLD analysis project Ga0308399, IMG submission 202367) | Hot spring phototrophic mat microbial communities from Octopus Spring, Yellowstone National Park, Wyoming, United States - 20060914_OS12-60 ... | reverse complement strand
GCCGAGGTCTTATCGGCGGCGTGGGCCGGCTGACGTCCTGGATGGCGTGCGAGCGAAGGCGCGCCCGCTCGAGCGCACCAGGGTCACCGGTACCCTGCCTCACCCATCATTCTGAGCGCGGCGAAGAACCCGTGGCACAATCTGGTGTAGCATCACACAGGAGTAGAGCGTTGGCAACCAGATACGCAATCGGCGTTGACCTCGGCGGGACGAAGATCATGAGCGCGGTGGTGGACGCACAAGGCCGGGTCATCGGCCAAGCGAAGAAATCCACCCACGCCGAGAAAGGCCCCTCCGTCGTGCTCAGGCGCATCGAGAAAGCCATGGACGAGGCGCTGGAATCCGCCGGCGTCCAAAAAGAGCAAATCGAGGCGATCGGCGTCGGCGCGCCGGGCGTCGTGGATAGCGCGAAGGGCGTGGTGGTGCAGCTCACCAACCTGCCGGGGTGGCACAACGTGCCGCTTGCCAAGGCGCTACAGCGCTGGCAAGCGGTGCCCGTCATGGTGTCGAACGATGTGCGCATGGCAGCCGTGGGCGAGCATCGCGTCGGCGCCGGCCAGGGCAGCCACAGCATGATCGCGGTGTTCGTCGGCACCGGCATCGGCGGCGGCATCATCCTGAACGGCCGCTTATGGGTGGGCTGGCGCGCCAGCGCCGGCGAAGTCGGCCACATGGTCGTGCTGGCCGATGGCCCTTACGCCGTCGGCAGCGGCATACGCGGCAGCATCGAGGCGCTCGCCAGCCGCAGCGCCATCGAGCGCGAGCTGCGCGCCGGCTTGGCCGCCGGTCGCCAGAGCATCCTCCCAGAGCTGCTCAAGCAGAAAGACGCCGACGCGATCACCAGCGGCATCTTGGCGAAAGCGGTCGGCAACAACGACCCGCTCACGGTCGAAGTGCTGCGCCGCGCCGCATACTACCTGGGCCTGCACGCTTCCGCGCTGATCAACGCCTTCGATCCGCAGATGCTGATCTACGGCGGTGGCGTAATCGAGGCGCTTGGCGACTGGCTATTGCCGCAAATTTCCGAGGTGGCCAAGCAGCACGCCATTAACAAGGTCAACCTTGACCAGGTCAAGATCGTGCCGGCCAAGTTGGGCGACCGCGCCGGCGTGATCGGCGCAGCGCTGATGGCGTTCGACCTGCTCAAGACCCAGCGGGATGGCGCTCGAACTTCAGCTTGAACTGTGCGTTCGCATCACGGTCGCGGCGCTGCTCTCGCTGCTGGTGGGGCTGGAGCGCGAGTGGCAGGGGCAACCCGCCGGCTTGCGCACGCACATGCTGGTGGGTCTGGGGGCTGCGCTCTTTACCGTGCTCTCCCTGTTTGCCTTTGCGGAGGGTGATCCGGGCCGGGTCGCTGCCCAGATCGTCGCCGGCATCGGTTTCCTAGGCGCCGGCAGCATCATCCAGCGCCGCGAGCGCAACACGCCGCACGGCCTGACCACCGCAGCCGGCATTTGGGCCGTCGCCGCGATCGGCATGGCCTGCGGCGCGGGTGCCTACGTGCTTGGCGTCTTTAGCACCGCCCTGATCCTCTTCGTGCTGGTCGGCCTGGCCGGCGTCAGCCAGCGCGTGCGACGCAGCCGTGAACGCACAGCGCTCGAAGAGAGCAGCGGTGAGACTTTCCGTTATTAAAGAGTTTGGGGCGCGTATGCTCGGCGCGACCAGCTGCGTTCACCAGTCGGGGCAACTGCTCGCAGGTTGATAACCGGCAGAAAGTTGATTTATAGCGGGTGGGCGACGGCAGTGCCGTCGTCCACCCAGGGTTCTGCCCCTAACCATGAACGCACTCCTGTCACCCTGAGCGAAGGGTCTAGAATCGCACCCGGTTGAGGCGTTGCGAGGTCACCGAGCGCCGCAGCTTGGTGGCTTCTCGAGGCTTTGGTCGGGCGAGCGTTTAGATGCTTCGCGCCGCTCAGCATGACAGTTGGTATCGCGAGCAGAACGATGTTCGTAAACGCACCTGCGTAAATCCAAACTCACGTGAAAGAAGGGTTGACCTATGACATTGACCGCACTTGCCCGTCGCAAAGTTGGCCGCACGAATCTGGAAGTAACACGCCTAGGGCTGGGCACAGCGTTCCTGTTGGGCCTGGACCGGGTGGGCGACGCTGCCCCCGCCATCGCCACCGTCCGCGCCGCGCTTGAGTTGGGGATCAACTTTATTGACACGGCTGCGCTCTATTCGCGCGGCGAAGCCGAGCGCGTCGTCGGCCAAGCTCTGCGGGGCGTGCCGCGCGACCGCTTCGTGATCCAAACCAAGGCGGGGCGCTTTCCAAAGCCGGAAGGCGGCTCGTACTACGATTACTCGCGCGACGCGATCCTGCGCAGCGTCGAACGCAGCATGACGCTGCTGGGGGTGGACCGCCTAGATAGCGTGTTGGTACACGACGCCGACGGCGACAAGTTCAACCGCGGCGAGGGCACGGGGCTGGAGGACACTTACTTTCGCGCTGCGCTGGACGGGGCCTTCCCCGCGCTGCTGGAGCTGCGCGCGCAGGGCGTGATCGGCGCAGTGGGCGCGGGCATGAACCAATGGCAGATGGAGTGGGAGTTCGCCAAACACGTAGATGTGGACTGCTTCTTGCTGGCCGGCCGCTACACCCTGCTGGAGCAAACCTCGCTGGACTTCCTGGACTACTGCCATCAGCGCAACATCGCGGTGTTCCTGGGCGGGGTGTTCAACAGCGGCATCCTGGTGACCGGCGCGCGCGAAGGCGCCAGCTATAACTATGCCGCGGCGCCCGCGCACATCCTGGAGAAGGTCCGCCGCATAGACGCCATGTGTGCGCGCTACGGCGTCCCGCTGCGGGTGGCTGCCCTGCACTTCGCGCTGGCCCATCCGGCGGTCACCAGCGTCGTCGTCGGCGCGCAGAAGCCGGAGGAGATCGAAGCGAACGTCCGCGCGCTCGACCAACCGCCGCCGGCTGAGCTGTGGCAGGCGCTCAAAGACGCCGGCCTGGTTGATCCTCGAGCGCCCACCCCCTGACGCGATGACCGCGCCCATTTTGCTGCTGGACATAGACGGCACGTTGATCGAAGACCGCGGCTACCGCCGCGCGCAAGTGGAGGCCGCGCGCTACGTGTGCGCGGCGTGGGGCGTGCCCACCTATACGCCAGACGAGCAAGAGATCAACGTGCTCCACGCCTATGGCTACTCCAACGAGTGGGACTCGACGGCCTTTAACGTTGGCATCAATTTGGTCGAGGCTGCCCGTGGCAACCCTGGCCGGCCCGACTTCGCCGCGTGGGCGCGGCGCACGGCTGCCTTCGACGGACGCCCCCACGAGCGCGCGCGTGCCTTGCTGCTGAGCGAGGCGCCGCCTCATCTCCATGCCGATATTCATCGCCTGCTCGACGACGTGAGCGATCCGCGCGTTAGCCCGACGACGCGCCTGCTCTACCTGTTCGTCCTCGGCTCGCGCCGTTTTGAGGCGCACTTTGGGCTGAACGCCGAGCTGGAAAGCCCGTCGTTCCTGGAAACAATGGACGTGCCGATCGCCGATGCGCGGGCCGCGCAGATCATCCGCGCGCACCCGTCGAGCGCCTACACCTCGCGCCCTAGCCTGCCGCCGGACGGCGGCCGGCCTGGGTTGTACCAAACGCCGGAGGCCGAGATCGCGCTGGCGCAGTTAGGCATGACCGACCTGCCGCTGGTGGGCTTGGGCGCGATGCGCTGGCTGGCCGACGTCAAGGGAGGAACGACCTGGGATTACGCCAAGCCGGCCCCGCTACAGGCGATGGCAGCAATGTTATGCGCGACCGGCGTGCCGTTGTCCGATGCTGTGCTGGCCGCCCATGCCTTTGTGACCGGCGGCGATAGCCGGGCGCTGCGCGCGCTCGACGGCCGGCGCGTGATCATCATCGAGGACAACGCTGGCGGCGTGCGCGGCGGACAGCGCGCAGCCGCCCTGCTGAAGGACGCCGGCATTCAGATACACGTCACCGGATTCGGCGTCGCCCGCGACCCAGCCAAGCGCGCGGCGCTCGCCGACGTATGCACAGCCCTGTTCGACGATGTGAACGCCGCTCTGGCCGCCCTAGGCGGTGACATTTAGATAAAGCTGCTCGCGCACGCTCATGATCTCGCGGCGCAGTTGCTCCTCTGTCTCCAGCCGGTCTTTAATCCGCTCGATGCCGTGCAGCACCGTGGTGTGGTCGCGGCCGCCCAATAAGTTGCCGATCTCCGGCAGCGAGGCGTCCGTTTCCTGGCGGATGAGGTACATCGCCACCTGGCGCGGCTGCACCAGCTCCTTGTTGCGGGCGGGGGACACCATCTCAGCCACCGAGATGTTGTAGAACTTCGCCACGGTCTCGATGACCTGCGAGGGGGTAATGTGTGCCCGCCGTCCCACCAAGTCAGCGAGCGTGTCGCGCGCAAACTGGACGGTGATCGGCCGGCCGGTCATGTCCGAGATGGCCAGCAGGCGGGTGAGCGCCCCTTCCAGCTCGCGCACGTTGCTCTGGATTTGCTTGGCGACGAACTCGACCACTTCTGGCGGAATGCTGCGCTTCATCTGGGCCAGCTTGTGTTGCAAGATGGCCATGCGCGTCTCCAGGTCGGGCGGCGCGATGTCCACCATCAGCCCCCATTCAAAGCGGCTGCGCAGGCGCTCTTCGAGCGTCACCATCATCTTCGGCGCGCGGTCGCTGGTCAGCACGATCTGCTTGTTGTTATTGTGGAGCGCGTTGAAGGTGTGAAAGAACTCTTCCTGGGTGGATTCTTTGCCGGCGATGAACTGCACGTCGTCCATCAGCAACATATCCACAGAGCGATAGCGGTTGCGAAAGGCCTCCTGTGAATTGGAACGGATAGCGCTGATCAGCTCATTGGTAAACGCCTCTGAAGTGACGTAACGACATTGCAAGTTGCGCCGGCGGACGTAGTTGCCGATCGCGTGAAGCAGGTGCGTCTTGCCCAATCCAGAGCCACCATAGAGGAAGAGCGGGTTGTAACGCTCAGCCGGCGCTTCGGCCACCGCCATCGCTGCTGCGTGGGCCATGCGGTTGCCTGAGCCGACCACGAACGCCTCGAAGGTGTAGCGCTTCTGTAGGCCGTCGTTTGCGTCGTCCGTGCGCGCGAGGGCCGGCTCGCGCAGCGTTACGCTTTCGCCGCCCGCGTGCGACATGACCACCAGCGTCAGCTCCGCGCTTCGCCCCAGGCGCTCGCTCAGCATGCGCTTCAGGTCGCTGAGCATGCGCTGCTCGATCCACTCCTTAGCATAGCCATTGGGCAGCCCAATCACGAACTGGCCGTCCTCGTAGGTGAGCAGACGAGCATTGCGCAGCCAGGTCATGTAGCTATTGCGGCCGGCTGTGACCTCGATCTCACCCAGCACAGATCGCCACGCTTGCTCTGGTTTCATAGCAATTGATCCTTGGCGTTGAATCCGTGAGACACTTCTGATTTTAGACCAAGCTTAGAAAAGGTCGCCTGTGGCTAAGACAAATCTAAGCCGATCATTCAGAAGGGACATGCATTTTATCAGGCTGCGCCCTGAGCGCAAGTCGGCCAGGGCAGCCGACCTTAAAACTGTCTAAGTTTTAAGCTTCTTATGATAGGATTTACCTATACCCTCAGGCTGCTCGCCAGTATATCACCAAAAGTGTGAGCCGAAGAGCTTATTTATTACCATAACTTTAGTAAATGCCAGAAATTGCCCTTAAAAGCACCCCCAAGGCGGCCCAGCGCGGCAACCCCTCCTTTGTCTGGCGCGCCGGTCAAGAACGGCGCTTGGCGATGTTAAATAGATTTGCGCCTCTTGCTAACCGGCGCGTGCTGGAGTTCGGTTGTGGCATCGGCCTCTATGTGCAAGCGATCCGCCGCTACACGCCGCACGTGGTCGGTTTTGATATTGAGGTCGATCGCCTGCGCATAGGGTACCAGCAAGGCGTTCGGGGATTGGTTGCTGCTGCTGCCGAGCAGTTGCCCTTCGCCGATGGCACATTCGACGTGGTCTTCAGCAACGAGGTGCTGGAGCACGTCGGCGACGACCGCGCGGCCTGCCGCGAGATCGCGCGCGTGCTGCGGCCCGGCGGGCGGGCGGTGATCTTCGTCCCCAACCGCTGGTACCCTTTTGAGACGCACGGGGTGTACTGGCGCGGGCGTTACTATTTTGGCAATCAACCGTTTGTCAACTGGCTGCCGACGCGCTGGCGCAACCGGTTTGCGCCGCATGTGCGCGCCTACACAGGCCGACAACTGCGGGAGCTGTTCCACGGCACGCCGATGCGCCTGATCGCGCATACCCAAATCTACCCAGGCTTCGATAACCTGGTTGCGCGCCTCGGCTTCCCTGGCCGGCTGCTGCGCGCCATCATGCACCGCCTTGAGCGCTCGCCCTTGCGCGTGTTTGGCCTTTCGCATCTACTGGTCATGGAGCGCATTTAGGAATCGCCGGCCAGCAGCGCGGCTGCGCCCGGCTCGCTCCCCAACCAGCGTGGGATGGCCGGCGCCGGCTGGTCGGGAAACCAGCGCTGAAAAATGCGCCCCAGCGTCCCATCCGCCAGCATGTCCTGTAGGGTGAAGTTCACCAGGTCGCGCAGGCCAGAGTCGTTCATTGGCAGGGCGATCGCCAAGGGCACGCCGGCCGAGTGAAATGTGGTCAGGCTAAAGTCCATGCGGCGTTCGTTCTCGCCCACGCGCTGAATGCTGCCGATGGCGAGTTGAACCGACCCGTCCGCCAGGGCAGCGGCGACCTGGTCTGGCGCGAGGGGGAGGAATTGCGCGCGCCCTGGGTCGCCGAACCAGCGCCGGGCCATCTCGCGCACCAACGCGACCTCGTAACCCGTCGGCTGGCCGGCGTCGTTCAACATCGAGAAAGGCGGCGCTTGCGGATTCAGGCCCACGCGGATGCTTTGCGTGGTTCGGATGGCGCCCAGTGCGTTCCGCAGCTCGATCGTGTTCGGTAGGCTGGCCAGCGACGGCGGCGATGGCTGGGGGACGCTCTCCAGAGGCTCAGGCGCTGTGCGAAACCACCTCTCGTGCAGCCGGCGGAAGGTGCCGTCGGCCATCATCGCCGCCAGCGTCAAGTTCACCAGATCGGCCCAGGCCGAATCGTTGGGCGGCAGCATGATCGCCACCGGCTCGTTGGTCAGCACTACAGGAATAGACAATGCGCTGTTCTCCGCGGCGGCGATGCGCAGGCGGCGCAGGCGGCCAGCCACCCCGTCCGTCGCGCCATCCAGCAGATCGTTCAGCGCGGCTTGGTATGAATTGCGCGCCTGAATCGCCACCGTCAGGTTGGTCGCTGCCTGAATGTCTCCCAGCGCTACCACGGTGGCAAAGTCCACGTAGGTCACCCGCCGGCGCGCCAGGCTGCGAAAGTCGGCGAACTCGCCGGCGCGGGTGAGAATGGCTTCGCCGTCGCTGAGATAGGCGATGCTGAAATCGGCGATGCGCTCAGCCGAGCGCTGAATGGTCAGCCCGCCCAGGGCCAAGTCCACCTCGCGCTTGGCCACCTTCTCGGCGGCCGTGGCTGTCGTCACCTGCACGAACTCGGCATTGCGTTCGCTGCCCAGCCAGCGCCGGGCAAGCTCGCGCGCCAGGTCAACGTCCATCCCTTCTAACTCGCCCGCTTCGTTGACCCTCGCCAGCGGTGGCGCATCGTAGCGAATCCCAACCCGAATGGCAGAGCGGCGCTTGACCAAGGCCGCGGTCGAGAGGGTGGCCGGCACCGGTGTTGCGTCATCGTCCTCAATCACAACGACTGGGGTGGCCGCCGCGCGGGCGATGATGCCCTCCAGGTCCACCTGCGGCAATCCGCTACACGCGGTGAGCGCGAATGCGATGAAAAGTCCGAGCTTGGCCGTCTTTCTACTCATCGCTCGGGACTCTATCACGTCGCGCATACCGGGGTGCATTCACGCGCTGCGCTGCTCGCCCAAAACCCAGGCGACGCCCAACCCTGTCGTTCTGAGCGCCGGCGAAGAATCTAGACTCGCGCCCGAGCGCATTGCTGCGGGGTCACCGAGTCTGCGCAGCATCGCTGCTACTGCGTCTTGTAACAATCCACGATCACGTTGCGCGGGATGGTCGTGGTGCTGCCGTCGGCCTTGACGACGTAGATGGTGAACAGATAGTAGCCCTTGTCGGGAATGGTGAACTGGAAGGTGCCGCTGGGCAGCAGCAGCGGCATGCGCTTGCCCACCGGGTCGTTTGGCGTGATGCTGGCCAGGTTACCGGCAGGGCAGTTCTGGAAGATGCCCGGCCCAGGCTGGGTGGTGATCTCCAGCTCGGCTTTGATCGCACCGTTGATCTGCCACTCCAGGGTCGCGGTCTTGGGCTGCCCCTGATGGCCGAGCGGCACATCGCCGATGTCGTCGCGCGGCGAGAAGCGCATGTTCTGGCTGTAGGGCAGCACCGCCGAGGGTGGAATGGGCGGCGTGGGCGTCGGCAGGGGCGCTGCCGGCGTCGGCGCTGCTGTCGGCGCAGAGGGCGCACCTGCCCCAGGCGCCAGCGGCGGCGCGGGGACGACGGGCACTGCGTTGGGGTCACCCGTGAAATCCACCAACTGACCAAACACCCAAGCTACGCCGCCCGGCGCGCCGGTGAACGCGATCTGCCACCATTGACCATTTGCGCTCTTGCCCCTCACGGCAGCCGCGTTGACGCCCGTGGCTCTCAGCTCGCCAACTTTCTGATAAGCCACGTCAGGGCCCGTGCGCAGGTTGGCGAACTCTTGGCCGGCCTTGAGCCGAACAAACGGCGGTTGCAGGCCGCTCGGCGGCGGGTTATTCGCCGCGCCGCCGGCGGTTGAAACCACCGGTAACGTGCCGGCGTCACCGGTGATGCTGGACGCCGGCCCATAGACCCAGGCGATGCCCCCTGGCCCAGCCGGATAGGTGATCTGATACCACGTCCCATCCGCAGTTCGCCCGCGCACCGGCACGCTCTGGCCTTTGCTGATCTGACCCAACAGTTGCGCGTTGAGGTCGGGCGCAGCCCGCACGTTGACAAAATCGTTGCCGGCCAACGGGCCAAGCAGTACGGTCGCCGGTTCACTGGTGGCTGCAGGCGGCGCTGACTCAGCCGGCGTCGCGGTCGGCACAGGCGTGGGTTCAGGGGTGGGCGTGGGCGTCGCCGGCGGCGCTTGGACTGCGACGAAGATCGCCTCGGAGGCGACGATTGGCTGGTCTTGTTCGCCGATCCCCTTTGCCTGGATGACCGCAGTGCCGATCAATTCCGCCGGCACCACCCACGGCACGACGAACTCAAACTCATCTGGGCGAACGGCCTGGTCCACCGTGGCGTAGCGCTGGTTGTTGATGAAGATATCCACCCGTCTAACGCCGCTGCCTGTGATCTTGCCGATGATCTGAATCTGCTCGCCAACGATGACCTGGGCATTGGCCGCCGGCGAGGAGAGCGTCGCGCTCGGCGGTGGCGCGGCGCCGCCGCAGGCCGCCAGCACAAGTGCAAAGGCGCAAGCTAACTTGACCGGTCTGCTCGCCGCGAATCGCGATCTCATGGCCGAGGGGCGTCTGGCCCTAGAAGATTCACCGGTGATGTGCTGACGCGCTGATCGGGCAAGGCACGCATCACTCGCCAAGATTTTAACACTTGGAACAACAGCGTGCCTACGCCGGCCAGCGTCAGCCACCAGCCCAGGCCAATGCCAACCGTCCCCTGATAGAGCGCTTCGATCGCCGGCTTGACCATGAAGTAGCCAACCAAAGGGACGGCGGGGGCCAGGGCGCAGGCGAAGAGCACCCCCAGGCGCAGCAGCGTGTGCAATGTGTGGCCGGTGGCAAATAGGCCGGCTGCCGCTCCGATCACACCCAGGGTGACGAAGAACTGGAGGCGATACTCCGGATGCGCGTAGGCCGTGAGCAGGTGCGGATAGGCCGGCAGCCCAAGCGACGCCACCAGCCAGCTCAGCCCCAGGCCCAGCCAACGTTTGCCGGCCAACAGCGCGATCAACAGCGCCGCCGACCACAGCGGCAGCAGGAACCACTCATTCCAAAAGACGCCAGCGCCGGGCGTGAAGTTCGTCATGATGGAAAGCTCGTGGGCGCTGCGGGTCAAGGCAGCCGTGACGTGGGCTGCCCAGGGCGAGAAATGGCCGGCCAGCAGCGCCAGCGTCGCAATGGCCACCGCAGCGCGCTCGGAGCGAGGAAGTGGGGTGCGTGTGGGCAAAGCGCCGCGCTAAATCCTGCCCAGGGCTTTCAGGATGACCGCCGGCTTCATCGGCAACGTCGTGATGCGCACGCCGATGGCCTGATAGATGGCGTTGGCGATGGCCGCTGCCGGCGGTACGATGGGCACTTCGCCCACCCCCTTGACCCCGAACGGGTGGTTGGGGTTGGGCACCTCCACGATCACCGGCTCGATCATCGGCAGGTCCAGCGCGGTGGGCATCCGATAGTCGAGCAGGCTGGCGTTCAGCAGGTGGCCCTCATCGTCGTAGATATATTCTTCGCTCAGCGCCCAGCCGATGCCTTGCGCCACGCCGCCTTGGATCTGGCCCTCGACATAGCTAGGGTGGATGGCGCGGCCCACGTCCTGGGCCGCGGTGTAGCGCAGGATCGTCACCTTGCCGGTCTCGGTGTCCACAGCGACATCCACGACGTGCGTGCCGAAGCCAGGGATGGCCCCCTTGGTATCCAGCGAGACGCTCACGCTCAGCGGGCCGCCGGTCTCGTCCAGCTTCTCGGCCAATTCCTTAAAGGTGATCTGTCGATCGCCGCAGATGTAGCGGTCGCCTTCGACTTGGATCGCCTCAGCAGAGACCTGCCAGAGCGCCGCTGCGCGCTTCTTCAGCTCCTGGATGATGGCCTGACCCAGGTGATAGGCAACGACGCCGGAGCCATACGTCGTGCGGCTGCCGCCTGTGCCATCGTTAAAGCCCACGGTTTGGGTGTCACCGACCATCGGCCTGACGTCTTCGTAGGGGATGCCCAGCGTCTCGGCCAGCATCATCGCCAGCGAGGCGCGCGTGCCGCCGATGTCCACGCTGCCCTCCAGGTAGGCCACTGTGCCATCAGGGTTCACCGTGGCGGAGGCCGACGATTTGCCGTCCCAGTTGAACCAGAAGCCGCTGGCGACGCCGCGACCAACCTTGATGTATGGGGCGCTGGGGGCCGGCAACGGCGCGTTGTAGTGGGGATGAGCCGCGATCGCGTCCAGCGTCTCAATGTAGCCAACCCGCCCATAGACCGGCCCATCCGCCCGCCGGTCGCCCTCCTTGGCGGCGTTGATCTGGCGGAAGGCGATCGGGTCCATGCCCAGCCGCTCAGCCAGCTCGTCTATCACCGACTCGCCGGCGAAGGCGGCGTTGGTGCCGCCGGGGGCGCGGTAAGGCTGGGCCGGCGGCTTGTTCACCAGCACGTCGTAGCCGTCAATCAGCAGGTTCTCCAGCCGATAGGGGGCGAAGATGACGCCCATGCCGGCGCTGACCGGTGAGCCGGGGAACGCGCCGGCCTCATAGGCCATCCAGACCTGGACGGCGGTGATCACGCCGTCGGCGCGCGCGCCGGCCTTAACACGAATCACCGAGGCGCTGGTCGGGCCGGTGGCCTTCAGCTCCTCATCCCGCTGCATCCACATCTTCACCGGCCGATGGCCGGCTTTGCGCGAGAGCAGCGCTGCGAGCGGCTCTAGGTAGAGCGCGAACTTGCCGCCAAACCCGCCGCCAATCTCCATCGGGATCACCCGCACGCGGGAGATCGGCACCTGGAGCAGGGCACTCAGGTCGCGGCGCTGATCCCAAGCGCCCTGCGTGCTGGTCCAGACCGTGATGTGGTCGTCGGCGTTCCACAGCGCGGTGGCGTTGTGCGGCTCGATGTAGCCCTGGTGGACGGTGTTGGTGCGAAACTCGCGCTCGACGATCACAGCCGCCTGGGCGAAGCCGGCGGCCACGTCGCCGCGGGCGAATTGCTCATGGCTGGCGATGTTGGTGGGCTTATCGCCGACCACTTCGCCCAGCTCGCGGGTGCGCAGGCCGGGCAGCAGGATCGGCGCGTCGTCGCGCATGGCCTCGAGGACGTCCAGCACTGGCGGTAGGGGTTCGTACTCCACTTTGATCAGCGCCAGGGCTTCCTCGGCAGTGTGAATGTCAACCGCGGCCACGGCGGCGACCGGATGGCCGTGATACAGCACCTTGTCCTGGGCGAGCACGTTCTGGCGCAGGTAGCTGTAGTTCACGCTGCCCTCGCCGCTCTTGGCGACCTTGTCCTCGGCCGATGGCAGGTCCTTGCCGGTGATGATGGCTTTTACGCCCGGCAATTGCTCGGCTGCGCTGGTGTCTATCGCGCGGATGCGGGCATGGGCATGCGGGCTGCGCAGCACCTTGCCGTAGAGCAGCCCTTGCAGCTTGACATCCGCGCCGTATTGTGCGCGGCCGGTCACCTTGTCCACGCCATCTGGCCGCAACACCCGCCGGCCGATGACGCTGTAAGATTTGCCGTTTGTTGTCCCTGTGTTGTCCTTGGCGATCACTTCTACAGTGGCCATCTAATCATCTCCTATCGCGAATAGGCCGGGAACGCTCAACTTCGAGCGGCAGCCTTCTGCTAAGTTGGCTGTCCTTGCGCGCGCATCTCCGCCGCGGCATCCAGCACGGCGCGCACGATCTTGTCATAACCGGTGCAGCGGCATAGGTTGCCGGCCAGCCAATGGCGCACCTGGTGCTCGGTCGGGTTCGGGTTGCGATCGAGCAGCGCCTTAGCGGCCACGATGAACCCAGGGGTGCAGACGCCGCATTGCAGCGCGGCATGCTCTATGAATTTGCGTTGGAGGGGATGCAGACCCTCTTTCGGCGCGATGCCCTCGACGGTGGTCACGCGCGCGCCGTTCACCTCGACCCCCAGCACCAGACAAGCATTCACCAAGACGCCATTCAGCAGCACAGCGCAGGCGCCGCAGTTGCCGTTGTTACATCCTTCCTTGGCTCCGGTCAGCCCGAGCACGTCGCGCAGCACCTCCAGCAGGCTCTGGCGCGGCTCGCAGAGGAAGGTAACCTCCTCGTCATTGATTATCGCTGTGACACATACCTTCTGATGCATCACCCACCTCTCTCCAGCTTGCCGTTTTCCCGCTCCTTGCCCTCGGTGCGCGCGCGCTCGATCGCGCGCCACAGCGCCCGCTTGGTCAACACGTAGGCCAAATGGCGGCGCTGCTCGGCGGTGCCGCGCACATCGGTGATCGGCCGCGCAGCGGCCTGTGCGGCGCGGGCGGCGGCTTCCACTGCTGCCTCCGAGACCGGCTGATCGATCAGCGCCTCGCCGGCCTGGGGCACAAACAGCGGCGTTGGGGCGACCGCGCCCAGCGCCACGCGCGCGTGGGCAAAGCGCGCACCGTCTGCGCTCAGCGACACAGCAACGCCGGCGCTGGCGACGGCGATGTCCATCTCGTTGCGCAGGGTGAAGCGCAGGTAAGCCGCGCCCATCCGCGGCGTGGGCGGGGGAAGCTTCAGCGCGACCAGCAGCTCACCCGTTCCCAGCACGGTCTGCCCCGGCCCGCGAAAGAATTGTTCGATCGGGAGTTCTCTCGTGCCCTCTGGCGAGGCCACGACGCAGACAGCCTGATGGGCGATCAGGGCGGGGATGGCATCGCCGGCGGGCGAGGCGGTGCAGACGTTGCCGCCCAGCGTCGCCCGCCCTTGGATGGCGATGCCGCCGATCAGCGCCACAGCGTCAATTAGACCAGGATAGTGTGCGGTCACCTGTGGGTCGCTGTAAATACGATGACAGGGCACAGCCGCGCCAATCGTCAATCCCGCCTGGGGGTGATAGCTGAGCTGATTCAGCTCCGGGATGCCTTTGACATCCACGACGACGCTGGCCCGCCGCCGGCCCTCGCGCAGAAAGACGATCAAATCTGTGCCACCGCTCAGGCACTTCGCCTGGTCGCCCTCGCGGGCGAGGATGGCGGTGGCCTCAGCGAGCGTGCGCGCAGCGACGTATGAGAAGGGCTGCATAAGCCGGCTTATACCATAGAAAGGCGGGAAGTGCGTATTACGTAGTGCGTATTCCGTAGTGCGTAGTGCGTGTTCCGTAGTTCGCATTCTGTGGCGCGTTCACGGTCGGGGGTGGCAGGCCGGCAAGCAGCCAGTCTTATACCCCGTGCGTGAACGCACCCTGCGTTCAGGACGGTGCCACGCGCTCGAAGGCATAATACACGCATCCTTTTATCCTGAGTGAGGTCTAACCGTCAATGTCCAAGCCGCTCCCCCGCAGAGAAGAGATGCCCCTTGAGCACACCTGGGACCTGGAGAGCATGTATCCCAGTCCCGAGGCCTGGGAAGATGCGTTCAAGCGCCTGGAAGGTGAATTGCCTCGCTTGGCCGAGTTACAAGGCCGCTTGGGCGAATCGGCGCAGCACCTGCGAGCCTATTTTGAGCTGTTTGAACAGCTTGGGCCGGAGATGTACAAACTCTACAACTACGCTGGCCGGGCCTTCGACGTGGACACTACCAACCAGACCAACGCCGCGCGCGTCAGCCGCGCCCAAGGCTTGGCCGCGCGCTTCATGGCGGCGATCGCTTTCGCCGAACCAGAGTTGCTCGCCTTGGAGCCACAAACGCTGGAGCGATTTATCGCCGAGTTGCCGGCGCTCAAGCGGTATCGCCACTACCTGGACAACCTGATGCGCCTGAAGCCACACGTGCGCTCGGCAGAAGTCGAGGCAGTGATGGCCCAGGCAAGCGACGCGCTCGCCACGCCGGCCAATGTCTATACCGTGTTGGCCAACGCCGACCTAAAGTTCGCCGACGCGCGCACGAGCACAAAGAAGCGCGTGCCCGTCGCGCAGGGCAATATTGACGCATTGCTCAGCAGTCCCGATCGGGCGCTGCGTAAGAGCGCGTGGGAAAGCTTCGCCGATGGCTTCTTGGGCTTGAAGAACACGTTTGCCGAGATCATGGCCGGCAAGGTGAAAGCCACTGTGCTGCGGGCGCGCGTGCATCACTACCCCGATTCGCTCACCGCCGCCCTCGCGCCCAATAACATCCCAACCCAGGTCTTTCACAACGTGATTGACGCCTGCAATCGCCACCTGGACGTTTGGCATCGCTACTGGGACATTCGCCGGCGCGCGCTCGGCTTGGAAAGGATGGAGGTCTGCGATGTGTTCGCGCCGTTGGCTAAACCCCCGCGCGTCACCTACAAGCAAGCCGTGCGGTGGATCACCGAGGGACTGCGCCCGCTGGGCGCCGCCTATGTCCGCACGGTGAAGCGCGGGTTGACGACGGATCGCTGGGTGGACATCTACCCCAATCTCGGCAAGCGCGATGGGGCATACTCGGCCGGTTCATACGGCACCAAGCCTTATATCTTCATGAGCTACAGCGAACAGGGCCTGGGCAGCTTGAGCACGCTGGCGCACGAGATCGGGCACTCCATGCACACGCTGCTCACCTGTCAGACGCAGCCATTCATCTACTCTGAGTACTCGATCTTCGCCGCCGAGGTCGCCTCGAACTTCAATCAGGCGCTTGTGCGCGCTCACCTGCTGAAGCTCGACCGAGGGCGCGACTTCGAGATCGCGGTCATTCAAGAAGCGATGGACAACTTCCACCGCTATTTGTTTCTCATGCCGATTAACGCCCAGTTCGAGCACTGGATGCACACGACCGTTGAGCAGGGCGGCGCGCTGACCGCCGACGCGATGAGCGCCAAGTTGGTGGAACTCTTCCGCCGTGGCTACGGAGACGCCGTCCATTTGGACGAGCCGCGCGTGGGCGTGACCTGGATGCAGTTCTCCCACTTCTTCGCCGACTATTACGTTTGGCAGTACGCCTCTGGCATCAGCGCGGCCAACGCCCTGGCGGACGCGGTGCTGAGCGGTGAAGCGGGCGTGGTGAAGCGCTACCTCGACTTCCTGAAGGCCGGCAGCGCGATGTATCCGCTGGATGCGCTCAAGATGACCGGCATAGACATGACCCAGCCTGAGCCGCTGGACCGCGCTTTTCAGGTGCTGGAACGCATCGTAGACCGGCTGGCGCAACTGGTCAGCTAATCGGACATCGCACAGGCAATTTCAACAGCGCAGGGCAGGCCCACAGCAGGGGAAGCTGCCACAGGTTGCTGACCGTGAGCCTAACGGGACCCAGGGTTCTGACCCGGGCTGTGAATGAGGTGAGATTATCTCCTCGCTTAAGGGGGCTACAATGACCTCGACGCCATGCGCCTGAACAAAGAGTTCCACATCTCCCGCGCAGCGCGCACGCGCTACGACTTCGATCAGTCCATCTATCAGTTCACGGGCAATGCGGTGCTGGCCGATTTGCAGGCCGTGCGCGCCTTCGCCCAACGCATGAATGAACGGCGCGATGCGGCGCGCCACCCACATTTAGCCGTCTATGCCGGCGACCTGCACGCCATGGGGCTGATTGACGAGATATCGCATCTGGTCGTGCAACTTTACGACGAAGCCATGCGCGCGCAAGGTGTGATCGCCCGCGACCAGCGCATGTTTGCCGCTGCGCTTGACCACGTCGTCCAGGCGCTTGGTGAATCAACGGTGCGCGAGGTTCTGACGCAGTTTGTCGCGCACTTCCCACCCCTGCCGGTTTACCGCGGCCAGATGTCGCCGGCGGCCTACCTGGACAACCACAGCGCCGATGCGCTAGAGGAACTGGTGATGCTCTGGCTGGAGAATAACAACCCAGCCTTTGCACCGTTCGCTGAACTGTTCGACGATGCGCCGCTGGTGGAGCGCACGGCCTACCGTCGGCTGGTCGAGGCGCTGGGCAAGTTCTTTGAACGACAGCCGCCGTTTGGGCCGGATAACCAGCCTTTGCTGGAGATGCTTCAGACGCCGGCCAAAGCAGCGGGGGGATCGCTGATCGGACAGCTCATCTTCATCCGCGATCGCTGGGCGCCGTATTTTGGCGAGGCTTTTCGTCGCCTGCTCGACCGGATCCTGCTGAGCTTCGACTTGATCCGCGAGGACGAGAAGCGCGCCTTCGGCGTCGGCGGTCCAGGGCCGGCCTTGGTGCCCACGCTGGCCGATTTGAGCGGCGCGGCGCTGCGCTCATCCGGCCCCGTCCCGCTGGCTGAGTACGAGGCCTACGCCACTGATACTGAGTGGATGCCCCGCTTGGTGCTGTTGGCCAAAAACACTTACGTCTGGCTTGACCAGCTCTCGCGCAAGTATCAGCGTCCGATCACGCGCCTGGACCAAGTGCCCGAGGAGGAGCTGGCGCAGATGGCGCGCTGGGGCTTTACTGGTCTGTGGTTAATCGGTTTATGGGAGCGCAGCCGCGCCTCGCGCCGTATTAAGCAGATCATGGGTGACCATGACGCACTGGCTTCGGCATACTCGCTCTACGACTATGTGATCGCCGAAGACCTGGGCGGGCCGGCAGCGCTGGATGCGCTTAAAGCGCGCGCCCAGCGTTATGGTATCCGCTTAGCCAGCGATATGGTGCCCAACCACATGGGCATAGACTCGCGCTGGGTGATTGAGCGCCCGGATTACTTCCTCTCTTTGAGTTATCCCCCATTCCCGTCCTACACGTTCAACGGCCCTGATTTGTCCGATGACCCGCGCGTGGGCATCTTCCTGGAAGATCATTACTACACTCGGACCGACGCCGCGGTGGTCTTTAAGCGCGTAGATCGCTGGACTGGCGACGTGCGCTATATCTATCACGGCAACGACGGCACCTCCTTTCCGTGGAATGACACTGCCCAGATCAACTACCTTAACCCAGAGGCGCGCGAGGCAGTCATTCAAATGATCGTCCGCGTAGCGCGCCAGTTTCCGATCATTCGCTTTGATGCCGCGATGACGCTGGTCAAGCGCCATATTCACCGGCTGTGGTTTCCTGCGCCGGGGGAGGGTGGGGCGATCCCGTCTCGCGCCGGCCTCGGCATGAGCGCCGAGGAATTCGACCGCTTGATGCCTCAGGAGTTTTGGCGAGAGGTGGTTGACCGCGTGGCCGCCGAAGCGCCTGATACGCTGTTGTTGGCCGAGGCATTCTGGCTGCTGGAGGGCTACTTCGTGCGCACGTTGGGCATGCATCGCGTGTACAACAGCGCCTTCATGCACATGCTGCGCGACGAGAAGAACGCCGACTACCGCCAACTCATTAAGAACACGCTCGAGTTCGACCCAGAAATCCTCCGCCGCTACGTGAACTTTCAGAATAACCCGGACGAGAAGACCGCTATTGAGCAGTTCGGCAAGGGCGATAAATACTTCGGCGTCTGCCTAATGATGTGCACCATGCCCGGTTTGCCGATGTTCGGCCACGGCCAAATCGAGGGTTATACCGAGAAGTACGGTATGGAGTTTCGCTACCCTAAGTTGTGGGAATGGCCGGATTCGGCGTTGGTGGCGCGCCACGAGCGCGAGATCTTCCCGTTGCTGCGCCGGCGCTACCTCTTCGCGGGCGTTGAGCGCTTTCGCCTCTTTGATTGCGTCACTGCGGAAGGATGGGTTAACGAGGATGTCTTCGCTTACACCAATGCCTACGGTGAGGAGAGGGCGCTGGTGCTCTACCACAATAAATTCGCCACGGCCATGGGCCGTATCCACTTATCCGTCCCCTATGCCGTGAAGCGGGGCGGGGAGAAAGCCATGGCCCGCGAGACGCTGGCCCAGGCGCTTGGGCTGCGCGACGACCCAGCGCGCTACACCGTGTTTCGCGATGCCATCAGCGGGCTGGAGTTCATCCGCAATAACCGCGCGCTCCACAGCGCCGGCCTGGAGCTGACGCTCAATGCGTATGAATATCACGTCTTCGACCGCATTGAAGAGGTGGTGGATGACGCCGATCACCCGTATGCTGCGCTGCATGCCGAGCTGGGCGGGCGTTGGGTCGCCAGCATTGCTGATGAGTTGGAGATCGTCCGCTTAAAGCCGGTGACGCTGGCGTATCAGAAGCTGATAGATACAGTGCGCTTGCGCCAGCTCCTCCAAGCGGCCGCCGACGCAACGCCAGAAGCAATCCTGCGCGCTGTCGCCGATGATGGTCGGGCGCTGTTCACAGCCATGCAAATGCACATCCTCGGCGCAGCCGACGTTGCGCATTGTGCGCTGCTGGGTCAGAAGCTGCGTGACGACCTGTGGCAAGCCGTCGCGCTGCGGCGGGCGGGTGATATACCGCTGGACGACGTCGCGGCGGCGGCCCTCATCGGCTGGGCGTTGGCGCGTCGGCTGGGCGAGGCCGCACCGGCCCTCCGCGACCAGGCCGCCGATCCGGGTCGGGATGGCCGCCTGTGGCTCACCCAGCGCCGGCTGGGTGACCATTTACAGGTTGCCCTGCAGGCGCTGGGCTTGGACGCGCGCGAGGCCTGGCAGGCGGTTATGCAAGTGAAGCTCATCCTGGGTCACCCTTGGTCGCAGAGGGCCGATGTGGACCTGTCGTCGCTGAATCCGCTCTTCGCCGATCCGGACGCGATCGCCCTATTCGGTGTGCATGATCACAACGGCCTGACCTATTTCAACAAGGAGGCGTTTGAGTCGTTTGTGGCGGCCTGGTGCGCTGCGTCATGCCTCATGAACGATGGCGACGCGCTGGCTTGGCGAGACCGCCAGCGCGCATTGGTTGAGGCGGCTGCCCGTGCCGGCTATGCCCTCCCTCCGCAGCTCGCGTCTAGATAGCAGCGTGCTGTTGCCCGCTGCTCAGCGCACGGCGGCGACGAGTGCGGAGAAGCCGGTTAGCCCGATCCCCAGACCCAGCAGCGCCAGCGCAGCCGGCACAACCCACAAGCGCAGCGGCGAGGCAACCTGGGCGATCTGCGGATAGTCGGCGTCGTAGAGCACGGTGACCTGCTCGCCTGTCCGATAGTGGCCAGGGGCAGCCGGCACGTGCAGCTCGACCGCCTGGCCATCACGGGTGGTGAAGCGCAGCACTGCGCGTTGATCGTGCTCCAGCACCTCCACCGTGGCCGTGGCCGTGCGCAGGAGCGAGCGCCCCAGCAGGACGACGCCGGCAGCGAATAGCACGCTGCCGACCACGGTCAGCGGGATGGCGATGAGCAACTGGGAGAGTGACATTTATTAGCGCAGCCCCCGAACGCGCAAGCCGGCTGGGCTGTTTCTTCCAGCGCGAGCGAGGACGGATCGTCGTGATAGTCGGGCAATTGTGCATAGGGCGCGTGCCAGTATGCCCCGCGCAGCGGGTTTAGCGCCACGTCGGGGTCGCAGCGCGCCAAGGGCATTGTCAGCGGGCCACACAGCCCCCAATCAGCCACACGCTCGCATTATTGTATTGGCAACGGTCAAGGGGTGCATTCACTGACAGGTGTCGTCTATCTCAGGTGGACGACGGCAATGCCGTTGCCCACCCGAGATTTCTGACGCACCTGCTTGCCTCGAAATCCAACGTGGTGGACTATAATCCAGCTCACTAGACCAAAGTGGAGACTGAGTCGCCGTCTTCGATCGAGCGCGCGCTGGGGTTATTGGAGCTGCTATTGGAGCGGCCACAGGGCGCAGAGCTGGCCGACTTGTTGAGCCGGCTGGACATCTCGCGCAGCTCGCTCTTCGTCTTGCTGGGGACGCTCAAGCGGCTTGGTTACGTGGAGCAATCCGAGCGGCGCGGGCGCTATCGCGCCGGCCCGCGCCTGCTGGCCTGGCGCAGCCAGGCTTCGCCGCTGGCCGATCTACAGACCGCCTTCTATCAGGAAGCAGGCGCTGCCAGCCTCGGTGAGACGTTGGCCTTGGCCCTGCCACTCAATGATGAGGTGCTCTTGGCAGCGCAGGTCGAGTCGAGCGAACAGGTGCGCAGCGTCTACCCCGCCGGCCATCGCTTCAAGCCAGAGAGCGCCGCCGCGCAGGTGCTCACGCCCTCGCCCTCCGCCAGCGTTCGGCGGCGCGGCTACGCTGTAGTTCACGATGTCCAGAGCGTGGAGCTGGCGCTGCCGATCTGCGCGGATGGTCAGACGCCGAATGCCGCGCTCGTGATGAGCGCGCCGGCTTTTCGCTGGCGCAAGGCACACCTGAGCGGCGTCCTGTTGCGCCTGCGCGAGATGGCGGCGCGGCTCTCCTACCGTCAGGGCGCGTTGCGCTATACGCCTTGGCTGCCGACCACACAACCGACCGACATCGCCCAACGACCGCTCGACCCCAAAGCCATCCGCGCTTTCCTGGCCGCGCCGTGGGTGGCCCGGCTGGCCTGCCTGCGACCCGACGGCGCTCCGCACGTCGTGCCCGTCTGGCAAGAATGGGATGGAAGGCACTTCTTCGTCGCCGCCTGGCAAGGGTCGCTGTGGGCAACGTATGTGCTGGCCAACCCGAACGTCTCGCTAAGCGTTGACGAGCCCTGGCCGCCGCTGCGGCGCGTGCTGGCCCGCGGCAAGGCCGCGCCGCTTCAAGAATCCGACTTCCCCGGCGGCCTCGCCGGGCTGCTTGAACGCCTGCGCCGGCGCTACCTGGGCGCAGGCGGGCGCTTGGCGCACACCACCTGGCAGGCATTTCGCATCACCCCTGCGACGTTCGCCGCCTGGCAGGGGCTTCCGGCATAAACAGATGAGCACCAACTGGGTCGAACACCGTGAGGCTCGCTGGGTCAATGCCCGCGCCTATGCCCTAGCCGTCATCGTGGTATGCGCCGCGATGGGCGCGTGGGAGGCGTTCGTCCATTGGCGAGAGGTGCCGGTATATCTGTTGCCGGCCCCCAGCCGTATCGCGCAGACGTTTTGGGCGCAGCCAAGCTATTACCTACAAGCGCTGACCGTCACGCTCGGCGAAGCCATCGGCGGGTTGTGCGTCGGGGCGGCAGCCGGCATCTTCATCGCCGTCCTGGTGACCCTTTATCCGCAATTCGAGCGCGGCGTGATGACCTTGGCCATCCTCGTGAAGTCCACCCCGCTGGCCGCCATTGCGCCGTTGCTGACCATCTGGTTCGGCTTTGGCGTGTTGCCCAAGGTGATCATCACCGCCTTGCTCACCTTCTTCCCCACCCTGGTCAATGTGCTGGTGGGCCTACAGAGCGCGGAGCGACCGCTGCGCGATCTGATGCGCTTGTATCAGGCGACGACATGGCAGGAGATGATCCACCTGCGCGCCTGGCTGGCGTTGCCCTACCTCTTCGCCGCGCTGCGCATCACCGCGCCGCTGGCCCTGGTCGGCGCGGTGATCGCCGAGTGGACAGGAGCGTCCAGCGGCCTGGGACGGGTGATGTGGCTGGCCTACAGCAACCTCAACCTCCCGCCGATGTTCGCGGCGATCTTCATCCTCTCATTGAGCGGTATATGCGCCTACGGCCTGATCGTCTGGTTGGAGAGGCGATGCCTGCGCTGGAAGGCGTAAGTTACAAGTCAAGGAGTTCGTATGTTGAGCATCCACAAGAAGTCGCGTTTTCTCTCGCTGTTTCTCGCTGCCGCTTTTCTGACTGCCGCATGCGCGCCAACGCAGTTGCCGCCCCCGCCACCGCCTCGCCAGGCGCCGGCGGAGGGCGCAGCCCAATCCGCGACGCTGACCGCGCTGACCTTCATGGCCGGCTACAAACCACAGGCCAACCTGCCGTTCGTCGGTGCCTACGTCGCCAAGGAGAAGGGATTCTTTGAGCAGAATGGCTTGGACGTGACCATCGAGCACTCCCCGGGCCGCGGCGAGCACGTCCAGCTCCTCGTCGCCGGCAAGGTGCAGGTGACGACGATGGACGCCGCCACCATCCTGCAGCGGCGCGCCGACCCCGGCTTGCCGGTCGTCTCGATCGCGCTGATCGGCCAGAAGGGGCAGCAGGCCTTCGCCGCGCTGGCCAAGTCTGGGCTGCGCACGCCCAAGGACTGGGAGGGCAAGACCGTGGGGTATAAGGGCACGCCGCCGCCCGACCTCTACGCCCTGCTGAGCGCTGCCGGCGCCGACGTGAACAAAGTGAACCTGGTGAACGTCGGCTTCGACCCGCGCGTGTTGAGCGAAGGCCAGGTGGATGTGTATCCGCTGTTTAAGTCCAACGAGCCGTTCTTGCTCAGGAGCTTCGGGCATGAGCTGACGATATGGGACGCGGCTGACTATGGCGTGCCCACGCTGGGCTTGGCCTACGTGACCAGCGAATCGTTCCTCAAGGACAATCCTGACGCGCTGACGCGCTTCTTGCGCGCCGCGCTGCGCGGCATCGCATACGCCCAGGAGAATGTGGATGAGGCGGTGCAGATCGTGCTGAAGTATGCCGGGCCAGAGACCAAGGCCGATCACATGAAGTTCATGCTGGAGACCGAGCTGCGCGACGCCCAGAGCGAGCGCGGCTTCGGCTGGCAGGACGCCGCGCGCTGGGAGGCATTGGCCGACATGCTGATCAAATATCAAGCCCTACCAGCAGGCGTTGACGTGAAGGCCGCCTTCGACACCAGCATCTGGCAGGCCGCACAGCGTTAAGTCCTTTGCTTATCCCTTCTTCTCTCCTTATTTGCGCCGGCAGCGCCCCTGCTGGCGCTTTTTCTTTAGAATCCTCGCATGGCGACACACCAAGCGTTGATCGCGCAAATGGACGCGCTGCGCGTGCCCCCCAACGCGCTGGCCATTTGGGGATTGGGGCAGATGGGCTTCGCCCTCAAGGGCAGCGGCGAAGGGTTAATCTACATAGATCCTTATCTCACCGGCCTGCTGAAAGAAGATGCGCCGCCCGGCGAAATCTTCTATCGAGAGTTTCCGCCGCCGCTGCACCCCGCCGAGGTGACGAACGCGCGGGCGGTGCTGTGCTCACATGAGCACCTCGATCACACGGATGCCGGCACGATCGGGCCGATTGCGACGGCCTCGCCGGCGGCGGTTTTCGTGATCAGCGGATGGGCAGCAGCCATTGCCGATGCGGCTGGCATCCCACCAGCGCGCCGGCTGGTCCCCGCCATCGGCCAACCGATCAACATCGGCGATGCGCGCGTGACCGCCCTGCCTTCGGCGCACTATCGCGTGGAAGAGGATCCCGAGCGCGGCCACCGCTGGTTGGGCTTTCTCATCGAGTGGAACGGCGTCACGCTCTACCACAGCGGCGACACGATCATCTACCCTGGTTACCTGGAGATGCTCAAGGCCCAGCCACGCGCCGACATCGCCATCCTGCCAGTCAACGGGCGCGACGCCTATCGGGACGCGCTGGGCATCATCGGCAACCTGTTGCCGGTCGAGGCAGCCTGGCTGGCGCGCGAGCTGGGCTGGGACGTGCTGATCGCCGGCCATAACGACCTGTTCATCGCCAATTCCCTGCCCGCCGGCGCGCTGGCCGACGCCCTTCGCCAGCTTAACCCGCGCCAGAAGATGCACGCCCTGCAGCCGGGCGAACTGTATCTATACGTCAAATAGGCGATAGACCCGTTTGGCGTTCTCGGCCCAGAGCTTGCGCCGATCGTCTTCGCTCAGGCCCTGGGTGAGCGCGTCCACCGTCTCCACCCAGCGCTTGTAGCTCGACGCCAGCAGCACCACCGGCCAATCTCCGCCGAACATCACGCGGTCCGGGCCGAAGGCGTCGTAAACCGTCTCAAAGTAAGGACGCAGGTCGTCCACCGTCCAGCGCGCGTGGTCGGCCTCGGTGACCATGCCGCTGATCTTGCAGACGACGTTGGGCAGCGCGGCCAGCGCGCGGATGTGGGCCTGCCAGGGATCGCGCAGGCCGGCCTTGATGTCCGGCTTGCCGAGGTGGTCGAGGATGAAGCGCACCTCTGGACAGCGGCGCACCAGCTCGATGACCGCCGGCAATTGGCGGTGGAAGATGCAGATGTCGAACGAGAAGTCATAGTCGGCCAGCGCCCGCACGCCGCGCACGAAGTCCGGCCGTAGCGCAAAAGCGTCGTCCGGCTCGGCCTGGAGCAGCCGGCGCACGCCCTTCACGCGCGGGCCGAGCGCCTTCAGCGCCTCTAAGTAACTGCGGGCACAGTCGCCATCCTCCAGCGGCGCGCTGGGCACGATGGCGCGCAGGCGTGGTTCTTCATCCGCCAGCGCGTTCACCCACTGCGCTTCGAGCAAGCGGTAGCTGGGCGCGACGTCCACCTCCAGGTACACCATGGCCTCGATGGTGACGCCCTGCGTGTGTTCAGCGTATTCCTTGAGCGCGTATGTCTGATTGATCTGCGGCACGCCGTCCAGCCAGGGAATGCGAAAGCGGCGCGGATCCCAGAGGTGCACATGTGTATCTATGATGGGGAAGTCGGGCATGAGGATAAGATACCATCAAACAAAAGCTTCGCCAGGGGTGCGTTCACGGCTACTTGAGCGGGCGACGGCGATGTCATCGCCTACCCTCTCTACACAGATTTACCTTCGCTGGGCGGCGTAGCCTGTAGAGGATTGCTCCCTATTGGTGAACGTCCCCAGTAATGCCGCGACGCTGTCGTGTAAGCGAACCTGGAATCACATGCGCGACCCAGCAGTGCTAAACTCTTCAATGACGATCTCCTGGCCGACGCTGGTTACATGCTTCTCCCCATCATTCTGACTAACGACGATGTTCGTGACGAGTTCATCATCATCGGCATGCAGCGGCTGTTGCAAGGCGCCGATGCAGGCGACGTCGCCGAGCACATCGCGCGTGCCGTGGAGGATGACCCAGAAGAACACACGGTTGGCTACGGGGGCTGGCCCAACAGCCTTGGCGAGGTGGAACTCGACGCTTCCTTCATGGATGGTGCGACCCTCCAAGCCGGCGCAGTCGCAGCGCTTAAGGGATTCCGTCATCCCATCAGCATCGCGCGCGAGCTTATGATGCGCCTGCCTCATGTGCTGCTGGTGGGGGAAGGCGCCGTGCGCTTCGCGGAAGAGATAGGTGCAGAACGCCGCGATATGCTCTCGCCGGAGGCGCGCGCGGCCTGGGAAGCGCATACCGCCAAGCTTGCCGACATGCCAGACGAATCCGTGATCAATCGCACCCTGCGCATGCTGGCGCAGCAAATCGGCCACGACACAATGAATGTGATCGTGCGCGATGCAAACGGTCATCTGTGCACTGCCGTCACCACTTCGGGCATCGCTTGGAAGTACCCGGGCCGAGTCGGTGACTCGGCGATCATTGGCGCAGGCAACTACTGCGATGACCGCTACGGCGCCGCCACGTGCATGGGTCTGGGCGAAGCAGCCATGCGGGTTTGCGCTTCGGCTCAGGCGGTGACCTTACTGCGGTTGGGCCATTCACTTGAGTCAGCCGGCCAACAGGTGGTTCAGCAGCTCGCTGCGCTGCTGAGCAGGCCAGATCATCACGTTCATACTGCCTGGGTACGCTTGCTCATCATGGATGCTCAGGGCAACTTTGGCGGATTCGCCACTCGGCCAGGTTTGCATTTCAAAGTGCAAACCGCTCACGAGCAACGGCCGGTCACCTACGAAGCGACATGGGTCGCACAAGCATAGACCTGTCGTCAATCTGGCCGGTGCCGCCGGGTTGCGTGCTCCGGCCGCTGGGCCGCGGCTACAACAATCTGCTTTACCGTCTATACGCCGCCGGCGGGGAGCCTTTGCCATTCGTTTTGCGCGTCTATGGCAATCACGCCAACCCCAAGTACATTCAGCATGAAATATCCGTCCTCAAGCAACTGAGCACGCATCCCCTCCCCTTCAGCCTGCCGACGCCCATCCCTACCCACCGCGGCGAGTTCTGGGCTTTGGTTGATGAAGGCCAAGGGCTGCGGCTCATGACCCTTGTGCCGTTTCTAGCTGGTCAAAATCCGGATGTCTGCGATGTTGCCCACGCTGAGGCTGCCGGCATGGCAATGGCCCAGCTACACGCCGCGCTGCGCCAGGTTCAATTGCGCGACATCGGCTTGCCTAAGCCCTACATCGAGCTGGGCAAGGTGCATCCCCTCGTCCCTCAACCCTTTGAGGCCATGCGCATGGTGGGTTCGCTGGCGACGAAGTCTGATGTTGCCCGCGTGGAGGCAATCCTCACCCGGATTTTTGATTGCGAGAAGCGTTTTCGCATCCTGCCGCAGCAACTGATTCACGGCGACTTCATCCCAGGTAATCTATTGGCAGAAGGTATGCGCATTACCGCGATACTGGACTTTGAGAACTGCGCCCTCAACCCGCCTCTGATGGACTTTGCCATCGCAATAGACACCTGGTGCTGGGATGCGATCAGCAGCGGCCAAGAGTGGCCACGGATAGCAGCGCTGGCGCGCGGCTATCGGCGCGCCGGCTACCTGGGTGAGGCAGAGATCAGCTTGCTCCCGATTGGGATCCTACTCCGCAACGCCAGCGTGCTCATGCACCTTATCGGGCGTTTCCTGGCCAATCTCAGCCCTTACGTTGACGTAGAGCACTGGGTGGCGGCCATGCAACGCATTGATGCTTGGCTGGTCTTGTACGGCGAACGCCTGATCGCCTGTGTGCGCGAGCAGATGAATGCAGAAGCCGACTAATCAGGCTTTAGCAGCCGAGCAAAGCGTCGTTTGCCCACTTGTAATACCTGCGGGGGATGCGGCAGCTCGTTCGCATCAGTGACCGTGCGGCCATCCAAGTATACTCCCTTGCCCGCAATGAGCCGGCGCGCGTCCCCTTTGGACGCAGCGAACTTGAGGGCCACCATCACCTCGACGATGTTCATTCCATCGCTCACTACAAATTCGGGCATCTCGTCTGGCAGCCCGCCTTTCTGGAATACCTCGCGGAAGTGTGCCTCGGCGCGCGCGGCGGCCTCTGGTCCGTGAAAGATGTCCACAATTTCGCGCGCCAGCGCCATCTTCACGTCACGCGGATTCACGCCGGCTGCCAGTTGCTGTTTGATCTCCGCGATCATCGGTGGTGTGTAGCGCGTGGCTAGCTCAAAATAAGGGATGAGGGCGCTGTCGGGGATGGACATCACCTTGCCGTACATGTCCTCTGGCGGTGACAAAATGGGGATATGGTTGCCGAGCGACTTCGACATCTTCACCACCCCATCCGTGCCGGGCAGGATGCCCAGGATGATTCCGATCTGCGGGCGCTGTCCCATCGCCTCTTGCAACTTGCGGCCGGCAGTGATGATGTTGAACAACTGATCACTGCCTCCTACCTGCACGTCGGCTTGCAACATCACCGCGTCATAGGCTTGCATGAGGGCATAGAACGTCTCGTGCAGGTAAATCGGCTCGCCCTTCTCTAGCCGCTTGGCGAAGTTCTCGCGCGTCATGAACTGTTGCACTGTAAAGTTCTGCGCGATCTTGATCAGCTCTAGAAACGAGAGCTGGCTTAGCCATTCTGCGTTATAGCGAATGCGCGTCTTCTCGCGGTCGAGAATCTTGAAGGCTTGCTCGGCGTAGGTCCGTGCGTTCTCGGCCACCTGTTCAGGAGTCAGCATCGGGCGTAGCTTGTCCTTGTCTGATGGATCGCCGAGCAAGCTGGTGTAATTGCCGATGAGGAAGGTTACTTCATGACCAAGCTCCTGGAATTGCCTGAGCTTGCGCATGGGGATGGTGTGACCCAAATGCAAGTCACTGGTGCGCGGGTCAAAACCACAATAGACCCGCAGAGGCCGGCTTTCCTTAAGCCTCTCAAGCAGCTCCGCTCTCATGTTGCGTGCAAGCGCCTCGTCTCCATAGGCCGTGCCTTGCATCAGGAGGTTGACCTGTTCATCGAGAGAGAGCGATGTAATCATCACGCGAATTATAGGCATAGGCCCCCCTTGGAAGGGATGCGGAGTGGCACAGGCGACCTGAGCGTGCAGCGAAGAATCTAAGCTCGCGGCGAACCAAGTTGCCGCGAGCTTAGATTCTTCGCTCAGAATGACAAGGTGGGGCGGGATATTTTGCGCTTCACGCCAAGCGTATGCACCCTAAACTTCGAACTCGCGTTAAGACACTATTTCTGAGATGAGTTCTAGACTCCACCGCTGCGAATGTGGCAATCCTCGCTTCAGTATTCTCACGTGAGGGGGCTTGTCTCGAATACGCCTTTGCACTGGGATGTATTCACCAACAAGGGCAACCGCTGGTGGGCTGCTCAGTGATATGGGCGACGGCAATGCTGTTGCCTACCCAGTTATCCATGAGCGCACCCTTGCATCGTCGCGCAGTGCTCAGACGGTACAATCCTCGCCGATGACATACACTCCGACCTACACCAGCGAGCAGCTCCGCTCTGAAGTCCTGTCTTTCTTGGCCGACCAGCCCAAGCGATTGTTCATCGGCGGCCAGTGGGTTGAGGGCGCGGCTGGGCGCGTGTTTGAGAAGGACGACCCGGCGACGGGCATGGTCTTTGCCCGCGTCTGCGAGGGCGACGCAGAAGACGTGCAGCGCGCAGTAGACATCGCGCGCACCATCTTCGATGACCCCCGCCATCCCTGGCGGCGCATGACCCCGCACGACCGCGAGCGCCTGATCCATCGCCTCGCCGATCTCATCGAGGCCGACCGCGAGACCCTCGCCCAGTTGATCACGCTGGAGAACGGCAAGCCACTCACAGCCAGCAAAGGCGAAGTGGAATCGAGCGTGCGCATGTTTCGCTACTACGCCGGCTGGCCCACCAAGATCGAGGGCGACGTCAAGCCGGTCTCCATCCCAGACCGCCTAAACTACACTGTGCGCGAGCCGGTCGGCGTGGTCGGCGCGATCATCCCCTGGAACTTCCCGCTCAGCATGATCGCCTGGAAGCTGGCGCCGGCGCTGGCGACCGGCAACGTGGTGATCCTTAAGCCGGCCGAGCAAACCCCGCTATCAGCCGTGCGCGTCTGCGAGCTGATCCAGCAGGCCGGCTTTCCCGATGGGGTCGTCCAGTTGATCAACGGATTCGGCGAGACCGCCGGCGCGGCACTCGTCGCTCACCCAGGCGTGGACAAGATCGCCTTCACCGGCAGCACCGAGGTCGGCAAGGTCATCATGCGCGCTGCCGCCGGCAACCTGAAGCGCCTCTCGCTGGAGCTGGGCGGCAAAAGCCCGCACATCATCTTCGACGATGCCGACCTGCCCAAAGCTGCGCTCACCGCAGCCTACGGCATCTTCAGCAACGCCGGTCAAAGCTGTAACGCCGGCTCGCGCTTGTTTGTGCATCGCAGAGTCTATGACGAAGTGCTGTCCAGGGTTGCCGAGCGCGCGACGAGCATCAAGGTCGGCCCCGGCATGGCGCAGGGCAGCGAGATGGGGCCGCTGATCTCGCGCGAGCAATTCGCGCGCGTGCAACGCTACATCGCCGCCGGTTTAGAGCAAGGGGCGCGCCTGCGGACAGGTGGGGAGCGTCCGCCGGATGTGCCGGCGGATGGCTACTTCATCACGCCGACGATCTTCGAGGACGTGCATGGCGAGATGAGCATCGTGCGCGAGGAGATCTTCGGGCCGGTCCTGGCGGCTACGCCCTTCGAGACGCTCGAGGAGGTGGCCGCCCGCGCCAACGATACGCCCTACGGCCTGGCTGCCGGCATTTGGACGCGCGACATCGGGCGCGCGCACAAGCTGGCCGGGCTGCTGCGGGCCGGCACGGTGTGGATCAACTGCTACAGCCAGTTTGACCCCGCGTCGCCCTTCGGCGGCTATAAGCAGAGCGGCTTTGGCCGCGAGATGGGGCACGAGGCGCTGGAGCTATACACCAACGTCAAATCGGTGTGGGTTGGCTTATGACGGAAGCGCAACTGGTGCATCATCCCGCCCCAGCGCGCGAATGCGTCTATGTCGTCGGGCATAAAAATCCCGATACCGACGCGGTGAGTTCGGCCATAGGCTACGCCTGGCTGCTGCGCGAGCAAGGCAGCGCCGATGCCATCGCTGCCCGCGCCGGCTCACTCAACCCACAGACCCGCTTTGCCCTGGAGACCTTCGGCTTGTCCCCGCCGCTGCTGTTGGAGGACGCAGCGCCGCGCTTCGAGTCCATCGTTAACCGCATTGAACCGCTCACACCGGATACGCCGCTCTCGGCGGCCTGGCAACTCTCGGCCAAGACGCACCGCGCTGCGCCGATCGTCGAGCCAGACGGCACGCCGGTCGGGCTGGTCACCGGCCAGTCGGTCTTCAATTACCTCTCGCAGCATCTAGACATGACCTACGCCGTGTTCGGGAAGCTGATCGCCATCCCGTGCGGCGAAGCATGCGACGTGGACGTGCCGCGTTTCGCGCTCACCGACCGCATCAGCGACCATCGCGAGCGGGTCATGCGCACGCAGCGCGACGACTTCTGGGTGGTGGATGGCAACGGCAAGTACGTTGGCATCTGCACGCGCGCAGATATGCTGCGCCCGCCGCGCATGAAGTTGGTGCTGGTGGACCACAACGAGCCGGCGCAGGCGGTGAACGGGCTGCTAGAGGCCGACTTGCTGGAGGTGCTCGATCATCACCGCCTGGGCACGGTCAATACGACGGTGCCGATCTCGTTTCACGTGGACGCGGTGGGGTCATGCTCAACGCTCGTGGCCGAGCGCCTGCACTTGGCGCGGCTTGAGCCGCCGCCGGAGATAGCGGGCATGCTCTTGGCCGGCGTGCTCAGCGACACGCTGGTATTCAAGTCGCCAACCACCACGCCGCGCGATCACGCTGCTGTGCGCTGGCTGGCCGAGCGCGCCTTTGGCGTAGAGACAGAAGCGCGCATCCAGCACTTTGGCGAAGCGCTGTTGCGCGCCGGCGCCGACGTGAGCAATCGCTCGGCCCAAGACATGGTGCAGGCCGACCTCAAGCTCTTCGAGGCCGGCACGGTGAAGTTCGGCCTGGCGCAGGTGGAGGTGACCAGCTTCAACACCATCCTGCCGCGCATGGACGAGATCCGCGCAGCGCTTAAGGCGCTTCAGGAGCAGCGCGGGCTGGACTTCGTCGCGCTGATGATCACCGACATCGTGGAGAACAACAGCCTGCTGGCCGGCGTGGGCGAGGCGCGCTTCTTCGAGCGCCTGCCCTTCTCGCGCAAGGCCGAAGGGGTGTGGGACATGCCAGGGGTGGTCTCGCGCAAAAAGCAATTGCTGCCCACCCTGCTGGGGCTACTCCAGGGATAGGGCGCTTTAGTTGCTTAGCAACGTCCCCTGGCTCGGCGTGAAGCGCTCGGTCGTCAGGATCACGGCGCTCTGCTCTGCGCCGCCGCGCAGGTCGCTCACCGCGCCCTTGCTGCGCGCCGTAGCTTCCATCGCTCGGCGCCAATCGCGCAGGCGCTCGGCTTCCTCAGCGCTGATCGCATAGCGCTCACGGTAGGTCAGCAAGTGATCAACGAGTAGCTCCAGCGCCAGCCGGCGCAGGTCATAAGCATCGGCGAACACCTGCCAGCGCGCGAAGCGGGCGACTTCGCGCACGAATGCTTGAGCTGCTTGCGTCTGGCGCGTTGATGACTTGTAGAGCAAGCTGACTTGTTTGCCGGCGCGTCGCGCGGTTGACCACTCCAACCCAACCGGCGCTTGGATGTCGCTGCCCAGGATGAGCAGATGCACATCGGCTTGAACGACAGCGTCTAGGTTGGCTTCCTGATCAGGCCCAGGGGTCTGCGTAATCGTCCAGCCAAGCGAGGTTGGGATCTCGGTGATCGCCCGCGCCAGCACGTCGCGCTCGAAGCGCAGGTCATACGCCGCGGAGATATACAACCTGAGCTTGTCAACCATATATTTAGATTAGCACATCGGGCGCGTCGGCAGTGCGTTCGCCAATCCGGGCAACCATGAGTAGGCTGTCACCTGGCGAAGTTGGATTTACAGAGGGTGGGCGACGGCAGTGCCATCGCCCACTTGGGGTTTCTGCCCCTTGGGCCGTGAATGCATCCCCGCGAACCGGCGTTATAATTCAATAGTCATTCGGGGATGACAGGCCTCGACGGATTGTGTCCTGTCCGAGTGGCGAGCCGAGATGCGACTCTCGTTAAAAAGCGCACCGCACAGAAGTGCGAAGCAGATCAACTGGAATGCGGTTCCTCTGGCTGCGTAAGCTGCTGAGGAGCGCATCCGCGGCATAGCGTCCGCGGCGCTGTCCGTTGCCCCTCGCCGGCGGGTGATGAGACGGCGTGATAAAGCCGGCGCGCGCCCCGCCGAGGTTCGTAGGCGGTTCAGCGTGGCTAAATCTACGAACTAGCGCTTAGATAACCCTGTTGCCGGGGATGCTGAGCGCAAAGCACAAACGGCAACTACGCTCGTAGGCACTCGCGACAAACACACTTCGGACCCGGGTTCGATTCCCGGCATCTCCACTCGACGCAGTGCGCTCTGCCTAGCCGCGGCAGAGCGTTTTTTCATGTCCCGCTTATTCCCCTAACTTATCTTGTCCCGGGTATCTGTGAATGGGTTTGGAGGTTTGTTGTGAAGACGGGTGTTGATATTGGCTTTGAGACGGTCTTTAACGAGGCGAAGTTCGCAACCAGCGCAGACGGGACGCAAATCGCATACTACAAGTTTGGCTCAGGCCCAGAGGTCATGTTCTGGCAGCATGGCTTTAACTCCGATGCCGAGCACTGGAAGTATATGCTCAGCTATTTCCCGGCAGATGAGTATTGCGTCATTGCGCCAGACCTGCGCGGCTGTGGGCGCTCCGGAAAGCCGGCGGACGAGAACGCCTACACGTTTGACCACCTCACGCAAGATGCGCTGGCCGTGATCCGTGCTGAGGGTCTGAAGGGATTTACCTTGGTCGGTCATTCCACCGGCGGTGCGATCGCGCAGTGGCTGGCTGCTGAGCTTGGGGCAGATGTCAAGGCGCTGGCGCTGATCGGCCCAGTGCCGGCCACCGGCGTGCCGGTCAACGACGCCGCGCGCGCCTTGTTCCTTCGCGGCGCAGATGGCGAGGACAAAGCACAAGGCCGCGCCCAAATCCTGAAGCTGGGCTGGTATGGCGAGATGCCCCAGAATATGCTTGATGATCTATTGCCCGGCGCGCTGACCTGGTGTAGAGAAGGGTTTGTCGGCGTATTTAACACGTGGACGCGCGGGGTCAACTTCCCGGAGCGGCTGGCGCAGATCACCGCCCCAACGATCGTCATCGGCGGCCAGCATGAGCCATTTCTTCACAAGGACTTCATGATGGCCAACGTCGTCAACCCGATCCGCAATGCGCGCTATGTCACTGTGCTCAACACAGCCCACTTCATCCACATTCAGGAAGCAGCAGTGACAGCCGGCATCGTGCGCGGCTTCGTCGCTGCGCACGCTTAGCGCATGTCTGGAGGAGCAATGTCCAACATCAACGTATCTTTTCGCCTTTCGGATGGCCGCGTGTTTAGCGGTGAGATGCCGCGTGAGAAGGTTGTGCATCAAGCGCTGCACGTCTTATTGCCACAGGAGGTCACTCACTGCCGCCGATTGCGCATCACCATGCCGACCGGCGAGCTGATCTTCCCCGACATGTGGCTATATGAGATCCACGACCACTACGGGCACTGCGACTTCCTGCTGGACTCTGCGCCATTGAACGAGCAGCAGGCAGACTTCACCAACTTTGGCTTTGACCACGTCGCACTGGCCACCACCGATCGCGACGCTTGCCGGCGGTTCTTCCGAGATGGCCTGAAGATGAAGTGCGTGCGCGATGACGAGCATCTGCTGGTGCTGACCACCGGCGTGAATGCGCTGTTCTTCTTTAAGGCCGAGCCAGGGCAGCCGCTGAGCGACGGCCTGCCGTCGCGGGTGCATCACATCGGCTTCGTGGTAGACAACCTGGAAGCTGCCTATGCACACCTGAAGGCCACCTGCCCAGAATACATCAGCGACTTTATGCTCCTGGAGCGGGCCGAGCGCTTCTCGCTCTACGGCACGGTTGAGCTGGGCGGGGTGCGCTTCATGATCCAGCTCAGCCAGATTAAGCCGGAATACAAAGGGCTAAGGGGCGACAGCGCCGCGCCGATCAAAGAGTTCTACGACTACGCAGCCCGCGACTACGGCATCCGGCTGGCGTGAATTGCGCATCAGCCAGCAATACAATGATGGCGCTTCGCATCACGCGAAGCGCCATTCTTTTATGCAGCGCCGCACCATTCCAGGCTCTGGAGATACAGCGCGCGTCTATGGGCAGATGCCCCTGCTCACAGGCATGCTGGTCGCTTTCTTTGTGCGCGTGTGGGACGCAAACCAGCAAAGCCTGTGGTACGACGAGGGCTTCTCGGTGCTGTTCGCCCAGCGCTACGACTTGGTGGCACTGTTCGCTCGGGCCGCCCAATGGGATCTCAACACGCCTCTCTACTACGTCGCCCTCAAGCTCTGGATGGGCGGCGCGGGAGATAGCGAGTTCGCCGTGCGCATGATGTCGGCCTGGGCCGGCACGGCCGGCGTCGCCCTTGCGTATCGGCTGGCCTCCCTGCTGCTGCCACGCCCATCACCGCTTGCGCTTTTGCTCGTCGCGCTCTCTCCGGTTGCGGTTTTTGTCTCCCAAGAGGCACGCATGTATGGACTCGCCAGCACGATGTGCCTAATGAGCACGCTGATGCTCTTGCTGGCCATACAGCGACGCAGGCAAATGTATTGGCTGGCTTGGGGTGGGATTGCCTTTCTGGCGTTCTTGACGCACGTCCTCTGCGCCATCATCAGCATGGCCCAGATAGTCGTTGGCATCACGGTCAGTGCTTGGCGATGGCGCACTCGAGCGGAGGGCATCCCTGCGGCGCAGCCGGCTGCCGTATTCGCACTCGTCGCTGCGCTGCTCATTTACGTGGGCGCGCTACTGTGGCCGAACCGCGCTGCGTATGGCGTGAGCTACTCGGCTTCTGCGGACTTGGGCACGCTCACTTTGCACGCGCTGGCAAGCCAGCTTTTACCCAAATTGTCGCCGGCGGGCTGGGTAGCGCCGGCTGCTACTGTCGTCTTCTCGACCCTGGCATTAAGCGCTGTCCTCGCCTGGCGACAAACACGGCATTGCCTCCCCCTGCTCACGATAACCGTGCTGTCTCTGCTGGGTCTGGTGGCTTTTGGCGCCTTGACCGGCAAGTTCGCCTTTCGACATCCAACGTTGATCAACCCGCTCTTACTCGTGACGTTCAGCGCCGCCATCGGCGGCGGCCTGCACCTAGCAGCCACACCGCCGAAGGCCTGGACGAGCACCGGCTTCGCCATTCTTCTGTGTCTCGGCCTGCGGGGTTGGCTGAGCCAACCGTTCTACGCCAATGAGGACTTTCGCGGCGCTGTCGCGCACATCCGCGCGCACCTGGCACAGGACGAACGGGTGATCCTCGTCTCCGGCCATTTTGCGCCAGTCTTTGAGTATTACTGGCGAGGCGCGCGCGATGCCTGGTTCGCCCTGCCTGCTGATCCCGTGCTCAACGTGAACAACACGCTCACTTACACCGACACCGTGCCCATCTTAAACCAACGGCTCTCTGGGCGAGGCGGCGCCTGGCTACTGGCCTGGCAAGATGACGTGATTGACCCTACCGGCATCGTGCCGGCGCTGCTCCGCCGCCAGGCGCAGGCGTTTGGCCCTTTGCCAGACACGCCGACGTTCGCTGGCCTCGGCCTGCTGCATTATCGGTTCTTCCAGCCCTACCGTCCTTTGCCGGAATCGTTGCCTACGGGTGGATTCAGCGTTGAACACAACCGTCCCGACGCTGGCTTGCGCAGCCTGGGTTGCAGACAGCCAGTCTCTGTCTATGCCGGCGACCCCTTCCTAGAAATCCACTGTTTCTGGCAGACCAAGCCGTATGTGCCGCTCTCGCCGTTGACCAAGGTCTCTTTGCGCTTGTTCAGCAGCAGCGGAGAGTTGATCGTGCAATCTGACCAGCCGATCACCTACAAGGGCTTTCCCTACACGCCCTACGAGAAGCCACTCTTTGGCTCTCACATTTTGCTGCTGCCGGCAGACGTGCGCGCAGGTGAATATATGCTGCGCGTCATCCCATACAACGAGGAGAGCGGGGAGATCGCGCCACAAGTAAGCTTGCCTGTGCGCCTGCTGCCCAGGTGAGCGCGTTCGCAGCGCACCAGTCAAAGCTCGGCCATCATCAGCGGGATCTCCATCTCTTCGCGGGTCAATCCACCGTGGTGCCCCCAGTAACGACTCTCAAAGCGGTCGCGCTCGTAGTAATACACGCTTTCGCCGGCGAAGGGCAGCACAACCAGGTTGCCGACCCTGGCCAAGAACCGTTCTGAGAGGCTAGGGCCAAAGAAGCCCTCAGCAGCTAACACCGATGTCTCGACCACCAAGGCGCGACCCTTTAGATGCTCGCTTAGCTTATCGCGCAGCTCACCCAAGCGCTCTGGCTTGACGTGCAGGAAGAAATCACGCGGTGATCCAGCCGGCGTGAGCAGCTCGCCCTTACGATTGGTGATGATGTAGTCCGAGAAGTTCGGCAACGTCCGGTTGAGATAGTCCGTCGCGTTCGGATCGACCTCAACCATGCCGTGGTCAGCCGTGACGATCAGCAGAATGCGACTGCCGCGTAAACGGCTTATGAAGAGACGATCGAGAATAGTGAGGAATTGATCCAGCTCGGCTTCTACGTAATCTGAGCCTGGGCCACGGTCATGACCGATGCCATCTATTGGCTCATAGTAGGCCATGCAGTAGGTAGGCCCTTCGCGCTGCTCAAGGATGTGGCGCAGGGTCGTCAGCAATTCCGGCAAAGTCCGGTAGGCCAGCGACTGCGTTCCTGCGCTAAGTAGGCGCATCGGCGCGCCTTTCGCAATGTCTCGGTTATGGAGGAGGTAGCTCTTCACGCCGGCCTGGGCGAGCAAAGGATAGATCGTGGGCAATGGAAAGACATCTTCCGGTTTAAGGCTGCTGCCGACCAGCCTATCGCGCGCCTTGTCGCCGGCAAACGAGAAGAGCAATGGCGCGATCACGCGATCAATCTCCGGCTGATACTGAAACCACTCGTATACCCCGCTCTGCCCAGGAGGCAGGCCGGTGTGAATGCAGGTGACGTGCGCAGCGGTCGTCGAGGGAAACATCGAGGTGAGCTTTGAAACCACCCCCTCATCCAGGAAGTAGCGCAGCGCAGGATAGCGCTCGGCGATACGCTCAAAATAACGCCAGCCAAACCCATCTACAAAGAATAACACCACCGTTTCGTAGCGACGATCCAGCCCGCCAAACACATCATCAGGCAAGCTATGGTCGCTGTTGCCCATGAAGACGCGGCGAACAGTGGCCGGCAATCGGGAGAAGCAGTATGAGTGATAAAGGGGACGCACCAGCGACTCATGCCATGTCGCGGCAGCCACGTGATGCAATGAGGCTTCGTTCAACATGTCACATTGCGTGCGCGCAGGTAATTAGAGCAAGTCCATCAGCCGGCAAGTGAAGCCAGGCAAAACCCGCTCACCATCCAGCGCGCCATCGCTTTCGACGACGCCCGTCGTCCCGTCAGCGCGATAGACCGTCGCCTGCCTCAGCTTGGGGTTGATCACCCACACCAGTTGTGCGCCGTGTTCCAGGTAGAGCTGCACCTTGACTTCGGTCAACGCTGGGCTATCGTGCGGCGAGACGATTTCAACCGCCAGGTCGGGCGCGAACTGGCCGAAGGTCTCCGGCACTTCTCCCCCAGGTAAGCGCTCCGTCCGCACGAACGACACATCCGGCGAGAGCACGACGTTCTCCGCAAGTTGGTAGCCCGCGCTAGAGCCGAACACTTCACCGATAGGGGATTGTGCTAGAAAACTGTAGATGAAGTATGACAGCCTAATGCCGATTTGCTCATGCTTCAAGCCGGCAGGCGACACGATCAGCTCCCCTCTTATTAGCTCATACTTGCGTCCATCCTTGGGGACGCGGTAAAGCGCTTCCGGAACGGGGGCGGCAGCGTCATGTTGCTCGGTTGCGGGGAGGGTATGGGGGAAGGTTTTAGCCATGTCGCGCTCCTAGAACAGGCTATCCAGCCGACAAATAAATCCAGGCAGGACCGCTTCCCCATCCAGCGCGCCATCGCTTTCGACGACGCCCGTCGTCCCGTCAGCGCGATAGACCGTCGCCTGCTTCAGCTTGGGGTTGAGCACCCATACCAGTTGTGCGCCGTGTTCCAAGTAGAGCTGCACCTTGGCTTCGGTCAACGCTGGGCTATCGTGCGGCGAGACGATTTCAACCGCCAGGTCGGGCGCGAACTGGCCGAAGGTCTCCGGCACTTCTCCCCCAGGTAAGCGCTCCGTCCGCACGAACGACACATCCGG
>Ga0308399_1000047_pt1 | contig 40154 bp, 33 predicted proteins | sample HotsprSampOS1260_FD_202367 | JGI IMG/M metagenome (GOLD analysis project Ga0308399, IMG submission 202367) | Hot spring phototrophic mat microbial communities from Octopus Spring, Yellowstone National Park, Wyoming, United States - 20060914_OS12-60 ... | reverse complement strand
CTTGCGCAACTTGTTGCCGTCGTGGTCCAGAACTACGAGAACCATGTTGCCCTCCTAGATGACCTTGGCCTCTTCGTGAAGAAGCCGGACCAGCTCCTCCGCCGCCGCCACCGGGTCCTTGCCGTCTAGAATCCTGCCCAGGCGCTGCTTCTCCTGGATTTCTTCAGAAAGGAGCTCCACCCTTGCCCTCACCTCCGCCTGCACCTTGCGGATCTCCTTCTTCTTAGCCTTCATGATCCCGGGCAGGGTGGGGTAGCGGGGCTCGTTCAACCCTTGCTGGGTGGTGAAGAGGGCGGGAAGCCGCACCCGCACCCACTCGGCCCCCTCGTCCAGGTCGTGCTTGGCCTTGGCCGTATCCCCCTCCAGCTCTATGGCCGTGGTCCAGGCCACCACCGGCACCCCAAGCCCCTCGGCCAGGGCCGCTCCCAGGGCCTGGCTGTCCCAGTCGGCCTGCTGCCCCCCGGTGAGGACCAGGGTGGGGGCCTCCTCTTTTAGCACGGGAACCAGGGCCTCGGCCACGGCCACGGGGTCGGCGAAGCCCTCAAAGACCACGTGCACTCCCCGGTCCATGCCCATGGCCAAGGCGGTGCGGATGGCTTCCTCGGCGCGCTCGGGGCCAAAGCCCACCACCACGGCTTCCCCCCCGTGCTTCTCCTTGAGGCGGAGGGCCTCCTCCACCGCATACTCGTCCATCTGGTCCAGGATGAGGGTGGCCCCCGAGAGGTCCACCTTTCCCCCCTGGATCCTGAGCCGGCTTTCCCCGTCTGGAACCTGTCGGATCACCGCTACGAACTTCATTCGCTACCTCCTCTACTCCGCAAGCACGTGCCTGGCGATGATGAGCCTCTGGATCTCGTTGGTGCCCTCGTAGATCTGGTTGAGCTTCACGTCGCGAAGGAGCTTCTCCACGGGGAACTCCTGCACGTAGCCGTAGCCGCCGTGGATCTGGATGGCCTGGTTGGCGGCCTCAAAGGCCATCTCCGAGGCGTAGGCCTTGGCGATGGCGCTGGCGTGCGCATGGGGGAGGCCCTGGTCCGCCAGCCAGGCGGCGTAGTAGGTGTACATGCGGGCGGTCTCTATGCCCATCAGCATGTCGGCCAGCTTGAACTGGATGGCCTGGAACTCGGCGATGGGCCTGCCAAAGGCCTCGCGCTCCTTGGCGTACTTCCGGGCCTCGTCCAGGGCCCGCCTCGCCACCCCCACGCTCCCCGCGGCCACAGGGATGCGGGTCTTGTTGAGGGTCTGCATGGCGATCTTGAACCCCTCGCCTTCCTCTCCCAGGCGGTTTTCCACGGGCACCTTGACGTCTTCAAAGACCAGCTCGTAGGTGCCCGAGGCCCGCTGGCCCAGCTTGCCGTGGATCTTCACCGCCTGGAACCCGGGGGTGCCCTTCTCCACCACCAGGGCCACCACCCCCTTGTGGCGGAGCTCGGGGTTTAGGGTGGCGAAGACCACCACCCACTCCGCCTCGCCTCCGTTAGAGATCCACATCTTGGTGCCGTTCAGCACATAGTAGTCCCCTTGGCGCACGGCCCTGGTCTTGAGGGCGGCGGCGTCGGAGCCGTTGCCGGGCTCAGAGAGGGCGAAGGCGGCCAGGGCGGGCTTCTCCGTGAGGGGCCTAAGAAAGCGCGCCTTCTGCTCCTCACTGCCCGCCAGGAGGACGGGGGTGATGCCCAGGTCGCTGGCCATGGGGATGGTGTAGATGCCCATGCAGGCGTAGGCCAGCTCCTCGCCCACGATGACCTCGTCCAGCATCTTGAGGCCCATGCCCCCGTACTCTTCGGGAATAATGGCGTTCAGGAGGCCAACGTCATGGAGCCTTTCTATAATGGGCCAGGGAACCTCCTCATTCTCATCATACTCCCGGGCCACGGGCATGATGACCTCTTTGGCGAAGCGCCGGGCCAGGGCCTGGAGCTGCTTCTGCTCCTCCGTGAGGCTGAAGTCTATGGGCATCCCGCACCTCCTCCTGGGGCCAGGGGGCCACTCTCTTTGACCAAGTCTAAGATTTACCCCCCACCCCTGGCAACCCTGGCCCCCATGCTACCATTGGGGCAGGATGCGGCTTCCCGCCCAGATGGAGGTCCTGGCCCGGTTTCAGCGGGCCCTCCTCAAGGACCTCGAGCCCACCCAGATCCTCAGGAACCTCCTGGAGGTGGCCACGGACGAGGGGGTGGAGCGGGCGGCCCTCTTCCTCTACCACCCCGGGACCCGGGAGCTTGTGGGGGAGGTGGCCTCGGGACGGGGGCGGCACTACACCGTTTCCGCCATCGCCCTCCCCCTCTACCAGGAAGGTGTGGTGCAGCAGGCCTTCTTTAGCGAGGGGCCTGTTAAGCGCAAGGAGGAGTGGCTCCTCCCCGTGGTGGGGGAGGAGGAGCCCTTTTGTTGGGCGGACCCCGAGGGGCGGTGCACGGAAAGGCCCCGGGCCACCCGGGCCACCCGGGCCATGGTCTGCCCCTCCTGCCCCCGCTTCGCCGCCAAGGGGGTGCTGAGCCTGGAAGGCGTTCCGGGAAGGCTCGTCCCCCTTCTCCCCCTCCTGGCCCAGCTCACCGCCTTGGCCCTAAAAAACGGCGAGCTCATGGCCGAGCGCAACCAGGCCCTAAGCCGTCTTTCCCGGCACGCCGAGGCCCTTTCCCAGGTGACGGCCCTGGCCCGGGAGGTGGCGCGGCTTCTGGAGCCTGAGGCCGTCTTGGAGACCCTGGCCCGGGCCCTTGCGGAGCGTTTCGGCTTTTACCGGGTCACCGTGGCCCTGGTGCGGGGCGAGGTCTTGGAGGGGTACCTGACGGTGAAGGAGGGGAGGGTCTACTGGACGGAGGGGCGAAGCCGCCTTCGCCTAAGCCTCGCCTCCTCCCCCGATCCCCTGGCCCGGGCGGCCCGGGAGAAGGTGAGCCTTCTTCTCCCCAAGGAGGCCCTGCCCCCCGAGGTGGCCCAGGACGTGGGGCCCAGCGTGGCCTTCGTCCCCGTTCTCGCCGAGGACCGGGTCCTGGGGGTCCTGGCCATGGACTACGGTCCCGCTGGCGGCCCGGTGCGGGATGAGGACCTCCGCTACGTGGAGCTTCTGGCCCAGGCGGCGGGGGTGGCCTACCGCAACGCCGAGCTTTTCCGGGAGAAAAAGGCCCTCTCCCTGGCCCTGGCCGCCGAACGGGAGCGGCTTTCCCAGATTCTGGAGGAGCTTCCGGACGGCGTGGTGGTCCTCTTCGGCGAGCGGGGTTTCGCCAACGGAAAGGCCCGGGAGGTCCTCTCGTTGGGGCCCGAGGTGGCCCTGGAGGACCTGCCCGCCGCGCTGGCCCCGGCCCTCGAGGGAGGCCGCCTGGAGCTTGCCCTGGGGGGTAACGCCTACAGCGTCCGGGGGCGAAAGGTGGGAGAGGCCAGGATCCTGGTCCTCCACGACATCACCGAGAGAACCCGGATGGAGAGGGCCCTTAGGGAGCAGGCCGCCTTCACCCAAGCCCTGGTGGACCTGGCCCAGGAGGCCCTCAAAGAGCGGGACCTGAAGGCCCTGGGCCGGGCCATCGTGGAGCGCCTCAAGGCCTCCTTCGCCGCCGAGGAGGGGCTCCTCTTTTCTGAGGAGGGCGGGCGGACGGAGGTCCTCTTCGCCACCTGCGCCCTGCCCCAAGACCTCCCCCGGCCCAACCTGCTGGAGCGCGCCCTGAACCAGGAGGCCCCTTTGGGGGTGGAGGCCCTGAAGCCGGAGGACTGCGCCCTCGCCGGGGCCTTGGGTCTGAAGGGCGCCCTGGTGGTCCCCTTCCGGGCGGGGAGCTTCCGGGGGGCCCTTCTCTTGGGCTACCGCAGGGAGAGGCGTTTTTCCGAGAGGCTTCTCGCCCGGCTGGGCCAGGTGGGTACCCTCCTGGCCCTCATCCTGGAAAAGGCCCACTTTCTGGCCCTTCTGGAGGCCGAGGAGGCCAAGCTCAAGGCCCTCCTTGAGCACTCCCAGGACGTGGTCTACGTTTTGGACCGGGAGGGCCTGGTCCGCTTCGTCTCCCAAAGCGTGCGCCACATCCTGGGCTACGATCCCGAGGGGTACAAGAGGGCCCCCATCCGGGCCCTGGAGTTCGTCCACCCCGAGGACCGGCCCAGGGCTGAGGCCCTCTTCCAGGAGCTTCTGGCCCAGCCTGGGGTGGTGCGGGTGGCGGAGTTCAGGGTGCTTCACGCCGACGGCACCCCTATCCCCGTGAGCGCCTGGGGCCAGAACCTCCTCCACGAGCCCCGGGTGGGCGGGGTGGTGGTCACCTTGCGGGACCTGAGGCCCCACCTGGAGGCGGAAAGGCTAAAAGGGGAGTTTATCGCCGCTGTGAGCCACGAACTCAGGACCCCCCTGGCCGTCATCATGGGCCTGGCGGAGCTCCTCAAGGAGGAGGACCTTTCCCCGTCCGCAAAGGAGTCCGTGGAGCTCATCCTGGAAAGCGCTTTCCGCCTCAAGACCATGGTGGACAACCTCCTGGACACGAGCCGCCTCGAGGCGGGCCGCTTTGAGGTGTCCAAGCGCCCGGTGGACCTCAGGCCCCTCCTCCTGGACCTGGCCCGGAGCTTCGGGGGCGTGGCCCGGCTTTCTGGGGTCAGCTTCCAGGTGGAGGTGGGGGAGCTTCCCGTCCTGGAGGCCGACCCCGACCGGATGGCGCAGGTGGTGGGGAACCTCCTCTCCAACGCCTTCAAGTTCACCCCTCCGGGGGGTGAGGTGAGCCTGAGGGCCTACGCCACAGGGGAAGTTCTGGTCCTGGAGGTGGCCGACACCGGGCCCGGTATCCCGGAGGAGGAGCTTCCCAGGCTCTTCCAGCGCTTCGCCCGGGCGGAGAACGCTCGGGCCCGGGGGGTTTCCGGCACTGGGCTTGGCCTTTTCATCTCCAAGCACATCGTGGAGGCCCACGGGGGGCGGATAGAGGTGGAGACCAAGGAGGGCCAGGGAAGCCGCTTCCGGGTTATCCTACCCCTATATGGCCCGCATCCTGTTGGTTGAGGACGAGCCCCTGGTGGCCCACATGGTCCGGCGGATGCTGGAACGGGCCGGGCACCAGGTGGACTGGGCGCCTTCGGGCGAGGCGGCCCTGGAAAAGCTGGGGCAAGCCTATGACCTTGTGGTCTGCGACCTGGTCATGCCGGGGGTTTCGGGCCTCGAGGTCATCCGCCAGGTGCGGGCCCAGGGGAGGACCCCCGTTTTGGCCCTTTCCGCCAGCGTCTCCATGAAAAGCCAGGAAGAGGCCCTGGCGGCCGGGGCCCAAGGCTTCTTGGGCAAGCCCTTTGAGAGCCAGGCCCTCCTCGCCCAGGTGAATAGGCTCCTCCAGGAGGGGGCATAGCCCCTATTGGGTTTGGATGGCAGGTGGGGGTGGTAGAATATGAGGCCCAAGGGAGGGTATATGCAAAGGCGGAGCTTCTTGAAGAAGGCAGGGGTGGGCCTAGGGATGAGCCTCTTCTATGGGGCCTACGCCCAGGCCACCCCCTCGGTGCGCTGGCGGCTGGTTTCCAGCTACCCCAAGAGCCTGGACACCCTCTACGGGGGGGCCGAGGACCTGGCCAACCGGGTGGCCGAGCTCACGGGGGGGCGCTTCCAGATCCGCCCCCACCAGGCGGGGGAGATCGTCCCCGGGGGGCAGGTGCTGGACGCCGTCCAGGCGGGCACCGTGGAGGCGGGGCACACCTACGGCCCCTTCTACATAGGCAAAAACCCGGCCATCGCCTTTGACGGGGGCGTGCCCTTCGGCCTGACCTACCGCCAGCACAACGCCTGGATGCGCTATGGGGGTGGGCTGGAGCTCTTGCGGGGTGTCTACGCCGACTTCGGGGTCATCCAGTTCCCGGGGGGGAACACCGGGGCCCAGATGGGGGGCTGGTTTCGCAAGGAGATCAAGGCCCTCTCGGACCTGAGGGGCCTCCGGATGCGCATCCCCGGCCTCGGGGGCCTGGTCATGGGCCGGCTTGGGGTGGTGCCCCAGACCCTGGCGGCGGGGGACATCTACCCGGCCCTGGAGCGGGGGACCATTGACGCCACCGAGTTTTCCGGCCCCCATGACGACGAGAAGCTGGGCTTTTACAAGGTGGCCCGGTACTACTACTACCCCTCCTTCTGGGAGCCCTCTGCCCAGCTCTCCTTCCTGGTGAACCAAAGGGAGTGGGCCCGCCTGCCCAAGGAGTTCCAGGAGGCCTTCCAGGTGGCGGCCGCCGAGGTGAACCTCACCATGATGGCCAAGTACGATGCGCAAAACCCCCAGGCCCTGGAGCGCCTCCTGAAGGCTGGGGTCAGGTTGAGGCGGTGGCCCCTGGAGATCATGAAAAAGGCCCTGGAGGAGGCCCGGGCCCTTTACGAGGAGCAGGCGGCCAAGGACCCCACCTACAGGCGGATCTACACCGCCTACTGGGCCTTCCGGCAGGAGCAGTACCGCTGGTTCGCCGTGGCCGAGTTGGGCTACGCTACCTTTGCTTTCCCCAGCCCCTAGTCCGCCTTTTCCAGGCGCACCGCGCTCACCTTGTACTCGGGGATGCGGCTGATGGGGTCTAGGGCATCCAGGGTGAGGCGGTTGGCCGGGGCCTCGGCGAAGTGGAAGGGGGCGTAGACCACCCCTTCGGGGGTGCGCTCGGTGACCCAGGCCCGGGCCCGGATCCGCCCCCGGCGGCTCACCACGTAGATGGGCTCCCCGTCGGCGATGCCAAGCCGCTCGGCGTCCTTTGGGTTCACCTCCACCCGCAGCTCCGGGTAGGCCCTCTCTAGCTCGCTGTTGCGGCTTAGGGTCCCCCCGTGCCAGTGATAGAGCACCCGGCCCGTGGAGAGGGTGAGGGGGTAGTCGGGGGAGGGGGTCTCGGCCGGGGGCGTGTAGGGGGCGGCGAAGAAGCGGGCCTTGCCCGAAGGGGTGTTGAAGCGCTCCCGAAAGAGGACCGCCTCCCCAGGCTGGTCCTCCTCCTTGCAGGGCCAGCGGACGCCCTCCTTCTCCAGGCGAGCGTAGCTGATCCCGCCCATCATCTCGGGGACGGCCCGCCGCACCTCCTCCCAGATGGCCTCGGGGCCCGGGTGGAGGCTCCAGGGGCGGTCCAGGGCCTGGGCCAGGCGCCGGCCCAGCTCCCGGGTGATCCACCAGTCTGGCCGGGCCTCCCCCGGGGGGTCCAGGAGCCGTCGCACCCGCTGGACCCGGCGGTCGGTGTTGGTGAAGGTCCCGTCCTTTTCCAGGAAGCTGGCGGCGGGCAGGACCACGTCGGCGAAGGGCGTGGTCTCGTTTTCCAGGATGTCCTGGATCACCAGGAAGGGGAGGACCTCCAGCTTGGCCTTGAGGTGGTCCTGGTGGGGTTCGCTGGTGACCGGGTCTTCCCCGATCAGGTAGATGGCGGCCACCTCGGGGATGCTTTGAAAGACCTCGGTCATGCGCAGACCTGGCTCCCCAGGAAGGGGGACCCCCCAAAGCGCCTCGTAGCGCCTTCTTGCTGCCTCGTCCCCCACCTTGAGGTACCCGGGGAAGACATCGGGCAGGGCCCCCATGTCCCCGGCCCCCTGCACGTTGTTCTGGCCCCGCAAGGGGTTGAGGCCCGCTCCCTCCCTGCCCACTTTGCCCGTGAGGAGGGCCAGGTTGACCAGGGCCTGGGCGGTGGCCGTGCCCTTGGTGTGCTGGGTGACCCCCATGGCCCAGTAGGCCCCGGCTCTTGGGGTGGTGGCGTAGAGGCGGGCGGCCTCGGCGATCCTCTCTTTGGGGACGCCTGTGACCTCTTGGGCGGCCTCGAGGCTGTAGGGCTCCAGGCTTTCCGCCCACTCCCGGAAGCCCTCGGTGCGGGCCTCCACGTAGGCCCGGTCCCAGAGCCCCTCCTCCAGCACCTGCCGGGCCATGGCATTGAGGAGGAAGACGTCCGTCCCCGGGCGCACCCTGAGCCAGAGGGTGGCGGCCTCGGCCATGCCCGTGTACCGGGGGTCCACCACGATCATCCTGGCCCCCTGCCGTACCCGTTTCTTGATCATGGCGGCGATGACGGGGTGGGTCTCGGTGGTGTTGGAGCCCACCACCAGGAAGAGGTCGGTCTGCCAGATGTCCTCTATGGGGTTGGTCATGCTGGCCCCGCCCAGGGAGCGGGAGAGGGCGGCGGTGGAGGAGGAGTGGCAAAGCCTGGAGCAGTGGTCCACGTTGTTCGTGGAGAGGAGGACCCGGGCCAGCTTCTGGGCCATGTAGACCTCCTCGTTGGTGGTCTTGGCGGAGGGGAAGACGGCCAGGGCCTGGGGGCCCTTTTTCTCAAGAACCTGCAAAAATCTGGCGGCCACCAGGTCCAGGGCCTCCTCCCAGGTGGCCCGGCGCAAGGGGCCTCCCTTTTTCTCCCGCACCATGGGGTAGAGAAGGCGCTTGGCGGAGAAGGGGAAGTCCAGGCCGAAGCGCCCTTTGACGCAAAGGGCCCCGTGGTTGGGGGGGAGGTCCGGGGCCAGGACCCGGACCACGCGGCCATGCCGGATCTCGGGCTCCACCTGGCAGCCCACACCGCAGTAGGGACAGGTGGTGCGCATCAGATCACCTCCAGGGCCAGGGGCCTGAGGGCCCCCGTGGGGCAGACCTGGACGCAGTTGCCGCAGAAGACGCAAGGGGTTTCGGGCAGGGGGCGGTCCAGGGGGGTGGTGGGGTGGGCGTGGAGGCCCCTTCCCGCCATGGTGAGGGCGTAGATCCCCATGATCCCGTCCCCGCAGGCGTCCACGCACCGGCGGCAGTTGACGCACTTGGCGTAGTCCCGGAGGAAGAAGGGGTTGTCCCGGATGGGCTTCCTTCCCTGACGGCCGGACACGGGGCCCCAGCGCTCCGGGTTAGCCCCCAGTTCCTTGCTCAGGGCCTGGAGTTCGGGGGCCAGGGACAGGTCGGTGGTGAGAAGGAGCCATTCCAAGAGAGTTTTGCGCAGGGCCCGAAGTTCCTCCGTTTTTGTGCGGACTTCCATGCCTTCCCTAGCCTCCGTGGCGCAGGCGGGGGCCAGGCGGCCGTCCGCCTCCACCAGGCAGAGGCGGCAGAGGCCCCGGGTCTCCGTATGGGGGTGGTGGCACAGGGTGGGCACCGCCGCCACCTCCAGGAGAAGGGCTCCTTCCCGGGCCTCGAGTTCCACGCCATCCACCTTAAGCCGCACCTTCCACCTCCAAAAGGCTCTGGTAGGCCCAGTATGCGCTCTGACCCAGGCCGCAGAGACTTCCCCTTAGGGTCTGGGCCAGGTCGGCCACCAAGTCCCGGTTCCTTTCCCGCCTCTTGACCAGCTCCAGTTGCACCGTGGTCCCCAGGGGGCAGGGGAAGCACTTGCCGCAGGACTCCTCCTGGAAGAAGTGGGCCAGGCCCAGGAGGACCTCCCAGAGGTCCACGCCCCGGCCAAAGGCCACGATGGCCCCGGCCCCCAGGGGAAGCTTTTCCTTAAACCGGAGGGGAAAGGCGAAGTCCCGGGTGAAAACCCCGGCCGCCCCACCCAGAAGGACCGCCTTCAGCTCCTGGGGCTCCCCGCCCGCCCGCAAAAGGGCCTCCTCCAGAGGGGTGCCCATTATGAGTTCGTAGAGGCCGGGGGCGGCCACGTCGCCGCTTATGGAGAAGAGCTTGGGCTCCTGGGCCCGCCACGCCTCGGGGCCTTCCCGCAGGATCAGGGGGAGGTTGGCCAGGGTCTCCACGTTCTGCACCAGGGTGGGCCGGCCCCAAAGCCCCTTCTCCACGGGAAAGGGGGGCTTGAGCCGGGGCTCAGCCCGCTTCCCTTCCATGGACTCCAGCAGGGCTGTCTCCTCCCCGCAGATGTAAAGCCCCCCGCTTCGGAAAACCTCCGTGGGGATGAGCAAAAGCCCCGCCTCCCTCAGGGCCTCCACCGCCTTCTCCAGGCCCAGGATGGCCGCTTGGAACTCCTCCCGCACGTAGAGGTAGACCCTGGTGGCCCCCACGGCTAGGGCCGCCAGGAGGGCCCCTTCCAGGAGCAAAAAGGGGTGGTGCTCCAGGAGGAAGCGGTCCTTGAAGTTGCCGGGCTCGGACTCGTCGGCGTTCACCACCAGGTACCGGGGGGCTTCCCCCCGGACCACGGCCCGCATTTTGAGGTGGGTGGGGAAGGCGGCCCCTCCCCGGCCCAGAAGCCCCGCCTTCTCCACCGCCGCCATCACCCCTTCCGGGGTGAGGTGCCCCTTCTGCAAGGCAAAAAGTCCCTTCAGCCCCCCTAAGGCCCGGTAGGCCGGGAGTTCCAGGACGGGTTCCGGGGGGATGAGGCGCTTGCCGTGGGCTAGGGAGAAGGGCAGGCGGAACTCGGCGAAGGGAACGGGGCCACCCTCCACCTCCACGAAGCGCTCCCCATTTTGGAAGCGCAGGTAGATGGGGGAGAGGGCCTCGAGGCCCAGAGGGGGGTAGGTGCCCTCCGCCTCCTGCCTCAGGCGGGCGAACCCCCGGGCCCGGGCCACGGGGTCGTCCACCAAAAGCCTTCCCTGGGGCAGGCCCCGGTAGCGGGGGTAGTAGGCCACCACGCCAAAGGCCTGGGCCAGGGGAACCCCGACCAGGCGGGCGGCCTCCGCCACCTTGGCCTCGTCCAAGGGGAGGAGGCGGTCCAGGAGGGGGAGGAGGCTCGGTTTCTCCATGTCCCTAGCTTAAAGGAGCCCGGGCCCCAGCCCCCAAGGGCAAAACTCCCTGCCCGGGAGTCCTTCCTTGCCCTGGCCCGATGGCCAGAGGCATCGGGAACCCAGCCTAGAGCAGGCGCAGTTGAGGGAAACGGGCCTGCAGAATTTCCTGGAAGGCCTGGTAGCGGGGGGCCTCCACCAGGGCCACCACCGCCCCGCCGAAGCCCGCTCCGGTGAGCTTGGCCCCCAGGGCCCCGGCCTTCAGGGCCGCCTCCACCAGTTCGTCCAGCACGGGGAGACTTACCTCGTAGTCCTGGGCGAGGGAGCGGTGGCTTTGGGTCATGAGCTCGCCGAAGGCCTGGGCATCCCCGCGCCTGAGGGCCTCCACCCCCTTGAGCACCCGCAGGTTCTCGCCCACGATGTGCCGGGCCCGCCGGTCCAAGGGGGCGGGGAGGCTTTCCACCAGGCAGAGGTCGGTGACGTCCCGCAGAGCCTGGACGCGGAGGAGCCTAGCCGCCTCCTCGGCCTCCTGGCGGCGCTGGTTGTAGCCGGCTTCGGCCAGGCGGCGCTCTAGCCCCAGGTCCAAGACGGCCACCCGGGTCCCGGGGGGAAGGGGAAGGTTTTCGTGGGCCAGGGTGCGGGTGTCCAGGAAGAGGGCCTTGCCCACCTCGCCCACGCTGGCCGCCATCTGGTCCATGATGCCGCAACGCACGCCCACGTATTCCACCTCGGCCCTCTGGCCCAAAAGGGCCAGGTCCACGTCAGAAAGGGGCAGGCGGTAGAGGGCCCTCAGGGCCCTGAGGCTGGCCACCTCGAGGGCCGCGGAGCTGGAAAGCCCCGCTCCCATGGGGAGGTTGCCGCGGACGTAAAACCGGGCCCCGGGAACCCGGTGCCCCGCCTCCCTCAGCGCCCAGACGACCCCCACGAGGTAGTCCAGAAAGTCCCCTTGGGGCGGGCTTGGGAGGGGCCTGGCCCGAAGCTCCCTCAGGGTTTCGCTGTAGGCCTCCACCCGGCCTTCCGCCCTGGCCGCCTCCACCTGGATGTGGTAGGGAACCGGGGTGGGAAGGACGTACCCCTCCTGGTAGTCCGTGTGCTCGCCCAAGAGGTTCACCCGGCCCGGGGCCTGGGCGCTGGCCTCGGGCAGGGTGCCGAAGATCTCCTTGAAGCCCATGCCCCCATTATGGGCAAAGGGCCTTCCGGTTGTGGTCCAGGAGGTCCAGGTAGCTCTTCACCCGGGCGTCCAGGGTGTCCGTGTAGAGGACGGCCACCCTGGCTCCGATGGCCTCGGCCAGGGTGCGGATGGCCTTCCCCTGGAACTGGGGTTCGGCCAGGACCAGTTTGACCCCCTCCCTCTTGGCCTTTTCCACCAGGGCGAGGAAGCTCCGGCTCCCCACTTCCTGGGCGCCCCCGTGGCTCAGGACGCCCACCACCACCAGGCCGTAGCGGCGGGCGAAGTAGCGGAAGGCGTCGTGCTGGACCACCACCTTGACCCCCTTCAGGTTACAGGCCATGAAGGCCTGGTCCCGCCTCTTGACCTCCTCCTGGAAGCGTTTGAGGTTGGCCCGGTACTGGGCCTGGCCGGCCGGGTCCAGGCGGGTTAGCTCCTTGGCTATGGTCTCGGCGTAGGCCAGGGCGTAGGTGGGGTCCAGCCAGAGGTGGGGGTCGCAGGGGCCGTGGGCGTGGTCCTCTTTCTCCCCGGGGTGGGCTTCCTCCTCGCAGATCAGGCCCTTTCGTCCCTCGGCCAGGAGGACGACTTTGGCCCCTTTGGGCAGAAGGGCTTTCAGCCTGGGGAGGAAGGGCTCGAGGCCAAGCCCGTTGGCGAAGAGGAGCCGGGTCTGGGAAAGGGCCTTGGCCAGCGAGGGGCTGGGTTCAAAGGTGTGGGGGTCGGCCCCCGGGGGCACCACCGCCACCACCTGGACCCGGCTTCCCCCCACCTGGCGCACCAGGTCGGCCAGGATGGGCGTGGTGGCCGCCACCCGCACCTGGGCCAGGGCGGGGACCAGAAGGAGCAGAAAGCCGGCCAAGCGTTTCATAAAGCAAATGATATCGCATTTTCACATAGTGTCAAGGGGCGGGGCTGTTTAAGAACGGTGTAAGGCCCCTTTCGTAAGCTGACCCTTGGGAGGACAGACCGTGGCCCAGGACCTGAACCTTCAGGACGGGAATCCCCTCCCGGCGGGAGGGGCGCGGGGTCCTTCTGTGTCCTGGATTTGGCTTCGGGCGTTGAGGGAGGTAGAGGATGAAGGGTATAGGGACGGCAGGAAGTGCGGCGGGCCTTCCCACCAGGGCCCTGGAGGCGCCCTTCCCGGTGGACCCCCGGGCGGGGAGGCGCCCTGAGGGGCGGGGGGGAGGTGGGCGGATGGCGGGGCGCTTGCTGGCCTGGGTCCTCCTCCTGGGGCTTGCCCTGGCCCAGGGGGTGCGCACCTCCATCACCCCGGGGGAGGTGGAGGCCCTGCTGAAGTCCGGTTCCTATCGCTACGAGCGGGTAGAGGACAAGGGGCAGGTCTACTTCCGCCTCCGTCTGGCGGGCCTAAGGGCGGCCCTATATCTCTTGGACTGCCAGGAGGGGCGGTGCGAGAGCCTGCAGCTCTACGCAGGGTTTTCCATGGAAAAGCCCCCCACCCTGGAGCGCATCAACGCCTGGAACCGGGAGCACCGCTTCTCCCGGGCCTACCTGGACGCGGACGGGGACCCGGCGCTGGAGGCGGACCTGGACCTTTCGGGCGGGGTGGCGGAGGGGGCCATCCGAGCCTTCTTGGACCTTTTTGAGGAAAGCCTCCGGGCCTTTGCGGCCTGGATCGGGTTTGAGTAGGGGGAAGCATGCGCGAGCTGGCCTTTCCCGCTGGGATGCGCTGGCGCCTTTGGTGGGCTTTGCTCCTTGGGGCCTTTCTCCTTGCCTTTTGGCTTACGGCTCGGGAACCCTTGGCCCTGCTGGTGGGGGGGCTTCTCCTTTTGGCCTTCGCCTTCCACCTCCGCCGCACCGCCTATACCCTCGCCCTGGAGCCCGAGGGCGTGCGCCACGGGGGGAGGCTCTACCCCAGGGAGGCCCTGAAGGGCGTGGCCCTGGACCGCCTCTTGGGCAGACTCTTTCTGGACTTCGGCGGGGAGCGGCTTCCCCTGCCCCTGGGACTTCCCGGCTGGGACGAGGCCTTGGCCCATCTGGGAGTGGATTGGCGGGGGGTGGAGGGCCTCGAGGACTACCTCCTGGACCAGCGGGGCCGGGTCTGGTTCCTGGGAGCCCTCTACCCGCCCCGTGAGGCGGAGGGAGTCCACCGATGGGCCCTCGGCCTCTACCGGCGGCACTTCCTGAAGATCTACGGGGCCCTGGCCCTTTTGGGGGTGGGGCTTTCCCTCTTCTCCCTCGCCGAGGGCCTAGGGGTCGCCCTCTTCGCCTTGGGATTGGGCCTTGCCCTTTGGTGGCTCAGCTCTTTCCCCCACGACCTGGTGCGCCTACGGGGAGGCGGCGGGCGGTACAACCCCCTGGACCCGGAGATCCAGAGGCTCGCAAAGGAGGGGAGAGGATGAAACGGATGGCGGTGCTTTGGGCGGTGTTTCTTTTGGGTATGGGTGCGTGGGCCGAGCGGGTGGCCGACCGCCTCCACGGCTTCGCCCTGGACCTGCCCGAAGGGTGGAAGGTGGTCCTGGGGGAGGGAGGTCTTCTCCTCACCGACCTGGAAAGCGCCCTTCTGGTGCGGGGCATGCCCCTGAAGCCCCCTAAGGAGGCGGTGAGGCCCCTCCTGGAGGAGGCGAGGCGCCTAAGCGGGGGGCAGACCACCCTCCACTTCAAGCCAGCCTCGGGAGGGCTCATGCTCCTCGCCCGGGGCCTCGGCTACCCCCTTCCCCTCACCCAGGGGGCCATGGGGGACCTCCTCCTCTTCGCCGCAGACCCCCAGGTCCAAGCGGCCCTTTCCGGCCTTCGCTACGAGGCTACCCACCTCCTCCTCCCGGGCCCCAAGAGCCTCCTCGCCGTGAGCGCCTACCTGCCCCAGGACCTGCCCACGGACCGCAGGAAGGAGGTCCTGGGCCTTCTCCGCTCCCTGGAGTTTTTGGGCCCCGAGAAGCGGGTGCCCTACCGGGTGGAGGCGGTGTTGGATCCCCTGCTCGGGGTTCCCGCCCTGCGGGTTCCCGTACCCCAGGGGTACACCCTCCAGGGGGGCGTGGTGGACTTTACCGAAACCCAGCGCCGCCCCGTCTTCCAGCTTTCCAAGGGTGGGGTGGTTCTCCGGAGGGAGGCGATCTACCTGCAGGCTTTGGCCATCGCCACCCCCTTCGGGGGGAGTCCCAGCACTATCCTCCTCTGGAACGGACGATTGGGGAAGGTACCGGGCTTCCTCTGCGCCCAGGGCCCTGGGGAGCTTCCCGCCCTCTTCGCCCAGGGGCTTTGGGCCTGGGAGACGGGGAGCCCTTGGGAAGTGGAAAAGGCCAAGCCCCTCCAGGGGGTGAGCCGGGTGGCCCAGTACCTGGAAAAGGTGCGGGAGGCCTTTTATTGGCAGATGGGCCAGCAGATGTTAATGGCTATGGGGCGGCCCGGGGACCAGTTCCAGAGCTGGCGGCAGAGCCTGGACCTTCGCGCCCGCCAGGGAAGCGTGGGGCGGCAGGCCGTGGTGGAGGCCCTAGGGTTCCTCCGGTACGCCCCCTCCTTCGCCGCTTCTTCCGTGGACTGCACCCTCCATTTGGAGATCGCCCTGGTGCAGGGCCCCAAGGAGGCCCTCGCCCGGGAGGAGGGGGTCCTCGCCGGGGTCCTCCTCGGCCTCGCCCTGGACCCCCGCTGGATGGCTTTGGAGGCGGAAAGGAGCCGGACGGTGAGCCGCGACCTCACCCGGATGGTCCTCCAGATGAACAAGGAAGCGGAGGAGTTCAACACCTGGATGAGCCGCTCCTGGACCAACCTCCTCTCCGACCAGACCTACGCCCGCGACCCGGCCACCGGGGAGACCTTCCGCCTCTACAAGCAGTCCTTTGACACGGGGGCTTTCTGGCGGGAGCCCGTCTTCGGGGGGGTGCTGGGAGGCGTGGAGCGAGGCGGGAAGCTGGAAGAGCTCCTCCAGGCCGGGGGCTGGCGGCGCCTGGAGGAGTCCTTAAGCGGGCTTCCGGGAACGTGGCGGTGAGGGCAGTGGGGTATAATCCCCGCCATGGATCTCAGGGCCCTCCACAAGCGGCACGTCCTCACCCCCTGGGTGGCGCAGAGGCCCCTGGACCCGCCCCTGGTGGTGCGGGGGGAGGGGGTGTGGCTTTGGGATGCCGAGGGTAGGCGCTACCTGGACCTCTCGGCGGGCCTGGTGGCGGTGAACCTGGGCCACGGCCACCCCCGCCTGAGCCGGGCCATCGCCGAGCAGGCCGCCACGCTGGCCTACGCCGCCCCAAGCCTCTTCCACGACAAACGGGCCCTTTTGGGCAAGGCCCTCTCCGACCTGGCCCCCTGGCCGGAAGGGGCCCGGGTCTTCTTCACCCCTTCCGGCGCCGAGGCCAACGAGGACGCCCTTAAGTTTGTCCGTCACTTGACGGGCCGCTTCAAGGTCCTCGCCGCCTACCGCTCCTTCCACGGGGCCACCCACGGCGCCGCCGCCCTCACCGGGGAAAACCGCAGGTGGCCCGCCGAGCCCGCCATCCCGGGGGTGGTCCACTTCTTCGCCCCCTACCCCTACCGGAGCCCCTTTTACACCGAAGACCCCAAGGAGGAAGCGGAAAGGGCCCTGGAGCACCTGGAAAGGGTCCTCCTCCACGAAGACCCCAAGCGGGTGGCCGCCATCTTCCTGGAGCCGGTGGTGGGCTCCAACGGGGTGATCGTCTACCCCGCGGGGTATTTGGAGGGGGTGCGGGAGATCTGCGATCGGCACGGGATCCTTTTGGTCTTTGACGAGGTGATGACGGGCTTCGGCCGGGTGGGGGCGGCCTTGGCCGCCGAGCGCTTGGGGGTGGTGCCCGACCTCATCACCTTCGCCAAGGGGGTGACCTCGGCCTATGTGCCCCTGGGCGGGGTCCTGGTGCGGGAGGGGCTGGCCCGGGCCTTTGACGAGACCCCCCTGCCCACGGGGCACACCTACGCCGGCCACCCCCTGGCGGTGGCGGCGGGCCTGGCGGCCCTCGAGGCCTACCGGGAGGAGGGGCTCTTTGAGCGGGCGAGGCGGCTTGAGCCCTTCTTCCTGGAGGCCCTGAGGCCCCTTCTGGACCACCCCTGGGTGGGGGAGGTGCGGGGGCTTGGGGCCTTCTATGGGGTGGAGCTGGTGCGGGACAAGGGGACCAAGGAGCCCCTCTCCCCCTGGCACGCCCCCTTCAGCCCGCCCATGCAGGCCCTCCTTAAGGCCCTCTTCCGGGAAGGGGTCTACGTCCTGGCCAAGCACAACGTCCTGATCGTGGCCCCGCCCCTCACCATCCGGGAGGAGGAGTTCCTGGAGGGGGTGGAACGGCTTTCCCGCGCCCTCAGGCGGGTGGAGGTGGAGGTCGGCTAAAGGCCGGGATACCATGGCGCGGAGCTACGGCGACCTCCTGGCCCTTCTCTCGGCCCTGGAGGGGAAGCCCTACCCCTTTTACAAGGACCTGAAGGGCGTGTGGCGGGGGGAGGGGTTTTCCTTGCGCTTCGTCCACGTCCAGGGGGACCCCTTCGCCAGCCCCAGCGTCCTGGAGGTGCGCTACCGGGAGGGCCTGGAGGGGCTTCGGGTCTACGGGGCCCTCGAGGGGCGCATCGCCCTGGAGGACTTCCTCCTAAGGAGCCTCAAGGCCCGCCTCCGCTCCCTGCCCAGGGTGGGGGGAAGCGGCCACTCCGGGGAGGTCTACGTGGCCGTGGAAAGCCCCAAGGTCCTGAAGCGGGCCGGGGCCCACCTGGGGGAGGAGCTCCATCTGCGCTTCCGCCTGGGCCTTCCCGCCCATGGCAGGCGCATCCTGGGGAAGGAGGCGGCGAGGCTCTTCAAGGCCCTTTTGGAGCACCTCCGGAGCTTCCTCCAGGACCTGGACACGAGGGCCCTCCTCGCCCACGTCCACCAGGCGGAGGACTTCGCCTATATCCAGAAGCGCCTTCCCGAGCGGGGCCTGGTGGCCTTCGTGGGGGATGGGGCCATCCTCCCCCGGGAAAGCGGGGTGAGCCAAAGGCCCCTTAAGGGGGCCATCCCCTTCGCAAGCCCCCCCTCCCTCAGGGTGGCCTTCCCAGTGCCCCACGCCGGGGAGGTCTTGGGCATGGGGCTTCCCCGGGGCCTCACCCTCATCACCGGGGGCGGGTTCCACGGCAAGACCACCCTTTTGGAGGCCCTGGTCCACGGAGTCCACCCCCACATCCCCGGGGACAGCCGGGAGTGGGTGGTGACCGAGGCCTTGGCCCAGCGGGTCCAGTCCGAGGACGGGCGGAGCGTGAAGGGGGTGGACCTGAGGCCCTTCGTCCACGACCTGCCCCTGGGCCAGGACACCAGCTTCTTCTCCACCGAGGACGCCTCGGGCTCCACCAGCCTGGCGGCGGCCATCCTCGAGGCCCTGGAGCTCGGGGCCCGGACCCTCTTCCTGGACGAGGACACCTCGGCCACCAACCTCCTGGTGCGGGACGCCCGTATGCAGGCCCTGGTGAAGCGGGAGACCCTTACCCCCCTTCTGGACCGGGTGGGGGACCTGAAGGCCCTGGGCGTGAGCCTGGTCCTGGTGGTGGGGGGCGTGGGCGACTACCTGGACCTGGCCGACACCGTGGTCCTGATGGAGGCCTACCGGCCCCAGGAGGTGACCGAGGAGGCCAGGGCCGTGGCCCAGAGCCACCCCACGGGCCGCCTTTACGGCGAGCCCCGCTACCCCTTAAAGGTGCCTCCCCGGGCTCCCTTGCCGGAGAGCTTTGACCCCAGGCGGGGCAGGCGGGAGAGGGTCAAGGGCCGGGGCTTAAGGGAGCTCCTCTACGGGGAGGAGGTGGTGGACCTCTCGGCCTTGGACCTCCACGAGAACGCCCAGGTGCGCCTCCTCGGGGCCCTTTTCCGCCGCCTGGAGCGCCTGGCCGACGGCAGGACGCCCCTCAAGGCCCTGGCGGAAAGGGTGTTGGCGGTGGAGGACCTCTTCGCCCTAGAGGAGGTCCCGGAGCTTTCCGCCATGCGCCCTTTGGAGCTTGGGGCGGCGGTGAACCGGCTCAGAGGGCTTGTGGTGCAAAAGCTGGAGGCGTGATGTCGGGCCTTCCCCTGGCCGAGCTTCTAGGCCTTCCCTCCCTTTCCCGGGCCCGCCTCCTGGCCGGGGACCCGTGGAGGCGGGTGAGCTGGGTCCACGTGGTGGACGTGCCGGAGCCCGCCCCCTGGGTGCGGCCTGGGCAGCTGGTCCTCACCACCGGGTACGCCTGGCCCCGGAAGGCCCCCGCCCTGAGGCGCTTCGCCGAGGAGCTGGCGGCGGCGGAGCCCGCCGCCATCGCCCTGGCGGTGCCCCAGTTCTTTGAGACCTTCCCCGAGCCCGCCCTTTCCGTCCTGGCTCGGGCGGGAGTGGCGGCATTGGAGCTTCCTTGGGAGATCCCCTTCGCCCAGGTCAGCGAGGAGGTCTTGAGGCGGCTTTTGGCCCAGCAGCTGGAGGTAGAGAAGAGGGCCCAGAGCCTGCACCGGGCCCTGATGGCCGCCCTTCTGGAGCGGGAGGACCTGGCCTCCTTCCTGGACCACCTCTCCCGCCTCCTCAACCGGGAGGTCCGCTTCAGCCAGCGCTCCGGCCAGGGCTTCGCCGCGTCCGTTCCCCTGGGGCGGGAGACCGCCGGGTACCTGGTCCTGGAGGGCCCGGTGGAGGCCTTGGAGGTGCAGGTGCTGGAGAGCGCCGCCTTGGTGGCGGGCCTGATCCTGGCTCACCAGAAGGCCCTGGCCGAGCGGGAGGCCAGGCTGGGGTACGCCTTCTTGGACGCCCTCCTCGAGGGCCGCCAGGAGGCCCTGACCCCCGAGCGGGCCCGGGCCTTCGGCCTGGACCTGGAAAGGCGCTACCGCCTGGGGGTCGCCTTCCTGCCCCTGAGCCTCCCCCTCTCCGAGAGGGGCTTCCAGGAGAGGGAGCGGGCTTTGGGGGAGGTGAGGGACCTTCTGGCCTCAATGGGGGTGAGGCCCGTCCTCTCCCTGAACCTGAACCAGGTCCGCTTCCTCTTCCCCGAGCCCATGGACCCCAAGGCCTTTTTCCTGAGGCTCGGCCGTCCCTGGCCCCTGCGCTTCTCCAGGCCCCACTTCCCCCACTGCCTGGCCGAGGCCCTTTTGGAGGTGGGGCGCCTCGAGGCCTTCGGCCAGCCCGGGGTCTACCTGTACGAGGAGCACCTGGTGCCCCGCTTCCTCCTGGGGGACCTGGAGGCCCGCCAGGAGCTTCTAGACCTCCTTAGGCCCCTGCCGGAGAGGGAGCGGGAGGCCCTTCTGGCCTGGGTGGGGGCGGGGTTTCGCTTCCAGGAGGCGGCCCGGGCTTTGGGCGTGCACCTCAACACGCTGCGCTACCGTCTCCGGCGGCTTTCCGAGCGGCTTGGGCTTTCCCTGGAGGACCCCGAGGACCGCTTCCTCCTGGAGCTGGCGGCCCGGGTTTGGTCCTGGGAAACAAAATAGGCCGCGTTAGTTTGTGCGTTAAAGACATTGCCGGGCCCTAAGGCCCGGCGTATCCTTGGGCCTCAAAGGAGGCAACGTGCCCGAGACCGCATCGCGCAACCAGGCCCTTTGGCAACTGCGGGAGCGCTACGTCCCCAGGGGGGTGGCCCAGGCCCACCCCGTCTTCGTGGCCCGGGCGGAGGGGGCCCGGCTTTGGGACGTGGACGGCCGGGAGTACCTGGACTTCGCCGGGGGCATCGGGGTCATGAACGTGGGCCACGGCCATCCCCGGGTCCTCCAGGCGGTGCGGGCCCAGCTGGAGCGCTTCACCCACGCCTGCTTCCAGGTGACCCCTTACGAGACCTACGTGCGCCTGGCGGAGCGCCTTTCGGCCCTGGCCCCGGGCAGTTTTCCCAAGAAGACCATCTTCCTAACCACCGGGGCGGAGGCGGTGGAGAACGCCGTCAAGATTGCCCGGACCCACACCGGCAGGCCGGCGGTGGTGGCCCTGACCCACAGCTTCCACGGCCGCACCCTTTTGGGCATGTCCCTGACGGGGAAGGCTTCCTACTACAAGCAGAACTTCGGCCCCTTCGCCCCCGAGGTCTACCACGCCCCCGCCCCCTACCCCTACCGGGGGGTTTCCGACGGCCTGGCCCTGGAGGGCCTGGAGGAGCTTTTCCGTACCCAGGTGGACCCGGAGCGGGTGGCCGCCCTGATCCTGGAGCCCGTTTTGGGAGAGGGAGGGTTTATCCCCCTTTCTCCCGAGTACTTGCGGGCGGTGCGCCGGATCACCGAGGCCCACGGCGTCCTCCTGGTGGCCGATGAGATCCAGTCTGGCTTCGGCCGCACTGGGAAGATGTGGGCCATAGAGCATAGCGGCGTGGTGCCGGACCTCATCACCTTCGCCAAGAGCGTGGCCGCTGGCCTGCCCCTCTCCGGGGTGGTGGGCCGGGCCGAGGTGATGGACGCCCCCAGGCCCGGGGGCCTGGGGGGCACCTACGCCGGGAACCCCCTGGCCTGCGCCGCCGGGCTTGCGGTCCTGGACGTCTTCGCCGAGGAGGGTCTCTTGGAGCGGGCCGAGGCTTTGGGAAAGGTCCTCTGGGCCGGGCTTAAGCGCCTTCAAGAGCGCTTTCCCCAGGTGGGGGAGGTGCGGGGGCTTGGGCCCATGGTGGCCCTGGAGCTGGTGCGGGACCGCTTGAGCAAGGAGCCCGCCCCCGAGCTGGCCCAGGCAGTGCTGGAAGCTGCCAGGGACCAGGGCCTCATCCTCCTCAAGGCGGGGATGTTCGGAAGCGTCCTCAGGATCTTGGTGCCCCTGGTGGCCACGCTGGAAGAGGCCGAGGAGGGCCTGAGGCGGCTGGAGGCGGCCATGGAGGCTTGTCTCTGAACCCGAACCTCCTAGGGGGTAGGATGACCGCTGGGGTGGACGTGAACAAAGGGACGGGGCTGGTCCTCGAGGCCTTGCGCAAGCGCTTCGGGGAGCACGAGGTGCTGAAAGGGGTCTCCCTGGAGGTGCGCCCGGGGGAGTTCTTCACCCTGCTGGGGCCCTCAGGGTGCGGCAAGACCACGCTCCTCCGCATCGTGGGCGGCTTTGAGGTGCCCGATGAGGGCAGGGTGGTGCTCAAGGGCCAGGACCTCACCCGGCTTCCCGCCCACCGGCGGCCGGTGAACACGGTTTTCCAGAACTACGCCCTCTTCCCCCACCTCACCGTCTACGAGAACGTGGCCTTTGGCCTCCGGAGCCGCCGCTTTCCCGAGGCGGAGGTGCGGGCCCGGGTGGGGTACGCCCTGGGGCTTTTGCGGCTGGAAAACCTGCTCCACCGCTACCCTCACCAGCTCTCCGGGGGGCAGAAGCAGCGGGTGGCCCTGGCCCGGGCCTTGGTCAACGAGCCCGAGGTGCTGCTTCTGGACGAGCCCATGAGCGCCCTGGACGCTAAGCTTAGGGCCGAGGTGCAGGTGGAGCTTCGCAACCTGCAAAGGCGGCTTGGGGCCACCTTCATCCTGGTGACCCACGACCAGGAGGAGGCCATGGCCGTTTCCGACCGCATCGGGGTAATGGAGGCGGGGACCCTCCTGCAGGTGGGCACCCCGGAGGAGGTGTACGAGCGGCCCCGCACCCGGTTCGTGGCGGAGTTTTTGGGCGTGGCCAACCTGATCCCCGCCCGCCGGGTGGGGGAGGGGGTGGAGACCCCTTTCGGCTTCTTCCCTTTGAGGGCGCCCTGGGCGGAGGGGTTTCTCGTCCTGCGCCCGGAGAGGGTGGAGGTTTTCCGGGAAGCTGTTCCCGGAAGTTTCGTGGCCCGGGTGCGGGAGGTGGTCTACCGGGGGGCTTACCTGGAGGCCTTCCTGGAGCCCCCGCTTCGCCTTCGGACCGCGCTCCGGCTGGCGCCCGGAGAGGAGGTCTTCGTGCGGATTCCCGTGGAGGGGCTGGTGGTCCTGGATGGCTAGACTCCTGGTCTGGTACGGGGAGCTCACCACTGGGTCTAGTCTGGCGCGCCGGGGATTTCTCCTTCTCCTTCCCGGGCTGGCGTGGCTTCTGGCCTTCCTCCTCCTGCCGGGCCTCCTCCTCATCCCCCTCTCCTTCGCCGAGCGGGGGGCTTTTGGCGAGGTGGTCTGGACCTTCAGCCTGGAGAACTACCACCGGCTTCTGGGCTTTGGGATTTTGGGCTTCAGCCTGGACAACCTCATGGCCCTCCTCCGCACCCTTTGGGTGGCCTTCTGGACCACGCTGATCTGCGTGCTCCTGGCCTACCCCATCGCCTTCTTCATCCGTGCGCAACCGGCTAGCCGCCGCTACCTCTTCCTGGCCCTGGTCATCATCCCTTTCTGGACTAACCTGGTGATCCGCACCTACGCCTGGCAGCTCCTCCTGGCCCCCGAGATGCCCCTGGCCCGCTTCCTGACCGCCTTGGGTCTGGCGGAGCCGGGCATGGCCCTCTTCCCCAGCGCCTTCGCCGTGTATGTGGGCATGGTGAGCGCCTTTTTGCCCTTCATGGTCCTTCCCCTTTACTCCAGCGTGGAGCGCTTGGACCAGAGCCTGGTGGAGGCGGTCCAGGACCTCTACGGCGGGCCCTGGCGCACCTTTGTCCACGGTGTTTTGCCCCAGACCCTACCCGGCCTCACCGTGGGGGTGATCCTCACCTTTATCCCGGCCATGGGCATGTTCCTGGTTCCCGACCTCTTGGGCGGCGCCAAGCACCTTTTGGTGGGCAACCTGATCCAGCAGGCCTTCTACACCATGCGGGACTGGCCCTATGGGGCGGCGTTGAGCCTGGTCCTCATCCTGCTCACCCTCCTGGCCTTGCGCCTTTACCGCCGCTATGGGAAGGAGGTGGGCCTGGCGTGAAGGCCTCCCTCTGTGTGCGGGCGGTGGCCTTGGCCTCCTTGGCCTTCTTGTACCTGCCCATGCTGGCGGTGGCCCTCTTTTCTTTCAACAAGACCCGCCACGGCCTCTCTTGGGGAGGCTTTACCCTGGACTGGTACCTGAGGCTTTTTCAAAACGAGGCCATCCTCGAGGCCACCCGCAACACCTTCCTGCTGGCCATCTTCTCCACCCTGCTGGCCACCTTCCTGGGCACCCTGTTCGCCTTGGGGATGGAGCGCCACCCCTGGGGCCGGGGTTTTCGCACGTATTTGGAGAACGTTCTCTACCTGCCCGTGGTGACCCCCGACCTGATCCTGGCCGCCGCCTTGGTGGTGGCTTTTGGCTTCCTTAGGGCGGTCTCCAGCCTCTTTGAGCCGGGGCTGCTCACCATGGTGATCGGGCACGTCACCTTCCAGGTGGCCTTCGTGGCCCTGGTGGTGGGAAGCCGCCTGCGGAGCCTGCCCCGGGAGCTGGACGAGGCGGCCCGGGACCTGTACGCCACCTACCCCGTGTACTTGAGGCGGGTGCTTTTGCCTCTCCTTCTTCCCGGCATCGTGGCCGGGGCCATGCTGGCCTTCACCCTCTCCCTGGACGACTTCGTCATCAGCTTCTTCACCGCTGGCCCCACCAGCCAGACCCTTCCCCTCATCATCTACGCTTCCACCCGTCGGGGCATCACCCCGGAGATCCACGCGGTTTCCACCCTGCTCTTCCTCTTCACGGTGCTTTTGGTCTTGGGCGCGGAGCGCTTGACAAGGAGGTCGGCATGAAAAGGATTTTGGCGGCATTGGTGGCTCTTTTGGCCCTGGGCTTGGCCCAGAAGGAACTGCGGCTTTTCATCTGGTCGGAGTACATGGACCCCGCCATCCTCGAGGCCTTCAGCAAACAGACGGGCCTCAGGGTGCGGGTGGACCTGTACGAGTCCAACGAGGAGCTGATCGCCAAGCTGCAGGCGGGCGGGGTGGGGCAGTACGACGTTATCTTTCCCTCGGACTTCTACGTGCCCTCCATCATCCAGCTGAAGCTGGTCCAGCCCCTGGACCACGCCAAGATCCCCAACCTCAAGAACCTGGACGACAAGTTCAAAAACCCGCCCTACGACCCCGGGAACCGCTACTCCGCCGCCTACCAGTGGGGCACCACCGGGCTCATCTACCGCAAGGACCGGGTGGGCGAGCCCAAGAGCTGGGCGGTGATCTTCAAGGAGCCCAAGGCCCCCTTTATCCTCATGGACTCCCCTAGGGAGATGCTGGGCAACGCCCTCAAGTACCTGGGCTACTCGGCGAACACCAAAAACCCCAAAGAGGTCCAGCAGGCGGGCCAGCTCCTCCTCCAGGCCAAGAGGAGCCGCTACTTCCTGGGCTTTGAGGGGGGCGTGGGGGGCAAGAACCGGGTGGTGGCGGGGGCCGCCACCTACGCCGTGGTCTACAACGGGGACGCGGTCAAGGCGGCGGACGAGAACCCGGGTAAGGTGGCCTTTACCATCCCCCAAGAAGGGGCCACCCTGTGGGTGGACTCCATGATGATCCCCGCCAAAGCCCCTAACCCCGAAGGGGCCCACCGCTTCATCAACTTCATCCTGGACCCCAAGGTGGGGGCGCAGCTTTCCAACTTCAACCGCTACGCCACCCCCAACAAGGCGGCCCTGCCCCACATCAACCCCGCGGACCGCAAAAACCCCGCCATCTACCCCCCGGGCGATCTCATGAAGCGCTTGGAGTTCATCCTGGACCTGGGCAAGGACAACCGCGTCTACGACGAGGTCTGGACCGCCGTCAAGAGCAGGTGAACATGGGCTACATCCAGCTGAGAACCCCCATTCCCGGTCCCAAGAGCAGGGTCCTCCAGGAGAGGCGGGCCCAGGCGGTTACCCGGGCCTTGGCCCAGGCTAACCCCATCGCCGTGGCCAGGGCCCACGGGGCCCTGGTGGAGGATGTGGACGGCAATGTGCTCATTGACCTGGCGGGGGGGATCGGGGCCTTGGCCGTGGGCCACACCCCCGAGGCCGTGGTGGCGGCCATCAAGGCCCAGGCGGAGCGCCTCATCCACATGTGCGCCATCGTGGCCAACTACGAGCCCTACGTGGCCCTAGCTGAGGCCCTGAACCGTTTGTTCCCTGGCAGGGGCCCCGCGAAGACCCTCTTGGCGAACGGCGGGGCCGAGGCGGTGGAGAACGCCGTCAAGATCGCCCGGGCCTACACGGGCAGGGCGGCGGTCATGGTCTTTGAGGGGGCTTACCACGGCCGCACCAACCTCACCATGGCCATGACCTCCAAGTACGCCCTCTTCAAAAAGGGGTTTGGCCCCTTCGCTCCCGAGGTCTACCGCCTGCCCGTGCCCAACCTTTACCGCACGCCCAAGGGCATGACGGAGGAGGAGTACCTGGAGTGGTCCCTCTGGAACCTGGAGAACGCCCTCATCGCCCACATAGACGGGAGCGCCCTGGCGGCCATCGTCATTGAGCCGGTTTTGGGTGAGGGGGGGTTCATCCCCGTGCCCCACGCCTTTTTGCGCAAGCTGAGGGAGATCGCCGACCGCACCGGGGCCCTTTTGGTGGTGGACGAGGTCCAGTCGGGCTCGGGGCGCACGGGGAAGATGTGGGCCATAGAGCACAGCGGCGTGGCCCCGGACCTTCTCATCTCCGCCAAGAGCCTGGGGGCGGGGATGCCCATCAGCGCCGTTACCGGCAGGGCCGAGATCATGGACGCCCCCCATGTAGGCGGGGTGGGGAGCACCTACGGGGGGAATCCCCTGGCGGCGGCGGCGGCCCTCGAGGCCCTCAGGATCCTGGAATCCCCCGGCTTCCTGGACCGGGCCCGGGCCATAGAGGCCAAGGTCCGGGAGATCTTTGAGCCCCTCAGGGCCGAGGTCCCCGCCCTGGGGGACGTGCGGGGCCTGGGAGCTATGATGGCCCTGGAGTTCGTCAAGGACCCCAAGACCAAGGAGCCCTGGCCCGAGTTCGTCCTGGAGCTGGTGCGGAGGAACGCGGAAAAGGGGGTGATCACCATCCGGGCCGGGCTTTACTCCAACGCCCTCCGCTTCCTGCCCCCCCTGGACATCCCCCTGGACATGCTGGAGGAGGCCCTTTTGGTGGTGAAGGAGAACATCCGGGAGGTGTATGCGGCCCTTGCCTGAGCCCCTTCTCTTATCCGAGGATGGGCGCTTCGCCGTGGTGCGCTCTGAGCCCTGGATGGCGGAGGCTTTGGAGGAAATCCAGGAGAAGAGCTTCCCCACCCTCTCCCGGGAGGAGCGCATGACCAAGGAGCATTACCTCTCCCACATGCGGATCTTTCCCGAGGGGCAGCATGCTGTGGTGGAGCTTTCCACGGGGAAGGTGGTGGCCTGCTCCACCGACTTCCGCACCCGGGTGGACTTCCACCACTACCAGCACCGCTACATAGAGGCGGTGGCCGGCAACTGGCTCACCAACCACGACCCGGAGGGGGACTGGCTCTACGGGGCTGACATCGGGGTTTTGCCGGAGTACCGGGGCCGTGGCCTCTCCAAGCTCCTCTACCAGGCCCGCCAGAACCTGGTGCGCCGCCTGGGGCTCAAGGGCCACGTGGCGGGCAGCATGCCCAAGGGCTACCACCTTTACGCCCGGGAGATGCCCATTGAGGAGTACGTCCACCGGGTGGTCCGGGGGGAGCTCACCGACCCGGTCCTCTCCGTTCAGCTGAGGCGCGGCTACCGGGTTTACGGCATCATCCCCGACTACCTGGAGGACCCCTCCTGCCTCAACTATGGGGTCTTCGTGGTCTGGCGGAACCCGGAGGTGGGCTGGTGAGGGGGGTGGCGGGCAGGATCTACGTTCCCGATGCCCGGGGGCGGTACCGCCCCTATAGGGCCCTGTGGGTCAGGGAGGGGCGGGTGGCGGGCCTGGAGCGGGGGTTTGGGGAGGGGGAGACCGTATTCCCCGGCTTCCACGACGCCCACGTTCACGTCTGGAAGGTGGGCCAGCTCCTCACCGACCTCCTGGACCTCAGGGGCGTGGGGAGCCTCGAGGGCCTGAAGGGGCTTCTAGAGGAGCGGGACCGCCTCCTGCCCCCAGGGGCCTGGCTTCTCGGGAGGGGCTGGAACGAGGCCCTTTTGGGGGCCTGGCCCACCCGGGAGTTCCTGGACCGGGTCCTGCCCCACCGCCCCGTGGTCCTGACCCGCACCTGCGCCCACATCCACGTGGCCAACACCAGGGCCCTGGAGGCGGCGGGCATCGGGCCGGACACGCCAAACCCCCCCGGGGGCGAGATCCGCTACCGGGAAGGCCTGCTTTTGGAACGGGCCTTTGGCTTCTTAGAAAAGGCCATGCCCAGGCGCACCGTGGAGGACTACCAGCGCTATGTCCTGGCCGGGGCCAGGCACCTCCTGGCCCACGGGATCACCTCGGCTTTGGAGCCCGGGGCCGACCCCCTCCTCCTGGAGGCCTACCGCCGCCTGGACCAGGAGGGCCGCCTGCCCCTTAGGGTCAGCGTCCTGGGGGTGGTGCGCCCCGACGGGGAGGAGGCCGCCTACCCCCTCCCCGAGCCCTACCGCTCGGAGCGCCTGGTCATCGCCGGGGTTAAGTTCTTCGCCGATGGGGGGCTTTCCGGGGCCTCGGCGGCGGTGAGCCGGCCTTACCGGGAGGTGGGGGGGAAGGGGGTCTTGCGCCTTGGGGCGGAGGAGCTCTTTGAGCTGGCCCTACCCGCCCACGAGCGGGGCTTCTTCATCGCCACCCACGCCATCGGGGACGTGGCCATCCTGGAGGTCCTGAAGGCCTATGAGAAGCTTTACCAGGCCAAGCCCCTTCCCCTCCGCCACCGCCTGGAGCACTTCGGCCTGCCTGGGCCCAAGGCCCTGGCCCTGGCCCGGGCCCTGGGGGTCTGGGTGGTGCCCCAGCCTATCTTTCTGGAAGAGCTCCGGGAGAACTTCCTCCGCTACCTGCCGGAGGCGTTTCTGCCCTGGTGCTACCAGTTTGCCCGCATGGAGCGGGCGGGGCTGGCCCTGGCCTTCTCTTCCGATGCCCCGGTGGTGCGGGAGGTGAGTCCCCTGAAGGGGGCTCTGGCGGCGGGCCGGCCCCTGATGGGAAGAGGGATTCCCCTGGAGCGGGCCCTTTTCTACTACACTCGGCCTGAGGCGAGCGCCCTGCCCCCGGCCAGACTCTGGCCCGGGGAGCGGGCCGACCTGGTGGTCTTTGATCGGGACCCTTTGGCACACCCGGAGGAAGCCCGGGTGGTGCGCGTGGAGGTGGACGGTGTGGCGGTCTTTGCGGCTTGACCTGACGGGAAAAAAGGCCTACTGGCACGAGGTGGCCCCGGAGGAGGTGGCCTTCGGGGGGCGGTACCGCACAGGCAGGATCCTGCTGGAGCGGGAGGCGCACCGCTTTGACCCCCTCTCCCCGGAGAACCCCCTGGTCTTCGCCGTGGGGCCTTTGGCGGGCACGGGGTTTTCCAACGCCAACCGCACCAGCGTGGGCACCCGGAGCCCCCTCACCCTGGGCATCAAGGAGGCCAACGGCGGGGGCACCTTCGGCTACGCCCTGGGGCAGATGAAGCTGGCCTGGCTGGTCCTCGAGGGCCAGAGCGAGGACTGGGTGGTCCTTCGCCTTACCAGGTCGGGGGAGGTCTTCTTTGACCCGGCGGGGGACCTCCTCGGCCTTGGCAACTTTGCCGCCGCCAAAAAGCTCTTCGCCGCCTACGGGGAGCGGATCGCCTTCGCCCTTTTGGGCCCGGTGGGGGAGAGGCTCGGGCTTCTTTCCGGCATCGCCTTTTCCGATATAGACGGGCACCCCTCCCGCCTGGCGGCCCGGGGCGGCGTGGGGGCGGTGATGGGCCTGAAAAGGGTCAAGGCCATCGTGGTGGAGGTGCCGGGGAAGGCGGAGGTCTGGGATAAGCCCAAGGTGCTGGAGGCTGTCCGCCGCTACGCCAAGCTCCTCCGGGAGGACCCCCTGGTCATGCAGTTTTACAACGCCATCGGCACCATGGGCATGGCCGACTTCCAGAACGCCTTCGGCGGCCTGCCCGTGCGCAACTTCCGCCAGGGGCGGCTGGCCCCACCGGAGGCCTTCCGCATGGGCGGGCAGTACATCGCCCCCCTCAACAAGAGCCGGGGCGGCAAGCACACCCACGCCTGCATGCCAGGGTGCGTCATCCAGTGCTCCAACGTGATCGTGGACGAGAAGGGGGAGGAGGTGGTTTCCCCCCTGGAGTACGAGACCATCGGCCTCCTCGGTACCAACTGCGGCCTCACCGACCCCGATGAGCTGGTCCGCCTCAACCGCCTGGCCAACGACCTGGGCATAGACACCATTGAGACCGGGGCCAGCCTGGCCCTCTTTATGGAGAAGGGCCTGGCCGACTGGGGGGACTACGCCTTCATGGAGGCCAAGCTCAAGGCCCTTTACGGGGCGAGTGAGGAGGCCCGCTTCCTGGCCCAGGGCACGGCCCGGGTGGGGGAGGCCCTGGGGGTTAAGCGCGTGCCCGTGATCAAGCGCCAGGCCATCTCCGCCTACGATCCCCGGGTGGTGGAGGCCACGGGGATCACCATGATGGTCACCGCCCAGGGGGCGGACCACACGGCCGGCAACGCGCCCAGGCTGGAGACCCGGGCCATGAAGGTGGAGGAGATCCTCGAGGCCAGCTACACCGCCCAGGTGAACGCCGCCGCCAACGATGCCCTGGGGCTTTGCGTCTTCGGGGGAAGCGTCACCAACAAGGAGGTGGCCTTCGTGGTGGAGGCGGTGAACGCCGCCCTTGGCACCCGCTTCACCCCGGATTTCTGGCGGGAGGTGGGGGAGGGGGTCTTAAGGCTGGAGCACCGCTTCAACCACCTGGTGGGCTTCACCCACGAGGAGGACCGCCTCCCCCGCTTCTTCTATGAGGAGCCCGTGCCCCCCAAGGGGTACACCGCCCGCTTTACCCCTGAGGACCTGAAGCCCCTCTACGAGAGGCTCCACCAGGGGTCGTAAAGCTCAGGTTTGGCCGCCTCCTTGGGGAGGCTTTCCCCTTCCAGGAAGCGCAGGGCGTAGAGCCTGGCCATCTCCCCGTAGGGCCCGCCCATGGCCTCCAAGGCGTGGACGCTAACGGCGTCGGCGAGGCGCCTCAAGGCCTCCTTGGCGTGCCAGGGGCCCTCCTCCTCCAGGCGTTTCAGGGCCCCCTCGGCTGCCTTCAGGGCCACGGGGGTTTCCTTGAGCATCTCCAGGAGGGGCTCGTGGGCCCTCTTCTTGGCCATGGCCTCCAGCATGTCCAGGGCCTGGATGTTGGCGGGGCCTTCCCAGATGGGGGTGATCAGGGCCTCCCGGTGCCAGCGGGCCACCCCGTACTCCTCTAGGAAGCCCAGCCCCCCGAAGAGCTCCATGGCGAGCCCGGTGATTTGGGCGGCGTGCTCGGCGGTGCGTCCCTTGGCCAGGTGGGAGAGGAGGCGGGCCAGGTGGTAGCCCGGGGAGTAGGGGGGCCTTTCCTCCCAGACCCGGTCAAACTGGGCCACGGCCAGGAAGGCCAAGGCGGTGCCGGCCACCTGCCTTAAGCGCATCTCCAAAAGGTCGTGCTGGATGAGGTCGTGCTCCAGGAGCCTCTTGCCGAAGGCCGTGCGGCGGCGCACCCGGAAGAGGGCCTCGAGGTGGGCCTTCTTGGCGAGGCCCATGGCGGCCACGGCGTTGGCCAGGCGGGAGACCGTGAGGTTTTCCAGGGTGTAGTAGATCCCCTCCTCCAGGCGGCCGATGGGGTAGGCCAGGCTCCCTTCGAGCTCCACCTCCCCTGAGGGCACAGCCCGGGTGGCGAGCTTCTCCTTGAAGCGGCGCACGGTGAAGTTGAGCCTCCCCTCCACCTCCCGGGGAAGGAGGAAGAGGCCAAGCCCCTTGGCCCCCTCCGGGGCCCCTTCCGGCCTGGCGGTGACGAGGGCCCAGTCGGCGAGGCCCGCTCCGGAGGCGAAGTACTTGTCCCCCCCGTAGAGGCGGAAGGCCCCGCCCTCCCGCCTGGCCAGGGTGCGGTTCGCCCCCAGGTCGCTTCCTCCCTGGATCTCCGTCATCCAGGTGGCCCCAAAGACCTTGCCGTAGAGGAGGTCCCGCTTCACTCCTTCCCACTCGGGAGCGTACTTGTGGAGGGCGTAGGCCACCTGGTGGGTGATGGTGAGGATGCAGTAAAGCCCCCCGTCCGCCAGGAGGTAGCCCATGGCGTAGTGGAGGGGCCAGCCCCGGCCCTCGTAGGCGGGGCGGACCATGGGCCTCAGCTTCTCCAAAAGTTCCCTCTGGGCCGGGGAGATCCAGGCCCGGTCTATGCGGTTGCCGTCCAGGTCGTGCATCTGCAGGCGGGGCGGGGAGAGGGTGTCTATGTGGTGGGCCACTTCCAGGACCTCCTCCCCCACAAGCCTGCCAAAGGCCGAGAGCTCCTCCTGGGGCAGGCCCGGGGAAAAAGTGTCTAAGACCGCTTTTAGATCCGGGTCCAGGCTGTAATGGTCCTGGCCCAGGCTGTAGAGGATCGCCGCCATCCTGGCCTCCTTTCTGCCCACAAGCTACCCTTTTCACCCTTTTGCCGTCAAGGGCGCTTCCCAGGCCAGGCGGTAGAGTAAGGGGGTGCTGGAGGGGTTCTACCTGCGCTTCGGGGAGGGCATCTCCGAGGCAGGCAACCGGGAGGTCCTGGCCCTGGCCCTGGCCCTTTTAGCCAACCCCCCCCATGGCCTCCTGGACGCGGTGCCCGCCTACGGCACCCTCTACCTGGAGTACGACCCCAGGCGGCTTCCCAGGGCCAGACTCCTCCGCCTCCTGAAGGCCCCGCCTCGGGAGGAGGTGGAGGAGGGGAGGGTGGTGGAAATCCCCGTGCGCTACGACGGGGAGGACCTTCCGGAGGTGGCCTTGCGCACGGGCCTCTCCCTGGAGGCGGTGAAGGCCCTCCACCAGGAGCCCCTCTACCGGGTCTACGCTCTGGGCTTCACCCCGGGGTTTCCCTTCATGGCCCCGGTGGCGGAGGCCCTGCGCCTTCCCCGAAGGCCCCACCCCAGGCCCAAGGTGCCCGCCCACAGCGTGGCGGTGGCGGGGGTGCAGACGGGCATCTACCCCCTGCCCTCCCCGGGGGGGTGGAACCTCTTGGGGACCGCCCTCCTCGCCGTCTACGACCCCCACCGCGCTGAACCCTTCCTCCTCCGCCCCGGGGACCGGGTCCGCTTCCGGGAGGCCGAGGGGCCCACGCCAGAGGAGCCCTCTCCCTTGGAGCTCCTCCCCCAAAAGCCCAGGCTTCCCGCCATCAGGGTGGAGGAGCCCGGGCTTTTGGACCTGGTGGTGGATGAGGGGAGGTTTTTGGCGGGGCGGTTTGGCCTGGCCCGCTCGGGGCCGCTGGACCCCTACTCGGCCCAGGTGGCCAACCGCCTGGTGGGTAACCCGGAGGGGGCTCCGCTTTTGGAGATCGCCTACAAGGGCCCCGTGCTCACCGCCCTCCGCCCCCTGGTGGCGGCCCTTGCGGGGTACGGCCTGGTGGGGCTTCTGGAGGGGGAGGAGGTGGCCCCGGGGCGGAGCTTTTTCTGGCCCGAGGGCAAGGCGCTCCGCTTCCTTCCCAAGGGCCAGGGGGTGCGGGGATACCTGGCGGTGGCGGGGGGCCTTCACGCTACCCCCTTCCTGGGCTCCGTCTCCCCGGACCTCCGGGGGCGGATTGGAAGGCCCCTCGGGGCGGGGGATGTTTTGGGCCTCCAGGAGGAGCGCCCCGTCCGCCCGGGCCTGGCCTTTCCCCTAAGGCCCCTTCCCCAGGTCCTCACCCTCCGCCTCCTCCCCGGGCCCCAGCACACCCGGGAGGCCTTCTTGGCCCTTCTAAAGGGCCCCTTCCGCGTGGCCCGGGCCGACAGGATGGGCTTGGAGCTGGAAGGCCCCGAGGTCCCTGGGGGAGAGGGGCTTTCCGAGCCCACCCCTCTGGGCGGGGTCCAGGTGCCCCCCTCGGGAAGGCCTTTGGTCCTGCTAGCGGACAAGGGAAGCCTGGGGGGCTACGCGAAGCCCGCCATCGTGGACCCCCGGGACCTTTGGCTTCTGGGCCAGGCCTGGCCCGGGGTCTGGGTGCGCTTCAGGGCGCCTTGAGGGCCTTCAGGGCCTCCTCCAGGCGGTCCGTGGGCAGGCGGCAGGCCCCCCGGCGGCAGGGGTAGAGGAGGCCAGGCTCCTTGCCCTCCAGGGCCGGCAGGGCCCCGGCGGGCCCCAGGACCAGCTGGGTGAGGGGGAGGTAGAGGGCCCGGGCCTCCCGCAGGAAGGGGGAGGGGAGGGGGACGGCCAGCTCGCTTCCCTTCTGAAGGAGGCGGTGGGCCAGGAGGAAGCCGGGCAGGGCCTCCGGGTGGCGGGCCAGGAAGTGGGCCTCCCGCTCCAGGAGGGCCTCGGCCTTCTCGTAGTACTCGGGCCCGAAGATCCCCCCAAGCCGCACCAAGGCCTCGGCCAGGGCGCTTTCCCCCGAGGGGATGGCCCCCTCCTCGAGGGCCTTGGCGGGGAGGGGGAGGCGGCCTTCTCCCAGGAGGGCGAGGCCCGCCTCGGCCAGCCTGCGGGCCTCCTCCAGGTAGGGCCACTCCGCCGTGGCGGCGTAAAGCTCCAAAAGGGCCAGGGCGGCGAAGGCCTGGTCGGCCACGTAGGCCTCCTCCCCCAGATGCCCCTCCCGCCAGGCGTGGCGGAGAAGCCCGTCTTGGCGCATGCGAAGGAGGAGGAAGTGGGCTCCCTTCCGGGCCGCCTCCAGGTAGCGCTCCTCGTTGAGCAGCCTTCCCGCCTCGGCCAGGGCCCGCACCGCCAGGGCCGACCAGTCGGCCAGGACCTTGTCGTCCAGGGCGGGGGGCATCCGCCTCCGCCTGGCCTGGAGTAGCCTCCGCCGCACGCCTTCCCGCCAGGCCTCAAAGCCTTCCTCGAGGGCCTTCCTAACCTCCTCCTCCCCCCAGGCCGTGAGGACGGCGCGGCCCGGGAGGTCCTCCCCCAGGGCGAAGTAGCGCCGGGCCAGGGGGAAGTCCTCCCCCAGAAGGCCCTTAAGCTCCGCCTCCCTCCAGGTGTAGTAGCGCCCCTCCTCCCCTTCGCTCTCGGCGTCCAGGGCGGTGAAGAACCCCCCTTCCCGGTGGGCCATGGAGAGGAGCCAGTCCAGGGTCTCCCGGGCCACCCGGAGGAAGAGGGGCTTCCTGAGGACCCGGTAAGCGCCCAGGTAGACCCGGGCCAGGAGGGCGTTGTCGTAGAGCATCTTCTCAAAGTGGGGAACCCGCCAGTGGCGGTCCACGGCGTAGCGATGGAACCCCCCGCCCAGCTGGTCATAAACCCCGCCTAGGGCCATGGCGGTGAGGGTCCCCTCCAGCATGCGCCTGGGGGCTTCCTCGCCCTGCCAGGCCCGGGCCAGGAGGTAGAGGAGGAGGGGCCCCTGGGGGAACTTGGGGGCGGGGAGGAAGCCGCCCCACTCGGGGTCAAAGGCCCGGGCCAGGGCTTCCAGGGCCCTTTCCTCCACCCCGGGCGGGATGGGGCCCGGTGGGGGGTTCAGGCTTCGCCATAGGGCCCCTGTGAGCCTTTCCGCTTCCCTTTCCAGGGTGTCCCGCTCCTCCTGCCAGGCCCGGGCCACGGCCAGGAGGACCCGCTTGAAGCCGGGGAGGTGGCCCCGGTCCTCCTTGGGGAAGTAGGTGCCCCCGAAGAAGGGCTTGCCCTCGGGGGTCAGGAAGAGGCTCATGGGCCAGCCCCCCTGGCCGGTGAGGCTTACGAGGGCCCGCATGTAGGCGGCGTCCACGTCGGGAAGCTCCTCCCGGTCCACCTTGACGGGCACGAAGTGGGCGTTGAGGAGGGCGGCCACCTCCTCGTCCTGGAAGGACTCTCGGTGCATCACGTGGCACCAGTGGCAGCTGGAGTAGCCCACGGAGAGGAAGATGGGCTTGCCCTCGGCCTTGGACTTCTGGAAGGCCTCCTCGCCGAAGGGGTACCAGTCCACGGGGTCTTGGGCGTGGGCCAGGAGGTAGGGGCTTCTCGCCCGGTGGAGGCGGTTCACGCCCTTAGCCTACGCCGCCAGGGGCCTGGCCTTTGTGAGGGCGGGAGGCGTATAAAGGAGGGGTGGAGGGCTTTTTCCTGGACGGGGCCCTGAGGGCCTGGCTTTTGGAGGACCTGGGGCACGGGGACCTTACCACGACCCTCCTCGTTCCCGAGGGGCTGGAGGGCGAGGCGGTGATCGTGGCCAAGGAGGAGGGCGTGGTGGCAGGCCTGCCCGTGGCCGGTCGGGTCTTCGCCCTGGCGGAGCCCAGGCTGGCCTTCACGCCTCTGGTGGCCGAGGGGGCCTTTGTGGAAAGGGGGCAGGAGGTAGCCCGGGTGGTGGGCCCTCTGAGGGGCATCCTGGCTGGGGAGCGGCTGGCCCTGAACCTCCTGCAGCGGCTTTCCGGTATCGCCACCCTCACCCGGGCCTACGTGGAGGCCCTGAAGGGCACCAAGGCCCAGGTTCTGGACACCCGCAAGACCACGCCCGGCCTCCGGGCCTTGGAGAAGTACGCGGTGCGGGTAGGCGGCGGGAGGAACCACCGCTTCGGCCTCTTTGACGGCGTTCTCATCAAGGAGAACCACATCCGGGCAGCGGGCGGGGTCAGGGAGGCGGTGCGGCGGGCCAGGGCAGGGGGCCCCCATTACCTCAAGGTAGAGGTGGAGGTGACGAGCCTCGCCGAGCTGGAGGAAGCCCTGGAGGCGGGGGCGGACCTCATCCTCCTGGACAACTTTTCCCTGGAGGCCATCCGGGAGGCGGTGCGCCGGGTGGCGGGGCGGGTGCCCCTCGAGGCCAGCGGCAACATGACCTTGGAAAGGGCCAGGCAGGTGGCGGAGGCCGGGGTGGACTACGTGAGCGTGGGGGCCCTCACCCACTCCGCCAGGGCCCTGGACCTCTCCCTCCTGGTGATCAAGCCATGATGGCATGATGTGCTACCATGGTGGCATGGTGCGGACCCAGGTCCAACTTCCGGAGGAGCAGGTTTCCCGGCTGAAGGCCAAGGCCTTGGAGGAGGGCACCTCCCTGGCGGAGCTGGTGCGCCGGGCGGTGGAGCGCTACCTGGCGGAGGAGGAAAACGGCGGCTACCAGGAGCGGGCCCGACGAGCCCTTCTGGCGGTGGGGCGCTTCGCCTCGGGGGCACAGGACGTGAGCGAGGCCCACGACCGCCACCTGGACGAGGCCTTCCGTGGTCTTCGTTGACACCTCGGCCCTCTACGCCCTCCTGGACCGGGACGATGCCCACCACCAGGAGGCCGCCCATACCTTTGCCCACCTCCTTAGGCGAAGGGTTCGCCTCCACACCCACGCCTACGTGGTGGTGGAAAGCCTAGCCCTGGTCCAAGGGCGGCTGGGGATGGAGGCGGCCAGGGTCCTGGTCCACGACCTGTTGGGGGTGGTGCGGGTGGCCCCGGTGGACGAGGGCCTGCACCGGGCGGCCCTCACCGCCACCCTGGCCTCGGGGCGGCGGGAGGTGAGCCTGGTGGACTGGACCAGCTTCCTCTACATGCGGCAAAGGGAGATACAAATGGCCTTCGCCTACGACAACCTCTTTTGGGAGCAAGGCTTCAAGCCTGTCCAAGCGGAAGACCATGGATAAGGAAACCCTGACCCAGGCGGTTCTGGAACTCAAGGAAAAGCGGAAGGCGGTCATCCTGGCCCACTCCTACCAGCTCCCCGAGGTGCAGGAGGTGGCGGACTTCGTGGGGGACTCCTTGGGCTTAGCCCGGGAGGCCCAGCGCGCCCGGGCCGAGGTCATCGTTTTCGCCGGGGTCCACTTCATGGCCGAGACCGCGGCCATCCTGAACCCGGAGAAGACCGTCCTCCTGCCCGATCTGGAGGCGGGCTGCTCCCTGGCCGACAGCATCCGCCCCGAGGACATCCTGGAGTGGAAAAGAGCCCACCCCGAGGGGATCGTGGTGGCCTACGTCAACACCAAGGCCGAGGTCAAGGCGCTGGCCGACGTCTGCGTCACCTCTGCCAACGCCGTGGAGGTGGTCTTTGGCCTCCCCCCAGATCGGCCCATCTACTTTGTCCCCGACATGTTCCTGGGGGCCCATGTGGCCCGGGTCACCGGGCGGAGGCTGGACCTCTTCCCCGGGGAGTGCCACGTGCATGCGGGCATCCGGGAGGAGCACCTGAAGGCCCTCCTCGAGGCCCACCCGGAGGCGGAGTTCCTCATCCACCCCGAGTGCGGCTGCGGCTCCGGCTGCCTCTACCTTAAGCCCGACGCCAAAATGCTTTCCACCGAGGGGATGGTGCGCCACGCCAAGGCCTCGGAAAAGGAGGCTTTCGTGGTGGCCACCGAGGTGGGCATCCTCCACCGCCTCAGGAAGGAGGCCCCGGGGAAGGCCTTCTTCCCGGTGAAGCCGGATGCGGTCTGCGAGTACATGAAGCGAATCACCCTGGAAAAGGTCTACGCCTCCCTCCGTGACCTGAAGCACGTGGTCCGGGTGCCTGAGGCGGTGGCGGAGAAGGCCAGGCGGGCCCTTCTTGGCATGGTGGCCGTGGGCTGATGGAAACCCTGGAGACCGATCTCTTGATTCTGGGGGCAGGGGTGGCCGGGGTCTACGGGGCCCTGGCGGCGGAGGCGGAAGGGGCCAGGGTCCTCCTCCTCAGCAAGGACCCCCTGCCCTCGGGCTCCACCCCCTGGGCCCAGGGCGGGGTGGCCTTTCCCCTGGACGAGGCCGACCTCGAGGCCCACCTCCTGGACACCCTCCGGGCCGGGCGGGGCCTGGTGGACCCGGCGGTGGCCCGCTCCATCCTGGAGGAGGCCCCCCGCCACCTGGAGCGCCTCCTCGCCCTTGGCCTTCCCTTCCACCCCGAGCCCACCCGGGAAGGGGGGCATAGCCGCCCCCGGGTCCGCCACCTGGGCGGGGACCGAAGCGGCCTCCTCCTCCTGAGGGGCCTCCTTGCCCGCCTCCGAAGCCCGGTCCTGGAGGGCTACCAGGCGGTGAGCCTCCTCCTTTCGGGGGAACGGGTGGCGGGGGCCTGGGTCCTCTCCCCTAAGGGCCCCATCCTGGTGCGCGCCGGGGCGGTCCTCCTGGCCACGGGGGGTTTGGGGCGCCTCTTCCCCGTGACCACCAACCCCAAGGGGGCCACGGGGGACGGGATGGCCTTGGCCTTTAGGGCGGGGGCCATTCTGAGGGACCTGGAGTTCGTCCAGTTCCACCCCACGGCCCTGCCCGATGGTTCCCTCATCAGCGAGGCCTGCCGGGGGGAGGGGGCCATCCTCCTCAACGCCCACGGGGAGAGGTTCATGCCCCGCTATGACCCCCTGGGGGAGCTCGCCCCCCGGGACGTGGTGGCCCGGGCGGTGCACCGGGAAAGGAAGAGGACGGGCGGGGCCTTCCTGGACCTGAGGCCCATTCCCCACCTGGGGGAGCGCTTCCCCACGGTGGTGGCCTCCGCCCGGGCCCTGGGCCTGGACCCCTTCCATGAACCCCTCCCCGTGGCCCCCGCCGCCCACTACGCCATGGGCGGGGTCAGGACGGACCTCCGGGGCTTCACCGGGGTGCCGGGGCTTTACGCCGCCGGGGAGGTGGCCTCCACCGGCTTCCACGGGGCCAACCGCCTGGCCTCCAACAGCCTCCTCGAGGGCCTGGTCATGGGGGAGCGGGCCGCTCTGGCCGCCCTAGGGGACCTGGCCTTTCCCAAAGGGTGGGAGCCCCTTCCTGCCCTGAGCCTGGACCCGGCCCTCCTGCCCGCCCTTCGGGAGGCCATGGGCCGCGAGGCGGGAGTGGTGCGGCGGGAGGAGGGCCTGAAGGAGGCCTTAGCCCTGGCCGAAGGCCTGCCCCTCCGGGAGCGCCCGGCCCAAGAAGTGGGGCGGGAGGAGGTGGAGGCGGGAAGCCTCCTCCTCCTCGCCCGCCTTCTCCTGCGCATGGCCCTCCTCAGGCGGGAAAGCCGGGGGGGCCACTTCCGGGAGGACTTTCCCGGGGAAGGGGAGGAGGCCTACCACCTCGAGGCCCAGGGCCAGGAGGTGCGCCGGGTGCCCCTTCTGGGCTAAAGCCCCTCCACCACCATGGTGATCCCCTGGCCCACCCCGATGCACATGGTGGCGAGGCCCCACTGCACCCCCCGCCGCCGCATCTCGTGGACCAGGGTGGTGAGGATCCGGGCCCCGGAGGCCCCCAGGGGGTGGCCCAGGGCGATGGCCCCGCCGTTGGGGTTGAGCCTTCCATCCTCCAGGTCCAGGCCCCATTCCCTTAAGACCGCCAGGCTCTGAGCGGCGAAGGCCTCGTTGAGCTCAATGAGGCCGATGTCCTTGAGGCTTAGACCTGCCCTTGCTAAGGCCTTTTTCGTGGCGGGCACCGGGCCGATGCCCATGATCCGGGGGGGCACCCCGGCCACGGCCAGGGCCTTGATGCGGGCCAGGGGCCTGAGGCCGTGGGCCTGGGCGTAGGCGTCGGAGACCAGGAGGACCGCCGCCGCCCCGTCGTTCAGGGGGCTAGCGTTCCCCGCGGTCACCGTGCCCCCCTCCCGGAAGACGGGCCTTAGGGCGGCGAGCTTTTCCAAGGAGGTGTCCCGCCTGGGCCCCTCGTCCACGGAAACCAGGGCCTCCTCCTTCCCCCTCTTCACGGGCACGGGGACCACCTCCTCCAAAAAGCGTCCCTCGTCCCAGGCCCGCACCGCCTTCTGGTGGGAGAGGAGGGCGAAGCGGTCCTGCTCCTCCCGGGGGATCCCGTACATCTCCGCCAGGTTCTCCGCCGTCTCCCCCATGCTCTCCGTGCCGTAGAGGGCCTGCATCCTGGGGTTGACGAAGCGCCAGCCTAAGGTGGTGTCGTACATGACCAGGTTCCCCGTGGGGAAGCCCTTCTCCGGCTTGGGCACGGCGTAGGGAGCCCGGGACATGGACTCCACCCCGCCGCCCACGTAGACCTGCCCCTCCC